>Ga0082335_1000906_pt1 | contig 68625 bp, 87 predicted proteins | sample Subgrocontami58m_FD_72375 | JGI IMG/M metagenome (GOLD analysis project Ga0082335, IMG submission 72375) | Subsurface groundwater microbial communities from S. Glens Falls, New York, USA - GMW37 contaminated, 5.8 m (SPADES assembly) (version 2) ... | reverse complement strand
TACCGCCAGTGACAAGCTTAAATCACCTCTGCGCCAGGCCGGTTTATTAACCCGCGACTCCCGCACCCGCCAGCGGCGCATGATCGGCATGGGCGGCAAATCAAGGCGCAAAAGACAGTCTCCAAAACGCTAACTTGACAACAATGACTGTGGTGTGTAGTATGGGTGTGTATGTTACAAAGAGTTCAATTAATTTTTGATAAAGACCTAACTTTAGATTTGAAGGAAGTAGCGGAATATAAGAGGACTTCCGTATCTCAACTGGTTCGTCAGTATGTGGCGCCAGCGGTAAAGCGGGATAAAAAAAACTTAAGGAAGAATATATCCGGCGGAGTACAGGCATTATTAGACATGGCCGAGCGAGCGGAGAAGTTGGGTCTCAAAGGATCAAAGGACTCGTCAACAAACGATGACTATATTTATAGATAGTGGGCCCTTTCGAGCGTTAAACAACACCAGAGATCAGTATTTTTCAGCGGCCAGACAGAGGTACGCCCGGTTGGTCAACGAACCGGTGAAGTTAGTTACTACTGACTATGTGATAGATGAAGTGTATACAGGATTGCTTGTAGATTCCGGGTATCGTTCCGCTATGAACTTTGACAGTGTACTAAGGCTTGGTAAGTGGACGATAGAAAGAGTTTCAGCTGTTAGGTTTGCAAAGGCCCAGGATGTTTTTCGTAAATTTAATAAGGATAAAAAGTGGTCATTCACCGACTGTACCAGTTATGTGGTGATGAAAGAGTTAAAAATTAGTACGGCTTTCACTTTTGACCAAAATTTCGCACAGATGGGGTTTAAAATCTTATAGCGGCATTGACAAAAATAATGCGACCGCATAAAAATTGTCAATTCAGGCGGGGTTTTGAGACACTCCTTAAAGAATTATCCTTTTTTTCCTCATACATTTAAAGCGTCGAACATTCGTTGCAAATCTGACCGTATTCCCTTATTCCAAACGGCAATTTCCTTTAATTTGTGGTCCAGTTCCATAACTGGAGTATTCTTCTCTTCAACATTTCTTTGCCAGGAGTAAAAGAAAGTTGCGCAAGAGCGCCTAAGAATGAGATAGGGCAACATTCTTCTTTCTATAGAAGTTAGCCGACGAACATTTTGATACGTCTCAAGAATTTGTCTATATTTCATAAAATTCAGACGCTTATTTGTTTCCGCCATAATGCAAGTCCAGAAAATAAAGATTCCCAAATCGTACGCAAGTGAATCATATCGTAAGGTAAGATCAATAATTGCCGTTAACCTTCCATCCTGAAATAAAGCATTTCCTTCCCCAAAGTCCCCATGTATAACATGTTTGGTAAATTGGAAATCTCCAAAATGCTTATTAAGCATATGAAGAGTCACGACAATCTCTTCTTTTACGCACTCTTCAATACTAGATGCCGCTATTGTTGGAAGCACACTTGCTTCTCCGTAATCCATATTCTCGCACTTGATGTAAAGATCACTCCGGTTTCTAATAAATGAGGGCACACTAACCTTTTCGAGCTCATTGTGCAAGAGAGCAAAACCAGATGTTGCCGAATATATTTCTTTCTCTGTCCAATCCACCCTCGCCTCTCCCTCTATAAATTCAAAGAGGAGGTAATGGTTAGTTACATACTCACCTCTATTGTTTTTATAAACTCTAGGAACCAGAATCCCTAGTGAAGCTAATCTTTCATGAAGGCTTCCCAAAAAGTTGTAAAACCTTACGCTTTTATTTTCCCTGATGCGTTTCAGGAAGTACGAAACTCCTAAATCAGTAGTTAACTTGTAATTGACATCTTTGGTATCTCCCCGAAGTGGAATCGGTCTCCCAACTAACTTTCCCACCGAGTAATTTGTTAATAGCTGTGCAATCTGCCTAGTTTCATTTATCATACTGCCTCACTACCAATGTTACTCCCTGGTGCAACCGCCGCAAAAAGCAATTCCTCCAACGTTAATCTCCGGCTTGGATTCTTTTATTAACATAACTTTCTCACGGTCGTAACAAAGTTATGTTAATTGACAAAAATAATGCGACCGCATGAAAGTTGCTAAATTTTCTTTTTTATTGGACTTCCCACTTCCTATCCCACCTTTCAGGTGGGATTTACTATAAGTCGGGGCGCGGAGAATCGAACTCCGGTCTCACGACCCCCAGCCGCGAATTCTACCGTTAAACTACGCCCCGTACTTGCAGATTTTACCATTCTCCGTTAAAGTATTGAAGATGCCCAAATCTCTTAAGCCTAAAGACAAAGTTGCCACGGAGAATTATGTGTGGGGAGTCGCCAATTGGTTTCACAAAGACCTAGGTGCAAAAATTGAGACTCTAAGCCAGAGCTTGGATCAAAAATACAACACCATGATGGAGCATTTGGTAGATATCGCCGGAAAATTCAAGAAATTTGGTGAAGAGCAAGAAACCACTTCTTTTCGTCAAGCCAACCACTCAAACAGAATTGAAAAGCTAGAAGAAAAAGTTTTTGGCGCCATTCAAATATGATCGCCACATTCAAAGAAACTCTGGCCAGCTTGCAGGATTTAAAGTATGGTCAGACGATTATCAAAAAAACCGTCGGCCAGGCTCTGTGGTATTGGACCAAATACTTACTGCTAATCACTGTCCTCGCAGTCATTCTAGCCATCGCCGCCCTCACTTACTACGCTCCTCAACTTCCCAAACTTCTACAGGACCAGATTCCAAATCTTGACTTAACTATTAAGGACGGCCAAGCCTCTTCAACAGTTAAACAGCCATTTGTCGCCGGCGACGAAAAATTTATTTTTATTTTGGATACTGCCGGCAAGTTGGAAGACTTGGACAAATATCCCGCCGGCATTTTAGTTCTCGCGGATAAAATAGTGGCCAAAAAAGACACCGCTGATATCCGCACGTATCCTCTCAAAGATTTCCCCGACGGAACTTTCACCAAGACGCAGGTTTTAGACTGGACCAAGAACAATCAGCTCGCAATTTTGGGGATCGGCGCAATAGCCGCCATTTTCCTGGGCCTTTTTATCACCGGCCTGACCTGGACGTGGAAAGTCAGCGGCCTGGTTATCTTTGCTCTTTTAGTTTGGGTGGCTTCCCGCCTTATCAAACGCACTATCAGTGTAGCTGATTCTCTCAAAATCGTTCTCTACGCTTCCGTTTTGCCCACCCTGGTCAGTGCGGTTTCCATTCTTTCTCCTGCCTCTAAAGTTTCCAGTATTATCCAGCTCGGCCTGCTTCTTATTTACTCCGTAGGCTGGCTGTGGTACCTGCCTGCCAAGAACAAATCTTAAGTATCACCCTCTTTAGTTCTCCTTTATTGGGAGTTAAAATATAATTCATGGAACCCACAAGCTCTCACAATCCCTACCAAGATTATCTTAAACAAAAACATGCTCGGTTTAGTACTCCTGTAGAACTAATTGATCAGGAAGTAGTTAAGGCAATAGGATCGGTTACATTGACCAGAAACAAATTAATGTTAGGCGAAGTAAATGAAGTTTATGACGTAGTTGCTAAAAACGGGCAGGAGGTTGTTGTCAGAATTTCCCGATCTGAACACCCGAGATTCGAAGCGGAGAAAAAAGCAATTGATCTGGCTCGCCAAGCTGGAGTTCCGGCGCCGGAAGTGTTATTAGTAGACAGAATTAGTACTGATAGTGGCGATTCGACGTTCTCGATTGAACGAAAAATGGATGGAGTGGCTCTTCAAAGTATGGGTGGTGGGTTTGATAAAGGTAAACTAAAAGTAGTAATTGGTGAGGCGGGGAAAGTGCTTGCCAAACTTCATAGCGTGATGATCCCTAATTTTGGCGGCCTGGATAGAGATACGGAAGAGGCTTACAAGAGCTGGTCTGAATTTATATATAGGGTTGAAAGGAAACGGAGTCGGATTGTAGAAGCAGGAGAACGAGTGGGCGTAGACATGGTCCAAATAGATACTGCCTTGAAAACTTTACGAAGCGGTGAGGAGTTATATGGTAGTGTAAAGCCTCATTTACTCCATGGGGATTTCAGCACCAAACATTTTATGGTTAAGGACAATCATCTGATTGGCATCATAGATTTTGAGAATTGTAAGGGCGGTGATCCCGTTTATGATTTTGCCTGGTTTGACTACTTCTTTGGCAAAGACATTCCTTTGCAATGGCTAAAAGAAGGTTATGCTGTCCCAGAAGTTTTGGATGATAATTTTGATAGAAAACTTCTTTTATACAAATTACATTTAGGGCTTGGATTCATTGATTATTATGAGGAGCAAAACAATAAACCCGGCATGGACCACACAAGAATCATGTTTGAGGAAGATTTAAAAAAAGTTTGATTCGGTATTCCTACTTGCATTTTTATTTTTGGACTGTATATTGAGGGCAGGTATGGCAACAGATCAAAAACTTCAGGCGATCAAGATCGCCATGGAACAAATCGAGAAGCAGTTTGGTAAGGGATCGATTATGAAACTAGGAGAAAAAAGTGACAAGATGACCGTTGAAGCTGTTTCCACCGGATCCATTGCCATCGATCTGGCCCTGGGCGTCGGCGGTTTTCCCCGCGGCCGGGTCACAGAAATCTATGGACCCGAGGCCTCGGGTAAAACTACTCTGGCTCTGCACTGCATCGCCGAAGCCCAAAAGACCGGCGGCCAGGCCGCCTTTATCGACGCCGAGCACGCCCTCGACCCCGCCCGGGCTGAAGCTATTGGGGTCAAACTTGATGATTTATATATTTCCCAGCCGGATACCGGAGAACAGGCCCTGGAAATTGTCGAGACTCTGATCCGCTCCGGTGCTTTAGACGTGATTGTCATCGATTCGGTGGCCGCCCTGGTTCCCCGGGCGGAAATTGAAGGGGAAATGGGTGACGCCATGATGGGAGTTCAGGCCCGGCTTATGAGCCAGGCGCTGCGCAAAATCACCGGTGCCATTTCTAAATCCCACACCGTAGTTATCTTTATTAATCAGCTGCGTATGAAAATCGGGGTCATGTTTGGTAATCCGGAAACCACCACCGGCGGCATGGCTCTCAAATTTTATTCTTCGGTGCGCGTTGATGTCAGAAAAATAGAAACTCTCAAAGACGGAGACACTCCCATCGGTTCCCGCCACCGGGCCCGGATTGTCAAAAATAAAGTTGCCTCGCCTTTTTCCGTAGCCGAGTTTGATATCTTAAACGCCGGGGGCATTTCCAAAGCCGGGGGATTAATCGACGTCGGACTGGAGTTGGGAGTTTTGACCAAGAAGGGGGTCTTCATCTATTATGGAGACACTATTTTGGGCCAAGGCCGGGAAGCCGCCCGTGCTTATTTAAACGAAAATCCAAAAAGTGCTAAACAAATAGAAGATGCGATTTGGAAGTCCGTCCACGACAGCAAAAAATCCCTTCCCAAACAGGTCGGGGAGATTGAGGCGGAATAAATCTGCCCTTAACTCCGGATTACAACTCCTCTCCCGCCGCCCCTATTCCCAAAAGGAAGTTTTTGATCATCTGATTCGCCATTGGCCAGAGTCAGATGTCACAACAGCAATAGCCAAACTTAAAGAACTTAAATTTATCGACGATGACGCCTTTGCTGTTTGGTATAAGGAATCCCGTCTTAGAGCCCGTCCCATGTCCGCAAAACTTCTAGCTCTCGAACTCAAACACAAAGGCATAAAAATTCTAGTGGAATCTGACGATCTCCAGTTTGCCCGATTAGCTTTGTCTAAAAAAAAGAATTTAAGTTACAAACAGGCAATGCGCTTTTTGGCCGGCAGAGGTTTTTCCTGGGATACTATTGAGCAGGTTCTCAAAAAGAGGTATAATGACGATAATGTTAATGATTAACCATCAATTTTATGGATGTAGCCCAAGACTTGGCCAAGCGTTTGGAGCAGGCCGAACAGGAATTTAAACTCAAAGCTTCTGAATTGGCCCAGGATATTGTTATCGATGCCATGCTGCACGGCGCCACCGACTACGTGGCCGAATACACGATTTCCACCATTACTCTAACCTCCGACTCGGTCAAAGGCAGCATTATCGGTCAGGGCGGCCGCAATATCGCCGCTTTCGAAAAAGCCACCGGGGTAGAAATCGAACTGGAAGAGGGTAATTCATTGCGCCTGTCCTCATTTGACTCCCTGCGCCGCGAGATTGCCCGCCGTTCCCTGGAAATTCTCATCCGCGACGGGCGCATTACTCCCTCCCGTATCGAGGAAGTTGTAGCTCATACCAAAACCCAACTGGACGCCGTATTGGTCGAGGAAGGTAAAAAGATTTGTTCAGTTTGTGGCGTCTATAACCTCGATCCAGAACTAGTCAAAATCATCGGCCGCTACCGCTTCCGTTTTTCCTATGGTCAAAACCTGGGGATTCATACCATCGAAGAAACCAAAATAGGCGTGCATATCGCCCAGGAATTGGGACTGTCTGCTCCGGACATTGAGCACGTCCGGCTGGGATGTTTACTGCATGACATCGGCAAAGTCGTCACCGAAGAAGAGGGAACTCACGTCCAGCTGGGCGTTGAGCTTTTGAAAAAGTATGGCTTGCCGGAACCGGTAGTCAACGCCGTCGCCGAACATCATGAGGACAAATCTTTTTCCTCCCACGTTTCCCGCATTGTCTGGGTAGCCGACGCCATTTCCGGTTCCCGCCCCGGCGCCCGGTACGAGCCCCACGACGCTTACGTCAAACGCATGCAAACCATCGAAGAAATTGCCAAATCTTTCCCCGGCGTTTCCGAGGTCTTTGCTTTCCAGGCCGGTCGCGATGTCCGGGTTATGGTCCGCCCCGACGAGGTCTCCGACTCCGATCTCACTATCCTGGTTGCCAAAATCCGTGAGCGGCTGGAGAAGGAAGCCCAGTACGCCGGTCAAATCAAAATTACCGCCGTCCGCGAAGTCCGGGCCACCGATATTACCAAGGCCAAGTAATCTTCCTCTTGACATTTGAGCCTAATATAGCTATTTTCAACTGGGATGGAGGTGAGTGATACCATATGACAAAACAACAAATGTTTGATCTTCTGGCCCGTAAGGCTCATCTGACCAAGAAGGCCGCCCGCGAGGCCGTGGACACTTTTTTGGAAGAGGTCAAAAAAGCCCTATCTAAAGGCGAAAAAGTCGTTTTATCGGGCTTTGGCACTTTCAAGGTGGTGAGTGTCAAAGACAAACCGGTCATTGTGCCAGGCACGCACGAGCGGAAGGTCGTCAAAGGTCACCGGGCCGCCCGCTTTACTCCCGGCAAGACCTTAAAGAAGGCCGTCAAGTAAATTTCTCTGTCACAATACATCAGACGCTATCAAAAGCGGCGTATCATCGCGTCGCTTTTTGCATTAAAATTACCCCATGCGCAAATACTGGCAGTTTTTTAAAATGGGGTTTCAACAGTTCCTTGAATATAGGCTGAACTTTGTGTGGTCAACGGCAGGCGCCATTATTTCTACTTTGATCTTGTATTTATTTTGGACTGCTATTCTTGGCTCTAATCCTTCTCGAACTATTCCCGGATTTTCTTTAGGAAATTATTATCTTTTAATTTCTATCATCGGGGCCCTCACTTTCTCCAACTTTCGTCCTATGGCCGACAATATCTGGGAAGGCGATCTGGCTATCGACTTACTTCGTCCATACAGTTACATCTTAAAACAGTTCTTGTTCGAGCTTCCCTATAAAATTACCAGATTGGTTTTAGGGACAATACTTATCTTATTAATTGGTCACTTCACCAATTTCAAAATTTCAGTTTTTAATGCTATTTTGTTATCAACTTCAGTAGCGCTAGCCATTGGGGTGAAATTTTATCTGGCTTTCTTAATTGCGGGTTTAGCCTTTTGGTTTAAGCGGGTTCACGGATTTAATGCCTTGATTTATAATTTTGGCGGCCTGTTTTCGGGCGAACTCATCCCATTAGTTTTTCTTCCCCCGGCCATCGAAACATTCTCCCATTACTTACCGTTTAGATATCTGGCATATTTTCCCGTTCAGTTAGCGCTCGGTCAGCTTGCCATCCGCCAATCAATTTTAGGTTTTGGCATCCTTATCTTATGGTTGACATTAGTAATTGTCTTAAATAAATTAATTTGGACCAAAGGCCTTAATCAATTTGATGCCAGTGGAAGGTAGCTTATGAAAAATCTTAAAAAATATTTTTCCATCTATCTTAATATTTTCAAAATGAGTTTTATGAGCGAAATGACTCATAAGGAAAATTTTCTTACGTGGGTGCTGGTCCACTCAATATCTTTATTAACTTTAATCATTTTTTTCAAACTTGTTTACGCAAATGTTACTCAAATTAATGGCTGGAACCAGTATCAATCATTATTAGTTCTAGGAACAGGAACTTTAATCTCGGGTTTAGGTTCGCTTACCTTCTTTCCGTTTATGTATAGCTTTAGTCGGGAGATTCGAAAAGGGGAGTTCGACTTTAAACTGGCCAAACCGCTCAACATCCTCTTCCAAAGCGCGTTTCGCTGGGTAGACATTGAAGATCTCATGGTCGCTCCCAGCGCCATTCTTTTGATTATTTATTCTATCTGGAAACTCCAGCCCCAAAACATATTACTAAACACCCTGGGATATATCCTCATGCTTACTAGTTCCATGTTATTCCTGTTTTCTATCCTTACCCTTATTCAATCTCTAGCTTTCAGATTTATTCAGATAAATTCCGTCACCGACTTTTACTGGTCGATAGTCAATATCACCAAGTATCCCGCTAAGGCCATAAAAAATGTTTCCCAAATAGCCCTCTATGCCCTGGTTCCCTTGGCCATCGTTTCCTCCGTTCCGTCGGAAGTACTGATGGGTAAATGGGAACCAGCCTGGATAATTGGGTCCTTGGCTCTTGCTACAATCTCCTTCATAATTAGCTATCAGGTATTTATGTCTTCTCTTCGTCACTACTCCTCCGCCAGCTCGTAGTAAAATTCTGACATGGATGCTAATTTTTTAGATCAGGTTAAAAAATTCGGGCAAGAAAACGGACTGAAAGTAACCAGGGATCAGTTCTTTATCGTAAATCCCCAGGTGTTATCCCAGATGGCTGACGTGGCCCGGGTTAATAAAAACGATAGAGTTTTAGAAATAGGGCCCGGATTAGGCTTTTTAACATGGGAGCTGGCCAACAGAGCTAAAGAAGTTTTGGCTATAGAGATAGACGAAAGATTTAAACCGTACTTATCTACTTTACCTAAAAATGTGGAAGTTATATATGGAGATGCTTACAGGCTACTAAATGACAGGGAGTTTTTGAGCCGGACGAGACCCCCAACCAAAACCGTTTCCAGCATTCCCTATAGTCAGGCCCAAAATATGTTGCACAACTACACGAACGGTTCTTGGTATCAAGGCGATCTCGTCTGGCTAGCCCCCCTTTCTCTAGTTAACAAAACCAACATCGAACCTATTTTAGGAGCCTATTTTAAAGCGGAGTTAGTAAAAATAGTGTCCCAGAACGATTTTTATCCCCAACCTCACACCACTTCAGCAATAATATTATTTAAGCGGATTCCCGATCCACTAGAAACCAAAAATTTCCAGATTTATTTTAGGAGGTGGTTATATAACCATGAAGACCAGAAGGTTAAAAATGCCTTAAGAGAGGGAATCATTCACACCGCTCGAGATTTGAAGAATTCGAAAGCAACAAAAAAACAAGTTGAAAAACTGGTCGAAAGTCTAAAGATTCCCCCAGAACAATTAGAGCTTCTGACCAACAACATTAGACCGCAATACTACTTTGAAATACCAGAGAAATTATTGACTTGGTTTAACTCTCTAAATTCCTCCGCCAGTTCATGAAACACACTTTCAACAAAGGTCGGGCCGCTTTTCTCGATTACTATTCTCGCCTCCTGCCCAATCTTGAATCTTACCTCACAGCCAAAAATCCCCCGGTTCTTCTGCTCTCTCCGTCTCATGTCCCTGAAGTTAAAAAGCTCTGGCGCGCCCAGCATCTTTCCCAGTCTCCTCTATCTTGGTTTCCCGCTGCTTTAACCTGGCCACCCGAGGTCCCAGTCGGTACCTCTCTCCCTGGCTACTCCCAAGGCTGGCTCTACTCTTTAAACCCCGCCTCCATCCTGCCGATTTTGGCATTATCGCCCCAAACTGGCGACACCATCTTAGATGCCAGCGCCGCTCCTGGAGGTAAGACTCTATGCATAGCCAGCCTTATTAATCTCTCCAGATCTACTCTTGTGGCCAACGACGTCTCCATGCCACGGTTCAAGCGTCTCCGCTCCACCCTCAAATTATTTGGCTTTCCAAATATCCCCACCTGGCGCTTGCCTATCCAGACTATCATTAGATCTACCGATCTCCGCTTCGACAAAATTCTTTTCGACGCCCCCTGTAGTAGCGAAAAGCATGTTTTCAATTCCAAGCGTCACTTAAAAATTTGGTCCCCCAAACGTATTTCCGTCCTTTCTCAGCTGCAGCTCCACCTCTTAAATTCTCTTCTGCCACTCCTAAAGCCCGGCGGCGCCATAGTTTATAGCACTTGCGCGCTCACTCCCCAGGAAAACGAAATGGTAGTATCAGCTTTCTTAAATAATCACCCCGGCCTTTTTCTATCTAAGCTTCCCCCATCCCTGCCTATTTCTTCACCCGGACTTTCTGGGTTTGGGATTCCCGACCGATACCTAGACCGCGTCCTGCGAGTAAACGACCCCCAACTCCCCCTGGATCCCATGTTCGTCACCATCCTCCGCTCTTCCTCCGCCAGTTCATAGTACAATTTACTCATGAAGAAAATTATCAAAAGTCTGCGGCTGGTGGGGTTGTTTACGGCCACCTACTGGCAAACCCACAGCCAAAACAGAATTGGGGCCATTTCTTGGATAATAAACGGCGCCATCACTCCCATGCTAATGATGTCGATCTGGTTAGTGGTGGGCAATAGGCAACAACTAAGTATGAATAGTTCTCAAATTGTGACTTATTATTTATTGACAATTATAGTCTCGCGGATCACCGGGAGCTGGAGTTTATACAAAATCGGCGCACTGGTTGAAAGCGGCGATTTCTCAAACACACTTATAAAACCGTTCTCTTATCTCATCGAAGTCTTATCCCATACTTTGGGGATAAAACTGCTGAGGCTTATCTCTTTGGCTCCCGTAATCGCAATATTAGCATTTGTTTTAAAGGACAGCTTGATTTTAAGCGTCTCCTTAACCACCGGTTTATTATTAGCTCTATCGCTAATAATGGGTTTCCTAATTAAATTTTTCTGGAGCAACTTACTAGGGCTTTTAACTTTTTGGTTGGGGGAATACCAGAGTGTGGATAATCTCGATAGCTTACTCGGCCAAACTCTCAGTGGTGAACTAATTCCATTAGCACTCGCCCCGCCCTTGTTACAATTTCTTATTTCCTATACCCCATATAGATTTATTATTTCATTCCCCATAGAGTTGGCTCTCGGACAAATAACTCCCCCGCGGATTATTGAGGGATTCTTGATTGGTGGCTTGTATCTCTCGTTATTATTCCTGTTAAACAAAATTATTTATCGCGCGGGCCTAAGAAAATATGGTGCATATGGTCATTAACAGTCTGATTAGATACTTAAAGCTAACCGGTAATATCGCCAAATACTCCTACATTGCCAGCCTCGAGTACAGGTTTCAATACGCAGTCAGAATATTACGCATCGTTATTGAGTTTGGTTTGGCTCTATTATTCATTAATGTTTTCTTTCAAAACACATCCGTTCTAGGTAACTGGACAAAAGAGGGAGTAATTTTGGTATATGGGATTTTCACTTCTATCTTTGCTCTGGTGTTTACATTTCTCGATGGAAATTTAGAAGAACTAGCTCGGAAAAAGATTATAAACGGAGAGTTGGATGGTGTTTTAACAAAACCAGTTGACACCCAATTCTTGCTATCCTTTGGACAAATGCATATCCAAAACTTGTGGCGAGTTGCTCTTGGTATTGTAATGTCAGTGTATGCAATCTCCGGGATGGGTATATCTATAGGTATGGTGCAACTCATAGTTTTCTCAGTCACATCAGTGTGCGCCGTGCTAATCGTTTTCTCCTTGCTGTCACTCGTCTCCACTCTGTCTTTCTGGACCCTAACGTCTGAACCGGTAGAGATGGCGAGTACAACGTTAACTATTACTCGTTACCCTATGGATATTTTCCCCAAGAAAGTTGTCCACTGGTTGACTATTTTTCCACTAATCTTTATCGCTACCGTTCCTGCCAGGGCATTATTGGGTGAATTTGATTTACTGACTTGGATTTCTCCACTTGTAGCCATAATTTTCCTGACGGTTAGCCGCAAGTTTTTCTACTTTGCCCTCCGCCACTACTCCTCCGCCAGCTCATAATTTTGTCAACAATAATGCGACCGCATTAAAAATGTAAAAATTAGGTTAAATTTTAGTAAATTCTATTTGTTTCCGGGTTGCATTAAAATTCCAGTTATATAAAACATCCAGCAGGTCTGCCCTGCCCAATAAAAATGGGGTTGAATTCTCATTCGTAATAGACACATTAACATTGACTACCACGCCACCACTCAATATCAAGTCTAGTTTAGTCAACCACGTCCTCACTGTATATCCTCCCAACCCGGTCGCCCAACTCTGTTTAAGGCTATTTAAGTTCAGATCCAATCTCACCGCCATGTATTTAGGTAACGTGGTAAAATCCGCTCCGGTATCCACAAGAAAGTCATAATCTACCTTACCATCCCGCGTTTTCAATCCAATTCTAGCGAGCGGAACAAATGTTAATCCCTCGTATCTGAATGGGAAAAACAGTCTATCCACGCCAGTACAAGCTCAGACTTCCGTACTTAGGAACATGGGAAATAACAACTTTTGAATAGTCAATTCCCTTTTTATCGGCATTCAGATACATTTTCTCAATATCTCGCCCATGGGCCATCACTCGCCCAGAGGTCTTAGATACAGCCACAAATCCCGGTCCGTACTTTTTTATTAAATTTACAAATTTCTCCCCCTTTTTATTCATATAGTTCCAGTATATCACTCTTCTTCAACTCCTCCGCCAGTTCGTAATTTTCTGCCAATAGACCATTTCTTAGATCGTAAGTCTTATTTACTACATTTTTAACCACCTCTCTATCGTGTGATACCAATATCAATGTACCAGCGTATTCCTTTAAGAAACTTTCCAAAGCCAGTACTGTTTTTAAGTCCAGATGATTTGTGGGTTCATCCAATATTAAGATGTCTGGATTAGTGGCTAAAAATTTGGCTAGTTGCAATCTAGATTTTTGTCCCCCGCTTAAAAATCTGACTTCTGAATTAATCTGATTGGGATCAAATAAAAATTTCCTCAAGTAGGCGATTGCATCATAATGAGCTAGTGGCACAGATTTTTGCAACTCTTGGACAAGAGTACAATTTTCTTCCAATGCTTCTAGATGTTCCTGGGCATAATAGCCCAGTTTTAATCCGTCTCCTATCCTCACCGACCCTTCATCGTGCTTTAATTTTCCCACAATAATATTTAAAAGTGTTGACTTGCCGGAGCCGTTGGGAGCATTAATAGCAATTTTCTCTCCACAAAATAGATGCAGGTTTACTCCTTTTAAGACCTTGTTATCTTTGTAGCTTTTAGTTAAATCCTGAATATGTAATGCCGTTTTACGTTTATGCTGCTCACCTAAGTCCAATTTTATGTTCAATCCTTTTGCTATGGGCGGTTTTTCAACCATCGCTTCCACAAACTTGTCATACCTTTTCTCTGCACTATGATACCGTCCTGCTATTTTATTACTACGGGCGGCCCAAATCTTTAGCTGTGCCACAATCTGTTTTAGTCTCAATCTTTCCTTTTCTTGTACCTCCCAGAGATGTTGCCTCGACGCCATTTCCTGTTCATAAATTTGACGAAACTTGGTATAGCCAAATGAGTAGTCAACTATTTTTTTCTCTTCCACCAGCCAAGTTTTAGTTATTCCTTCTGATAAAAAGTTGCGATCATGACTGATGACAATTATCATCCCGGGAAAATCCTTAACTAAATTCTTAAACCAATCTTTATGTTCAAGATCTAAATGATTATCTGGTTCGTCTAAAAGTAATACATCGTAATCTGAATAAAATAATTCAGTTAGGCGTAGTATCTTTTTTTCTCCCCCTGATACCTCAAAAATATCGCTGACCACTTCTTGCTCCAAATACCCAATCTTGGTGCCTTTAGTCCAAATAATTTCTCCACCGTCCACATTTTCCATTCCTGTCAAAATTTTAAGGAGCGTGGATTTGCCTGATCCATTCTCGCCAATCAGGCCTATCTTGTCATTTCCTTGAGCTCGCAAATTCACCCCTTCAAACAAAGAGGTGGAAAACCTTTTCTCTAAATGTGATATTTGAAGCGAAATAGCCATGGTGTTAATTTTACCTTTATGCGATATACTTAAGGCATGGATAGCATTATAATTGTTAATAAACTTAAAAAGTACTATAAAGTGCACCAAAAAGAGCCGGGACTAGCCGGCTCGATCCGCTCTCTTTTTAAGCGTAAATATTACGATGTCAAGGCAGTAGATGGGGTCAGTTTTACTATAGACGAAGGAGAATTGATAGGCTTTATCGGGCCAAATGGTGCCGGCAAGACTACCACTCTCAAGGTTCTCTCGGGATTGCTATATCCTACAGCTGGTGAAGTAGCTGTCTTGGGTTATACGCCGTGGGATCGAAAACCCGCATTCCAAAAACAATTTTCTTTGGTCATGGGCCAGAAGAACCAGTTGTGGTGGGATCTGCCGGCCATCGAATCGTTTATCTTGAACAAAGAAATTTACGAAGTCCCAGATGACAAATATAAAAAAACTCTGGATGAGCTGGTGGATTTGCTCGAGGTCAAAGACATTCTCAAAATCCAAGTTCGCAAGTTGTCCTTGGGCCAGCGCATGAAAATGGAGCTCATTGCCGCCCTCATTCATTCTCCCAAAATCCTCTTTTTGGATGAACCCACTATCGGCCTGGATGTGGTCATGCAGAAAAAAATGCGCGACTTTATAAAAGAATACAACAAACGCTACAATGCCACGGTCATTCTTACCTCTCATTACATGGACGACGTCAAAGAATTATGCAAGCGGGTCATTATCATCGACAAAGGCAAAATTCTTTTCGATGGAGCTCTTGAAGAAATTATCAAAAAATTCGCCAATCACAAACTCATCACCGCCGTTTTTAGTAAACCCGTGGACCAAAAAGATCTTAAGAACATCGGTGTTGTCAAAGAATTTGATTTTCCCAAAGCCGTCATTTCCGTCAAACGTGCCTCTGCTTCCCTGGCCGCAGCCGAACTTCTGCAAAACTTCCCCGTGGCCGACCTGAATATCGAAGAGCCGCAAATCGAAGACATCATCCGTGAAGTCTTCACTGGTCGTGACCTGGCATAACTATGTCCAAAAATGCACAAGAAGGAAATCAGCTTTTGTCACTGGGAGAAAGGGTCAGGGAAAATCCGCACACTATACTTCTCTCAATTCCAATTCTTGGATTTGCAATAGTGTGGTTAAAACTTAAGGGAGACCGCGAGGGACAAGCCGGAGGATATGGACATTTGGGTTTAACATTTAAATTACTTTACAAACATCACTGGAAAAATGAATTTTTACAGACTATTGCTTACGACTTATTCTCAAAAGCAGCTGATCTGTCAGTTGGGAATGGGCGGCCAACAATTCTTCTTAAAATGGCGCAAATTTCTGGAGAACTAGGTGACTGGAAAAGAGCAAAGGATGAAGTAGAACAAGCACTTTTATTGGCTAAACAGATTGGTGACGATTCACAGTATGCGTACTTACTGGCTCACTTAGGTAGAATAAAAATGATGTTGAACGATATGCCAGGGGCAAAAAGTGACCTAGAAAAGTCTCTGAAAGATTTAACTGATATTACCAAGAAAGAATCGACTATGAGATTGCAAGTATGGATGAGTACTCCTGAAATGATTTTGTCTGAATGGTATTTGGCGGTTGGTGACAAGAAAAACGCCAAGTTGTGGGCTCAGAAAGTTATTGGTCGGGCAGAAAAGTACGACCTAAAAACTCGCAAACTTGACGGACAGAATCTTTTGAAAAGAATCTCCGCTAGTCATGAATAGAGTATTAATTATCTGTGGGCCGACGGCGACGGGAAAGACTAAGTTTGGAATAAATCTGGCAAAAGCGCTTAACGGTGAAATTATTTCGGCCGATTCCCGTCAGGTGTATATCGGTAAAAATATTATTCATGGCAAAGATTTGCTGCCAAAGCTCAAAGCTCAAAGCTCAAAGCTCAAGTGGCGAGACCGGTATCTCAAGTACTACGAAGTAGACGGGGTGAAAATCTGGTTGTATGACATAGTTTACCCAAATGAACCATTTAACGTGGCCTTTTGGAAGGAATGCGCAGACATTATCATCGCAGATATTATTTGTCGACATAAACTTCCCATTGTCGTCGGGGGCACCGGTCTGTATCTCAAATCTCTGTCCCAGTCTCTCTCTCAAATTTCGGTTCCCCCTAACCTACTTTTACGAAATGAACTGGCTAATAAGGGTCCAAAATACCTCTTTAATTATTTAAACAAAATAGATTCTACTCGCGCCGCCAGTCTCAACTCGTCTGACAGGCAAAACCCCCGCCGTCTAATCAGGGCTCTCGAAATATCGCTTTCCGATAAGTCCTCTCCTAGATTAGGAGGTGAGGTACGGAGTTACTTACAAATTGGCTTGACTGCTCCAAAAGAAGAATTAATATTAAAAATAAAAAAAAGGGTAAAAAAGAGAGGTTTGGATGCTTCTTTCGAGATTAAAGAAGTAAACATTATGAAAAAACAATTAGTGTGGTTTAAGAAACAACCCTCAATTACTTGGTTTGATATTTCTCTGCCCCACTGGACCTCTGCGGCTATGAATCTGGTTAGAAACTGGTATAATAACCGATAGTATGCCCAAGAAAATCGAAATCTCCCACCGCACCATCATTTTTACAGTCGCCTTCCTTTTGCTACTGTGGGTCCTTTTCCAGGTCCGCGAGATTATTCTCATGCTCTTTGTGTCTCTCATTCTTATGTCCGCCTTCAATCCCGCGGTAGATTGGATGGAAAAACTTCGCCTGCCTCGCGGCGTGGCAATTTTAATTGTCTATGTTTTTGTTTGGACGGCCGTTGGCTTGATCATCGCCGGTATTGTTCCCGCCCTGGTAGACCAAACCAGCCGTCTTATCCATTTAATTCCTGTGGCTATTTCCCAGGTCGAACTGTTTAATGCCAACCAGCAGGCTATTACTCAACAATTATTGTCTCAAATCGGTACCCTGCCAGAAAATCTTCTCAAATTTACCGTCGGCCTTTTTGGCAATCTGCTGGCAGTTCTCACCACTTTAGTCATGACTTTTTACCTATTGCTGGAGCGCAAGCATCTCAATAAATATCTCTCGGTAGTTTGGGGAGGGGACAAACTAGCCAAAATTTCCAGGATTGTCAACGAAATCGAGCGGCGTTTAGGCAGTTGGGTTAGGGGAGAGCTGGTTCTCATGCTGGCCGTGGGTATATTTACCTATATTGGACTCTTAATTTTAGGAGTGGAAATTGCTCTGCCTTTGGCTATTCTGGCCGGCATTTTGGAAATTGTTCCTAACATCGGGCCTACTATTTCCGCCGTCCCGGCCGTCCTGGTAGCCCTGACCATTCACCCCCTAACTGCGCTGGCCACTGCCTCGCTCTATTTTCTGGTCCAACTGGCCGAAAATAATTTTCTTGTGCCCAAAATCATGCAAAAAGCCGTCGGTGTTAACCCTCTGGTCAGTATCTTGGGGTTGATGATTGGTTTCCGCCTGGCTGGCCCCGCCGGAGCAATTTTAGCCATTCCCACGATCATCGTCGTTCATTCCGTAAGCCTAGAGTATTTTAAGTAGTGTATAATTAACCCTTGCCTGGAGGATGGGCGACTAGTCGCCAACAGCTACGCAGTTGCGGGCGACAGGAAAGTCCAGACAGCAGAAGACAAGGTGCTCCGTGTAAACGGAGACGCGTAAGCGCTAGTTAGAGCAACAGTGACGAACCGAGGTAAAGCTCGGATGAAACGGGCAATCCTCACCTGCTGCAACCTCCGAATCGGCCGTTATTAGGTTGTCTTCCCGATGGTCGAAAGCTTGAGGGCATTAGATAGATTGTCGTCTCAAAACAGAATCTGGCTTACAAGCCTCCAGGCATATATAATAATCATATGTTTAATATGTTTGCCGACCGGGCCGCCTTTCAAGGATTATTGTCGCTCGTTTTCGGCCTATTGGTCCTGATGTTCCCCAAACTCCTTAATTACCTAATCGCCTTCTACTTCATTATCACCGGTCTGACCGCCATTCTTCCGTATCTGCGCTAATGCCCCGTTTCTCCAAAACGCCTGGATTCAAAGATCGTCCGGTATTATTCATAGATTTGGAAATGACCGGCCTGGATGTGGCTCGTCACGAAATTATCGAAATTGCCGCCCTAACTACCCGTCCACCGGAATTTGACATCTCCAACTCCTATTACGCCAAAGTTCTTCCTACCCATCTGAATACTGCCAATCTCCAAGCTCTGGAAATTACGGGCTATAGTCCCAAACTTTGGCAAGACGCCATTCCTTTGCGTCAAGCCTTATTAGAGCTGTCCCAATTTGCCCCGGATTGCATCCTGGCCGGCTGGTCGGTGCAGAACGAATGGAATTTTCTCATTCACGCTCTTGAAGCTGAACACCTACCCTATTTTTTTGATGATAAAATGATTGAAGTCTGGAGTCTGGCCTACGCCAAATTTTACAATTCATCCGAGCCGGAGCGTCTCAACCTGGCCAACGTTTGCAAATTACTGAATATCCCCGTCGATCGCCACCAACCCGATTCCGATATCCGCGCCACCTACGAAATTTTCAAACGCCTCATCTCTTGACACCAAAAACCCCGTAACCCTAATTGTCTACGGGGCTTTGGAAGAGATTTATGCCGCACCAATCTTGTACATTCCGGTGCCGCAAACTGGACACTTTCCCTTCATTGCCGGTTTCCCGTTCTTCATGGTCACCTTAACAGCGCTTGGATCCTCTCTTTTTGCCCGACATTTTACGCAATACATGCTCGCCATCAACTAGTCACCCCCTTTCTTTTTCTTTTTCATTTGATAATTAAATTCACAATTTGCCAGCCATTTTTAGCATTTAGCCACCAGGCGAAGCTAAATTGTAGAATCAAAGCTAGGATAGTCACAATTACCGATCTTGTCAAGTCCTTTGACATTACCTGTGATCCTAGCATAAACTATTGCTTAATGTCACTTCTTTGGGAAGCTGTTATTTTTTTTCTCCTGGCCACTTGGACCGCTGTCCTTACCTACTTTACTTTCAGAGCTTACAATCTTCTCAAATATAAATCTTCAGATAAATCCGGCTTGCGCCGCTGGAGCCTGGTCCGTTTTAACCCTTTCTCTGATACCGGCGGGGAGCAAAGTTTCGTCATCGCCTTGTTAAATGACTCCGGGGATGGTTTAATTATTACCAGCCTTCACGGACGCGGGGTGGCCCGCTTTTATACAAAGAAGGTGGCCCGCGGCCAGGCTGATCAAGAACTCTCGTCTGAGGAGAAAACTGCCTTGGCTCAAGCGCTCAAGTCATGAACAAAACTAAATTATTGTTTATTTTAGCCGGAGTCTCTTTATTCGTATTAACCATTGGTATCTCCTACTTTCTATTTTCCAGTCTCCACACCCGTTCCAAACTAGTTTCTCCGGTTGGTTCCCCTACTCCTACTCCCAAAAAATCCCGTATCGACCCCGCCCTTCCCCGGACCGAAATCTGTCCTCTCAACGGGGCCAAATTTACCGTTGCCGAAAAAGATATCTGGTCTACCCGTCGCCCCCTGGCCGTGATGATCGAAAATCACCTGGATTCCCGTCCCCTCTCCGGCTTGGGCAGCGCGGATATTATTTATGAAGCTATAGCCGAGGGAGGGATTACCCGGAACATGGGTATCTTTTATTGTGCCGCCGCCGCGGACAACATCACTCTGGCTCCGGTCAGGAGCGCCCGTATTTATTTCACCAAATTAGTCCCTGAATACGACGCTCTGTATAATCACGTCGGCGGTGCCGGCAATTGCGATGACCCCACCGTGGATGAGCGGGCCAAGGCTCTGTGCTTCATCCGTAAAAACAAAATCAAAGACCTGGACCAATTCGGCCTGGACTTCAAAACCTGCCACCGCGTTACCAATCGGCTGGACCGTGAAGTGGCTTACGAGCACACCATGACTTGTTACACCGACGAATTATATAAGGTAGCCGCTAAACGCGGTTGGGCCGGTTGGGATTTTAAATTTGTTCCCTGGAAATTTAAAGATGACGCGGCCCAAAAGGGGAATATTACTCCTATTAAATTCCAATTCTGGAGCAACAAACCGGACTACGATGTGGCTTGGGATTACGATTTCCCCACCAATTCTTATTTGCGTACCGACGGCGGTGTCAAAACCATTGATCTCAATACTTCCGAACCCATCGCCGCCAAAAACGTGATTATCCAGTTTGTCAAAGAGACCGGTCCGGTGGATGAACATCTGCACCTGCTTTACGAGGTCACCGGTACCGGCAAAATGCTTCTGTTCCAGGACGGTCAGGTAATTTCCGGCACCTGGTCCAAATCCGCCCCTGCCACCCGCACCAAATTTTTCGATGCTTCGGGAAAAGAAGTTCAGTTTAACCGCGGCCCCATCTGGATCGAACTGGTTCCCTCTGGCAACCAAATCAGCTACCCCCAATAACGGGTACTTGCATTACTCAAAATTTCTGGTATCTTTCAGGTATATCACCCCGCAGGGAGAGGGTGATATTGCTAATGCTAAAAGATTTATTCATTTCTAAAACCCGTGTCAAACTTCTGGAAACTTTCCTGGCTGATCCTACCCAAATGTACCACGTCCGTGATTTGGTGCGTAGAACCGGCGACGAAATCAACGCCGTGCGCCGGGAACTGGCCCGTATGGAATCTCTAAATATGGTCAAAAAAGAGCCGCGCGGCAACCGCCTTTACTATTGGTTCCGCCAGGATTATGTTTATTTTGCCGATTTATTAAGTTTGGTGGCCAAGTCCACTGGTTTAGGAGCCGCCCTTATCAAAAACAAAAGCCGCCTGGGCAACGTGGTTGTCGTCATGCTTTCCGGCCGCTTCGTCCGCCATCTGCCTCGCAAATCTCCCTCCGAAGTAGACCTGTTGATAGTGGGGGACATTACCCAGTCGGAACTGGTAAGCCTTGTCCGGGCCGAAGAAACCCGCCGTGAACAAACCATTAACTATACCCCCATGACTCTGGAAGAGATTCGTTTCCGCCGTACCCGCCACGATCCGTTTTTGGCCGAAATTCTTGCCCAAAGCCGCGTTTTAATTATCGGCGACGAACAGGATTTAGTAGGTTGAGGTATGCGTTCTTATATTGTTATCCTGACCGTAATTTTGCTCGCGGTTGTTTTCAATCTTCCGTCTCAATACCGCCCCCGTATAAACTTTAATTTTTTGGGCCAGCGTTTTTACCGGGATTTGTCCCTTAAATTAGGCTTGGATTTATCCGGCGGCGTGCACCTGGTTTATCAAGCCGATACTTCCCAGGCGGATGCGATGGAAGCCACCCGGGCTAATATTGAGCGCCGGGTCAACTCTCTGGGTGTATCCGAGCCCATCATCCAGACCTCTAAAGTTGGTTCCGATTACCGCCTGATTGTGGAATTAGCCGGCGTCACCGACATTAATCAGGCCGTTTCTCTCATCGGCCAAACCGCCCTGCTGGAATTCCGCGAAACCACCGCTGCCACTTCCTCCGTTGCCGACCTGCCTGCCGGCAGGCAGGTTTTTACCTCTACCGGTCTCACCGGCCGCGACCTGATCCTGTCCCAAGTCCAGTTTAATGGGGGCAAAACTGCAGGCCAACCAGTAGTGTCTATCGAATTTTCTCCCGAGGGCACCAAAAAATTTGCCGAGATTACCGGCAAAAATATCGGTAAACCTCTGGCCATTTTTCTGGACAATCAACTGGTGACTGCTCCCACCGTTCAATCCGTCATTTCTGACGGCCGGGCCGTTATTTCCGGCAATTTCACTGCCGACGAAGCCAAAAAACTCACCATCCAGCTCAACGCCGGAGCCCTGCCGGTTCCCATTCATATTATTGAACAGCGCAATATCGGCGCTACTTTAGGAGTCGAGTCTATCCATAAAAGTATAGTCGCCGCCGCCGTAGGCCTGGTTGTCATCTGGCTATTTATGATCGTCAACTACGGTGTCAAAGGTTTACTGGCCGACTTAGCCTTGATCGTATACATTCTTATTTTTTTGGCCCTAATCAAACTTATTCCCATCACCCTGACTTTGGCGGGCATCGCCGGTTTTATTCTAAGTATCGGCATGGCCGTAGACGCCAACATCCTTATCTTTGAACGCATGAAGGAAGAATTACGCTGGGGCCGGCCCTTAAAGGCCGCCGTGGAGCTGGGATTTCACCGGGCCTGGACTTCAGTCCGCGATTCCAACGCTAGTTCCCTTATTACTGCCGGTTTGATATTTTGGTTTGGTACCGGTTCGGTCCGGGGTTTTGCTCTTACTCTGGCGGTTGGCGTTTTAGTATCACTATTCACTTCCATTACCGTTACCCGCACTCTCTTACGCCTCATTTATGCACGTTAATTTCATGAAATTTAAATGGCTGTATTTCGGAATTTCTCTTTTGGTTCTTATTCCTGGAATCTTTTCTCTGATTAAATATGGCCTGCGCCTGTCCATCGATTTTACCGGTGGTACTCTCTTGGAAGTTCAGACTACAGCCAAAAACTTTTCCGAAATAGCCAAAACCCAAAACCTGGAATTGTCCTCCGTCCAGCCATCGGAAGACAGTACCTATCTGCTGCGTTTTAAACATTTAGACGCAGATCAAAACGAGAAATTTAAATCCGCCCTGGGTAAAGATGTCGTCGAAAAGCGCTACGAATCTGTGGGTCCGGTAGTAGGGGCAGAAATGGCCCGCAAGGCTCTCATGGCCGTAGTTCTGGCGTCGCTGGCCATTATCCTCTTCATCGCCTGGTCCTTCCGTCATGTTCCCCGGCCCTATTCATCCTGGAAATTTGGGGTTAGTGCGGTGATGGCCCTCCTTCACGACACTCTGGTCGTCTTGGGTCTCTTCTCTTTATTCGGACATTTTTATCAAGTCGAAATTGACGCTCTTTTTGTTACCGCCCTCCTCACAGTCGTCGGTTTTTCCGTCCACGACACCATAGTGGTTTTTGACCGGGTGCGTGAGAATCTGCCCAAGATGTATAACAAGCCTTTTTCGGAGGTAGTGGATTTTTCCCTTACCGAAACCCTCGTCCGCTCCATAAATACCTCTCTGACTGTCATTCTTACCCTCACCGCCCTGCTTCTGTTCGGCGGAGAAACTATCCGCTGGTTCGTCGTGGCTCTCCTCATCGGCATCGTCTCCGGAACTTATTCCTCCATCTTCAACGCTGCGCCCCTGTTGGTTCTGTGGGAAACTAAACGCAAGTAACTCCCTCTCAATCTCCCTCTTAATCTAAGAGGGAGACGCTAGTAATGTTTTTATATCAGCCAACACTTCTTTGATATTATTTTTAATATCGGAATTCCAGAACCTGACGATCTTAATATTGTATGCCTCAAGGTATCGCGTTCGGTATGAATCATATTTTTTAACAGCTAGTTTCTGATGATAACCCCCGTCGATTTCTACAGCCAATCTTTTTTCAGGACAATAAAAATCTACAACATACCCATCTACGCTATATTGACGGAAGAACTTAAATCCTAACCTACCGTTTCTCAACTTTTGCCAAAGAATACTTTCTGATTCCGTAGAGTTATTTCTTAACTGTTTACGCCTGTTTTTAAGAATTGGCGAGTTGAAGTGGAATTTCATAATGTCCCCCTCTTAAATTAAGAGGGGGATTAAGGGGGCGTTAAAGAGTGAGTTTAAACATGCTCGATATGTTTTTTGGCAAAACGGTGCTTAAGATAATAGTAAATCGGGGGAATAACAAAAAACACCGCTCCCACTGCTAACATCCATCCAAACATCTGTTGCTGCGGGATTGAATCAAAGAAAACAAACATAATTATCGTCCACGGAATGGGGACGACTAAGCTTACCAAGTAATATACCGGAAATTTTATTGATGTAAACCCGGCGGCGTAGGAAACATAGTCTGAAATAAATCCCTGGAAAAGTCGCATGGCGATCAGCAATTTTACGCCCTCATGCGCAGCAATATGGTCAACTTTAGACATAGCCCCCTTTCCTACTAGTCTTATAACGATGCCTCTTCCCAACTTTCTGGCAATCCAAAAGTTAGTAAAACTGCTTATGACTGTAGCTAGATACACATAAGTTACCGCCCATTTACCAAATACCGCAAAACCTAATATGATAAAAGGGGACCCTTGTATTGGTGCGAATATATGAGTAAGTACAACCAGAAAGATCAACATCACTGGTCCCCATACACCGGACTCGGCTACCAATTGTTGGATTTTAACTAAGCCAATCATTTTTTGAATATATAACAATATTCCCGAGACAGAAGTAATAATTACCAAGAAAAGTAGTACTTTTTTAATTACTTCCTTCTTACTCATGCCAATGTTTCCAGTTTTTCCAACAACACCTTTCGCTCATTCACCAATCCCTTTTCCACTTCCTTAAAAACCGCCTCTAAATATTTGCCCACTTTCGGCCCGGGTTTGAGTTTTTTCATTTTCATCACGTCCAATCCATTTATCTTTAAATCTTGTATAGAAAACGGTTGTTTTTGCACTTCCAGAAGCCTTTTTTTGAAATCTTCCAGTCTCCAACTGGTGGCTCTGGCCCCGCCTCCCAGCCGGTCCGCCACCCGCAATGCCAGCATATCCGGCATGTTCGATAAACCCACATTTTTCAAAATCCTCCTGATAGCGCTATCCGTCTGATCCTCATTGACCGTGAATTGATGCCAGCGCACCAATCTGACGAATTTATCTTTCTGTTCATTAGAAAACCTTAATCTCTCGGCGATATTTCCGGCAATCCTGGCCGACTCCATCTCATGGTTATAAAAAGTAATCCGTCCGCCAGGGAATATTCTCTGCGTCTTGGCTTTCCCCACGTCGTGAATTAATGTCGCCAGCCTGGTTACCGGGTCCAAACTCACGCAAAAGCGCAAAGACTCCACACTGTGTGTCCCCACATCGTAAATATGGTGCCGCCCCGGACTTTTTTGCTCCACCCCGAAACTTTTTTCCATCTCCGGCAAAATTTCTTCTCCCAGGCCCGACCCGCGCAGCAGCATATATCCGTCCGCCGGATAATCGCTGGCCAAGAGCTTAAACAATTCGTCTTTTACCCGCTCCGCCGCAATTTGTTTGATCTTGCTTGCATTTGCTTGGATTGCCTGTAAAGTTGCCTGTTCTATCGTAAATCCCAATTGGGCTCCGATTCTGATGGCCCGCATCATCCGCAAAGCATCCTCGCCAAATCTTTCCTTCGCATTTCCTACCGCCCGGATTAATTTATCTTTCACGTCTGCCTGTCCGCCAAAAGGATCAACCAGCTCCATGCCAGCCGTCAAAGCCATGGCATTAATCGTAAAGTCTCTCCGCGAGAGGTCCTCTTGCAAAGAGCTTCCCCAAGCCACTTTATCGGGGTGCCGTTTGTCGCTATAACCATGCTCGGTTCTGTACGTGGTGATTTCATACGGCCGGTCTGTCTCATTTTTTATCCCTACAGTCCCATATTTATTATCATAAAACCCCTCCGGGATTAACTTCAAAATCTCTTCGGGTGCAGCGTTGGTCGTAAAATCCCAATCCGTCAGAGGTCTATCCAGCATGGCGTCTCTCACCACCCCACCCACAATATAAATCTCAAACCCCGCCTCCTCAAATTTGTCCAAAATTTCTTTAACCCTGTCAGGTACGTTTAATTTCAGTCTCATATAGTAAAATCTTACCATGGATATTATAAAAACCCTCCTGGCCAATCGGGGACTAAAGACCAAAAAAGCTGTAGATGAATTTTTTCACCCCACCCGGCCTGAAGATCTAAAAAGCCCTTTCGATTCTAAACCCGCCATTCGATTAATTAAATCGCATATCAAAAAGGGCCACAAGATTGCCGTTTACGGCGATTACGATGTGGACGGTCTTTGTTCCACTGCCATTCTCTGGGAAACGCTGTATAAGAACTATAAAAATGTTTTTCCCCACATTCCCCACCGTGAATCCGAAGGCTATGGGCTATCTATAAAAGGCATTGACCATTGCTTGGCCCAAGGTGCCAAGTTAATTATCGCCGTGGACAACGGCATAGTGGCTCATGAGCAGATCGAATATGCCAGAAATAAAAACTGTAATGTGATCATTATTGATCACCACGAACCCGGCAGCCAATTACCAAATGCTAATTGCATATTACATTCCACATCTTGTTGTGCAGCAGGATTAGTTTGGTTTTTCTGCCGTGATTATCAAAAAGTACTTAATACAGAATTGGTTGCGATAGCAACAGTTTGTGACCTAGTGCCATTATTGGGAATAAATAGAAGTTTTGTAAAACATGGATTGCAAGAATTAAATAATACCAAGAGGGTGGGGTTGCTGGCTTTGATACAAGAGGCGGCTATTAAAAAAATTACCCCCTACGAAATCGGCTTTATTATTGGACCGCGCCTTAATGCCATGGGTAGATTGGAACACGCGATAGACAGCCTTAGGTTATTATGTACCCACAAATTAGACCAAGCTGCCCAATTAGCCAAAATATTGGGGGAAACAAATAAAATTCGTCAAGACGAGACCAAGACTGCCGTTGATCATGCTTTGGGCATGCTCGATGAAAACAATTTACCCGATTTTATAGTAGTTTCTGATACCGGGTATCACCCGGGAGTCATTGGTCTGATTGCCGGTAAACTTACCGAAAAATATCACCGGCCGAGTATCGCTATTTCAGTAGGAGAACTGGAGTCCAAGGGATCCGCCCGCTCAATTCCTGGGTTTCATATTACCGAACATTTACGTTCATGTTCACATTTATTGGTTGATGTGGGCGGTCACGCCATGGCCGCGGGTTTTACAATTTCAAACACTAATCTTCCTAGCCCGCTCAATTCCTGGGTTTCATATTACCGAACATTTACGTTCATGTTCACATTTATTGGTTGATGTGGGCGGTCACGCCATGGCCGCGGGTTTTACAATTTCAAACACTAATCTTCCTAAGTTACTTAAGTTACTTACTAAAACCAAAATTGATCCTAAGGTCTTGGTGAAAAAGCAGCGCGTGGATTTGGAGGTTCCACTATCAACTATCAACTATGAACTAATAACTCGGCTCAAAGAATTTGAGCCATTCGGTCTCGGCAATCCCACTCCTATTTTTAAATCAACCAATCTTTCAATTTCCAATGCCAAGCCAGTCGGCCAAAACGGCAAACATCTCAAATTCAAAACAGGCGATCTCGACGCTATTTATTTCAACGCGCCTAAGTTGCCGGATAATCCGGTTGATATTGTCTACTCTGTAGAGGAGGATACCTGGAACGGCCAATCCAAGTTACAATTGCTTATCAAAAATGTTCAACACAGCCCTTGAATTTGCCAAGTTAGCCCATCACGGCCAAAAACGCTTATCCGGCGAGCCGTATATCAACCATCCTCTAGCTGTAGCCGAAACACTCAAAAGTTGGCATCTAGACGATACTTCAATTATCGCGGGACTTCTACATGACACCATCGAGGAAGGTGGGGCCAAGCGTGAAGATATAGTCAAAGAATTTGGCGAAGAGATAGCCAGGTTGGTCGATAGTGTGACCGTGGTAAGTCATATTCACCTCACTGGCAGTAAATCCGAAGAATTTGTGGAAAATTCCCGGAAAATGTTTTTGGTTATGGCTCGTGATTTACGAGTAGTCCTCATCAAGCTAGCCGACCGTTTGCACAATATGCAAACTTTGCAATACTTGTCTCCAGACCGCCAAATAAGAAACGCCGAAGAAACCTTGGAAATTCATGCACCACTGGCCGAGCGGTTGGGTATGGGGGAAATCAAGGGTCAATTAGAAGACTTGGCCTTTCCTTATCTTTATCCCGAAGAATTCACTAAACTTCAGAAAGACAGTCAAAATTTCTACAAATCAGCTGAAAAATATATTCAGGATTTTAAATCTCAACTTCTCAAACTATTGCTGGCTAGAAAAGTCGCTGCCAAAATCGACGTCCGCCGCAAACATTTATACAGCCTGTGGCGCAAGCTGCAGCGTCCGGAAATAGATGGGGATTTGAGTAAGATTCATGATCTCTTCGCCGCCCGGGTTTTAGTTAGTACAGTTGAAGAATGTTATTTAGCTTTGGGCGCTATTCACGGCGCTTGGCATCCGGTGCCGTATTTAGGTGTTTCCGATTTTATTGCCAATCCCAAACCCAACGGTTACCGTTCCATTCATACTAAAGTTTTCGGCCCCAAAGGCAAAATTGTGGAAATCCAAATCAGAACTCACGAAATGCACGAGCAAGCAGAAATGGGTTTGGCTGCCCATTGGGAAATGTCCATACTCAAATCCAAAGGTAAATTAACTTCCCAGGATATAGATAAGGGAAAATTTGCGGTTTCCCAAAACAAATTGGCGTGGGTCAAGCAATTGGTGGCCTGGCAAAAGGAAATGACCGATTCCCAGGAGTATCTGGACGCTTTAAAATTTGACGCCTTGCAGCACCGCAATCTAGTTTTTTCTCCTATTGGCGATGTTTATGATTTGCCCCGCGGCGCTACCCCTATCGATTATGCCTATGCCGTGCACACCAAATTGGGCCATCAAGCCTCCGGTGCTAAAGTCAACGGCAAAATGGTGCCCTTAAGTCACAAGTTAGTCAATGGCGATGTAGTAGAAATTATTATTGATAGAAAACGCCATAAACCCAATCATGATTGGCTAGACTTCGTCGTCACCACCACCGCCCGCCGCGAATTAGCAAAAATAATGCGATCGCATTAAAGTTGCTAAATTTGACTTTCGCTTTGTCGAGACCAGCGCCCCTCTCTTAGAGTAAGAGAGGGGTTGGGGGTGAGTTATTTACATTTGGTGATGGACTTGTTATACTGACTTTAGTTTAAGCAAGCGTTACAAGTTGGATTGACAACCAACCAGTTTGCAAAAGTTTCAAAGATCCGAAGATCAGATGGCACATGGGAGCTGATCGAAGGGTCTTTTTTGTATCACTCCCTTTCGTTCCCCCTCTTAGAGTAAGAGGGGGATACCCGAAGGGAGAGGGTGATATAGTAATTGTATGGAACGAACACTAACCAAAGATACCATCAACAAAATTGGCCAAGAAGTCCTGCTCAAAGGCTGGGTCAACACCCGTCGGGATCACGGCAAAATTGTGTTTATTGATTTGCGTGACCGCACGGGGATCGTCCAAATCGTTGCTAGTCCCCGGCTCGTCGAAGGTCTGCACTCCGAAGATGTAATTTATGTTACCGGCCTGGTCAAGCCCCGTCCGGAAAAATTGATCAACCCAAAACTTCCTACCGGCACGGTGGAAATTGAGGCCCAAAAAGTGGAACTTATCTCCAAATCCGCCGAATTGCCTTTCGACATGGGCAAAGAAAATCTGGATTTGGAATTACCCACATTACTTGATTACCGGTCGTTAACAATGAGACACCCGAAGGTACAAGCAATTTTCAAAGTTCAAGAGGTGATAATAGACGCGTTTAGAAAAGCTCTCCAAGCCAAGGATTTCTTGGAATTCCAGGCCCCCTGCATTACTCCTGCGGTGGCCGAAGGCGGGGCCGAAGTATTTAAAGTCAAATATTTTGAATACGAGGCTTACCTGTCCCAGAGCCCACAACTTTACAAATCTTTGTTAGTGGGTGATTTTGAGCGGGTGTTTAGCGTAAATAAAGTTTTCCGCGCCGAACCCAGTGTTACCACCCGCCATTTGACCGAAGTAGTCAGTCTTGACGCAGAATTTGGATTTATTGAATCGTGGGAGGACGTTCAGGATATGGAAGAATATGTCGTAAGATTTATATTTACAGAAGTTGCCAAACATTGCCAACACGAATTGGAGATGTTTAATGCAACTCTACCTAAATTATCAGACAAAATTCCCATAATCAAACTTCGTGAGGCCCAACAAATTATTTTTGAAAGAACCGGTCGGGATTGTCGGCAAGAAAAAGATTTAGCTCCTGAGGATGAAAGGGAAATTTGCAGATGGTCTTTGGAAAAGCACGGTTCTGATTTGGTGTTTATATCTCACTTTATTACTAAATTAAAACCATTTTATATACAACCAGATCCAGAAGACCCAACCTATGCGTACAGTGTCGATCTGATTGGACGGGGAGTAGAATGGTCCAGTGGTGGACAACGCCTGAATGATTACCAACAAATATTAAAAAATGCCAAAGAATGGGGAGTCAGAGAGGAAGACATAGAATTATATTTACAGTCATTCCGGTATGGAGTCCCACCCTTGGGAGGATTTGCTCTCGGTGCCGAACGTATGACCATGCATATTTTGGGATTAAAAAATATTAGGGAAGCTGTAATGTTCACCCGTGATATGGAAAGGATTGATGTCAGTCTACGAAAAAATAATCCAGTTCCTACGGGACAATAAAATTGAGTACCAGGCCCTGCAGCATGAGCCCACTCCCACATGTGCCGATGCTGCCCGCGTTCGTGGCACGAGCCAAGATCAGGGGGCCAAAGCCCTGGTTTGTTTCGCCGACAAAAAACCTATTTTGATAGTTCTGCCCTGTTCCCGCAAACTCGACCCCAAACTATTCAAAAAACTATATGCGATTAATGACTTGCGGTTTGCTAGTCCGGAAGAAGTTAAAATTTTAACTTCGCTGGAGATAGGCGCCATTCCTCCTCTTGGCAATTTATTTAATTTGCCCACTTATGTTGACCAGACTTTATCTGCCGAAGAGAAAATCGCTTTCAACGCCGGTGACCGCACAAAATCTGTTATCATGTCATATTCAGACTATGCCTCGCTCAACCAAGCCCAAGACACCAGTCATGTCTTTTCCCAACCTCGGTAAACCTCTCTTGATTCTGGGAGCAATAATTGCCTTTTTTGTAATAGTCAAGCTACGCCCCTCTCTTGAATCAAGAGAGGGGTTGGGGGTGAGTTATGAAAAGGTCGTCATTCCCGTCTCCCAAAATCTCCCCCCTCCCGTCGTCTCCGCCAAGAATATTTTTATTATTGACCAGGCGTCCCAAACGGTTCTTCTGCAAAAATCTGCCGACCAGTCTGTTTTTCCCGCTTCCACCACCAAAATGATGACCGCTCTGGTAACTCTGGATAATTTTTCTCTGGACCAAGCCATAACTGTTACTCGAAGTTATCCTATCGGTCAATACGTAGGCTTTAAACCCGGTGAAACCTTGACTGTGGAACAATTGCTGTATGCTCTGCTGGTCCAGTCCGGCAATGATGCCGCCGAGATTCTGGCCGAGAACTTGCCCGCCGGTAGGCGGGGCTTCATTGATCTTATGAATGCCAAAGCCGACGCCTTGAATTTAGTCCACACCCGGTTTGCTAATCCCACCGGTATTGACGAACCTGGTCATTATTCTTCTGCTGCCGACTTAGCCCGGCTGGCCAGCGCGGCTCTGAAAAATCCTGAATTTGCCCGCATTGTCTCTACCGAAAATACCATCGTAGCTTCTTACGTTCTTACCAACGTCAATCAATTATTGGGTAAAATTCCCGGCGTTTTAGGCGTCAAAACCGGTTTTACCGACGGCGCCGGCCAGTCTCTGGTGACTTTAGTCAACCGCGATAACCATCCGGTGATCATGGTGGTTCTGGGCAGCCTGGACCGCTTCGGCGACAGTGAAAAACTCATTAACTGGGTCTACGCAAATTTTCACTGGGAGTAATCGGAAGATACTGCGGTCACATACTCTACAAACCCCCCGTCTCCCTCAAACACATACACCGGCTGCAAAAATTCCTGCGGCTGCCCCGATTCATAATAGGCCAGACTAACTTTGCGCACCGTGACTTGAGCTGTCCCCGGACGGGCAATATATCCGCCTCCGGCCTGCAATTCTCCCCAGGCTTTGTCTACCCCCTTTAGAGGATACGTGGAAAAATCGTTATCCAAAATCCGGGAGTAACTGTGATTCGCTTCCACTATCCGCTTGCTTCTATCGTTAGACCCGGACAGAGTCACGTTTACCGGCGATTCCTCTCCTTTTGGCGTGACCACTTTCAATCCGTCTTTATCTGCTCTGAATAAATCCGCTCTTACAAAATTGGCTTCCGACAGAGAAATCGTGGGCACCAGTTCCCCGGTTCCCCCGGTCAAAAAGGTAATTTTAGCTCTGCCGTCAGTCAGGTCAGCCGCCAACAGTCCCAAACTCTGCCACAAATTCTTGGCTTCTAAAAGAGTCTGTTCATTATTCGGCACCCCCCGTTCGTCCAGTATTTTCGCATCGCTACTCCAGTCATATTTATAGGCGTAGCTGTTGTAGATAATATTTACAGTCAATTCTGCCGGCAGACTGGAACTTGTAAATTTATAGTTTGCGTCATCAATTTTTACCGGCTCCCGGTCAAAGCCCAGCACCCGGGCCTTGGACTTAATTTTTTCCAGCTCCAAAATCCGGGATTTATTAATAGTCACAAAATACACCCGGGCAATATTGGTTAATTTCGGGAGACTTCCTTCGATAGTCTCAAGCCTGTATTGGGGCTGGTAGCCAGCGTCTCTTTCCGGGAAAACCAATTTTGGCAATTTTCCGTATCTCACTGTCGGCGCCGGCGGGGGCGGGGGATTAATGGCCAGGTATACTCTTTTGACTAATTTCCATGCCGGTGGGATGAGCATCACTACCACCAGGCCCACGGCTCCCCATTTAATAATTCTTCTGGTGTAATAACCTACTTCGGTCAGCGTAGCCATGTTACAATCCATATTAGCATGATCAGAACCCGTTTTGCCCCCTCTCCTACCGGTTTTCTGCACATCGGCGGCTTGCGCACGGCCGCCTATGCTTACGCTCTGGCTAAACATTCCGGCGGTCAATTTATTTTGCGCATCGAAGATACTGATCAGAAAAGGGAAGTTAAAGGGGCTCAAAAGAGTTTGCAGAAAATCCTGCGGGATTTCGGTTTAAATTGGGACGAATTTTATGTGCAATCCCAAAGATTGGAGATCTATCGAAAAGCGGCCGAAGGATTGGTGAGTAAGGGTTTGGCTTATCGTGATGGCGGGGCCATAAGACTGAAGGTCCCCAAAGGAGAAAAAATAAAGTATCAAGATTTTGTTATAAAAAAAACCATTTCCTGGGACAGCGGCAATATATCCGAAGCCGTACTTCTTAAATCCGATGGTTGGCCCACCTATCATTTAGCCGTAGTGGTGGACGATCACGAGATGAACATCTCCCATGTTTTACGGGCCGCGGAGTGGATTCCCAGTACTCCGGTTCATTTGCTTTTATATAAATATTTCGGATTTGAAACGCCGGAAATCGGCCATTTGACGGATATTCTGGATCCGGCCGGAGGAAAACTATCTAAACGCAAAGGCCATGTTTCAGTGGAACAATTTTTAGAGCAAGGCTATCTGCCGGAGGCATTATTGAATTTCGTGATTTTGCTGGGCTGGGCCCCCAAAGATAACCGGGAATTATTTACTCTGGATGAATTTGTCCAGGCTTTCGATCCCGCCGGTTTGCAAAAATCCAATCCCGTTTTTAATCAAAAGAAGTTAGACTGGTTTAATGGTCACTATATCCGCCAAAAATCCGACGTTGATCTACTTCAATTAATTAAACCATACTTGCCGGAAATTACTTTAGAAATTATTCCCCTTATCAAGGACCGCATCACTACTCTGGCCGACGCCAAATCCCTGGCCGGCTTTTTCTTTTCCCGTCCCCATACGACCGATGTGACCGATTCGACCTATTTGACCGAAGCTCTTGAAGTTTTGCAATTGGTCGCTTGGACAAAAGAGGAAATTGAAAAAGGTTTGCTAACTAGAATCACGGACCGGGGTTGGAAAACAGGGGATTTCTTCATGTCTCTGCGCCTGGCCATCTGCGGTTCCAAAATCACTCCGCCCCTGACCGATTCTATGCTAATCTTAGGTAAAGATGAAACACTTGCCCGCATTAGACCCTGAAAAACTTAGGTCTAAGTTAAAACTCAAACATTTAACCACCAGAACAACGCTCCTGGCTCATCATCCTCACGTAGCTAAATTTTTGGCTTCTTCGGCTCTGGCCGGAACCCTACTTCTGGCCCCCGGTCAATCTGCCCCCAGTTTCGCCGCCTTGCCCGCCGCAGCTTTGGCGCAGGCGGGTCCTATCGATCTGCGCCAGAGTTTGGTAGAAAAACTTAAAAGCCTTCTTCCCGAATCTGTCCAGCCTTTGTCTCCCCAACAAGAAAGCGAAATTTCTAATACCCTGCACGATTTATACGGCCTGCACGCCACGGCTGAATTGGAAGGCAATCGCTTAAATACTTCCTATGGTCTTATTGGGGCGGAGCAGCATCTCATGCGCTTTCCCGGAGATTATGTGGAAAATATGGCCCCCGGCAGGGGAGCCTGGGGTTATGTTGAGGATTTTGAAAAAGAAAAATACTACGTGGCCGTGCAAACTCTCTATCTGCCCGACTGGACCACCCGTTTGGCTTACCTGCGCGACTGGTACAAATACCGCAAGGTGGTGGTCGTCAATCCCGTCAACGGTAAATTAATTGTGGCGGTAGTGGCCGATTCCGGCCCGGCCGCCTGGACCGGTAAACATTTCGGCGGCTCGCCGGAAGTCATGGCCTATCTAAATCTTAATGTGGGCAAACAAAAAGGCCCGGTGGTGCTATTTTTTGTGGACGACCCCGCCGACCAGATTCCCCTGGGCCCGTTGGAATATAATTTAGAAAAGCCGTTTTTGCTGTCATGACTTATTTTTATGATCATTTAGTAATTCTGGACGAGATTATCTCGGAGTTGGACGCGTATGATCTGCCGGCCGACGAGCGGGCAGAAATTCTCGGGTTAATCCACCACACCACCCACCAGCATCTTTTAAATGTCATTCTTAATCACTTGCCCCGTGAGCATCACGAGCCATTTTTAACCAAATTTCAAAAGACTCCTCACGATCCGGAATTACTGGCTTTTCTCAAGCGGGAAATCAAAGCAGATATCGAATCCGAAATCAAAATCCAGGCCGCCCGCATCAAGAAAGAAATCCTGGCCGAAATCACCAAATCCCGCAAATAGCCTCTATTTCTTGACCACCCTGTTCCAGATGTTGGCAAATACCCAGCCAAAAGCGTAGCCGATGACAAAGGTGGTTCCCACCAGGGTCAATGATTTGGCCAGTTCAAATGGCAAGACGAAGTAGGGATTTGCCAGGGAATGGATGGTAAATATCCAATCCAGAAAGCCTTGGGCTACTCCCAGAAAAACCAGAGTCGCCCATACCGCGTGCACCAGCGCCATCATTGTCCCTACGGCCAACCCCGTTTCATGCATTTTCAACTTCACTCTCCTCACCCTCTTTCTTCTTCCAGTATAATACATACTAGTGAAATTGCAAAAAGACTACAACAATCCAATGTGGGGACCAAAGCCGCCAGCACCACCGGGCTATAAGAACGTTTGGAGAAAGGATAAGTGGGGATACTAATGGATAAATTTTCAGCTGGAAATGACTAGAAATTTTTTGTAGATTTTCCCCCTCTTACAGCGTAGCAGCGAGCTGCAGGCTCGAAATAAGAGGGGATGCCGAGCCTGGCGAGGAGGGGTGATATTGAAGGGGTTGGGGGTGAGTTATTTAGATTTGCGGATAGCGGCAATCCGCCTTGCTTCTGGCCCAGAAGAGAAACCGCCTCGTTTGGATATTCTGAATCCGGGTTTGGCTCCTCGGGCCTCAAATTGAGCTTGAGTATCTACTCCGGTAGTGGTAGTGCTCTGTTTGCGAACCGAGGCAATGCTGGGTCCTTCCACTTCTGCCAGATCAATACTTCGTTGGCCTGCATCCAAAGAGACGTGGGGCAAATCGGAAATGACTGTGGGGGCGTTCGCTGCGGCTATTGCTATCATCATGCCGGTTGTTACATCGAGGCCCACGACTACCCTAGCAGTGTTCTCGAGAGAAGCCTTAATGCCAGGAGCGACTTTCTTTCTCCGGGGTTTGCCAACCAACTCTGCTTGGGCTATGACCACCCCAAGTGCCTCTTTAAACATATTCCGTTTATATTATACTCCCTCTGTATAATTAACAACTAATATAGCCAGGTATAAATTTCCAGCTGGAAATGACTAATCAAATTGATACTTGACTTCGGGTATTATTTGGCTATATAGTATAAACATGACAAAGATGAAAAAAATACCAGACAGTCAAATCATTCCAAATAATAGCTTTACGGAATTTTTGCTTTACACAACACCAAATGGGAAAGTAAAAGTAGAGATCTTTTTAAAAGACGAAAACATCTGGCTTACCCAAGCAAAAATTGCAAAGCTTTTTGGTGTGCAGCAGCCAGCTATTGCAAAACATCTTAAAAATATTTTCGAGGCTAGAGAATTGGAAGAAAATTCAGTTCATTCCATTTTGGAATATACTGCCAGCGACGGAAAAAACTATAAAACAAAATTTTACAATCTTGATGCAATTCTTTCCGTTGGCTATCGAGTTAATAGTCGACAAGCAACTCTTTTTAGAATTTGGGCGACAGAAAGGCTGAAAGAATATATCATCAAGGGTTTCACGATGAATGATGAGAAACTAAAAGATCCCTACAACATTTTTGGTAAAGACTATTTTGAAGAGCAACTGGCAAGGATAAGAAATATTCGTTCCAGCGAGCGGAGATTTTATCAAAAAGTTACCGATATTTACGCACAGTGCAGCGCTGATTATGATCCTGATGAAGAAATCACCAAACAATTTTTTGCCATCGTACAAAACAAGCTCCATTTCTCAATTTCAGGCCAAACCGCCGCAGAAATTATTTATAACAGAGCAGGGAACAAAAAACCGTATATGGGTTTAACTACTTGGAAAAATGCTCCCAAAGGAGCAATACAGAAAACAGATGTCAGTATCGCCAAAAATTATCTCAACGAAAAAGAGCTAGACGGCCTCAACCGGATTGTGACCATGTATCTTGACTATGCTGAAATGCAGGCGCAAAAAGGAGTGGTAATGTACATGAAGGACTGGGTAAACAAACTGAACGCCTTTTTAAAATTCAATGAAAAAGACATTTTACAAGATAGCGGTAAAATCAGTCATGAGGTCGCCATAGCTTTGGCCGAAAGAGAATATGAAGAATATCGGATCGCTCAGGATCGCACGCTTGAATCTGATTTTGACCGATTAACGAAGAAACTGCTGAAAAAAGTTAAAAAATGATAAATATTAATGTCCAAAGATAAATTTACAGCAATTTGGGTTTCTCACTCTTCCATAGGAGACTATCTTAAATGTCCCCGGGGATACTACCTCAAAAACGTTTATAAAAATCCCAAAACCAATAAAAAAATGTCCATTATGTCTCCCGCTCTGGCTTTGGGGCAGACAGTGCATGAAGTGGTCGAGTCGCTTTCGATCTTACCGGTAGAAGAACGCTTAAAAATCTCCCTTCTGGACAAATATAATCTGGCTTGGGCCAAAGTAGCAGGAGAAAAAGGCGGGTTTAAAGATGAGACCCAGGAGCAGGAAATCAAAGCCAGAGGGGTGGCCATGCTGGACCGCATTACCCAAAACCCCGGCCCCGTTATGAAAAAAGCCGTCAAAATCCGCCAGGAATTGCCCTATTTCTGGCTGTCAGACGAGGACAATATTATTCTCTGCGGCAAAATCGACTGGTTAGAATATCAGCCCGAAAGCGACAGTGTTTCTATCCTGGATTTCAAGACCGGTAAGTACGACGAAGACCCGGATTCTTTGCAGCTGCCCATCTATCTGCAACTGGTTAAGAACTGTCAGAACAGGCCTGTTACCGGCGCGGCTTATTGGTATCTGGACCGGGATGCCGCCTCCAAGCCGATTGCCTTGCCCGATCCGGACGAATCATACAAAAAGATTCTGGCCGCTGCCAAACGCGTGGCTCTGGCCCGTAAATTAAATCACTTCCAATGTCCCAAGGCAGACGGCTGCCGCAACTGCCGCGACCTGGAGCTGGCCGCGCGAGGCTTAGCCAAGTTTGTAGGCACGAACGACTTCGGCCAGGAAGTATATGTTATCTAAAGCAAGGTATTTTCTCCTTCAGCAGGGGGATAAATTTCGCGGTGTTCCAACGGTCCGGAATAATTTCTAAAAGTTATGGGCAAAGATTCCCCGCTATCACGGTCATTCACTTGAAAGTGCAAGTGAGGATCTGGCCCGATCCAACCACTAAGACCAGTCAAGCCAATTTCTTCTCCTTGCTGAACACGTTGACCCCGTTTTACTCTGGCACTTCCCATTTCGAGATGTAAATAATACGCATTAGTCCCATCTGCGTGTTGCACCCAGATCATATTAGTGGATCCGGGAGGAAGTCCTAAACCTATTTTCGCATCGATGCCACTGTAGAATAAATCACTATCATCTATAACTCCCATTACTCTTCCTTCTCTGGCTGCCAATATTGGACTTCCTGGGGGAAGAACAAAATCTATAGCGTTAATTGAGTGCTGACCGTTATCGAGTATCTTATGGCTCCAAGGACCGTTACAACCCTGAGAAATATGCACGGGATTCTCATTTGGATCAAATGGTAAAGAATATTCTGCGGTCATCTATTTATTACCCTTAATCATAGCTTCTTTTTTTGCCCTTGGCCATTTTTTTAGTTGAAGTTCGCGTTGCATAGATTCAGCCCGCGTTGGAAAAGATTCAGAATAAACAAGTTCGAACGAGTCAAAATAACGTATGTATTTTGCTGATTTTGTCTTGTTATTTTTGTGTTCTTCCAGTCTTCTTTCTAAATTATTTGTTTGACCAATATATAGAGTATTTGAGGAAGTACGGAGAATATAAACAAAATACATATATCTTTCGACTCGTGGTTCGACTTCGCTCACCACTCGCTCAAGACCTTCTCCTCACTAGGGCTATAGCCCTGAGCGAACAGAGTGAGTCGAAGGGCTGGCCGTTTACAAAAAATGTCGAACTTCAATGTGTTAGCTCGGCCTTCGGCCTCGCTTGCTCCGGCGCGGCGCCCCCACCCGCCGCGCCTCCGCTATTTTTTGCGCGCGCGATTTTCTCGCCCTTCGGGCGAGTAAGGAAAGAATTTATAGTTTTCCTTCCCCCGTCCACCCGTGCGCGGAAAAGAACTCCCTAAAAACAGAGGGTTATCTTATAACAAATTGACCTACATCAGCAACTGGTTTACCCTGAAGTAAATATTCGTCTGGATTTGTAGGGTGTGGATGAAGTTTAGCAACTGTGTATATTTTCCCGGCACTCACATCAAAAACTTTGATTTCACGGATTTCCATTTTCTCCGCCGTTTCTGTATTAGCGAATGGAGAAATTTGTTCAGAATAAAGGAATTTATCTCCCTTTTTGTTCCATCCTATAAATCCAAAAAGATGATTTATTCTTGGGTCAATTTGTATTTCATCTTGGAGACTATATTGTTGTATCAGTCTTTCTCTGTCTTCTTTTTCGACTGTTATAAATTTTGCCTTATCAAAGTCAAAAAGTGAAATTCCAACAGGGTTAGCATTATCTATTAAAAGATATTTCTTAGTAGGTGACAAACCATTTTGACCGAAATATCCTCCTAGATCTTGTTCCAAAACCGATTCACTAAATGTTCCATCCTCATTGAAAATGTAGGTTTTTTGCTTACCATCTTGAGCCTTTGTGAGAAGTTTATTGTTTCCAATCCAAATAGCAGACGATACATACCAATAAAAATTAATTTTATATGCTTTAGAACCATCCCTTGATACAACAATTCCTGGGATACCCAACCCACCACCTCCTGGCGGTTTGTTTAATAAATATTTGCCGTCAAAAGAAGGAATAAATTCTTTTGGATGTTGTTTTTCCAAACAATTCTCTCCAACTTCACACACCTGTGTACTTAATAGCTTTTCTTTTAGAAGTCCTACTTTTGTGGGAGCACTTCCATCAAGTCTATCTATTAAAATTTCTGCTTGACCATTAGACAATTCTTTTGTGTAAACCCTCCCGCCATTCGTATTGTCTTTAAATCTCATTAAGGTTTGATATTTTTGTTCATCAATTTCTTCAGGCTTGGTTGAGTTGGGTGCAAGCGTCCAATATCCATACCCCACCACTACTTGTTTATAATCAGGGTCACCAGGCTGTTTATTTACAACCTTCTCATATTTGCTGTTATCAGTGTTTATCAATAGAGTTCCATTGCCGAGGATGCTTATTGTAGATATGTTATGAGGCAGAGCAGCAACTTCTTGCGGTTGAGAGCCGTTCAAACTAACTTTATACAGCTTATTGGCATCGCTGAAATATAATTCCGTCTCAGAATCGTTTAAGTCAGTTGATGAAAACGCTAATGTCTGCAAGATTATATTTTGAAGCTCGTTTTTCGGAGAAGGACTCTGATGAGTCAAAGGTATCCCCCTTTGAGTAAATGGTGAAAACAAAAAGACAAAAACCGCACCTCCGATTAGTACGATAAGTAAAATTATCGCGAGAATCATCCAATAATTTACTTTTAGTTTTTCTGGAATTTGCACGGGCTGATTTACCGGATTTTGCCCGACTTTCTGCGTATTCTGATTACTGACATCAACTTGATTTTCCATACGTATCACCAAGAAAAAGTATAGCATATTTTCGAGGATCAAGTGTGCTAGACTGAAAGTAATAAAAGTTCTTTAAAATTTTTGCGTTTTTTCTTCTTTCTTTTTCTTTTACGGCGGCTGTCCGCAGGTTTCAGAAAAGGCGGATTTGACGCGCTTTCCGCCGAGGCGGGCGCGGAAAGCGCTACCTCTCGGCGGTTTTCTTCTTCTTACTGGCTGAGCGGGCCAATCTAGGACCATTTAGTCCCAATAACGGATTTAAATATTATTAATCTAACCAATTTTCAACTTATTAACTGTTAATGAGGCTAATTCATTGAAAAAACCAATTGGTAGGTCTTTATTAAACTTAGAGTACTTATTGTCTGCGAATTTTATCTCTTCATCGTTTATCTTTAGAATAAATTCTTTTGTTGTACAACTAATTTCAATCTTATTAGGAATATTTATTTTAAGTTTATATTTAAATCTCTCCACGTAGTCCCATTCTGCATAATGTTTACAAAATAAAAAACCATTATCATTCTCATTTCTTGCGTCGAACCTTAACATATTAAATTTTGAACCCTGTTCATAGTTATATACAAAGTTCAATAATCCACTGTTTGATAAAACGAGATCGAAAGAAATATTTACATCTTTTCCAAGAAAGCCCTTTGTAATAATGAAAGAATCAGTCCGGGTGTTTCCTCGCCTAAAATCAATAGTGTCCGAAGACAATTCATACACCGGTTCGCCAGACACAACATTCCATACCTGATCTTGGATAAACCTCAGTCCACCCAACGTGTTTAAAATATGATTTAAAATCCCCAAGCTTATTTGACTTGCTCCAAGATCAATTTTTTCACCGCCTTCAAGCTCAGCATATGGGTGCATGTAATTACGAAATTTTTTCATTTTTTGGAATATTTCGTAGTATTCTTTCTCAATGAATTTGAGTTCTTTTGCTATAGCAATCTTCTCATCGAAAACCAAATCTTCTAATTTCTTTTGTCGCCCCTTTTTATTTTTTGGAAAATATTGCTTAGCGCTTGTAAGATTAATTTCAATCAGCTTAGTTAGAATACCTTCTAAAGTTGACATTGAAAGATACAAAGTGCTTCTTGATGCACCAATCAAGGCAATGTTATCTATCTCTAATAAAATATCCGCTAATATTTGTCCGAGCTTTGAATCGGATATAAATGCTAGTGACTTTAGTGTCATAGCGGTATTAAATGAGGCTGTATTCATATTCGTAATTTGAAATGACTACTCAGTGTCCAGTCTTGCTGGGAGACTAGGATTCGGACCTAGATTAGCAGATTCAGAGTCTGCGGGCCTACCGTTAGCCGATCTCCCAATACAAAGCTAATTTTACCTCTTTCCAACAGCTCCGTCTAATCTGTTATAGTATTTGTTACTTGACTTACAAACAGTAAAACTGTTTAATTAAGTTAACCAAACAAAACCCAAATTTATGCTTCAGACAATAAACTCAAATATTGCAAGTCCAAGGCACTATCGTAAAACTCATGGAATTGAACAGTTTCTTAACAAAGTGATAGAAGGTGATTGTCTAGACGTGATGATCGATATCCCTGATAAATCAGTAGACATGATTCTTTGTGACCTTCCATATGGTACAACCCAGAACCAGTGGGATAGTGTTATTCCATTGGACGAGCTATGGGATCAATACGAGAGAATTATAAAGAATAATGGGGTAATTGCATTAACTTCACAGGGAATATTTACTGCAAAGCTAATTTTAAGCAACGAAAAACTATTCCGCTACAAAATTGTTTGGGAAAAATCAAAGCCAACAAATTTCTTAAATGCAAAAAAGCAACCATTAAGAGCTCATGAAGACATATGTATCTTTTACAAAAATCATAAAAACCGACCAACATATAACCCGCAAATGAGTAACGGAATTCCCTATAACAAAGGGACAAGAAAAAATCAATTGAGCGGTAGCTATGGAAATTTTGACCCAGTAGTAGTCAAGAGTGATGGACAAAGGTATCCTCTCGACATTGTCTACTTCAAAACCGCTGAAAGCGAGGGTCCCGTATATCACCCCACCCAAAAACCTGTAGAGTTAGCTCGCTACTTAATAAGAACATATACAAATAAAGGAGATATTGTCTTAGACAATACTTGTGGAAGTGGAAGTTTTCTTGTTGCAGCGGTGCTAGAAAAAAGGTCTTTTATTGGCATAGAAAAAAATGAAGAGACAGTATTACACAAAGAAAAAGAAATAGACCTTATAGAAATCTGCAATTCACGGATAAAAGAAGCTCAAAATTCCGTAGAAAGTATGCTGCCTATATCCCTTTGAAATCTTCCCTCGGTAAAATTTTTTCTGCTTTTTTTAAAACTGCGTCTTCAACTTTATTTTTCTCTTTAAGCCACATAAGAACATGGTGGTATTGATTGGGGTGTAAAAATGGTTTAACAATCATCTCTACACCAAGTTCTTTCCTAACAAACCTCAAGTGCTCTTCTTTGAGTAATCCTCTACCGATTAAATCGTAAACGATTCTAACTGCATCGACAGAAGTTAAGTTTAGCCCTCCTAATCGTTTTTTATCCTGACCAATATCTTCTTTGGTTAATTCAAACAATTCTCTTACATCACTGATTCCATTTAGATTTTTATTGTAAAACTCTATCTCCTGTCCTCTATACGGGAACCATCCCGAGATACCTCTTTCCGTTAAAGATCCGCGTGGCAGATAAACTCCCTCTCTTTTTGCCCTCCCCTTGGAAACCCAACCACAAACATACAGCTTCCACTTTCTTTGCCTCGACGTTCCCGGCAGTGTTCCAGACTTGGGCCTTTCTAGGTGAGTCATTAAATAAATATCAGTATCTAACCGGTCGTCAAATACCTGTCTTGCAAAGAGGTTGTGTTTTGCTTCCCTTTGGATTCCATCGCTACTCGGGTATTCCTCTAAAAATGGCTTTTCTCCACCCCTGCACTTAATGTCAATTTTTATTCCCGTTGGTGTCAAAATATCGTAAGCAAGAGATTGATTTTTATCCCTTTCAATTTTCAATCCTAGTTCTCTTCTTATTACCATTTCCGTCAGCAATCCATATCCCTGTTGGTCCTCGGAGCCACGTTCCGCCCCAGACACGTTCTTGTTTTTCTGAAGATGTTCATAAGCCCTATTTCTTATCTCAAAACCACCATTGTCAGAAAGGTCGACTACAAAAGGAGTGGGATGACGATATTTGTACATTTAATCTCTTTATTCTAGCATGGTCGAAAAATAATTATTGATTTCTGGGGTCGCAGGATTTGACGAATCCTACCCGCCTGGCCTCGGCTTCGGTGCAAAAATACTCTTCTCCAAAACTTTTCTCAATTATCACTTTGGAATAATGCCGGCAGTCCGGTGTCAGGTATTGTTTTTCGTGCGTCCGGTCGTCGATGTTGCCTTTGATCGGACATTTGGGATCCGGCGGATCGGGTTGATAGCAGCGCGGGCTGTACACTCCTAATTTATGTTCTCTGGCGTAATCGTTGGCGGCTTTGATTGCTCGGTTTTCTTCTCCCGCTTCCCGGGTGGTCACCGCCAGGCCGTTTCTGATCATATATTCGTTTACCAGCTTTCCGTTGGCATATATCAGCGCCACCGTCCGCCGGTACAGGTCATTATAAGGATCTTGGATTACCACCTTCTTCCTTAATATCATTTTGGTCAGCGCTTCTTTAGCCTCTGCCGCCATGCAGTTTCCCGTCTCCGGCGCATCCAGGCTGGCCAGCCGGACCGTGGTTTTGTTGGCGATCTTAAACGAGTCTCCGTCAAGGACTTGCGTGACCAGCTCGCCCCGGGTTAGCATCCAGCCCCCGGCCACCACCGTCCCTGCTGTCAGCCCTGCCGCCACCAATTTTCTCCACTTCCCGGCCATCATAATCAGTATACCCTTTAATATAGTAGTTCCACCTAAAACGTACGCCCCTCTCTTAAGGTAAGAGAGGGGTTGGGGGTGAGTTATATAGTAGAATTTAGGAGTGAAGAAACAACTCTTAGTACTTGTTCTGCTTGCAGCTTCCGCTCTGGTCGCTTCCAGATATATTTATATTTATCCGTGTGCCCGGCCGATTTTGTATAAAATCGGCAGCATCGACTCTAAATTCGGGGTTAAAGAGGATCAGCTGCTCAAGGATCTCAAATCCGCCGAAGCCATTTGGGAAAAACCCACTGGTAAAAATATTTTTGACTATGACCCCCAAGGACCATTAACTGTTAATTTTGTATACGATACCCGCCAGGCCCTGAAAACAGATATTACCAAGCAAGAGAAAAATCTGACTTCTCAAAGCAGTAGTTTAGATACTCAAATCAAAAATTACGAGACCCAGGTTGCTGGGTTTAAAAAAAAGAACGAGGATTTAAATGCTGAAATTGCCAAATGGAATTCCCAAGGTGGAGCTCCGCCGGAAGAGTATGACAAATTAGTCGCCCGGCAAAAGCAGTTACAGCAGGAAACTGATAAATTAAATCAATTGGCTAAGTCCCTAAACCAGAAAGCCCAAAATTATAATTCCGGAATTTTAAAAATCAACATCACCATCGGTACTTTTAACCAGGCTCTGGCCGTCAAACCGGAAGAGGGGCTGTATACCGGCAGCACCAATACTATCGATATCTTTTTTATTACCGATCGGAACGAGCTCATTCACACTCTGGCCCACGAATTTGGCCACGCCCGTGGACTTGGCCATTTTGACGACCCCCAGGCCATCATGTATCCTCAATCCTCCACCGTCATCTCTGCCGGCTCCGGAGATACCCAGGCTTTGGAAACTGTTTGTTCCCGCTACAGTTATTGGTCAATAGCCGGTAAATTCTTCTGACTTTACCTGCTGCGGTGGGGCGAAAGCTGTTACGGCTCCTACCATGGCCGGCGGACCGCATACCCACCAGGTTCTCTCTTTCCAATCGGGGCAATATTTTTTGATTTTAGTTTCATCCAGTCTTCCCTCAATTTCGGTCTCTATTATTCTTAAATCACTTAAATTACTTAATTCATTTATAAAAACCCCTTCAGAAAGATTTTTTACTGAATAAAGCAGAATAATTGGTAAAGATAATTGTTTATCGGAGATATATTTAATCATGGACCTGAACGGCGTAATTCCAATTCCGCCGGCGATAAACAGGCGGGGAGTGGTATCTTTCTCATCCAGCGTAAAACTGCCAAACGGACCGTTAATTTCTAAGCTATCACCGACTTTTCTTTGCCACAAAGCCTTTTTATAATCCGATTCTTGGCGGTATTTAGTCGTAAATTGCAAAAAATTTTCGGTAGGTGATGACGAAATAGTGAAATGGTGTTTTAGATTTTCATCTAATCTCACATACATCCATTGGCCGGGCGAATGGCTCATCGTCGCCTGTAATTTAAATGATTTGATCTCTTTTGTCTCATCAATAATTTCAATTATTTTTGCGGTCATGCTATTATTGTACTATGTGCTACAACTGTGGGTGTGAGTTGCCCGACGACAACATGGGCCATCCCCAAAATATTACCACCAAAACTTTTGAAGAGGCCGCCAAAGCTATGGGTCAAACCGTCGAAGAAGCCAAAAAAGAAACCCTTAAACTTCTCAAAAAACAATTGGGAGAAAAGTAACAAGCCGTGTTAATCCGCCTTTTACGCGGCCGCGAAGAAATGGTATTAATTGGCGAAGTCAGGAAACAAAAGGTAGAATTAAACTTTAACCATCATATAGCCCTTTGCAAGAGGACCTCTTGTAAACTTTGTCTAATCCCCCTCTTAGAGTAAGAGGGGGAAACCCCGTAGGGAGAGGGTGATATACTAAAACAGGCTTGATTGTTTGATAGGGGCCGCTTCTGCCGGATACGAAAAATCCACTTCCACCTGCCGGGCATTGTTCCATTTATCGGTAAATTTTAAGTATTTGTTTTTTGCTCCAAAATCATAAATATCCCGGGTAATGGCCACGTCAGCTTCGCAATATTTTTGTAAAAGAGCCAGGCTCTCCGGATCGCCCTTCTTAAAGTAGGCGACAGCGTTCGCCCCGGAATCAATTTTTTCCGACTCCAAAGTGTCTCTGGCAATAGCATTTAATGACGCCCCCCGCCCGTTGTTCACCTGCTTAATTTTGTCTAAAATATCAAAGTGGGGGAGACTGGCAAAATCCGCCGGGGCGTACGGTTTCATGGCCGAAATATCAAATCCCAGGGTGTTAAAGCCGATTATCCGGTCCGCGTCCCGGAATAATTTCCACATTTCGTCAAAATCTTTTTCCCAAAAGCTGTGCATATTTCCGCCGCCTTCGCTGCGAACATACACTGACACCATCGATACACCTAAATCCGCCGGATCCCAACTGCCCGCTTCATCAAACCAGCTCTTAGTCTCCACATCCCAGAAAACTTCAAACATAACGCCATTGTAATATAATCAAGTCACATATGAGAGTCCTTGGCGATCTTGAGTCAAAAATAATGGGAGTTGTATGGCGGCAGCAAGTCCCCATAACTGTAAGAGATGTTACGGAGAGCTTAGAGAAAAAGCGCACGATTGCTTACACTACCGTCATGACCATTATGGGGAGATTGGTTAAGAAGGGTTTGTTAACCCGCAAGCTTCAGGGAATAGGTTATCTTTATAAAACAAGAGTCACCCGGGATAAATTTATCGCCAATGCTGTACATGGTATTTTTACCTCTACACTTTCGGCTCTGGGATCAGCATCAGCCGCGTATTTTATAAAAGAAATTCAAAAGCTGTCTCCAAAAAAACGCCAAGAATTAATTAAAATTCTAACATGATCTCTATATGAGATTTCTGAATTTTTGCCAACAACTCATTTCCAACTCTCTCGTTTTGGCCGGGGCGTTAGTTTTGCTTATCGGCATAGCCTCATTCTTGGTGCAATTGTATAAGACATGGGCCTTGTGGGAAAGATTTGCCCGGCGGACGGTGGCACTGCCTAAAAGAGTAAAACAGATTATTGCCGTTCTAAATTTAAAAAACAGGGTGTATGTAGTTGCTGATGCCAATTTGTTCTCATTTTGTGTTGGCTTGTTTTCCCCTCGGGTTGTAATCAGCACCGGGCTCGTGGGTAGTCTTTCAGATAAAGAGCTTGAAGCTGTTCTCCTGCATGAACAAGCTCACATCAAAAATTTTGATCCTTTAAAAATGATATTTGGCCAAACCATAGCCTCGATGTTTTTCTTTTTGCCGATTTTCCGCGAACTTAATAAAAATATGATTACTGTCAATGAACTGGCGGCTGATAATTGGACTATTAAAATTCAACAAACACCAGCCTTTCTTAAAGGAGCTATGAAAAAGATTCTGGCAATTCCCCAAGTGACCCCGGCCGCGGTCCCGGCAATTTCCGATCCCGACAGTTTGGAAATACGGATTTACCGGTTAGTAAATCCCCATATCAAACATAATTTTTATCTCTCGCGGGCAAGTATTCTCACCACTATATTATTTCTGGGTTTAGGTTTATTTGTGTTGCAAACACCGGTCAACGCTCAACAGGAGCAGTGTCACTATTCAGAGGACTTATTCTCCTCTTATACGCCAACATACGAGGCGCATTCATACAAATAAATACGTCTTCGTTTCTTATTGGCTTTCTCACTCTACTTCCTATAACGCTTTGGCAATACTCACTAGAAGAAATAGTCAGAACGATTGCTAGCGCACCCCTATCCGTGCATCTTGGTGTTTGGTATATGGCCTTGTTATCCGGTACACTTGCTTACACTCTGCAAAACCGCGCGATGCAGACGATTGAGGTGGGAGAAGCGTCCATCTTTGGTTATCTCATGCCGATCTGGGCTGCCCCTCTTGCGTTCTGGTGGCTCGGAGAAAAAATCACCATACCATTTATCATCGGCGCTTGCGTCATTGCCATCGGCGTCGTGATTGCGGAGTCGAAAAAGAATCGTCGTAAAGTACGTCGCTAGGCCGTTTTAGAGGCGCAATCAAGATCTAACGTTGTCTTCGGCGTGAAGCTTTGCTTGAAATGCCACGTCACCCAGTGTGACGGGTAAACGAAGAGTTTCTACAACCAGTGCAGCTACTGTTATAATCGAATCCTCCGCATCCTCTAATCGCACTGTCACTCCAGCTGTTCTTACTACCTCTGCCGCGGCCTCTACAACAAATGCTCCTGTCGTAAATACAACAGCCCCTCCTGGGTGAGAGGAATTAAAGAATTGGCTGAAATTAAACCTGTAGGAAAGGAGGTGAGAAAAATGACAGACAAAAAACGGAACGTTGAGGTCTTTACTGCTGGGTGTCCAGTTTGTGATCCAACAGTAAAAATGGTAAAGGAACTTGCATGTCTAAGCTGTGACGTAAAAGTTCACGACTTAAATAAAGGTTATGAGACAGACGAATGCTGGATGGAAGCGAGAACGTACAATCTCAAAACAGTTCCCGCAGTAGTTGTTGACGGAAAGCTCGTAGCATGCTGTGAGAATCCAGGACCAAACAGAGAGGACTTAAAAGCTGTTGGGATTGGTACTCCACTTGTAGTATAGTAAAGAGATTCGTATGTGTAGTCCAAAAACCATGCTGAAAATTGGTGTTGCTCTTGCTGTACCGCTTCTGGCAGGATTTATTTTTCTACCACAGCTTCGTGTGGTAATTCTTGGACTTGCTCCATTTGCATTATTTGCTCTTTGCCCACTTTCTATGATTTTTTGTATGAAAGGTATGATGGGTGATCGGAAACAAGGCGGTTCCTGTGCAAATTGTGACCACAAAGACGGTGAGCATAAATTAGCTAAAAACAGACTATCCTGATCTAGCAATTGAAGACACCTGAAGAACAACTTAGAAAAAAATTTGATGAAGGAAAGAAATAGTAAATGATAAAATTTTTACTGCCTGCAGTTTTATTAATAGTTGTTCTTGGAGTTATTACTTTTAAAGATAATACTCCCAGTTGGGGTGATGGGACTGATGCTTTTTATAAACAGTTACTCAGTAGCAATGGAGACTTTGTAGAAAATGCCGGAAAAGCTATTTTTGATAACCAGCCTGTAGAAAGTATCTCGAAACTTAGAACAGAAAATATTTTAACTCAAGCTAAACAGACTCAAGTCTTAGGTTTACATACTGCTCCTGATGGGTCTGAAAAATGGATTGAGGTAGATTTATCTGACCTTAAATTATATGTATGGGAAGGAAACCGCAAAATATATGAGTTCTCAGTCTCAACAGGCCGTCCTGGTTATAATACCCCAACTGGTGAGTTTCGGGTTTGGAGGAAAGTTCTCTCCCAGCGTTATAAAGGCGGTACACCGGGAACAAGTGGTTATTATGACTTGCCGAATGTTCCATATTCCCTATTTTTTGAAGGGAGTGGGGTTCCTAACTGGAAGGGCTATTCTATTCATGGAGCTTATTGGCACAATGACTTTGGGATCAAAAATAGAAGCAGTGGATGTGTTAATGTAAAACCTGAAGAAGCAGGGTTACTTTATAATTGGGCAGGACCTGCCATGCCGGAGGGAGTAAATGCTTTAAATGCAACTTCGGATAATCCCGGGATAAGAATAGTGATACATGATTAGCTATAGAAAACTCAAAATGACACTTGACAAATCATTTAGAGGCTTACTACAATGAGTAGTATGAGGAGGTGACGTATATATGGCAGAAGAAAAAATAACAGGTGCAATGCACCAAATTCCAAAGTCTGACAACACGATGGTGCTGCGAGTTCCCAAGCCTAACATCCAAGTAGTCGTTTTGGGCTTAGTAGCTTTTATCACCCTTTTTCAGACTGTCCAGCTGATCCGGATCAGCGCCAAGTCAGGATCGGCCCCGGTTAAAACAGCTCCCGCGGCAGTCACCGATCCGGGATCGAACGGAACGGACATCCCCGCAATGCAAGGAGGCTGTTAAAATATGCAGAAAATATTTTTGGGTGTGGCCGTGGCGGCAGTCGTTGTGGGCGCGTTTTTCGCTACGAAAACTTTGGTGGATATAGAAAAGAATATCGCCTTAGCCCGCGAAAATGCCCGTCCGGCAAACCTTAAGCTTACCAAGATTACAACACCCGACTGTCCGGACTGTTTTGATGTTGAGGCGGCCATCGCTGCTTTAAAAAAACAAAACGTTTCCGTAAGTGAGGAAAAGACTTTAGTACTTACTTCTGATTCAGCGGAATCTCTTATAAAACAGTTAGGTATTAAACGTCTGCCAACTTATATAGCCACCGGTGAAGTTAACAAAAATAATCTGGAAAGTTTTATTAAGACCAATGGAGAAATAAAAGATAGTACATTTATTTTTACTAATATCACCCCCGTTTTTATAGATTCTGAAAGTAAAAAAGAAATTGGCAGAGTTTCTGTAATTTATCTCGTTGATTCCACTTGCGCCGGTTGCTATGACCCGGTAAAAATACAAAAGCCTATCCTCTTACAAGGATATGGTGTGAAATTAGGGGACGAACGCAGCCTTGATATAGCTTCACAAGAAGGAAAAAGGTTAGTGGCTAAATATAAAATTACCCAAGTACCGACAGTTCTTTTGTCACCCGACGCAGATCAATATGCTCGGCTAAAAAATGTCTGGAAGAACGTGGGGACAATTGAATCTGATGGCTGGTATCTCTTCCGGGAGTTGAAACAGCTAGGTGATATTAAGTATAAAAATTTATGATAAAACAAATTATTAAAGGTATAAAAATAGTTTTTCAGGACAACTTCTCTTTTAAAGTAGCGGTAATTGGATCATTCCTCATCGGTTATCTCTACTATTGGTTATTGACTCGAGTGACTACTATTCCCACTTTCTTTGAGATGGTTAAAACGGGTGAGTTTGGCAAATACAGCTTAGCTTACGGTATTACTTATTGGATTACTACAATCCTCACGGTTTTATTATTTGGGATATCAGTCAGCGTCCTGGTTTGGCTGTGGCGCCGGTCCCCTTCGACTTCGCTCAGGGCTGGCACCGGCACTTCCGGATTAGGAGCGTTTGCCGGAGCTTTGGGAGCGGCTTGTCCGGTCTGCGGAGCATTTTTATTATCCCTGCTGGGTGTATCAGCCGGAGTATCTATTCTTCCCTTGCAAGGATTAGAATTTAACTTTTTAAGTTTAGGGCTCATCGCCGGCTCAACTGCATTTGCGGCGCAAAGAGTCACTAAGGCTATCAATTGCCAAGAATGTGCAAATATTAATATTAATGTTGAAAAATTATTAGTAGCCGGTTTAACGGGACTGTTTTTGATTAATCAATTGCTGATTAGTCAGATAGCAGCAATCTCCGGGCTTCCTACCGGCAATGTGGCAAAATTGTTTGGTATCAAAACTGCCTCGGCTGCAGTCATCATTGCTCCCAAGCTTAATCCCGATGGCAGGACTACGTCTCTGGTTGAACAGCCGACTATTAGCGAAGTACCCGCAAATCCAAAGACCGGCGACGCGCTGGCTGACGCCAAAGTAGTAATATTAGCCACTGGCAAGCCGTTTTACGCTCCTGATGACATTGCTTTTGATGATCCAATTAACGCCCAGAAAAAATGGGGAGCGTATGAACAAAACATCAAATTAGATAGCGCTTTAGAAGCCCGATACCAAAAGCTTATCAGCACTATGGTTTGCAGCTACTGTTGTGGCGGACCGACCAGTGTGACTACTATTAATCGCTGCGGTTGCGCCCACGCCAAGGCCGCCAGAGGTTTCTTTAGATTTATGCTGCAAAATTATGGAGACAAGTATTCCGATGATCAATTACTAGGCGAAGGTCACCGGTGGTATGCCGTCTGGTATCCCCGTGGGATGCTCGAAGATTATCTTTTGGCAACCGGAAAATCAGATGCCCTGCCCCACAAAACCCATGGTGGTGCGGGGTCAGATGGGAGACACGGACTATAATATGAAAAAAATATTTATATTGACAATTTTTGCTTTTACTTTGGTATTTGCTTGGCCACATGCTTCTTTTGCTCAAGGCGATGACTTAAGCAATAAAACAGTTACTTGTGCGCAACTCAAAGATGCAGATTTTGAAAAAGTTGGTGAATATTTCATGGGTAAGATGGTTGGTAGTTCTCATGAAGCCATGAACACCATGATGGTTGGGATGATGGGCAAAGTTGGCGAAGAACAAATGCATATTGCGATTGGCAAACGGATGAGCAACTGCGAGCCAAACACGTCAATGCCTCAAAATATGATGAATATGATGGGCGGTGGCAATTATATGATGAATAATGGTTGGGGATTGTTTGGTATAGCAACGGGGATTCTTATTACTGTTTTCTTAATCTTAGGAATTATTTATTTTTGGAAAGAAATTAACAGGAGGAAGTAATCAAAGCAATTATCGAGAAAGTAATCGCTTTAAAAAACCGTCTGTGGGGAAGTTCCGCCACGGCCTCAGGAATACTGGGGGGGCTGCTTTTTATCATTGTCATTGGTGGGTTTCTGGTCAATCAATTCCTCATGCGCAAAATACGAGTTTTGGGTTCACAGCACATTCATGCGGATTTAAATGTTTATGTGAATGGGGAAAGACTTATTTTGGCAAAACCAGAGAATTATATGAAGAATCCGTTCATACACCTGGATAACAACGCCAATAGCGATGATGCCAACAGTGTCTTGCACATGCATGCCGCCAACGTCCCTTTATGGCTATTTTTCAAAAGTATCGGCATGAACGCGAGTAAAGACAGCAACTTTTATCTCAATGGCAAAAAGGTCGATAGTTTGGATAATTATGTTTTTCAACCCCTCGATAAAATTCTCATAAGTGACAGACCGGGAAACTATCCAGTTACAAATTTTGCTAAAGATCACCAAAAATAATTATGGACCGGAAATTTCTTATTGGCATCGGTATCGCGACGCTGCTTATTTTAGTGGGCGGAATATGGTTGGTGAGTTTACAAGATAAACCTTTAATGGGCGAAGAAATTCCTGTTCAAAACACCACGCACATTAAGCAGGGAGAGCCGCATCCGCTGTATAACTCTAACCCACCTACAAGCGGCTGGATGTACGATGGAGTAGCAGGGGCCGGTATTCATGATCAGGAAGTTTCTGATGAACTCCTTGTGCATAGTATGGAACATGGCGCAGCGGTCGTGTGGTACAAACAGGATCTGCCCGCCGACCAAGTAGACAAACTTAAAAATATTTTTACCGGCGCTTCAGGTAAGAAAATAATGTTGCCGAGAACAAATCTTGATGCACCCGTTGCGTTAACCTCATGGAGTAGACTTTTAAAATTGCAATCAGTTGATGAGGCAATAATTAAAAGATTTATCGAAACGAATAATGACCGGGCGCCGGAAAAAGCCCCCATTTGACATATCCCCCCATGGGGGACTAACATAAAATAATGAATTCTTTGATTGGCGCTTCAGTTGTCACTTCATTTATCGCCGGCGGAGCAGCCCTTTTTGCCCCCTGTTGTATCGGAGTTCTTTTGCCCACCTACCTAGGATCGGTATTCCGCCAGAGAACAAAGGTCTTTTTTATGACCTTTATTTATTTTCTGGGTTTGCTGACGGTATTTTTACCCATTGGCTTGGGATTCTCTCTGATAAGTGTTGTTTTGAGTCAGTACCACAATCTCCTGTTTTCCGTAGGGGCTGTTTTTATGATCTTACTGGGTATTTTTCTGCTGGCCGGAAAGCATTTTTCCCTACCCTCACCCGTCCATCCGCAAGTATCCAAATATACATTAGCCTCCATTTTTGTTTTGGGAATTTTTTCCGCCATTGCCACCACCTGTTGTGCTCCGGTCCTGGCCGGCGTACTGGCTGTCTCCACTCTGGCCGGCTCGCTGACTTTGGGCGGGCTATATACTTTAAGTTATGTCTTGGGCATGGTCTTCCCGCTGTTTTTAGTGGCAGCATTTTTGGATAAGACCAATATCACTAAAAAGCTGTGGATATTCCGCCGCAGTTCCAGCCTGATTGCCGGGCTGACCTTTGTTCTTTTCGGCTCATATGTTTTCTACTTGGCCCAGACTAACCAATTGCAAATGCGCTCGGCTGCTCAATTTCAGGTTACTCTTTGGCTGGCCGGGGTTAACCGGACGGTGTCAGAATTAATCGGCCCGGCGGGCGAATTTCTGGGCGCGATACTGGTGGTGACGGTTACATTATTGATTATCTTAGTTGCCGTAAAGCAGTTTTATGAAAGCTAAAGATTGGCTGCTTATTTTAATAGCTGGCGGCATTTTAATATCGCTGATTACCCTGATTACCCGCCCACCCGCCGCGCCTCAATCTAGTCAAGCCACGTCCGTGGATGATCATCATAAACCTCAACCCACAAATAATGCGGTGTTTGAGAGCCTGCTGAATAAACCAGCCCCCGATTTTTCTCTGGTTGACTACACTGGTCAAACTGTCAGCCTCAAATCTCTGCTTGGAAAAAACGTCTTGCTGTTTTTTAACGAGGGCCTGATGTGCTACCCGGCCTGCTGGAATCAGATTGTGGCCTTTGGCAAAGATGCGAGCTTAAAACAAGCTGGTGTGACAGTTCTAAACATCACCGTTGATCCCAAACCCCAGTGGGCAGAAGCAATTGCCAAAATGCCGGAGCTGGCCACTGCCACGGTCTTATTTGACCAGGACAAAAAAGTGTCCTCGGTCTACGGAGTTCTGACACTCACCTCATCCATGCACCGGGGCCAATTCCCGGGCCACTCATATATTTTGATTGATAAAACCGGAGTGGTGAAGTTTGTGTGGGACGATCCGCAAATGGCCGTCAGAAATTCCGAGTTACTGGCCAAGATTAACGGTTTGTAGATATGAATGCTGCCATTGTCAAAGGCATAGCAGCCACCCTAATTTTATTGTTGGTGTACTTTACTATTATTACTTTAGTTTCCGGATGGAGTTTCGCCCTCGATCAATTTTCCCAATTCTGGTACTTTATCGTCACTTTGGCTGTGGGTTTCGGAATTCAGGTGGGATTGTATAGTTATCTAAAAACAAAAACATCGGGTAAAGTGCTGGCCGTATCTGGGACGACCTCGACCGCGGCCATGATTTCCTGCTGCGCCCATTATCTGGTAAATTTTCTACCCATTCTGGGGGCAGTCGGTATTATTACCGTGATATCTCAATACCAAATTCAACTTTTTTGGGTAGGCCTAGCTTTCAACTTTGCCGGCCTGGCATATATGTTGTATCAGGTCCTTGACCGATCCCCCAGGGGGGGATTAGAATGATCCTATGCATGGAGACACTACTCATAGGTTAAAAATTGCCCAGGGACATCTGGACAAAGTTATCCGCATGGTCCAGAATGGTGATTATTGCATCGATATCCTGACCCAATCTCAAGCAGTCCAGGCGGCTTTGCGGGAAGTGGACGCTATAATTTTGGAGAATCATCTCAAAACTTGCGTTACCGACGCCGTACGCGGCAATAAAAAAGACCAGGCCATCGCCGAAGTTATTAAAGTGTTTAAGAAAAAATAATGAGCATTGATAAATGGATCGTATTAGCCGGGTCAGCCGGCCTAATCGGATTTATTTACTGGTTTTTTTTGGGAAAAAGAGAAAAGCCTTCTGAAATTTCTACCGATATTAAAATTACCGTTTCCGGCGGTTATTCTCCCGAATCTGTGACGGTTCCTGTCGGTCAACCCATAAAAATTACTCTGACCAGAACAGACCCGTCTGATTGCTTGGAAGAATTTCTTATCCCCGACCTTAAAATAAAAAAGATTCTCACATTAAATACCCCTATTACTTTTACTATTACCATTACTAAACCCGGCCGTTATGGATTCCACTGCGGCATGAACATGTACCATGGCCAAATTACTGCCAAATAGTTCATCTGCCACTAACGACGCAGACCGGCAAACACATGCTCTGTTTATAAAATTTATCGTATCTGCTGTCTTTGCCGTTCTGGCCCTGTGGGGCACTTTCATCGGCCATCTCAATATTTATATCCAGCTGGTTTTAGCTTCCATTGTCCAGTTCTGGGCCGCCTGGGATTTTTACCGCACCACCTGGGCCAGTCTCAAGCATCGGGCTGCCAATATGGACACTCTTATCGTTTTGGGCACTACCGTAGCTTATATTTATTCCGCCGCCGTCGCTTTCGGTTTGGTACGCGGGGAGCCGTATTTTGATACCAGCATGACCATTATTGCCCTGATTATCTTAGGTAAATGGCTGGAAGCCCGGGCTAAAGGCAAGACCTCTGAAGCTATTAAAAGACTTATTCAGCTTCAGCCAAAAACCGCCCGGGTTATTCGCAATGGCCAGGAGATTGATCTGCCCATTTCCGAAGTTGTAGTAGGGGACCAGATCCGTCTCCGCCCCGGAGAAAAAGTGCCCGTGGACGGCCAAGTCATTTCCGGGGAAACCAGTATCGACGAGTCTATGGTCACCGGTGAAAGTATTCCGGTCTACAAACACACCGGCGATCTGGTTATTGGCGGCACTCTCAATACCAGCGGGGCCATTCTTCTCTCGGCCACTAAAGTCGGTTCAGCTACCATGCTGGCCCAAATCATTCAGTTAGTCGAACAGGCCCAGGCTTCCCGGGCCCCCATTCAAAAACTGGTCGATGTCATTTCCGGTTATTTTGTCCCGGCAGTTTTGATGATTGCCGTGGCCACCTTTGCCGGCTGGTATATCACCATCGGTTACCTGCCTGCCATGCTCAACACTATTGCCGTACTTATTATCGCCTGCCCCTGCGCCCTGGGCTTAGCCACTCCTACAGCCTTGGTGGTAGGTACCGGTCTGGCAGCCCAAAAAGGCATCCTCATCAAAGACGCTGAAAATTTGGAGATCGCTTACAAAGTCAGCCACGTGGTTTTCGACAAAACCGGCACTCTCACCGAAGGCAAACCAATTGTCACTGATATTGTCGGCGGAGCCAAAGTTTTGCAGCTGGCCGCCAGCTTAGACGCTAATTCCGAGCATCCTTTGGCCGCCGCTATTGTCGCCGCCGCCGCCAAAACCGCCCTCAAACTTTTTCCGGTTATGGCTTTCAGAAACTTGGCCGGCCGGGGAGTGGAGGGGACTATTTCCCAAATAAAATACACTCTGGGCACGCCCGCTTTCTTTGCTCAAGTTCCCGCGGACGTGGCCAGGCTGGAAAAACAAGGCAAGACAGTCGTGGTTCTGGCCGCCGCCAAAAAGATCTTAGGCGTTATCGCTATTGCCGATACTCTCCGTCCCACCGCCGCCGAGGCCGTCTCTCAACTGCGCCAGCAAAAAATCGGCACATCTCTCATTACCGGCGATAATCCTACCACCGCCGCCGCTATCGCCAAAATTGCCGGTACAGACCGTTTCTTTGCCCAGGTTCGTCCGGAAGACAAAGCCGCCGCTATCAGAGAGCTGCAATCCGAAGGCCAAACCGTAGCTATGGTTGGAGACGGAGTCAACGATGCCCCAGCTCTGTCTGCGGCCAACATCGGTATTGCCATGGCCACCGGCACCGACGTGGCTATCGAAGCCGCCGGCATCACCCTGGTCAACAAAGACCTGCGTTCTATTCCTTTGGCTCTTAAGCTCTCCCGTTTTACTCTCCGCACTATCAAGACCAATCTTTTTTGGGCTTTTGTTTATAATGTCGTTCTTATCCCCGCTGCCGCCATCGGTTTGCTTAACCCCATATTGGCAGCGGCCGCCATGGCCTTCTCTTCAGTTTCCGTCGTCGGCAATTCCCTGTTACTCAAACGTGTCCGTCTGACATGAGTTCCAAAGCAATCATAATTGGCGCTATTGTCACCTTTGCCCTGCTTTTCGGAGGGTTGTATCTTATGTCCCGCTCCCAACCTCAAGTTATGGTAAACCCCCAAGCCACCGGCCAATTGACCGCCGGCGAATCATTTTATGATTTCGGTTCGGTTTCTATGGCCAAAGGTTTAGTCTCCCGCAAGTTTACTCTCACCAACCCCGATTCCGTCCCGGCAGTTGTGATCAAAATTTATTCTTCCTGCATGTGCACCAAAGGAACTCTGACTGTCGGAGACAGAACTTATGGCCCTTACGGCATGCCCGGCCACGGGGCTATTCCCGGCATTGCCGCCGAAATTGCCCCTGGTCAAACAGCCCAATTAGAAGTTATATTTGATCCGGCCGCCCATGGTCCGGCGGGGGTGGGAAAAATTGAGCGTACTGTTACAGCCGAACTCAATGGCCAATCGCCGTTAAATTTCAACTTTTCCGCTAATGTCACGCCTTAAGCTACTCATCATTACTGTTCTGGTACTATCTGCAGTTCTGGTGTTCTTCAAATTTTTTCCTGGGGGTACTTCCCTGCTTTGGACTGTCAGCCGTAGCGGCCAGTGGCTCCTGCCCTTAGTTATCATTTCTTCTCTGATAGATAGTATCAATCCCTGCGCTTTTTCCATTCTCCTTCTGACCATCGCTTTTCTCTTTAGTCTGGGCCGCTCCCGCAGTGAAATTTTCAAAATCGGTGGCGTATATATTTTGGGGATTTTTGTTGTCTACCTTCTCATTGGCCTAGGCCTGCTCCAGGCCCTGCATTTATTCAACACGCCCCATTTTATGGCCAAAGCCGGCGCCGTTATCTTAATTGCCTGGGGTGGCCTTAATTTACTTGGCGTCCCGCTCAAGATTCCCTCTTTTGCCCACAAGTATATTGCCCGCTTAATGCACCGGGCCACTCTGCCGGCTGCTTTTGCCTTAGGAGTCCTGGTGGGTTTGTGTGAATTTCCCTGCACCGGCGGGCCATATCTGATGATCCTGGGCTTGCTGCACGACCGGGGCACTTATACTTCAGGCTTAGGATACCTTTTACTCTACAATCTTATTTTTGTTTCTCCCTTAGTCATTATTTTGGGCCTGGCTTCCCAGCCCGAATTGCACGCCGCCGTAAAATCCTGGCGCCGGGCCTATTCTTCCCGTCTGGAGCTAGTAGGCAACTTGCTGTTAATCGGCCTAGGGTTGGCAATTCTTGTATTATGAAAAGCTGGTACATCCCCCTGGTCCTTATTGTCTTGGTGGTAGCTGCGGCGGCTTATTTTGTAGGAAGCCGTCCTCAATTGAACGCTCTCACTCAATCGGCCGTTGCCGGTGAAGTTAATGTCACCGCCCGCTATCTTGGCGACCAGTTCGAAATCGCTCTGGATACCCATTCGGTCGATCTGTCCTCATTCGATTTCTCCAGTTCTATTTTGCTCAAGACCAAAGACCAAGAGCTAAAAGCCATCTCTACTTCTCCCGTCTCTGATTCATCACACCACCGCACATATTTAGTCACTTTTCCCAAATTTAAACTTCCCGTCACCCTGGTTCTCAATAACTTAGGCAACATTTCTCAAACAACATTAAAATTTGAAAGGAGGTGGGTAAATTGAAATTAAACCAAACTGCCTGGGCAAATGCATCGGGAGTACTAATGGGAATAGTGTATGTGTTTTGTTCTTTGGCGATTGTTCTTTTTCCTGACTTATCCCAAGCGGTAGCCCAAAGTTGGATCCACGGTATTGATCTGGGGGCCGTCTGGACAGGAAATCCCCGAGGGAATTTCCTGCTGGGACTAATAACTGCAATTGGACTGTCTTGGGTCGCCGGATATATCTTTGCGGTTGTTTACAACGCGCTTGGTAAAAAGTAAACTGAAAGCCGCATGGATGACAAATTTAAAAAACTGCTGGCCAAAGTAAAACAACTTCAAACCAGTGGCGAGTATGATCTGTCACTGGAAGAGGATTTAAGTATTGCAGTGATGAATCTGATCAGTCTGGAGGAGCATTTTTTCTTCACTTCCCAGAAAACCGGCAAGCCAGAATATTTAGATCTACTTCAGCAAACCCGGGAGGTCAGAAAACAACTACTAGCCAAAATGATTCCGGTCAATGAAGGGGAGACCTGGTGTATTTCCAAGCATTTGCTGGCTGCCACCATGCGTCTCATCGAAGTAGGTACCAAATACCAAACGGATGGCAAAAAACAAGAAGCGGGTACAGCTTTTACCCAAGCATACAAAATTTACTCACTCTTTTGGGCAGTCCGCTTAAAATTGATTGATCTCAAGGGTGTTAAAAAATTAAACAAGCCCATGAGTATCGAAGATTTGACTACCCAATTAATTGATTGCTGCAAAGAATGAAGTATTTAATAATCGCCATAGTTTTAATTTCTAGTCTTTATTTTCTAGTTTCCCGCAAACCACAGGAATCTAAAAATTATGACGCATTTGCCCAATGCCTAGCTGAAAAAAGGCTGACTATGTACGGAGCCTATTGGTGTTCTCATTGTCAAAACGAAAAGAAAGCTTTTGGCGACTCAATCAAATATGTGCCGTATATAGAATGCACCCAGGAAACAAAAAAGTGCTTAGACGCAGGTATTCAAGGATATCCAACTTGGATTGATTCTGGTGGGAACAAATATTCCGGCGAGCAGGGTTTAGCAAGTTTATCTAAAATTTCTTCTTGCCCCCTGCCATAAATTGTAGTAGATTAAATCATGCAGTTGACTAAACCCATGCTACTTCTTATCGTGGGTACTGCGCTGGCTATCGGTGTTATCCGTCTGACCTTCTTCTCCTTTTCTAAGGCCGGCAATCTTGCCGGCTGCCCCGCCGATTTGTCCCAGACAGGAATCGATCCCACCCAAACAGTGGCCTTCTGGAATAACTTGCCCCTTACTCCTCTCGCCTCTTTAGCTGAAACTCTCTCTCCGTCCCAGAGGCAGGTTTTAGGCAGCTCTACCGACGAAAAATGGATAGAAATAGATTTATCTGACCAAAAACTTATCGCCCATCAGGGCAACGCTATTTTTCTGGAAAGCCTAATCTCCTCCGGACTGTGGGGCAAAACCCCTCCCGGAGAATACTCAATATGGTACAAAATCCGGGCCACCAAAATGGAAGGCGGCAATCGGGCCACCCATACCTATTATTATCTACCTAACGTTCCCTACGCTATGTTCTTTAAGGGCGATTTTGGCATCCATGGCACCTATTGGCACCAGAATTTTGGCAAGCCTATGAGCCACGGATGTGTCAATGCTCCCACCCCCATCGCCGAAAAGTTATTTTACTGGACCGATCCGGTCTTGCCCGTTGGCCAATGGGCTATCCGGGCTACGGACGCCCATCCCGGCACCCGGGTCGTTGTTCATGAATAGTATTATCATTTTTTTTGCGGACTACGCCATATTTTTATTATTCGCGCTTTTGCCGGTTCTGTGGCTTAAGAAAAAGCGGGAAATGGTTCTCCATGCCGTCATTGGCGCCTTTATCGCCTGGCTGGTTGGTGAATTCTTGAAGAATTTTTTTGCCGTTCCCCGTCCCTATCTCGTCAATGGCACCAATCCTTTAGCCGGTCATTTTTCCGACGGCTCTTTTCCCAGCAATCACACTGCCGCCGCTTTTGCCGTCTCTGTCTCCATTTTTCTGCACCGCCACAAATGGGGGATCCCCCTCATTATTTTTAGCCTAGCCATCGGAGTCAGCCGCATTTTAGGCGGAGTGCATTATCCTTTAGATATTCTGGCTGGTGCCGCCATTGGTTCTTTGGTTGCTGTCTGCTTGACAGGTTATCACTCTAAATGCTAGACTGCCAAGAGTATGAACTACCCTGTTATTGCCCTGCGCGAAGGTGTCGTCTTTCCTCACACCGACGCCGTCCTTACTTTTGGTCGGCCCAGAAGCAGCGCCGGTATCCAGGCCGCATTTGCGGCTGACAAACAAGCAGTTTTTGTGGCCCAGCGCCAACCGGTAACCAATCCCGAACCCCAGGATCTTTACGAAGTCGGCACTCTGTGCGTCATTGAGCAAGTGGTTTCCTCCGGCAGCGAATTATTTGCCGTGGTCCGCGGCATCAGCCGGGTCAAACTGGGCCCTATTTCTACTCTTGACCCGTTTTTTGTAGCTACTGCCGAACCTTTGCCTGAACCTCAAATCCCATCTCCTGCTCAAGTCAACGTCGCAAGACTTATCATCTCCGAGTATAAAAAAGCTTTTGATCTGGGTAAATCCATGGATTTTCTGGTTTTTATGCGCCTGATGTCTGGTGTCTCCGCCGCTGAATTAGCCGATCAGGTGGCTAACTCTCTAGACCTGACCACCGCCGTCAAACAGGAACTGCTGCAGACTCTGTCCGTCAATGACCGCCTGGAAAAAGTTCTCCAGCATTTGTCTCACGAGGTCAAGGTTATGGATTTAGAGCGTTCTATCGCTTCCAAAACCCAGGCCAAATTTGAGCGTAACATGCGTGAACAGATCCTGCGCGAGCGGGGACGCACCATCAAGGACGAATTAAAGAAGCTGGGTTCCGATGAAAGCGAGGAGGATGAAGATAGCGATCTGGGTGATCTAAAACGCCGTATCAAAGCCGCCAAGATGCCGGTGGAAACCCGCAAAAAAGCCGAGAAAGAGCTGGCCCGCCTGGCCCAGATGAACCCCAATAATCCCGAAAGTAATTACATCCGGACTTACTTGGATTGGTTGGCGGATATGCCCTGGATTAAACTCTCGCCCAATCATGTTTCCATTTCTTCCGCCGCCAAAATCCTGGATGCGGATCACTACGGTCTGAAGAAAGTCAAAGAAAGGATTGTCGAGTATTTGGCTGTCATGAAATTGCGCCAGAGACAAAAAGACGCCGGCAACGCCCAATCCCCCACCATTCTTTGTTTTGCCGGCCCTCCGGGTGTAGGTAAAACTTCCATCGGCAAATCTATCGCCCGGGCTTTGGGCCGCAAGTTTGTCCGTATTTCTCTGGGCGGCATCCGCGATGAGGCCGAAATCCGCGGTCACCGCCGGACCTACGTCGGAGCTATGCCGGGGCGTATTATTCAAGGCATCAAAAACGCCGGCACCCGCAACCCGGTCTTCATGCTGGACGAGATTGATAAATTAGGAAACGATTTCCGCGGCGACCCATCTTCAGCCTTGTTGGAAGCGTTAGACCCGGAGCAAAACAATCAATTCTCCGACCACTATCTGGAAGTCGCCTTTGACCTGTCCCAGGTGATGTTTATTACTACTGCCAACATGTTGGATACCGTTCCCCCGGCTTTGCGCGACCGGCTGGAAATTATCGCTTTTCCCGGTTACACTCTGGATGAAAAGCACCACATCGCCGCCGATTACCTGTGGCCCAAACAGGTCGTCAATGGGGGACTGGCCAAAACTCTGAAAATTGAAACCGCGGCCATCAAAGAAATTACCCGCCGTTATACCCGGGAAGCGGGGGTGCGCGACCTGGAAAGAAATTTGGCCAAAATTGTCCGCAAATTAGCCCGCCAGGTGGCCGACCGCAAACGCATATCCCATATCATTTCATCCGCCGATGTACGCAGATACTTGGGAGCCCACCGTTTCCCCGAGACCTTGGCGGAGAAACAGGACGAAGTAGGTATGTCCACAGCCCTGGCGTATACCGAAGCCGGCGGAGACATTTTATTTATCGAAGTAGCTCTCATGCCCGGCAAGGGCGAGCTCAAGCTCACCGGTCAGCTGGGAGATGTGATGAAAGAATCGGCCCAGGCCGCCTATTCTTATATCCGTTCCCGCTGGCAACGCCTAGATCTTAAAGAAGATTTTTACAAAAAGACCGACGTCCACATCCATGTTCCCGAAGGAGCTACCCCCAAAGACGGCCCGTCGGCCGGCATTGCCCTGGCCACGGCTCTCATTTCTGCATTCACCAAAATTCCCGTCCGCAGTGACACCGCCATGACCGGAGAAATTACTCTCCGCGGCCGGGCGCTGGAAATAGGCGGCGTTAAAGAAAAAGTCATTGCCGCCCACCGGGCCGGCATCACCCGGGTCATTCTGCCCAAAGAAAACAAAAAAGATTTATTGGAGGATGTGCCGGTCAATGTCCGCCAGGACATGGAGTTTTTCTTTGTTTCCCATCTGGACGACGTCCTTAAATTAGCTCTGCGTCTGTCCTCCACCAAGTCCGCTCCTTCCACCCGCCCCTACCTCACCGCCATCGCCTAGGCTTTCTGGTAAAATTAAGCGGTCTGGCTCCATCGTCTAGTGGCCCAGGACACCAGGTTCTCATCCTGGTAACCCCGGTTCAAATCCGGGTGGAGTCACCGATTGACAAGTACTTTCACTGGGGGTATGATACGTCGGTACCAGCAATTTACACCCCAGTTACCGAGCCAAAACTCGGTTCTTTTTTTCAAATCATGAATTCCAAAATGCTCATTACTCAAGTTGGTTTAGATCAGCTCAAAGCTGAACTGGACCAGCTGACAAACACCCGCCGGCCGTCCTTGGTCGAGCGGCTGGCGTTGGCCAGATCCATGGGAGATTTGTCGGAGAATTCCGATTATCAATCAGCCCGCGAAGACCTGTCTTTCGTTGATGGGCGCATTGCCGAGTTGGAAGACCTGATTAAATCCGCCCAAATCGCTAAACCCGCCGGCAACGACGCCATAGATATTGGCCACTCCGTGACCGTCAAGGTCAATTCCCGCGACACGGTCTTTCATATTGTGGGCGAATGGGAAGCAGATCCCAAACAGAGCAAGATTTCCCACTCCTCCCCATTAGGCTTGGCTCTGATGGGTAAAAAAGTGGGGGACAAAGTGGAAGTGACTGCCCCGGTAGGTAAATTGGTTTACACTGTCGTTGCCATCAGTTAAACTTGGGGTCATATGAGCGCCTCCCGTCTGGAAGAAATCCGCCAAATCCGCCTGGAGAAATTGGCCAAATTACGTGAGCTGGGCATTAACCCCTATCCACCCAAACCTTCTTTTTTTATAATTCCCATATCTCAATCCAGAAACCAAAAAGCCAGTGTGGCTGTTGCTGGCCGCCTCTGGCGCTGGCGGGGGCATGGTAACGTCATTTTTGCCGATCTCAAAGATTCTTCCGGACAAATCCAGCTGCTGTTCCAGTCCAAAAAACTGGCTGGCAAGTTTGACTTGCTAAAACTTTTTGACGTAGGTGATTTTCTGGCTGTTTCCGGCCAAGTCATCAAAACTTCCGCCGGTGAAATCACAATTGATGTTGATAAATTCGAACTTCTTTCCAAATCTCTCCGCCCCCTGCCCGACGACTGGCATGGCCTCAAAGATGTCGAGGAACGTTATCGCAAAAGATATTTGGATCTGCTCCTCGATCCGGACATCCGTCATCGGTTTGACGTCCGCACCGTAGTTTTTAAAGAAACCAGAAACTATCTTGATAAACTAGGTTTTCAAGAAGTAGAAACTCCTGTTTTTCACTCTCTCTACGGCGGCGCCAATGCTCGGCCATTTACTACCCACATGCAAGCTCTGGACACCAATTTTTATTTGCGAATTGCTTTTGAGCTGTATCTCAAACGTCTTGTGGCCGGGGGTTACGACAAAGTTTATGAAATCGGCCGGGATTTTCGAAACGAAGGCATTGATCATTCACACAACCCGGAATTTACCATGATTGAATGGTACGAAGCCTACGCTGATTATCACCGGGTCATGGATGTTACCGAAGGTCTGTTCAAACACTTAGCCGCAAAAATATTCGGTAAAACCCAAATCCAGGTCGGGGATAAACTCGTGGAAATTGGTCATGCTTGGCCCCGCGTGACCATGTCCGATCTTCTAGCCCAAAAGCTAAGTCTGGATGTCGAAAAACTTGATGCCAAAGCTTTGGCCAAATTTTGCCAAGAGCATAAATTAGAGCTGGTTCGGGGAGAAACCAAAGGTCAATTAATTTTTGAAATATTTGACAAGCTTGTCTCCAAAGACTTAATTGAACCGACCTGGGTAATTGATTACCCCGCCGATGTCAGTCCGCTTTCTAAGCCCCATCGCACCCGTCCTGGTTGGACCGAAAGGTTCGAAGGTTATATGGGCGGTCGGGAAATTTGTGACGGCTGGTCCGAGTTGACCGATCCCCAAGTTCAACGCCAGCGCTTTGAAATCGATACAAAAATAGCCCGCAAAGATAAATCAGAAGCCCAGCAAGTGGACGAAGATTTTCTGGAAGCCATGGAATACGGCATGCCTCCCATGGGCGGCATTGGCATCGGCATGGACCGTCTGGTCATGTTTTTCACCAACACCTGGTCGCTCAAAGAAGTTATTCTTTTCCCAACCCTTAGACCGGAAAACAAATGAATACCCAGCCTTATAAAAAACTTTTTACATATTGGTATTCATTAATAATCTACGATCTGGAGGTTGAATTTAGCAAAAAATATATTTCCGGCTGGAAATTGCGGGAGCAAATGGATGGAGCAGCCCGCTCTGGGAAACAAAATATAGTCGAGGGATCGGATTCGCTAAAGACAAGTTTAAAAACTGGTATAAAGCTGACTAACGTGGCCAAAGCCTCAATAGAGGAGCTCATAGGCGATCTTGAGGATTTTCTACGCCAAAGAAAGCTTCAGATGTGGGACAAGAACGATACCCGTGTATTGATACTTAGAGAAAAATACTCAAAACTCGTAAGTAACCTAAGTAACTTAGGAAGCATCGGAAACGAAAAATGGGAACTACCAAACGATCCCGAAGAAGCGGCAAACTTACTTTTGACTTTATGTCATATTGCAACATACCTACTTAACAAACAAGTAGACGCTCTGGAGCGAAAGCACATCACTGAAGGCGGATATACCGAAAAGCTATATGAACAACGCCAAAATTATCGTAATACTCATAAGTAACTTAAGTATCTTATGAATCTCAATAAATCCCAAGCGATTACACTCCTGTATGACCACGTCCAAAACCAAAATCTGCGCCGGCATTGCCTGTCTGTGGAAGTGGTTATGCGCGCCTTGGCCAAGCGCTTCAACGGAGATGAAGAGAAATGGGGTATAGTTGGCCTGCTTCACGACGGAGATTACGAATTTACCAAAGAAAATCCGGCCAATCACGCCAAACTCATGGCCAATTGGGTGCGCGAGCTGGGTGAAACCGACGCCGAACTTCTGGAAGGTATAGAATCTCATGGTTGGTTTCATCAGGGCAAACTGGCCCAAACCCAAATGCAGTGGTCCCTCTTTTGCTGCGATGAATTAACTGGTCTTATTGTCGCCTGCGCCCTCGTTCTCCCGTCTAAACACTTATCTGACCTATCTGTCCCATCGGTCTTAAAAAAATTCCCCCAGAAGAGTTTTGCCGCCGGGGTCAAGCGCGAAGATATTCAACAATGCGAAGAACACTTGAGTATTAGGTTAGAGGATTTTATCCAAATCGCCCTCACCGCCATGCAATCCATTGCTTCCGAAATCGGCCTATAGTCAATAAATTTACATCAACCTCCACGATCGTTACTATCAATGTAAGAGTGCTGTTGATGTAAAAATTATGTTGTGATATCATATGGGCCAAATGAACAGAAATTGGGAGACAGAAAAGATCTGGGGAGTAAGAAGCGTAGAAGTAGTTCATTATGGTGACTGGCGAGACAAATTTCCTGAGACACTCAGATCAAGAAAAAGAATATTAACCTCGCGCCGTACGAAAGAAGAGGCTGAAAACTTTGCAATGGGGTGGGAAAATCCGAATACGATAGGACCTGATTATAGATTACCAGAAGTAGACATAGTGAATTGGCTATTTGTAATAGTCAGAGGATTGTGATATTCCCCGCTCCAGATATGTATACAACTTATAACCCTGCATGGGGGATAAAAGCTTTTGCGGGCATGAGTCCGAATTCCATCGGATGACGCTTTCCGAGGTAAAAAACCAAAATAAAGTATACAATACTCTTATGTTGGATATTAAGTTTGTCAGAGATCACCCCGAAGAGGTACAAAAAAACGTCGAATTTCGCGGCGGAAAAATTTCCGTGGACGAAGTTCTCAAAGCTGATGCTATTCGTAGGGAACTCATTCAAAAAATAGAAAAACTTCGGGCAGACAGGAATATCTCCTCATCCCAAAAACCCTCCGAAT
>Ga0082335_1000904_pt1 | contig 68678 bp, 61 predicted proteins | sample Subgrocontami58m_FD_72375 | JGI IMG/M metagenome (GOLD analysis project Ga0082335, IMG submission 72375) | Subsurface groundwater microbial communities from S. Glens Falls, New York, USA - GMW37 contaminated, 5.8 m (SPADES assembly) (version 2) ... | reverse complement strand
ATGCCTTATAAGCATATTTTTCCCGTCGTGGACAGGATATTTAGGCCAGCAGACGTATATAGGCATTTTAAGCCTGTTATTTGTGATATACGCATTTGTAAACTTTAAGTATTTTAAGCACGCAAAACCAATCATTATTATAATGATTATCGCTTTTCTTTGCGCCTTTGGAAAATATAACCCGCTATATGTAATTTTGCTTAAACTAACCCATATTTACAGTTTCAGGAACCCATCCAGATTTTTATTTTTTGTATTATTCGGCTGCTCGATCTTAGCAGGCCTGGGGTTTTCAAGCTTTTTTAAAGCCAAAGAAGCAAAGCCCGCAAAGACTGCAGCAAAAATATTTATGATTATACTGGGTGTGGCAATAAGCGCATATCTGATTTTAAAAACCCTGTTAATTTTATTCAGCGACAATATAGCATTATGGCTTAAAGGTTATGTGGCAAAACATATTTTTGAAAAGCCTTATCATCGTTATGACTTACAAAGCTATATAGATAAGGCCAACGGCCTGTGCCTTACCTTAAAAAATGAAGCCAGTTTTAGTAATCCGCATATCCTGTTTTCTTTAGCCATAATATTAACGGCTATTGTCATAGCAACAGTTATTTACAACAGGAAATACAGGGAAAACATATTGAAAAATTTCATTTTTTCTTTAATAACTCTTGATTTATTTGTATATAGCTTTTACGGAACGGGCTTCTCGAATATGCAGGATTATAAAAGGCTTGAACCCTCAAGCGTTAAAATCTTGGAGATGTTGAAATCCGACAAGGGAGTTTTCAGGGTATTGCCGTTTGATCTATTGGACGGTAATATGCCCCGATGGGTGAGTCCCAACGCAAATATTCTTTACGGCTTAGAGAGTGTGGCAGCATATACTCCGCTTGCCCTGGAAAAATATCGCCTAAAACTTTCTTCCTTGGAAGTTGTAGATGACTCATTGGGCTTGCTTTCCCCGGAGGATAAGGCACTATACGAAAAACACCAGCTAATAAGGATTCTTAACGTGAAATATGTTGTTTCTGCAAGGACTCTTAAGTTTGACTTTTTGGAAAACGTAGCGTCAGAAGGCAATGTTTTCCTTTATAAGTTAAAAGATTGTCTACCCAGGGTATTTTTTACAGACAACATAAACTACGTAGTAGAAGAAATACCAGTTAAATCTTTAAATGTTATAGAATATAAAAACGGTTTTGCAAATATAGAGATAACCGCGCCTAAAGATGGTTTTTTAATTCTTTCTGAGAATTATTATCCTGGGTGGGTTGCGCATATAGATGGAGTTAAAGCAAAAATATTACTGGTCAATGATTTAGTACAGGCGGTTGAGCTGACAAAAGGGCGCCATACCGTGATTTTGAAATACAGGCCGACGTTTTTATTGGACAAAAAATGAACCCATTCGGCTTCGCTCAGGGTTCATCCTGAGCGAACGAAGAAAGTCGAAGGATGAAAAATATAAATTTAGCTGCTTTAATGCTTTTTATTTTTATTGTTTTGGCGGTATCTGTTATGCTGAACACTTCAGGCACGCCTGATGAGATAGCGCATCATATACCCGCAGGAGTTATACTTTTAAAAAAGGGCGATTTTAAAATGGATACATCCCAGCCGCCTTTATCAAGATATATTATAGCAGCTCCTGTGGTGTTTTTTTTAAAACCAGGCCTGCCGGATGACGCTGCGCAATGGAGAAGACAGGACCGCGGTGAATTTGGCAGGGATTTTTTCTTTAAATACAATCATATGCCTAAAAAAATGCTTTTTGCCGGACGCTTAGCTGTGCTTACAGTCAGCGTATTGTGCGGCATACTGTTATTTGTGTGGGCTAAGCAGATATATGGCGCAAAGGCAGGGATATTTGGTTTATTTTTATATTGCCTTTCGCCCAATATATTGGCTAATAGCGCGTTGGCCACAACTGATATGATAGCGACTTTTTTTATATTTTTAAGCTGCTATATGTTCTGGCGTTTTTTGCGTTTAAATAATTGGCTTAATCTTTTTTTAAGCGGTATAGCCTTAGGTATGGCACAGCTGTCTAAGTATTCTTCGCTGATTTTATATCCAATATTTTTTATATTCATTATTATCGGGGTATGGCATATAAAGAAAGAAAAGGCCAAAAAGGTATTGCTGCAAATATTTTTGATTTTTGTAATATCTGTTATAACTATATGGGCAGGCTATGGCTTTAAGCACGAACCAATTTTAAAAAATACCTTACGGCAGCAGGAAAAAATAGAACTTGTTAATGCCAGCGCGCAGAAAATATTGCCTTTCTGGAATGAAGGCCTTGCAAAGAAAACAGAATATTTCCTAAGGAGTTTTCCTATGCCTTTGGGAGAGCATATTATAGGAATACTTGGGGTATTAAGGCATTCCAGGCAGGGGCATGCCACATATTTTTTAGGCAGCCACTCTGAAGCAGGTAATAAATTATATTTTACATTGGCGTTTTTAATAAAAACTCCTATACCCACACTTTTGCTTTTAGCCCTGGGTATATATGCCTTATTTAAACAAAAATTTTCTATTGACACATATTATTTAGTTTTAGTGCCCGTTATATATTTTATTGCGGCCTCAGCCGGGAATTTGCAGATAGGCCTGCGGCACATATTGCCTATATATCCGTTTTGCTTTATCATAGCCGCAGGGTCAGTTAGCCTTTTACGCTATAAATTTTTTAAAATCGCTATTCCTTTGCTGTGCGCGTGGCTTTTGTTTAATTGCATAAACGTATGGCCCAATTACATTAGTTATTTTAATGAATCAATAGGCGGGCCTAAAAACGGCTGGAGATACTTAAGGGATTCAAATATAGACTGGGGCCAGGACCTGCCGGCGCTTTCAGCATACATGAAGAAAAACAATATAAATGATATTACATTGGAGTATTTTGGAGAGGATGACCCAGCTCTTTACGGCATAAAGTTCAACAAGTTCAACAAAGATGAATACAGGCGCCCGCAGGAAAAGGTATATGCAGTCAGCGTAAATTATCTGGATAATGTAGAATGGGCAAAAGATTGTAAACCTGTTGCAACTGCAGGCAACTCAATTTTTGTTTATATTTTTAAGAGGGTAAATGTCAGCTAAAAAGATACACGGCCCGAGCGCAGCAATTGTAATTTTTATTTTAGGGGTTTTGCTAATCCCGCTTATAAGCTATATACGCTATATGATGCAGGATTATAATTATCCGCCGTTTACCCAGGCTGTCAGGCTTTCGGCAATTGTAATATTTAGCATTTTGTTCTGCGGCTATTACCTGTATATAAAAAGAGGCCGGTACGCGGCCAGGCTTAACACCTTACTGCCCTTAGGTGTTTTTTCGCTTGGTATTTTCTTAAGCTCCATACCGCCTATTTTTTCAATAGATTTGTACGAGTATGTCATAAGGGGGCGCATGGTGAGCATATATCATATAAATCCCTACCTTTATGTGCCCAATGATATTAAGGGGGATTTATTTTTTAACATACAGAACGCAAAGATATTCTGGGAAAATTCAACCATGATATATGGCCCGGTGTGGACTTACCTTGTGTCGTTTTTCGCGTGTATTGCAAAAAACAGCGTATTTTTTAGCTTATTTTTGGTTAAACTTTTCTTATTCTCGTTGCACGTGCTGGCTGCCTTTTTTATGTATAAAATAGCCAAATCACTGCAAATTGAAAAGCCGGATATTATAGCATTCGCTTATCTGCTCAATCCCCTGGTGCTGGTGATGACCGGGGTAGAAGGGCACATGGATATGGTAATGACAGCGCTTTTGCTTTTGGCGGTTTTATTATTATTTATGGAGCGATTTTATTTATCGTTTCTTACATTAGCGGTTTCGGCGCTGACAAAATATTTTCCGATTTTATTTTTTCCATTTTTTGTAATTTACATGTACAATGCTATAAGCGTAAAAAAGATATTTTTTAAAAAGCTCTTTATATCCTGCGTTATTATGCTTTTGGCTGTGGTTTTAATGTATAGGCCCCTATGGATCGGCCTTGATACTTTTTCTGAATTAAAGTCAGTCCTGAGATTTGATTCCTGTTCTTTTCCATATATTTATTATAAGATAATATCCTTTGCATTTCCGGCTTTGACAGAGCAGGCTTTAAGGTACGCCACCTATGCTGTATTTGCGTTAATATATATTTTATCATTTTCGGCCTTTGCGGTTTCAAGAAATAAAAAGCAAACGCTTTTGGAATCAGTAGCGGTAATTTTTAGCGCGTACATATTAATTGCCGCATTTCAGCTTAATGCCTGGTATCTGGTTTGCATTATTCCTTTTGCCTTATTTTTGCGAGTGCCGCTTAAATACGAACTGATAGCCCTTATATCCTTTGCGGCACTTATTTCTTTCTGGAAGAGAATGTCGTTTCTTTTGATTTTTGCATTTTTTATATACCTTATCCTGGTTTTAATCAGTAAAATGTCTTTATGGAAAAAACAAAATGAATGCAGGCAATACAAGCATATTTGATGTCTCAGTTTTAATCCTCGCTTTGAATGAGGCAGAGAATATCCCGATACTCCTTACAAGGCTGCACCAGCAGCTTAAGGCAATGGGCGTAAGCTACGAGATAGTGGTTATAGATGGCCATTCCCAGGATAACACAAAAATTTTGGCCCAGCAAAACGGGGCACGCGTAGAATTACAGGAGCAACTCGGATATGGTTTTGCTTTAAAGCAAGGTATAAAAACCTGTTGCGGGGAATATGTCCTGGGCATAGACGCTGATTTATCGCACGAACCTCTTTTTATACCTGATATGTGGAAGGCAAGGAAAGATGCGGACCTTGTAATAGCTTCCAGGTTTATAAGCAATAAGGCGTCTTTTGAGTCTTCACCATACAGAGTTGCGATAAGCAAGGCCGGCAACATGTTGTTTAAGTGTATATTATCCCTGCCTGTAAAAGACCTGTCCAGCGGTTTCAGGCTTTACAGGTCAGAAGTCATAAAAGGCATTGATCTGGAGGGAAGAAATTTTGATATATTACCGGAAATACTGGTGAAAATGTACAGCGCAGGCTACAAGATATTAGAAATACCCTTTTCTTATAAGCCCCGCACAAGCGGCAGGTCAAATTTTAAATTAATAGCGTTTTTTTGTTCTTATATGCGCACTATGTGGCAGATGCGCTGCATACGAATGGCTGCTATTAAAAAACAAAAAACCAAAGGCAAATAATGAGCGAAATCTTATTATCCGTAATAATACCGGCATATAACGAAGCAAAAAATATCAAATCCACATTGCAGGAAGTATCCGGATATTTCTCAGAAAGGAACTTCAGCTACGAGATAATAATAATTGATGATGGCTCAAAAGACGAGACGTACGCTATAGCGGAAAGCTGCTCAACCTTGTTTAGAAGTTTTAAGGTTTTTAAAAATAGCCCAAACAAAGGCAAGGGCTTTACCATAAAAAGGGGCATACTGGAAGCTAGAGGTGAATATGCGTTGTTTATGGATGCCGATAATTCCACTTCAATCTATGAGTTTGATAAATTTTTGCCACTTCTGGAAAAGGGTAACGAAGTCGTTATCGCATCCCGCCGTTTAAAAGCCTCTGAGGTGCTGGGCTCGCAGCCTGCGCTAAGAATTATAATGGGTAATTTTTATATATTTCTTTCCAGGCTTATACTGGGCGTGCACATAAGTGACTTTAACTGCGGCTTTAAAGCTTATAGCACAACAGCGGCAGGAAAAATTTTCAATTTGCAAAGGATAAATGGATGGAGTTTTGATACGGAAATTTTGTTTCTTGCGAAAAAACACAACTTTGCGATAAGAGAAATACCGGTAAAATGGGTCCACAAGCATACATCCAAAGTTAAGCCTGTAAGAGACGGAGTAGCGTCGTTTGTAAGCCTTGTAAAAATAAAAATTAATGATATAAAAGGCGTCTATGAACAGGACAAATAACGCAGCATTAAAGCTTCTGTTTGCGGTGTGGATATTTCTAACTTTACTTTTCTACATTAAATTGTATGTATTGCCTAAAATTACGGTTGCTTTCACCAAATAATAAAAATGAAACTGACAATAGTTATACCCGCATATAACGAAGAAATAGCGCTTCCGGTTACATTAAAAGGCCTTGAGGCGAACGTGAAAACGCCGCATAACATTATTATTGTTGATGACCATTCCATTGATAATACCAGGACAGCGGCGCTTGATTTTATCAAAACTCATCCCAATGTTACCCTGGTTGACAATGATACTGCCCAGGGCATAACAAACGCCATAAAAAAGGGCTTTTCAAAAATCACAGAAGGTGCCATAGCAGTAGTTATGGCAGATACCTGTGATGACCCTCTTACGATTGACAGTATGTATGAAAAAATAAAACAGGGTTTTGACGTGGTTTGCGCCTCAAGGTATATGAAAGGCGGAAAGAGGACGGGCAGGCCGCTGCAGGGATTTTTTTCATATTGCGTAGGTTTCGCATTGTACTATCTGATAGGCATACCCACCCATGACTGCAGCAATGCCTTTAAAATGTATAGAAAACATGTTTTGGATTCGATAGACATAGAAGAAGCCGGCTTTGCTTCAGGGCTTGAAATAACCGTCAAGGCCTACTTTGGCGGATTTAAAATAACAGAAGTGCCCTCTGCCTGGAAAAAAAGAGAGGCAGGAGAAAGCAAGTTTAAGATTACAAGCGTTGCCGGGAATTATTTTTACTGGTTTTTCTGGTCGATGCTTAAGGCCTTAAGAGGGAAGCGCGAATGCAAAAAATAAACCTAAAAGAAAAAGAAATGTTGCTTATAATACTATTTTTCTCTGTGGTTATACGCCTTGTCAATATAACCATGCCTTTGTTGGAAGGCACGGCAACAAGGCAAATCCAGACAGCGATGATCGCCAGAAACTTTTATCTTAATAGTTTTAATATATTTTACCCATCAGTCGATTTTTTAGGCCCGGGGCCGGGATATATGATATTGGAATTTCCTTTATTAAATGCAATAATCGCCTTTTTGTATAAGGTTTTAGGCGGCGTGCACGAATGGGCAGGCAGGCTGGTGGTGATAGCTTTTTTTATAGGGACGTGTTTATTTTTATATAAAATAATAAAGAGATTATTCAGCGGAAAGATAGCCTTGATATCTTTATGCGTTTTCAGTATTTCCCCGCTTAGCATAATATATTCAAGGACAGTAATGCCGGATTTTATAACGCTGTTTTTTTCAATGGCAGCCTTATTTTTTATGCTTCGCTATGCGGATGCGCCTTATTCAAGGTTGGATTTCTGGCTGTCGTGCGCATTCCTTGCGTTTTCTTTATTAACAAAGCCGCACTCTTTCTATATGTTGATACCATTGGTTTATCTGATGTGGTATAGGCACAAAAAAAGATTTATCTTGCAGCCCTTAAACTGGCTTTATTTTTTTATCGGGATATTGCCCATCTTTTTATGGCTTTTGCACGGCAGGTCGATGCATTTGGTTACTTCAACGGAAGAATTTTATAACTTCAAACCCGATAATTGGTTCTCGCTTAAGCTGTTATGGTCTTTAGAGTATTATAAAAATACGTTTAGTATAATCAATACCTGGGCCTTGTCGGTTTTTGGGTTTATTCTTTTTATAGCGGGGTTATTTATAAAAATTGAAAAGGACAGAAAACGTTTTTTGGTGGCATGGCTTAGCGGGGTTATTTTTTATTATATTATATTTGATACGCATATAATGTATCAGCCGTACTATCATGTGCAGCTATTACCTGTGGCCGCTGTTTTTATAGCGTTGAGCCTGGATAAAATATTTAAAAATAGCCTGCTGCTTAAAAAATATCCGGTGGTATCTATATTTGCGGCATTAATATGCGCAGCCTTAATTTTAAGATATGCCCTATACGCTTATATAGTGCCTAAAGGTTACAGGCACATACCGCGGCTTGGCGAAGCAATAAAAGAAACCTGTCCTGAAAACGCGCTGCTGGTTACAAGCCTTCCTGACGGCCACTCCACGCTTTATTATGCTTCCAGGAAAGGCTGGAACCTTGAGATGCCCGGCAATAATGCGGAAAAGACCAAAGAGGCCATAAAAAGACTGGAAGAGATGAAGCAGCGGGGCGCCGGCTATTTCGTATCAGTCTGCGAAAGTTTTCTTTATGACAGCCCGGAATTTGAACGCTATTTGCTGAATAAATATAAAGTAATTAAAAGCGAACCGAATCTATATAGAATATTTCTGCTGGAGTAATTAAAATTATTATGAAGAAGAAAATTATACTTGTTCAACCCAGAACTGGCGAGTGGGATTTTTTAGGCGCCCGGCCGCCCGATTCCCTGCTGGCTATATCCGCGCTTCCGCGCAAAGAGGGATATGATATAAAGATTATAGACCAGCGCCTGAATAAAAACTGGAAGGAAATATTATTGCAGGAGTTAAAAGGCGCGCTTTTGGTTGGCACCACATCCATGACAGGTATTCAGATCAAATATGCTTTGGAGATCAGCAAATTTGTTAAAGACAATTCAAGCGTGCCTGTTGTTTGGGGCGGAGTGCACGCGTCTCTTTTGCCTGAGCAGACAATACATAATGAATATATAGATATTGTCGTAAAAGGAGAAGGGGATTACTCCTTTTTGGAGCTTATAAAAGCCATGGAAGAGCGCGCAGGCTTAGAAGGTGTAAAAGGTATTTATTATAAAGAAGGCGGCAAAATTAAAAAAACAGACGAAAGGCCGCTTATAAAAAATTTAGACGATCTTTCCGATTTTCCGTATGAATTGGTAAATCTTGATAATTATTACGGCTTTAACATAGGCCAGGGGCGCAGCATAACGCTTATGACGTCAAGAGGCTGCCCTTATAAGTGCGCATTTTGTTATAACCTGGTATACTATAAAAACACCTGGAGAGGCATGTCCGCGCGCAGGACCGTTGAGCTTATAAAAAGGGCGGTAAATGATTTTGGCGTAAAAAGCATATTTTTCCAGGACGATAATTTTTGCGCTAACGCAGCAAGGTTTGAGGAAATTGTCGGGGGGATATTAAAAGAAAATATTAAATTCAGGTGGGGGCTTTTGGGAGCGAGGATCGATACCTTAAAGCGCATGTCAGATGATTTATTGGCAAAGGCTGTCAAGGCCGGGTGCATGAACATCGACGTTGGTATTGAGTCAGGGTCCGGCAGGATACTGGATTTAATTTCAAAGGACGTGAATCTGCAGGAAGTAATAGATGTAAATAAAAGGCTGGCGAAATATTTTGATAAGACCAAATATACCTTTATAATGGGTATTCCCACAGAGACCGAAGAGGAGCTCTTAGAGACTGTAAAGTTTTTCCTGAGGCTTTATGATGATAATCCCAATATACTGCCTCTATTTTTTATATATTGCGCTTACCCGGGAACGAAACTTTACGATATCGCAATACAGCATGGTTTTAAAGCGCCTGAAACTTTAGAGGAATGGGCTTATATTAATTACCAGACAGCCTATATGCATTATCCGTGGCTGGGCAAAAAAAGAATAAAGATGCTGAGAAATTTTGAGTTTACAGGCTCGCTTATAAATGAAAACAGTGAATATAAGATAAATTCAAAACTGTTTAAGGCGCTGGTAAGGTTATACAGGCCCATAGCGAAGGTCCGCTTTAAAAGAAACATATATCATTTTCCGATAGAAAGGACATTGGCGAGGTTTTTATTAAAATGAAACAAGGTATAATAATTCGACCAGCCCAAAAAGAAATTTCCGTAAGCCTGCGTTCTGTGCGGCTAAAAGACGCGGAAAGTTTGAGAAAATGGAAAAACGCAAACAGGCAATATTTTTTTCATAAAGAAATTATAAGTAAAGACAGACAGGTAGAGTGGCTGAAGGATTATTTTTGCGATAAAAACAATTTTATGTTTATGGTACGGTATAAGAATAGAGATATAGGCTGCATAGGCTTTAGAAAAAGGCCTGACGGCACAGATATATACAATGTTATATTGGCTGATACCGGGCTTGCGCGCAGGGGTTTTATGACGCAGGCGTTGCGCCTTCTACTTAAATTCATAGAAATAAAATTCAAAAGAACAGACAAGATTTATGTAAGAGTCCTTAAGTCCAACAAGGTCGCCATAGCCTGGTATAAAAAGAATTGCTTTGAAAAGACAGGAAATTTTAAAAATGCCCACATTATGGAATGGCAGGGGCGCGCGTGAAAGGAGACAGTGATAATGATTTCACTCTTTGGCTCAAAGGTAGGTAGCGAGGAATTAAAAGAGATACAATCAAGCATAGAACAGCAATGGCTGGGCATAGGTAAAAAATGTGAAGAATTTGAAGGGGCACTTGCTAAAAGGCTGGGTATTGAAGATTTTGTTATGGTAAACAGCGGCTCAAACGCCCTGCTTTTAGCGGTTAAGCTCCTTGATCTGCCGCAGGGAAGTGAGGTTATACTGCCTTCATACACGTGGGTTTCCTGCGCCCATGCCGTAGTCTTAAATGGGCTTAAGCCGGTTTTTTGCGATGTTGACCTGGATACCTGCAATATTGCGCCCAAGCACGCGGAAAAATTTATTACAAAGAAAACAAAGGCCATTATGGTAGTGCATTACGCCGGCAAACCCGTGGACATGCAGGGCATAATTGATTTAGGTTTTCCTGTTATAGAAGACGCGGCGCATGCGGTGGATTCCAAGATAGGAGAAAAATACTGCGGCACAATAGGCGATATAGGTATTTATAGTTTTGACGCTGTAAAAAACCTGACAACAGCGGACGGAGGCGGAGTGGTTTCCACGCACCCTGAATTAATAAAGCGCGCAAGGTCTATACGTTATTGCGGCATAGCCAAATCAGGGTTTGATACCGCCAAAGGGAATAACAGATGGTGGGAGCATAATATAGTGGATTTTTTCCCTAAGGTCATACCTAATGATATCTGCGCCTCTATTGGCATAGCTCAAGCCAAGAAGCTGGATGAATTTCAGGCTTACAGGAAAAAGATATGGGAAAGATATGATGAAGAATTTTCAGGACTTTCCTGGTTGAATATACCCAAAGGCCCTGCCGGCAATGAACAACACTCGTACTTTACTTATTTTATAAGATTAAATAACGACAAAAGAGACAAATTGGCGCAATATCTTTATGAAAAAGGAATTTATACGAGCGTAAGATACCATCCGTTGCACCTTAATAAAATATATAAAACAAAAGTTACTTTAAAAAATTGCGAGCAGCTCAACGAAACCGCCCTGAACATACCGCTGCACCCGAAGCTGACGCAAGCTGACATCGAAAAGATTATCTCGGAAATTAAAAATTTTGGCAAGTTACACTGCTAAACCTGGAAGTTTGGTTAAAATGCAAAAAAATAAAGTTTTAATATTAGGAGCAGGATGCACGGGTTTAAGCGCCGGCTGGCGCCTTGCAAGAAAAGGCTTTAAGGTTACCATAATAGAGCAAAACTCAAGGCCAGGCGGAATCGGCGGCGGCGTTGTAATAGACGGCAATATATTTGAATACGGCCCGCACGTTTTTCATTCATCTGACCAGGAAATCCTGGACGACATAAAAAATATCCTGAAAAACGACCTTATGCCGTTTAACAGGACAATTAAGATCAAATTTTTGGGTGAATATTTTAACTTCCCGCTGACAGTAAGAGATATTTTCTCAAAGTTAAGCATAGGCACGGTCGTATCCGCTGCTTTAAGCTTTTTTTACCATTCCTTTAGAGGCCTTTTTATAAAACCAAAGCAGGAGAACGCAGAGACTGTTCTTATAACATCTTACGGCAAGGTGCTGTATAATTTATTTTTTAAAAATTATATAGAACATGTATGGGGCGTTGAACCGAAATATTTTTCTGCGGATTTCGCCCGTCAACGCATCCCCAAGCTGGATATTATAAAATTTCTAGAAACTATAAGCTCAAAAATAAAATTAAAACGTCACGCCAGAATAAAGACAGATAATTTTGTGGAGAAGGTGGAAGGCGCACTTTACGGTACGCGCAAAGGCTTTGCCGGCATAACAGATAAAATATGCGCGGAAATTGTTAATCTTGGCGGTACCGTACATTTTGGAGCTGTGGTAAAAAATATAATATATGATAACGGAGAGGTAAAATCAGTTGTATATAACAAGGACGGGAAAGATTTTACCGAAGAAGCAGATGCAGTAATTTCGACGATACCTGTCAACCAGATGGTCAGCATGCTTTCGCCTCAGGCCCCTCGAAATGTAATTGAAGCGGCAAATAACCTTAGATACAGGGCTCTGGTTTTTGTCGGGGTTTTAGTGGCAAGGCCTAAAGTGCTACCTGCGTCTTTTATGTATTTCAGAGAGCTGTCATTTAACAGAATAACAGACCTCAGCTATTTTGGCGTGGATATTAACAGGCCGGACAGCACGATTTTAATCGCGGAGATATGCTGCGATAAAAAAGATACCTATTGGAAAGATGACGAAGCAGCGAAGTCAATTGTGCTGGATGAGCTGGAAAAAGAAGGCCTTATCAAAAGTGCGGAAGTTGCGCAATGCCATGTTTACCGCCTGGAACACGCATACCCCATGTATCTTCTAAATTATAAGCCCAATCTGAACACTGTTTATAATTTTGTAAATAGCATATCCGGCCTTAAGAGTATCGGACGCCAGGGCGGGTTTAATTATATAAATTCGCATGTTGCCATGCGTATAGGCTATGATACTGCCGATGACGTAATCGGGCTATTATCAGGGAAGAGCTAAGTATGGATTTTATTTTTCTTATCGTATTATTTTTAATAAGCACTTCATTCGCCAAATCCTTATTTAAGATGGCGAAATTTAAAATTGCGGATTTTCAGGAAGAGATAATATTTTGCCTTTTAACAGGGCTTGGCCTTGCGGCATATTTTGTATTTTTCTTAGGGCTGGCCGGGCTTATCTACGAAAAATATATTTTAATTTTGTTGTTAAGTATGGCATTGGTTTCCTTAAGGGAAATGCTGGATTTGTTAAAAGCCATAACAGCCGCCATCCGCAGGTTTAGCCTTAAGGCAATGCCGTTGAATGAAAAAGCAATATGGTTTTTTCTGTTTGCTGCAATATTTTTGACTTTTATATCTGCGTTGAGTGCCCCGGTATGTAATGACAGCCTTGCCTACAGGCTTGCGCACATAAGAATTTTCAGTCAAAATCACAGGATTTTTTATATCCCCTATACGCGGGAATCATTGTGGCCGTATCTTATGGAGATGCTCTATATCCTGGCATATACCATAAAATCCGATATTTTGATTAAATTGATAGCCTGGTCTTTTGGGCTTATAGGGACGCTATTGATATACGCTTTTTCTAAAAAGTTTCTCACGAAAAAAACAGCTCTTTACGCTTCAGCCGTTTTTTTGCTTACCCCCGCGATTTTTTTGCAGATTACCACGACTTATGTGGATGTGGCGCTTGCGGTATATGCCTTTGCGGCATTATTCGCATTAATTAATTATTTTACAGACAATAATACAAAATGGGCTGTTGTATCAGGTATATTATGCGGCCTGCTGCTGAGCATTAAATACACCGCGTTGCTTATCTTGCCGGCCTTTGCAGCAGTATTCTTGTATTATTTTATTGCACTAAAAGAAAAAAGATTTGTATTAAAAGGCGTTTTTATATTTGGTGTTTTTGCGTTTTTGTTTGGCTGCGCATGGTATATAAGAGCTTATACGATAAAAGGAAATCCCCTGTATCCATTTTTTGCTAGGATTTTCTCCGGGCATGGATGGATGAGGGCAATAGATGAAAATGTCAGCAAGGGGTTTTCCTTGATAAATTTTTTAAGGCTGCCATGGGACCTTACAATGCATCCTGAAAAATTCGGCAATGAAAACATAGGCATTTTTTACCTTTTATTTGCCCCTGCAGCATTTTTAGCGTATAGAAGCAAAAAAACATTAAAGGTTTTGATTATTTTTATCGCTGTTTGCGTTATTGCGTGGTTTATGGTCGTGCCTTATACAGCCAGGTGTTTGCTGCCAGTGCTTTTGCCTTTATCGATATTTATCGGTTACGGTTTGTGCAGCCTTTTTAATGGTAAAAGTTTTTACGTAAGGGCCATAAAGATTGTTTTTGTGTTATGCTGCCTGCTTAATATTTCCTATCTCGCTATTTCTAATATTGATGAATTTAAGGCAGGGCTAGGCCTTGAATCCAGGCAAAATTATCTTTTAAGAACAGAGAGGACCTATAAAATGGCCTCATATATCAATGATAACTTGCCGGTTGATTCAAATATTTTAATGATAGCAGAGGTAAGGTCATATTACATAAACAGGCCCTTTATACATTTTCGTAACCTCATTGACGAAGAAAAGATATCCGATAAAACTTTAAATAGGGAGCAATTTTTAAAAGACCTTATTTATAAGTATAAGATAGATTATGTATTGTATTCAAAAGACGGCCTTTCTTACCCCTGGCTTAAGACAATAGTTGATAAGGCCAGGCGCGTATTTGAGTATGATTTCCTAGACAGAGAAGGCAGAAGATTTAGCTATTGCCTGTATAACATTAAAGATATGGCTGGCTAAGCCCTTACCAGGCTATCTTTTTCCCACCTTTTAGGCATAAAACTGCTGATATTGTATGATATCTAGTGACTACTAGTGATAAGTGTTGACAAATACGGTTTTTATGGTATAATTAGCCTTATCTATGATGACCCAACCTATACTTAAAGACAGAAAATGCCCCCAATGCGAATCAGATACATATGAAATATTGTCTGAGAAGGACGGGTTTAAATTTGCAAAGTGCAGCAAATGCAGGCTGATCTATGTGCCTCAGGTATTAGCAGAAAATGCCCACGTCAGCAAGCAACCGGAAAAGACCGCAAAGAAAGCTTCTGCTGGTTCTCCCAAGACCGTAAGGTTAGAGCGCGTTTTTAAGTTTTTAAACAAGCGCTTAAAGGATAACTCAAAAGTAAATATTCTGGATTTTGGCTGCGGCGACGGGTTTTTCCTGAATTTCGCGAAACAGCACGGATATAATAACCTGTATGCCACCGACATTAATAATTGCGCAATTGAAAACGCAAAATCAGTTGGCGCTAAAACCTTTTGCGGCAATTTAAAAGACTGGAAACTCCCGGACAAATCAATAGATTTTATTATAATGGATAATGTAATAGAGCACCTGGAAAACACAAAAGAGGCCTTGCGCGAATGTAATCGTGTTTTGAAGGACAAAGGGGTTATTTTTATATCAACTCCAAATATAGATAGTTTTATTATTAAGATGCTAGGCGTAAACCACAGGCATTTCGGTGGCGCGGAACATCTGACTTATTTTACAATACCGACGCTGCGCGCAATGTGCGATGAGGCTGGCTTTAAGGCAGTAAGTATAAAAACCGCCCTGGAGGAGCCGACTATCGCAAGGACACTGAATATAATCTTAAAAAGAAACCTGCTTGATTATGACTTAGGTTCTAACGCGTATAAAGACAAGCAAGGCAAGGCTATTACGGGCGAAAAGGGCGGAAGGCGTGGCAGGATTTTAACAAAAATTATAAAATTTTTCATAATACCCGTAGACTTAATACTGATAACCGCAACAAATATGTTTAAAAAAGGCGCTTATATAGATTCTTTTTTTATTAAGGAAACTTAAAGCTAAAATTCACAAGATAAGGAGACACAATGGAAATAAGGCCAAACGAGGTTTATACCACGCAGCAGGTCCAGCAGATTTTGAAAGTAAGCCCATCGACTACAATGCGCCTTATTAAAAAAGGCGTTATACGCACTGCCAAGATAGGCAAGCAATACCGCGTAATGGGCAAGGAATTATTGCGCCTTCTTTCGCCTGAGCTGGAAGACAAATTAGGCAAGGCTTATAACAAAGGGCGCCGCTGGCTCCATAAAGGTATAGATATCTAAACAGCAAGCAGAAGAAATGAACAACCAATTGTTTTTAGTTGATTATATAGTATTCATGCAAGACACCTTAAGCTTATTGAAAGACAAACAAGCTCAAGGCGTAAAGATCATTGCGCTGTCAGACCTTGCTTATGAATGGCTTGTTAAGGAAGGGGTAACCTGCAAGAACTTTCATGATTATGAATATCCGGGCATATATGACTCGATAATGTCTTTGGCTCAGGAATATGGATGTTCCTGGTACAAGCAGGCAAACTCGCATAAAGATTTCACGGAATTTAACGGTATATCTACTGGCTTTCTGGTAGAACGGACGATGATTTATTATTTTATGGATACGCTTAAAACCATGTCTGTTATTGAAGCTGTGGTCGCAAAAGAAAAACCAGGTAAGATTATAATATTCGATGGACAAAAAGATAAGGCCCGGTTTGATGCCGATATCCCGACTGTAAAGCGAATAGTCAACTTTCTTGCCAAGGGCATTGAAATAGAATTAATAGACGTAAACTGCAAACATACCGCAAAAACAGGCCCCTCCTTATGGTTAAAAGGTTTTGCCAGGGAAACACTTTCGCTGTTTAATTTTATATTTAATACAATAAAAAGATTTTCACATACCGGATCACCACGCAATATCAAAAAAATAGTTTTCTACGAAGGCTTTCATCATGTACAGGCAATTTTTATTGCTCTAAAGGCATATAAAGGTATTCAGGTAGTGCATCTCCAAGACAAGTTCAGCCCAAAGACATTTACGGATATTGTAAAAAGCAATGCGATAATCGAAGATTTAAGAAGATACGAAGTAAAAGAAAATAAACATGTCTTTTCTGCGGACATAAATAAAATAGAAGAAGCCCTAAAGAGTTACTTTATTTTTAAAGATAAGAATGTTTTTCCTGTTGTATGGGACAGGATAAAATATATGCTGCAGGAACACATCCCGAATATCGTTGTGCGCGATGTGTTGTGCTTAGAGAATTATATCACAAAAAGCTCGCCCGATGTTGTTGTCACGGAAAATGACAGCGTATATAAAGAAAGGCTTATTACTGTTATAAGTAAAAAACACAACACAAAGACAGCGGTAATACAGCACGGATTGTCTATTGGAGGAAGTTCAGGCTTGAATAAAGATTTCTTTTGCGCTGATTTTTATCCGGTTACCGCGGATAAATTTCTGGCATGGGGAGAATTCACAAAGCAGTGGCTTGAGAAAAAAGGAGCAGCACCCGGTTCAGTCATATTAACAGGCTCATCCAGGTTTGATAATTATTACAACAACTCAAACAATGGCATTAATGAATTAAAATCAAAGGTTAACCCCAAAGGAAAAAGTATTGTTTTGGTGGCGTTAAGTGAGTTTTCCGGAAGGCATTATATCCCGAAATATCACTACAGCCTTTATGACGGCAAACGCCATTTAAAGGAAATATTAAAAGTAGCCAAAAATAATAATAATATGCTTTTTATCGTAAGGCCACATTCAAGCGACAGCTTTACTTTGGGCCTGCTAAACGATGTTGTTAGATCGGAACAGGTTAAAAATGTTATGATAGACAGGAGCACGGACTTATACAGCCTGCTTAAGATAGCGGATATCTGCGTAGGGCTGTATTCTACGGTACTTGCCGAAGCCATGGTATGCGGCGTTCCTGTTGTGACAATGAATTTTGACAACAGGCCTGAAGTTGTCCCTTACAGCGAATACAATTTAAGCGAAAAGGTAAATTCTGCACAGGAATTGGAAAATATCTTAAAGAAATTGCTTAACGGTTCGACTGCATTTAGAAACGATTTAAAAGAACGTGTTAAAAATAATATACACGTAATAAACTATAAACACGATGGAAAGGCTACAGAGAGGATAGCCGAATGCCTTGCAAATATCTAAACCTATGGCGATTAGCATGAAAAAAAGAGTTTATTTTGCGGATTTTACATACAATACAAGCGTAGTGTCTTCGGATTATATGCCGCTCGGCTGCGGATATGTGGCAGCCCATGCAAAGTCCTTATACGGAGATACTTTTGATATTGAGATTTTTAAATATTATCAGGAATTTCTTGATGCTGCAGAAAAAAATCCGCCGGATATTTTTGCAGCATCCTGTTATGTCTGGAACAGAAATTTGACTCTGCTTGTTATGAAGATGGTCAAGCAAAAGTATCCTAAATGCACGACTGTTATAGGCGGAGCGGCTTTTCCGCTTGACGAGAAAAGGCAGAAGCTGTTTCTCCTGGAATATCCGCAAATAGATTTTTTAATTCCTCATGACGGTGAATTAAGTTTTGCAAACCTGCTCAAGGAATACTTAGATACCGGCTCAGAAAGCATAAAAACAAAAGGTGCACTAATAGACGGCTGTATTTATCTGGATAAAAAAAGCAATATTTTATCAGGCGCGCTTACCAAGCGCCCAAAAGATATGGATGTTTTTCCATCGCCTTTTCTTACAGGTATGCTTGATAAGTTCCTTAAAGAAGGAAAATTTTCACCCATGATTCAGACAACCAGAGGCTGCCCTTTCAGGTGCGCGTATTGCTGGGCCTCCAACGAACAGAACAGGCATAACATAGGTTTCTTCAGCTTCGAGAGGGTGCAGCAGGAATTAAATTATATAATCAGATTTGCAAAAGAAAAGAATATATTTGACCTGACTATCGCTGATTCGAATTTCGGGCTGTATGAGAAGGATAAAAAAATAATAGAGCTTTTATGCAAAATACAGCAGGAATTTGAATATCCGGCATTACTATATGTTAATTTCGGGCAGGGCAACCGCGCGCAGATAGTAAAAAATACCGCCAACCTTAAAGGGATAACATATTGCTTTTCCACCCAATCGACAGATACCAGGGTGCTGGAAAATATAAAAAGAGCCAACGTAAAGTTTGAAGAATTATCAGAATATATTAAGGAGGTCCATAAGCGCGGCCAGACCGCGACTACCGAAATTATCACCGGCCTGCCTTATGAAACCAGAGAATCGCATATGCAGACAATAAAAGATTTACTGGATTGCGGGTTTGATTTTGTCGACCCCTTTACGCTTATGCTTTTAGACGGTATAGAGCTTAACACCGAAGAGGCGCATAAAAAGTTTAAATACGATATACGCTATAGGCTGATACCCAGAAATTTCGGCAAAGTAAACAACGAATACAGTTTTGAAACAGAGCAGGTCGTGGTAGGAACAAACACCTATGATATTAATGATTATATTTATTTCAGGAGCTTTCATGGCCTTTTAAGGATACTTGTAAATAACGACATCTACAGGGAGCTTTTACAGTATATAAAGCAGAACAAGGTCCATTTGCTGGATTGGCTTATATTTATTTTCGAGGATTTGAAAAATAACCCCTCGAAGGCAGCTGAGCATTTCAAGGAATACACGGACGAAGCGTGTTCTGAGCTGTGGGATTCTGCCGAAGATTTAAAAAAATATTATTCCAAAGAAGAAAACTATAAAAAGCTCCTTACCGGCGAACGCGGTGAAAACCTAATGCAGAAATATACAATAATAGCGTCTTCGATTTATTACAAAGACTACCTTGATCATTTTTTTAAGCTGGCAGACAGTTACCTGACAGCTAAATATCCCGGAAGGAAACCCCTGATAGTTGCAGAGCTTGCTGATGTAAAGAAATTCATCAGTTCAAAAATTACGGACATCTTTACTGTAAACAACATACAAAAGGCCAAGGCCATTAAGGTAGAGCATGATATCTTAAGATGGATAAATGATGCGTTCGCAAGGCCAATAAGCGATTATAAGCTTAAAACTCCGGACGAAATAATTTTAGAGCTATCAGATACGCAGCTAAACCTTATTAAGGGTATATTTAAGCGTTATAACGTAAAAGAAGGCGATTTGCACGGATTGTATAAAGCTGCAGCTGTAATTTATATACATAATTATTTCAGAAAGCCGCTTTATGCAAAAGAAAAAGAACTGGCAAAGGAAGGAATATGAACATTAAAAATAAAAAAGTACTGGTAACAGGTTCGGAAGGCTTTATAGGTAGCCACCTGGTAGAAACTCTTTTAGGCGCAGGATGTAATGTTCGGGCGTTTGTCCTGTATAATTCATTTAATTCCTGGGGCTGGCTTGATAGCCTCGATAAAAAGATACTCAAAGAAATAGAGATTTTCACAGGTGATGTCCGTGATCCAAACGGCGTAAGAACAGCTATGAAAGATGTAGATGTTGTTTTTCACCTGGCTGCGCTGATAGGCATACCGTTTTCGTATAATTCACCGGATTGCTATGTTGATACAAACATTAAGGGCACGCTTAATATACTGCAGGCAGCCATGGCTGAGGAAACAGAAAAGATTTTAATAACCTCAACCTCAGAAGTTTACGGAACAGCGAAGTATACGCCCATTGATGAAAATCATCCTTTGCAGGGGCAGTCTCCTTACAGCGCCACCAAAATTGCGGCAGATAAGATAGCCGAATCTTTTTTCAGGTCATTTAAGCTCCCTATTACAATAGTAAGGCCTTTTAATACATACGGGCCAAGGCAATCTGCCCGGGCCATAATACCTACGGTTATTACACAGTTGCTGAATGGCAATGACAAGATAAAATTAGGGTCCCTGGGCCCTACAAGGGATTTCAATTATGTAAAAGACACAAGCAAAGCCTTTTTGGCAATAGCCAATTCTGAGGAGGTAATAGGCGAGGAAATAAACATAGCAAGCGGCATAGATATAAGTATAAAAGATCTGGCGGAGAAAATAATAAAAAAGATTAATCCAAAGGCCTCGGTGGTTCTGGATAAAGACAGGGTAAGGCCTAAAAACTCGGAAGTGGAAAAACTTTTAGGCAGCAATGAAAAAATACAGAGGCTGACAAACTGGAAACCTGCATATACGATGGACAATGGCCTTGACGAAACCATTAAATGGTTTAAGGATAAGAAGAATTTGGCGTTATACAAATCGGATATTTATAATGTTTAAAAAAATATACATGGATGCCCCCAACGTAGGGATATTGGAAAAGAAATATCTTGCGAAGGCAATAGACACAGGATATGTCTCGACTGTAGGGCCTTATGTGCCGGAATTTGAGAGAAAATTCGCAAAATATTTAAAAATAGAAAATGCAGTATCCACGCAAAGCGGCACAGCGGCGCTGCACGTATCTTTATATGAGCTTGGCATAGGCAAGGGCGATGAGGTGATAGTCCCTGCGCTTACTTTTGTTGCTACCGTAAACCCCATTATTTACGTTGGAGCAAGGCCTATTTTTGTTGATGTGGATCTTGAAACCTGGACCATTGATGCGGCCGAAATAGAAAAATCTATAACTAAAAACACAAAAGCCATAATACCTGTTCACCTTTATGGCAACCCCTGCAACTTGGACATAATAATGCATATTGCAAGAAAACACAGCCTCTATGTAATAGAGGATGCGACAGAAAGCCTGGGAGCCAAATATAAAAATAGATTTACAGGCACATTCGGCGATTTCGGATGCTTTAGCTTTAACGGCAATAAAATCATTACAACAGGCGGCGGCGGCATGGTCACGGGAAAAAGTAACAGAAAAATGGAGCATATAAAATTTTTAGTAAACCAGGCGCGGGATGACGCACAGGGGTATTATCACCCTGAAGTGGGCTTTAACTACAGAATGACGAACATAGAGGCGGCAATAGGACTGGCGCAGCTTAAGCGGGTAAACGGTTTTATAAACAAAAAAAGAAAAATACATTCTATATACAAAAATGAATTAAGGAGTATCGAAGCAATAGATTTCCAAAAAGAAACCAAAAGCGCCAAAAGCTCCTGGTGGCTTACGTGCTTTACATGTAAAGAAAAATCAGCCATGCGCGCCTTAAAAGATAAACTAAAAATAGAAGGTGTGCCCGCAAGAAGGGTATTTATGCCAGTTTCGGATTTTCCTTTTTTCAAAAAACATAGAAAACAAACCTATAAAAACTCATGCGAAATATACGGAAAAGGCCTTTGTTTGCCAAGCTCAACATTAAACTCAGAGAAAGATATTTATAACGTATGCAAAATCATAAAAAGGTTTTTTAAAAAATGAAAAAGAAAATAGTTTTAATAGGTGGCGGCGGACACTGTAAGGTTGTTATAGACGCGATTAATCTGACCGGGGAATTTGATATATACGGCATAGTTGACCCTGCGCTTAAAAAAACTGATAAGGTTTCAGGCGTTGCTGTTTTGGGAAAAGATGATATGCTGTCGGATATTTTTAAAGAAGGTATAAAATGTGCGTTTATTACAGTAGGCTCTGTAGGTAACTGCGAAATAAGAAAAAAAATATACAAAAATTTAAAAGACATTGGTTTTAATTTGCCTGTTATAGCGCATCCAAAATCCGTAATAGCATCCGATGTAATTAGCAGCATAGGCGAGGGTACTTTTATAGCAGCAGGCGCTGTTATAAATCCAGGAACGAAAATAGGAAAAAACGCAATTATAAATACCAGAGCATCTGTTGACCACGACTGTATAATCGGAGACTTTGTGCATGTTGCGCCAGGGGCTACGTTGAGCGGCGCAGTGAAAGTAGGAGATGAAACTCATATAGGCACTGGCGCTAATATAATTCAGTGCATAACCATAGGGAAAAACTGCGTTATCGGCGCAGGTACAACCGTACGCAAGGATATTGGAAATGGCAAAAAAAATATTTATAATAGCTGAGGCGGGCGTTAATCATAACGGCAGCTTAAAAGTTGCTAAAAAGATGATAGATGCCGCAAAGTCTTGCGGCGCTGATGCAATAAAATTCCAGACTTTTAAACCTGAAAACCTTGTAAGTAAATTTGCAAAAAAAGCCAAATATCAGCAAAAGATAACCTCCAAAAGCGAATCGCAGCTCGATATGCTTAAAAAATTAGCATTAGGTGCAAATGAACACAGGGAATTGATAAGATATTGCAGGAAGAAAGGCATCATATTTTTATCAACGCCATTTGACTTGGAAAGCATAGACCTGCTTAATAAATTTAAGCTTAATATTTTTAAAATCCCGTCAGGAGAAATAACTAATCTGCCATTTTTAAGAAAAATAGGCAAATTACAAAGAAAAATAATAATGTCTACCGGAATGGCAGATATTAAGGAAACAAAAACAGCATTAGACATGCTGATGAGCTCAGGGACAGCCAAGAAAGATATTACAGTTTTACACTGTAATACTGAATACCCCACCCCTTACGAAGATGTTAATTTGCGCGCTATGCTTACAATAAAAGATACTTTTGGAGTTAACGTAGGTTATTCTGACCATACGCTGGGAATAGAGATCCCCATTGCTGCAGTAGCATTAGGCGCCACTGTTATAGAAAAACATTTTACATTAAATAAAAGCATGAAAGGCCCTGACCATAATGTATCTTTGGAGCCAAAAGAATTTAAAGCTATGGTAGAGGCAATAAGGCATATAGAAGTTGCCTTTGGCAGCAGCATAAAAAAACCCTCAAACTCTGAGCGCAAAAACATTACAGCAATAAGAAAAAGCATAGTTGCTTTAAAAAATATAAAAAAAGGCGAAATTTTTAGCGAAGAAAACATAACGACCAAAAGGCCGGCAACAGGCATAAGCCCTATGCAATGGGATAAAGTAATAGGGAAGACAGCTCAAAGAGACTTTAAAAAGGATAGAGCTATACAAATATGAGAATAGTTTTTATAGGCGCAGTAGAATTCAGCCAAAAGGCATTGGAGAAATTGATATCTTTGCACGCAGATATTGCAGGTGTTATAACGAAAAAGGAATCGGATTTTAATTCCGATTTTTATAATCTATCCCATATATGCAAAAAAAACAACATAACGTATCGGTACACCGATGATATTAACGCAAAGGATAATATAAGATGGGTAAAAACCCTTAAGCCGGACATCATATTCTGCTTTGGTTATTCGCAGATTCTAAAAAAGCATATGCTTAAAGCAGCGCCCATGGGAGCCTTAGGTTTTCATCCGGCCAAACTGCCCCGAAACAGAGGCAGGCACCCTATTGTATGGGCTCTGGCATTGGGGTTTGATAAAACAGCATCTACATTTTTCTTTATGGATGAAGGCGCCGACAGCGGGGATATCCTCAGCCAGCAGGATGTAAAAATAAATTGCAAGGATGATGCAAGATCTCTCTATAATAAGATTACAAACACTGCGCTGAAACAAATAGAAATTTTTATGCCTAAACTTGAAAGCGGTATATTTAAAAAAATACCCCAGAATGAAAAAGAGGCAACCTGCTGGAGAAAAAGGCATAAAACAGACGGACAAATAGATTTCAGGATGACAAGTAAGGCCATTTATAATCTGGTCAGGGCATTAACGAAGCCGTATGTTGGCGCGCACGTAATTTATAAAAATCAGGAAATAAAGATATGGGAAGCTAAGGAAGTTGCTTGTAAATTGAAAAACGCAGAGTGCGGAAAAGTATTAGCTTTAAATAATGGATATATCACCGTCAAATGCTATGATAATGCGATATGTCTCATTAAGCATGAGTTTAAAAAATTACCCAAGGCAGGAGAATATTTACTATGAAAAAAATATTGGTTTTAGCTGTTCACCCTGATGACGAGACCTTAGGCTGCGGCGGTACCCTGCTTAAGCATAAGGCAAACTCAGAAAAGATATCGTGGCTTCTGGCAACAGAGATGAAAAAAGAAGACGGATATAGCGGCAAAGCCGTTAACGAAAGAAACAAACAGATACAAATTATTAAAAAAATGTATGGCTTTGACAATGTTCATCAGCTTGGGTTTTCACCAAAAAAACTGGATAAAGCCCCTATGAATAAATTAATAGAAAAGATTGCGGCTGTTTTAAATAAGGTCAGACCTGAGGTAATTTACCTCCCCTTTGAAAATGATATACACAGCGACCACATGGTATTTTTTGAGGCTGCATATAGCTGCATAAAGGCATTTCGCTGCCCCTTTATAAAAAGTGTGCTTATGATGGAGATAATAAGCGAGACAGAGCTTGCGGCAAATATCGGCAGAAAGGTTTTCGTGCCTAATTATTTTGTTGATATAACCGATTATATGGACAAGAAAATAAAAATAATGAAAATATTTAAAAGCGAAATGGGCAGGCATCCTTTTCCGCGAAGCGAAAAGAATATAAGAGCGCTTGCCACATTTAGAGGAGCAATGGCAGGCTGCAAGTACGCGGAAAGCTTCATGCTGTTAAAACAAATATGCTGAAAAAAACAGACAGATATATAGGTTCCTACGTATACAAAGAAACGGATTATTATAAAAAGCCAAAGGAACTGTTTAAGCAGCTCGGCGCTAAAATATCCGGGCGAGTAAGAAAGGCGAAGCCCTATTCCATATTGGATGTGGGCTGCGCCAGGGGCGAATTTTTATATTATCTTAAGAAGAAAAATATGCGTTTTAAGGAAATGGTCGGCGTGGACTATAGCCATAGCCTTATAAATAATGCGCGGAATTTTGAAGGGCTAAGAGGCGTTAAATTCTACTGCAAGCTGGCGGAGGCGTTTAATTTAAACAAGCAGTTCGATTTTATAACTGCAATCAGCATACTGTCTTTTTTTGATGACCCAAAGACAACGCTTGGCAACTTAAAGAAGCATCTTAAAAACAACGGCATATTATATGTAGTAGGCATATTCAATGATTACGATGTAGATGTACTGATAAAATACAGAAACAATAAATACAGCAACGAGTTTGAAAGCGGTATGAATAATTATTCTTTAAAAACTATAACTAAAATTTTGCGCAGGCTAAACATGAGGCTTGTCAGCTGTTCTAAATTTAAACTCCCTTTTAAATTAAAAAAACAAAAAAACCCCATAAGAAGCTGGACGCTTGAAACTCCTGACGGCAGGAAGTTCGTTACAGGCGCGGGTATTATTTACGATATGTACATATTGGGAATAAGGAAGGCCACCTAAAATGTCCAAGAGAAAAATATGCGTATTTACAGGCACAAGGGCAGAATATGGATTATTGCTGCCTCTTATTACAAAGATAAAGGCGGATAATAAGCTTAAACTGCAGTTGCTTGTGTCCGGTTCGCATTTATCTAAAGACTTTGGCCTGACATACAAACAGATAGAAGAAGACGGTTTTAAAATAGACAAGAAAGTAAACATGCTGTTAAAATCCGATGCGCCTTCCGGTATATGCGCGTCGGCAGCATTGGGTTTAGCTGGTTTTGGCAGGGCGCTTGAGGAGCTTAAGCCGGATATTGTAGTTATTCTGGGTGATAGGTATGAGGCGTTGGCAGTTGCTGTTGCAGCCATGGTCTCAAATATCCCGATAGCGCATCTGCATGGAGGCGAGGCAACATACGGCGTGATAGATGAAGCCATAAGACACTCAATAACGAAAATGAGCCATCTGCATTTTACTTCACACCAAAAGTACCGCGCAAGAGTGATACAATTAGGCGAGAATCCGAAAAGAGTATTTAATGTCGGCGCCATAGGCCTGGATAATATAAAGAACATGAAGCTTCTGTCCAGGGATAGGCTGGAACGTGATTTGAACCTTAAATTTAGTAAATACAATTTGTTGGTTACCTTTCATCCCGTTACTCTGGAAGATAATAGCGGTAAGGGGGAGCTTGCGGAATTGCTTAAAGCGCTCGATGAGCTTGATGATACAACCATTATATTCACAAAAGCAAATGCGGATACAGGTAACAGAATAATGAATAAGATGATAGATGAGTATGTTAAAAATAATTCCTATAAAGCCAGGGTATATGCTTCACTGGGCCAGTTAAGATATCTGTCACTTCTAAAGGTAGCAGACGCTGTAGTTGGCAATTCTTCAAGCGGCATTATAGAAGCCCCGAGCTTTAAAACAGCCGCTATAAATATAGGCGATAGGCAGGCAGGCAGAATAAAAGCGCCAAGCGTCATTGACTGTAAACCTATAAAAAAAGATATCCTAAGGGCTATCAATAAAAGCTGTGAGAGCGCGTTTAGAAAGAAAATTCAAGACATTAAAAATCCTTACGGTGACGGCAAAACCGCAGAGCGCATTTTAAAGGTTTTGAAAAATTATAATCTGGAAAATATACTGAAAAAAACTTTTTACAGTATAAACTGATTTTAATATGAAGAACATAAGAATTATACCAAAGCTGGATATTAAAGGCCCTAATCTCGTTAAAGGAATACATCTGGAAGGCTTACGCGTTTTAGGCAAGCCTGAGAATTTTGCCAGGCATTATTATGAAAACGGAGCAGACGAGCTGATTTATATAGACGCGGTAGCAAGCCTTTATGGGCGCAACAGCCTTATAGACATCATCAAAAAAACAGCCAGTGAAATTTTTATTCCGCTTACCGTCGGCGGCGGGTTAAGAACGCTTGATGATATAAAAGCAGTGCTGCGCGCCGGCGCAGATAAGGTAGCGATAAATACTGCTGCGATAAAAAATCCGCAGCTGATACATGAGGCATCAAAGAAATTCGGGTCATCGACTATAGTTGTATCCATAGAAGCGATAAAACATCCTGACGGGAAATATTATGCTTATACGGACAATGGCAGGGAATATACAGGTGTTGAAGTTTACAGCTGGGCAAACAAGGTGACTGAATTAGGGGCAGGGGAAATAATGATTACATCAGTAGACAGAGACGGCACCGGCCTAGGCTATGATATAGAGCTTACCAGGTCTATAAGTGAATCTGTTTCTGTGCCAGTAATAGCATGCGGTGGCGCGGGAAAGCTTGAGCACATAGTACAGGTTATAACAGAAGCAAAGGCAGATGCTGTGTGCATTGCTTCCATGCTCCATTATGATTTTATCGAAAACCATCCCACAAGCGGAGATTTTACCAGGGAAGGCAATATAGAATATTTAAAAAGCAACCGCACTTTTTCAAAAATAAAAAGCAGCAGTTTGCCAGGCATAAAATCATTCTTAAAAGGCGTGAAATGTCAGATAAGATAAATCCTAAAATAGCAATCATTGATTACGGCATGGGCAACCTCTTTAGTGTGCAGCAGGCATGCCTTCACACAGAGCTTGATGCTGTGATTACGTCCGATAAAAAAGAATTGCTTGATGCTGATGCGGCTATTTTGCCGGGGGTGGGCGCTTTTGGCAACGCAATGGACAATTTGCAAAAATTAGACTTGATCTCGCCCATAAAAGATTTTATTGCGAGCGGCAGGCAGTTTTATGGTATATGTTTAGGCATGCAGCTTCTCATGAGCGAAAGCGAGGAATTCGGAAATCATAGCGGTTTGAATTTAATAAAGGGGCGTGTAGTTAAATTCCCCGGCAAGGACAACGAGGATAGAAAAATAAAGGTGCCGCAGATCGGATGGAATTCCATAAAAAGGCCGGGTGTTAATTTTAAAAATGCATGGGATGATTCACCGCTTAAGAATATAAAAGATAATGAGTTTATGTATTTTGTGCATTCATATTATGCAAAGCCTTCTGATCAAAGTGTGGTGTTATCAAAAACAGTTTATGAGGGTACAGAATACTGCTCAAGCGTAAAACTTGGGAAAAATATTTTTGCCTCACAATTTCATCCTGAAAGAAGCGCGGAAAAAGGGCTTAATATTTACAAAAACTGGAAACAAATTATCAAAGAAAAGAAAGAGTTGATAAAACATGAAAACAGAAATTAAAGTAAAATACGGGTTGCCTGAAAAGGTCATTTTTTGTAAACGCTGCGTAATGTCAAACCAGAGGCCTACTTCCAGCATTGAATTTAAGCATACAATTGACAGGAAGCACAAGACCATGAATATAGACAAGGACGGCATATGCGATGCCTGCCGCTACGCGGAACACAAGGAAAAAATAGATTGGAAAGACAGAGAAAAACAGCTGGTTCAGTTGCTTGATAAATACAGGAGAAACGACGGGCATTACGACTGTCTTCTGCCCGGAAGCGGCGGCAAAGACAGCGCATACGCTTCTCATATATTAAAATATAAATACGGCATGCACCCTTTAACAGTAACGTGGCCGCCGATAGTCTATACGGAAGTAGGATGGAAAAATTTCCGCAACTGGCTTTATGTCGGAGGCTTTGACAATATCAGCTTTAATTATAACGCCAAAGTGCATGCTTTGCTTACGCGGTTAGCCATTGAGAATTTGTTTCATCCTTTTCAACCTTTTATCCTGGGGCAAAAAAATCTGCCGCCTAAAATAGCGATAAAATACGATATTCCCCTTATTTTTTACGGGGAGAATGAAGCTGAATACGGAAACCCTATTGCCGAGAACCAGACATCTCTACGGGATAAATCTTATCATACCATGGAGCATATATCGGAAATTTGCCTTGGCGGAGTTTCAGTTAAAGAGCTTTTCGAAAAATATAATTTACAATTAAATGATATTTTACAATACCTGCCCGTGCAGGCGGATGAATTTAAGAAAAAGAAATTAGAGGTGCATTACCTCGGGTATTACTTAAAATGGACTCCACAGGAGGCGTATTACTATGCTGTAGAGCATACCGGTTTTCAGGCCAACCCTTTTAGGACAGAAGGCACATACAGCAAGTATAACAGCCTTGATGATAGGATAGACGGTTTTCATTATTATACAACTTATACGAAATTCGGCATAGGTCGCGCCACTTATGACGCTTCGCAGGAGATAAGAAATAAACATTTAACGCGCGAAGAAGGCGTTGCCCTGGTTAAAAAATTTGACGGAGAATTCCCCGAAAGGTATTTTAAGGAAATTATGGATTATATAGGCATGAAGCAGGAACATTTCCTGGAACTTTGCGATAAATTCAGGTCCCCGCATTTATGGGAAAAAATAAATAACAAGTGGCAGCTTAAACATAAGGTGCAGTAACATGAATTGGAAAAAATTAATTGTAAAAGATAATGTTAATTTAAAAGAAACATTAAAAAGAATGGATGAAGGCGCAGAGAAGATTCTTTTTGTAGTGAACAAGAATAACCTTATAAAAGGGGTTATCACTGATGGAGATATAAGAAGGCATTTTCTTCACCATGGCACTCTAAATGCTAATGTTTCGCAGATTTACAATACCAAATTCATGTATGCTAAAAATGGTTACAAGAAAAAAGACATTAAAAAGCTGATGCTGGAAAAGAAAATAGAGGTCCTGCCAGTGATTGATAATTCCGGGCGTATAATAGATGCTTTGTCATGGGCCGATGTTTTTGGAAGCAGCAGTTCTTTTGCAGGCGACAGTGTTTCTGTACCGGTGGTAATCATGGCAGGCGGCAGAGGCGAAAGACTGGCACCGTTTACCAAGATATTGCCTAAGGCCCTCATCCCCATAGGTGAAAAACCGATAATCGAGATTATAATGGATAAATTTAACAGCTGCGGCGTTAAGAAATTTTATGTTACGATTAACCATAAGGGCGAAATGGTTAAGGTGTATTTTGAAAGCACGCCCAAGCCTTATGCAATAGAATATATAAAGGAAAGCGATTTTTTAGGCACCGCGGGAAGCTTAAAACTTTTACCTTCTAAAATAGAGGATACTTTTATTGTCTCCAACTGTGATATTATCGTAACCGCAGATTATAGGGACTTGCTGGAATTCCATGCTAAGAATAAAAACCTGCTGACTGTGGTAGGCTCTATCCAGCATTATAGGATCCCATACGGCATACTTCACTTTAAAAAAGAAGGCAGGATAAAAAACATTCAGGAAAAGCCGGAATTTGATTTTACGGTAAACACCGGAGTCTACGTATTGTCAAAAAAGGCAATAGATTTTATACCAAAAAACAAAAGATTTGACATGACGGACCTTATAGGTAAGCTGATAAAAAATAAGAAAAAAGTGGGGGTTTACCCCATATCTGAAAAATCATATATGGATACAGGTCAATGGGAAGAATATAAAAAACACATGGAAGGATTTATCATATAATGCTTAATGAAAAGAATATTTTGGCAATAATACCTGCCAGGGGCAATAGCAAAGGGCTTCCAGGGAAAAATATCAGGATTTTTGCGGACAAGCCTCTGATCGCATGGACCATAGAACAAGCCAGGAAAATAAAATACATCGACAGGGTAGTAGTGTCAACAGACAGCAAAAAAATAGCGCAGATAGCGAAAACCTACGGCGCGGAAATACCTTTTTTAAGGCCAAAGCGCCTGGCCAAGGATGAGACTCCGACAATCGACGTGGTTGTCCATTTTTTAAAAACAATAAAAAAACCCTTGCCTGATATCGTGGTTCTTCTTCAGCCCACCTCTCCCTTAAGAAGCTCAAAGGATATAGAACGGGCTTTAAAAATGCTGATAAGCAACAAGAACGCAAGCGCAGTTGTAAGTATGGTTGAAGTTTCAGAGAATCCATTTTGGATGAAAAACGTAAAAAAAGACGGGTTCATCGGCGATTTCATTAAAAAAGCACGCAAGTTTTCAAGGAGGCAGGACTTACCGCGCCTTTATATGCCCAATGGAGCCTTATATATCATAAGAACAAAAGTTTTGCTGGAGCAAAAAAGCCTTTATCCGATTAAAACCCTTGTGTATATAATGCCCAGGGAAAGGTCTGCGGATATAGACGATGCGGCAAGTTTCGCATTAGCGGAACAGCTTGCCGGAAAGAATAAAAAGTGAACGTAGGCACCGTCAAAGAAAGCATAATAAAAAACGTAACGAAATATTCTATCGCGCAATACATCACGCAGGCAATAGGTTTTGTAACGTCGGTGGGTTTGCGCAATTTCCTGGGGCCCTATTACATGGGCATATGGAATATTTTACAGGTGGTGCAGAGCTATCTCAATTACCTGCCTTTAGGCGTAAGCGGCGCCGCATCATATCAAATACCTTTTTATGTAGGGAAAAAAGACGCGCTGGCCGAGAAGGAAATAAAAGACGCGGCATTCAGTTTTATATTTTTAATCTCTATTATCACCGGACTTTTTCTTATCGCAGCCGCCTTATTCTCATGGAATAGATACCCCCTTGAGATAGTGGTCGGCCTTTTGGTTTTAGCGATATATATAATTGTGCAAAGGTCCTATGCCTTTTATACGGTAATGCTAAGGGCATACGGTAATTTTAATGTTCTTTCAAGGGCTTTGATTTTTGACGCCGTGATGAATTTAATTTTCGTATTTTTACTGGTGAAAAGATTCAAGATATACGGATTTTATTTTTCTCTGCCGGTTATCCAGATACTGAATACCCTGTTCGTACATTTGCAGACCAGGTATAAGGTAGAGCTTAAATTTAATTTTCCCAGGATAAAGTCGCTGATAACATACGGTTTTCCCATTTTTGTAAACGGCCTGCTCATTACATTCTTAAGGAGCATAGACAGGATTATGATAGCCAAGATGTTCGGTATTTTATTCGTGGGCTATTACAGCGTAGCGCTTATGATCAGAGGCTATGCCTACGGCATTACGAATAACCTGGCTATTGTAACCATACCTTATATGCAGCGGATATACGGCGCCGGGGAAGATGTCCATGACGTCAAAAAATTTATCCTAGTGCCCGCAAGAGTAAACGCGTATCTGATGGCGCCATTTCTGGGGTTTCTCTTTTTAATAATGCCTTTATTTATCCATGCGGTTATGCCGAAATATATATCCGGAATTACAGCGCTGCAGATACTTCTTGCAGCCACGTTTTTTGAGGCATGTTCTTTTCAGGCAGGAGACTTCCTGATAACCCTTAATAAACAAATTAAGCTTATACCCATTACATCAGCGGCGATTATATTAAATATTTCTTTAAATTATATTTTTATAAAGCTGGGCATGGGCATAAACGGGGTGGCGCTGGGCACCACACTTACTTCTTTTTTCAGCCTGTTTGTTATGCTTATTTACGCAATGAAGCATTTTACTGATTTAAAAAGCAGCATAAGGTTTGTGTTTGGGCTGCTGCTGCCATTTGCCTATGTTTGCTTTATATTGTTTGCCTGCGCATATTTTACGAGAGCTTTGCCTGTATTAATAAGGCTGATTTTGCAGCTTGGGGTATTTGGGCTTGCTGTTTTGCCTTTGTTTTTTTATATTAACAAACAGACTCATATAATAGGTATAATATTTAAAACCCTGAAAGAGTCAATTAAACAGAAAGTAAAATAATTATGCATATTCAAAGAGAAAAGTTCTGGAAAAAGCGCGCCAAAAATTATAAAAAGCTGGAATGGGCCACAAAAAGCGGATATCTTCACGCCTTTTTAGACGCAGGTTCATTTGGAAGCAAAGATGAAGTCATTGACATAGGCACAGGCACAGGCATAATTGCGCACACCATTTGCCCCCACGTCAAGAGGATTGTGGGCATAGACATATCTTCTGATATGCTTAAACAAGCCAAAAGCAATAGAATCGCAAAAGAAGAATTTCTGCTTATGGATGCCAAAGACTTAAAATACGCGAAAGATACTTTTTCCAAGGTAACAGCCAGAATGGTATTTCACCATGTGCTCAGAGATGCGGATAAGGCAATGAAAGAGTGCCGCAGGGTGCTCAAAAAGGGCGGGCTTATGGTTTTTTCTGAGGGCGTGCCCCCAACCGAACACGTAAAAGATTTTTATATAAATATGTTTAAGCTAAAAGAAGAAAGAATAACCTTTATGGAAGATGATATGGTTTCTCTTATGAAAAGAGGAGGCTTTAAAAAAATACATAAACACATCCACTGGAACAGGCGCTCAAGCATAAAAAACTGGCTGGATAACAGCGGCCTGGCCCAGCACGTAAAAGATAAAATTTACGCCATGCATGTCAGCCTGGATGAAAGGGGCAAGAAAGATTACAACATGATTATTACCGAAGACGATTGCTTTATTGATATGAAGTTCGTAATTCTTACAGGAGAAAAATAATATGTTGAATTATAAAAAGGTTTTGATTTACGCTGATTCAGTTATGGATGGAAAGCCGGTTGCGCTTTATGCAATATCCGGTGAAGTTATAATCGCGCGGCTGGTGGGACAGTTAAGAAAATTAAACGCAGGCAAAATAGATATTCTTGTTCCAGAAGGTTTTAAAAATGAGTTTGTGGCTTATTTTGAAAAAACAGGCGCAAGAAACGTGCAGATTATAACAGCGTTAAGCAGCATCGGTGTAAAAGGTTATAGTTTGGTATTAAATGCGAAGGATATTTATAACGTCAGAAAAAACAAATTTTCAGTTAAGTGGCAGATTTCTTCACAGAAAGACCTGGAATACGCTGAAAGCGAGATAAACAAAGACGCTCTTTATCCTTTAAGCAGGTTCTGCATAAGGCCGTGGGCCCAGAAAATAGCGCTTTTCTTATCAAAATTTTCTATTACGCCTAATCAGGTTACAATGGCCAGCTTTCTATGCGGGCTTGGAGGCGCGTATTTTTTATTATTTCAAGGCCTGCATAATTATGTTCTGGCAGCGGCGCTTTACTGGTTGTGCGTTTTGCTGGACCATGTAGACGGTTACCTGGCCAGGCTTAAAAAGATGCAGTCAAGCTTCGGAGCTTACCTGGACACAATGACAGGCATGATTGTATGGATATTTATATTTATTTCAATATCGTACAGGCTTTATATTGCCAGCGGCAATATTTTATACCTCGTCTTAGGCCTTATCCTGATTGCCGGGGACTTTATATTTAATTACACAATAGTGCTTAAGAAATTATATGATACCAACCAGACAAATTCCTGGCAGAACATTGAGATTGCATCGTCCGGGCAGCGCAGCGCCATAAAGGGCTTCAAAAGCATAATATCATATATGGATGACATGGATTTAAGGATACATTTTGTTCTAATTTGCATATTGCTGAATAAACTGGCTTATCCGTTTTATTATCACCTTATTTACATAAATTTACGCTGGATTTTAAATATGGCAAATGAATGGCTAAAATACAAGGCAGCCTCAAAAGGCGGCAGGTTAATATGAATATTAAAATAGCAGATAGGGAATTTAGCTTTGAAGAATTCCGCGCAATTGCGCAGTCGAAAAAGGCCGTAAGCGACCCTATGTACAGAAAACTTATTGTGCGCAAGATATCCATTTTTCTTACAATTATTTGTTTGCGCCTAAAAATAAGCGCCAACGCCATTACTTCGCTTAGCATGTTTTTCGGGGTGGGCGCATTTATAGCTTTTATAGCAAACGGCTATGCCGGGCTTCTGATGGCCTTGTTGTTCATGCAGCTTTGGTATGTTTTCGATACTGTTGACGGTGAAATCGCAAGATATTATAGGCACATCAATAATACGGAAGATAAATTAGCTTTATCAGGCTTATTTTTTGATAATATCAACCATCACCTGATTCACGCTCTTATTATATTTGGGTTCAGCATGGCTGTTTTCGAACTCTATTTGGATATCAAGGTGTTAATCGCAGGTTTTTTGCTTATGCTGGATGTAATGTTTGTAAGGCTTATTTCGGACTTAAAGGCCACTGCGTTTATGTCGCGGATAACCAAAAAGAAAAACCTTTTAGTTTTAACGAACGCCTACACTATCCCTTCAGGCAATACAGGCATTAAGGCGCGTATTTTTAGCGTAATTTTTTCTTTGTTTCTGTTCCCGAAAATTTTAAACATACTATCTGTATTAATTATTTTGCTTATGGCGTCAAAGTTTAATTTCACCGGAGCAATTGCATTTATAATTATTTGTTACGCCGCGCTAGGGACAATGGTTATGTTTGTTAAGGTATACCGTATTATAAGCGCCAAGAGGCCGGAAGAGGAATATAATAAAAGGTTTAAGGAAATAGAGTAATAGATGAAAGTAAATGTTATCATACTCAATTACAACGGAAAAGATCTGATGAAGGAATGCCTGCCCAGCGTTGTAGAAGCTGCGCAATTCAGCAAACATAATTGCACGGTAACTGTCCTGGACAATAAAAGCTCAGATGATAGTACAGATTTCTTAAAAAAGAATTTTAGCAGCGTAAAGATATACGAGGCCCGACAGAATAAGGTATATTGTTCCTATAATGAGATAGCAAAGACAATAGACGACGACATAATGATAGTTTTAAATAATGATATAAAAATTGATAAGGGATACATAGACCCTCTAATAGAGCCGTTCTTGCATAACGAGGATTTGTTGTTTACAGCGCCAAAAGGTTATTCTTTTGACGGGCAAAGATATGAAGGCGACAGGTCAAAGGCTGCGATAAGATGGGGCATTATTGAGCCCCAGGTTACGTATAAAGATTATGAAAAAGATATTAACCTGCCTGGGCATGCCTTTTCCGCAGGCGTAGGGGCTTTTGACAGAAAAAAAATCATACTCCTGGGCGGTTATGATGAGATATATCTGCCAGGGCGATATGAGGACGTTGACTTGTGCTACCGCGGCTGGAAAAGAGGCTGGAAGGGGCTGTATCAGCCGCAGAGTATGCAGTATCATAAAGGAGGCGCCAGTTTTAAGAAAGAGTATGACAGCCAGAGGGTGTCAAAGCTGGTGTTTAGAAACAGCATAATCTTTATGGTTAAAAATGTAAGCGACTTTTATTTATTAACGAAATTTTACATTTTTACCGCTTTAAGGACTATACTGTATTTGATTATGGGCAGGTTTTACATGGTAGGCGGTTTTTTATCTGCCATTAAGATGATACCGGCTATTATAGCCAGGGAAAATACAGAGAGCAGGTTTTTTATTTTAAATGACGCGCAGGTATTAAAAAAAATAAATAACAACTGATATGATAAAAATATCCAAAAACAAAAGCTTTTTTATTTTATTATTTCTTATCTTTGCGGCAGGCATGATACTGCGGCTTGCCCCCGCATATTTGTTATACGGCAGCAACGATGTCGGAAAATGGGAGCAATTTTCCACTTATTGGCAGGAGGGTAAATCTCCGTATGATGTTACCCATTTTTACAATTACGCCCCATTGTGGTTTTGGGTAATATCTTTGGCGTCATATATAGCCAGGCTTTCAGGGATACAATTTTCTTTTGTCGTAAAATTACCCATTATATTAATAGATGCACTTTCATTATTGATATTGATTTTAGCCTGTAACAGGTTAAAAAAACCTGCCAAAGAAACGCTTTTAGCGGCAGGTGCGTTTTTTTTAAATCCCATATCAATATTGATCAGTGGCTATCACGGCCAGTTCTGCAACATGAGCACATTTTTTCTTTTGCTCGCGTGGTATTTATACACCTTTAGAAAAAAAGCCAGGTTCCTGCTGTCTGTCACGGCGCTTTCCCTATCGATAGCAGTAAAACATTTTGCCGTAATGTTTGTGCCTGTGTTTGCCTTTTTCCAGGATAGATTGTATAAAAAGATCGCGGCCTTTATCATGGCCCCTGCTGTATTTGTTGTTACAATACTGCCTTATATGCTGCATGACGCGCAATGGGTCATAAGAGGCGTATTTAAATACAATCTGCATGCAGGCTACTGGGGATGGTCGGGAGTTATATGCCGAAGCGTTTTATTTCTTACCGGAATAGACTTTATCCAGCAGCCGTGGTTTCGCTATATGGATTATTTTAATTACATTCTCTATATATCTATATTTATAATTTCTTTCTACCTTGTTAAGCGATTTGACCTGCTGGATTGCGTTGTTGTAGTATTTTTGCTGTTCTATGTTTTCACAACGCAGATAGCCCCGCAATATACGGTGTGGATTATACCTTTTGCGGCTTTAAGGCGGAATAAATATTTTTACTGGTATTCCTTAATAGGCACAATACAGATTTTGACATTTTTTTACTGCAATTACCACTGGACGCTTGAAAAACCGTTTATCGGAACAGTTGCAAATTTAATTCCGGAGACATTTGTTATTTTCAGGTACCTTACCTGGTTTGTGTGCGTGTTATGGCTGGCTGATTATTTCGGAATGACAGAATTTGTAAGGAGAAAAATATTTGTCCGGCGCTAAAATTTCCGTATTTATTATTACCAAAAACGAAGAGGCAAATATCGCAAAGTGCCTTGAATCCGTGAAATGGGCGGACGAGATAGTCATAGCGGATTCTTTCAGCAGTGATAAGACGCCGGATATCTGTAGAAACTATACCGATAAGGTATATCAGAGGGAATTTTCCGATTTTGCGGATATGAAAAATTTCGCGCTGTCAAAGGTCAGTAATGAGTGGGCGTTAAGCATAGATGCTGATGAAGAGTGCGCCCCCGTGCTTAAAGACGAAATAACGCAAACCCTCGCAATGCCCGGCATAAAAGCAGACGGCTTTTTTATAAAACGCAGATCCCACATCTTCGGCAGATGGTTTAAGTTTACAGGTACGCAGAATGATTTTCAGATGAGGCTTTTTAGAGCTGCCAAGGCGCGTTATTTTCAGCCTATCCACGAAAAGGTCAATATAGACGGAGAAACTTCATACCTGAAAGAATCCCTGCTTCATTATACATACAATAGCGTATCCGATTATATGATACGCCTTAAAAGATATACAGATGTTGAGGCGAAATTTTTAAAGTCCAAAGGAGAAAGGCTGGTTTTTTTAAAAATCTTTGTGATGCCCCCATTACGGTTTATAAGCCTTTATTTTATAAAGCAGGGCTTTAGGGACGGTGTTAGCGGGTTTTTATTCAGCATTTTTTCCGGGTTTTATGATTTTATGAAATACGCAAAATTAACAAAACTTATTATAAAGGACAAAATATCAAAATGACGCCGCTTGTATACGCAATAATACTGAACTGGAACGCGCCGCAGGACACGATTGAGTGTATTGAGTCAGTAAAAAAATCAAATTATGAAAACCTATCAATAGTTTTAGTTGACAATGGCTCAAGAGATGACTCTGTCCTTGTCCTAAGGAAGCATTTTCCTGATCTTGATATTATTGAAAACACCCAAAACGCAGGCTTTGCCGAGGGTAATAATATAGGCATGCGTTATGCCATGGAAAAGGAAGCTGATTATTTCTTTATACTGAATAACGATGTGACGCTGGCCCAGGATTGTATTGAGAAGTTGGTTAAATCAGCGGAAAGCTTAAATTACGCAGGTATGCTCGCGCCGAAGGTGTGCTACTATGACCAGCCGGATATGATAAACTCGCTTGGTACTTCCATGGACTGGTTGAGGCTAAGGCCATACCTTGGTTTTTGCGGCCAGAAAGATAAGGGGCAGTTTAACGACAAAACCATAGATGCGCAGATACTTGTAGGCTGCGCCATTTTTGTTAAAAAGGATACGCTTAACAGGATAGGGCTTATAGATAAGAAATTTTTTATCTTTCACGAAGAAGCGGATTGGTGCCTGCGCAATATAAAATCAGGCTTTAAAAATGTTGTTATACCCCAGGCAGCTGTGTATCATAAGGCATCCAAGACCATGAGGAAATTTTCAAACCTCACCACTTATTACAGCATAAGGAATTTTCTATATCTTGCGCATAAAAACGCATCGCTTGTAAATAAGGCAAAAACCGCTATCGGGTTATGTTTTCTTATTTTTAAAAATGTATTATTGCTGACTCTTACGAAAGAAATGAGAAAACCTTCAAAGGCATTTTTGCTTGGCGCGCTCGATTATTTTAAAGGCGATATGGGAAAATGCAAAAGGCAGTTATAAGCTTATGAAAATAGGAATAGACGCGCAGTCAACGTCAGGTGAAAAGACAGGTATAGGCTATTATACTAAAAATTTATTGCGGCAATTTGCGCAAGCGAAAGGTATAGACATCTGCCAGTATAAAAATAACAGCAGTAAGGATCTAGCTACCTTAAAAAGAGTAAAATGGGAAAATATAGATATCCCGCACTTCGCTAAAAAAGATAAAATAGACATATTGCATATACCCGGGTTTGCCGGGCCTTTATTTAAAAGCAGATATAAAAAGATTACCACTGTCCACGATTTGATAGGAATGATTTACCCTGAGAACTTAGCGCCCGCCAGCAGGCTTTACTGGCAGCGGTGGCTTCCAGCATGCATAAAAACATCGGACTTTATCATAGCTGATTCGGAAAACACCAAAAATGATATTATAAGGCTCCTTAATGTTTCCAGCGCAAAAATAAAAGTAATTTATCTGGCATCTGATGAAAGCTTCAGGCCCGTTACCCGTTTACAAGAGCATAAGGCTGTTTTGAGCAAATACGGCATTTCCAAAAAATATATTTTAAATGTAGGCACCATAGAACCGCGCAAAAACATATCATCCCTTATTGTTGCCTTTGGCCAATATGTAAAAGAAACAAAAAGAAGCGATTTGCAGCTGGTGCTGGCAGGGAAAAAGGGATGGGATTACACTAACTGTTTCAACAAGGCGAAGGAATCAGGCGCTGCAGACAATATTATTTTTAATGATTATGTTAGTGATAATGACCTTATAATATTATATAATTATGCTGAAGCATTTGCGTATCCGTCTTTTTATGAGGGGTTCGGGCTGCCTGTTCTTGAGGCAATGTCCTGCGGCACGCCGGTTATATGCTCTAAACTTTCTTCTTTACCTGAAATTACAGCTGACGCAGCCCTGGCTATAAATCCAGGCGATATAAATTCGATAAAAAACGCCTTGTCAGTCATGATGGGAAACGAATCATTAAAAAATGAGTTCTCGCGAAAAGCAGTTGAGCAGGCAAAAAGATTTTCCTGGGAAAAGACAGCTGAGCAGACCTTAAATGTTTATAGGGAAATATCAGGTAAAGCTTAAACAATGTACGTCTTAAAGAATAAATTTTCCATAGCGCTGATTTTTTTATTCGACCTTATCGGGATAATAATAACGACTCCCATGAGGTTGTTTAAAGGGCACATAAAAAGTAACATAAAGAATGCCCGCAAGATATTGATAATCAGGCTGGACCACATAGGCGATATAATTTTCGCCACATCAACCTTTCGCGCCATAAAAGAGGCGTATCCTGACGCAAAATTACATGTTTTGATAAACAGGCAGAATAAGGACATAGTAAAGCACAATCCTTATGTTGAACAAATAATGACTTATGATGCGCCGTGGTTTAGGCGAAAAGGGAAACGCTTTATCAAGCTTGCGGAATTTTTAAGGCTGGCGGATGTTTTAAAAAATGAAAAATATGACATAGGCATAGACTTGCGCGGCGACTTAAGGCACATCATATTAATGTCGCTTGCTAAAATCAGGTACAAGATAGGCTATGGCACAACAGGCGCCGGATTTTTGCTGGATAAAGAGGTGGAATACAGGCCATATGCGCACGAGACCGAACATAACGCGGATTTACTGGAATCAATGGGTGTTAAGTATACTCATAGAAAAAGTGAGTTTTTTATACCCCAGGAAAGCGCAAAGTTCGCACAGGATTTTTACGCGAGCGCAGGCATAAAAGGCGATGACTTTGTTGTTTGCATACATCCAGGGTCAGGGTATTCGTCAAAAAGATGGCTTTCCAAGAAATGGGCGCAGCTTACAGACAAATTAAGCTACGGCCTTAAGGCAAAGGTTATTGTCATAGGTGTAAGGGATGATAAGACCCTGATAGGGCAGATAAAATCCATGGTAAAGACAAATATTATAGACGCGTCAGGCAAAACCTCAATTGAACAATTGGCAGCTATAATAAAAAAGGCAAATGTATTTATAGGCACTGATTCCGGGCCCAGCCATATTGCATCGGCGGTTGATACGTCCGCAGTCATACTTTACAGCGGCACCAATTTCCCATCGCAATGGGCGCCGCAGAATAAAAATATAACCATAATAAAGAAAGATATACCATGCGTAGGCTGCGAAAGGCAGAAGTGCCCCAATAATATATGCATGGATTTAATCACCGTTGATGAGGTAATGGAGGCAGCAAAGCATGTTAGTAGGCTTTGATGCCAGGATGATAGATCACCCGGGTATAGGCAGGTATATAAGTAATCTGCTTAGCGCCATGCTTAGGCTGAATAGAGGAGACGAATTTATCCTGTTTGGCGACGAAAGAAAACTATCGGCTATAAACACCCGGCTACCGGCAGTAAAAATAGTAAACTACAATGCCTCTGTGTATTCCCTTAGTGAACAAATATCAGAACCATTCAGCAAATATAACCTCGATGTGCTTCATGTGCCGCATTTTAACATACCGCTTAATTACAAAGGCAATCTGGTGGTTACAATACATGACTTAATTTATCTTAAGGTGCCTGATTCCGGCAATTTTTTAAGCAGGGCCGCGGCAAGGTATTATATAAACAGCGCCATAAAAAAGGCAGGCAGTGTGATAGCTGTATCCGAGAACACAAAAAAGGATATTGCTGAAATTTCCCCGGGCGCAAAAACAAAAACAGAGGTAATCTATGAAGCGGCCGACCCTATATTCAGAAAAATTACGGACGAAACCATAAAAGATAAAATCAGGAATAAATACGGCCTTGCGAAAGATGTTATACTTTTTGTAGGAAGCCTTAAAAAACACAAAAACATAGAAAGGCTGATAGATGCCTATTCGGATTTAAAATCAAAAGGTATTGCTCATAAATTGGTTATAATTGGAAGATACAGGCCAAAAGAGGCGCGGATATTGAATAAAATAAGGACAACCGACGCGTTATACCTGGGCGAGATACCGAGTGAAGACCTGGCTGTGATATACAATATTTCTTCGCTGCTGGTGATGCCTTCTTTATACGAAGGGTTTGGTCTTCCCGTGCTTGAGGCTTTTGCATGCGGCGTGCCTGTAGCAGGGTCTTTCGCGCAGTCAATAAAAGAAATAGCAGGCAGCGCTGCCTTATTTTTTAACCCTGAAAACACGCTTGAGATGTCAGCTGCTATGTACAAGATTATTAACGACCAGGCATTAAGGCAGCAGCTTATAGCCAAAGGCTTTGAAAAGGTGCGGGAATTTTCCTGGGACAAAACAGCAGCCCGGACACTGCAAATATATAAAACAATAACGGAGAGAGCATGAAAACAGCAATTATACACGATTGGATAATGTCCATGAGAGGCGGGGAAAAATGCCTTGAGGCGTTTTGCGAACTTTTTCCTGATGCCACCATATTTACGCTGGTGCACGAAAAGGGAGTCGCTTCGCCAACGATAGAAAACATGAAAATAAAAACCTCATTTGTACAGCATTTGCCGAATACCGCGTCGTGGTACCGCAACTACCTGCCACTGTTCCCCAGGGCAATAGAATCTTTTGATCTTACAGGATATGACCTTATTTTAAGCTCAAGCCATTGTGTCGCAAAGGGCGTAAGGGTACCGAAAGGGGCAAAGCACATATGCTATTGCTATACGCCGATGCGTTATATATGGTTTTTCTTTAACGAATATTTTGGCAATGAAAACATCATAAAAAGAAAACTTATATCTTCAATAACAAAACGCTTAAGGGCCTGGGACCTGCGGACAAATAAAAATGTTGATTATTTTGTGGCTATATCGGATAATGTAAGAGATAGAATAAGACTAATATATAATAGAGACGCAGACGTAATATATCCTCCGGCGGATGTCCATAACTTTTCAGCAAGCCACAAAGACGAAGGCTTTTACCTGATAGTTTCAGGGCTTGTCCCTTACAAAAGAATAGATCTGGCAATAGAGGCATTTAATAACACCAAAAGAAAGCTGGTTATAATCGGCACCGGAAACGTAGAGAAACAGCTACAGGCAAAGTCAGGCAAAAATATAGAGTTTATAGGCCATGCGGACGCAAATGCCTTAAAGGAGTTTTATTCTAACTGCAGCGCTGTTATTTTCCCGGGGGAAGAGGATTTTGGAATAGTGCCTGTTGAGGCGCAGGCATGTGGTAAAGTTGTCATAGCATACGGTAAGGGTGGAGCATTGGAAACTATAATTCCGTTAAACACCATCGACCATCGACCATCGACCATAGACCATTATCCCACAGGGGTTTTCTTTTACGAGCAGACCCCGGCAGCCCTGCTTAACGCTGTCGAATTTTTTGAAAAAAACAGAGACAAGTTTTCGCCTGAGCGCATAAGGGAAAACTCCATGAGGTTTGACAAAGATATCTTTAAACAAAAGATAAAAGAATACGTAGAGGATAAAGTAAAGCCGTGAAAAGAAAAAGTTATTTTATATTAATGCTGCTTCTTTTTATATCGGATTTAATGGCCATTAACCTGGGGCTTGCGTTTTCGTATTGGTTCAGATTTTATTCAGGCTTTATTCCTATTGTTTACGGCATTCCTTCGATTAAGACCTATCTTAATATCCTGCCTGCAGTTTCTGTGATTTTGCTTTTTATAATCCGTTCATACGGCTTATACGCGGTAAAGACAAGGCTCTCTATCGTTGATGAGTTTTTTATTATCTTAAAGTCCATGTCAATAGGTTTTCTGATCCTTATGTCAGCGACTTTTGTTTACAGGCAGTTTTCTTATTCAAGAGGAATGCTGGTTATTTCGTGGTTTAGTTTAACATTTTTTATTTCCTTAAACAGGCTCATTATAAACAGGTTAAGGTTTATTATACGCAGGGCAAACAGGGACTTAAGCAACCTTTTAATAATAGGAATGGGCGATACCACCTTAAAGCTCATAAAGCATATATCGGGCAATCCTCACTGGAATTATAAGATTTGCGGCGTTGTTTCAATAGAACAAACGCAGGAAAGCAAGCTGCTGGATATCCCGATACTCGGCGACATAGAGCACATATCAGATATATTGTCCCACCGCGACATAGAAGAGGTTATTCTCACAAACGCGTCTGTTTCACGCCAGCGCATATTTAACCTGATTATTGAATGCGAAAAAAGAATGATAAGCTTTAAACTTGTGGCTGACCTTCTGGGGATGGCTACCTCTCAGGTGGATATGCGCAATATAGACGGCATACCGCTCTTAAGCCTGAAAGAAAGCCCCCTGGTGGAATTGCACAACAGGTTTGTAAAAAGGGTAATGGATATAGTAGTATCGCTGGCAAGCCTTATTTTGCTGTCGCCGGTTTTATTTATAATAGGAATAGCGGTAAAGCTGAGCTCTCCGGGCCCTGTTTTTTATATGCAGAAGAGAATAGGCGAGGATGGAAAGCATTTTACAATTTTAAAATTTCGCACAATGAAAGACAAGGCGGAAAAAGGCACAGGCCCTGTCTGGACAAAAAAAGACGATCCAAGAAGGACAACAATAGGGGCATTTTTAAGGAGCCATAACCTGGATGAGCTGCCGCAGCTTATAAACGTGTTTAGAGGCGAAATGAGCCTTGTAGGCCCAAGGCCCGAACGTCCGCATTTTGTAGGTAAATTCAAGGAAAATATACCGCGCTATATGAGCAGGCACAAGATAAGGTCCGGTATGACAGGCTGGGCTCAGGTAAACGGCCTGCGCGGCGATACATCAGTAGAAGAAAGAACAAAATACGACATATATTACGTAGAAAACTGGTCGCTGCTGCTGGACATGAAAATATTATTCATGTCCGTTCTGTCTATTTTTTCTGCCATGAAAGAAGCCTGCTAAATGAACAAAGAAAAGATTATATCTGTATTGGATAAGATTATAGAGTGGGCATTTTACATTTTAATAGCGGGGGTCACGTTTTCCAATTCCTTTTCGGACGGCCCTGTCGCGGTAATAATTATAGGTTATTTGCTAAAAAAGATAATAAAAAAAGACGCAACCTTTCCGCGTACGTCTTTTTTGATTGCCTTTGCGGCGTTTGTAGCATGGAACGCGATATCAATATTTAACAGCGGCTATTTGTATGAAAGCCTGAGAGGCCTTCTAAAGGTAGTAAAATACGGCCTGCTTTTGACAGCGACAATTGACGTATTTAAAGAAGAGCGCCCGTTAAAAAAGGCTGTTTCATTTCTGATGCTATGGAGCATTGTTGTTGCCACAAACGGTATTATACAGGATTGGCTTGGTTTTGATATTCTAAGGTTTAACGTCGTAGACACGCTTGATTACCTGCCGAGAATTTCGTCTTCCTTTCCGCAGGCAAATGATTTCGGGACTTACCTTGTTTTAGTGATACCTGTTTTTTTAGTCTTTACGTTTTCCAAAAAGATCAACCTGCGGCACAGGGCATATTTTTTATTGGGCCTGCTTTTTCTTTTGTATTGCATAATGAGGACTTATTCCAGGGGCGCGTGGCTCGCTTTGCTCGCAGCTACTTTAATGGCGAGTTTTCTTAAAAGCAGGAAGCTGTTTGTTGTTTTAATAATAGTTGTGGTTATAGGTTCCTTATTTCTGCCCCAGCAGGTAAAAGCCAGGGTCATGGATATATTTAATCTTAACGAAGGCACGAGCTGGCAGAGGTTAAAACTCTGGAGCGGCGCGGTAAACATGATAAAACAACACCCGGTAATAGGTTTTGGGGTCAATACCTATACAAAGAATTTCGCCAAATATAAACCAGCCGACTATCCTGATGTTATATATTCGCACAACTGTTATCTGCAGATGGCTACAGAAATAGGCATTGCGGGGCTTTTGTTATTCCTGCTGTTTATTATTATGATTTTTATCTACGTTATTAAAAGGCTTAAAGGCATGCCGCACGGGTGGATACGCAATTCAATAATAGGCTTAATCTCCGGCGGCGCGGGCTTTTTAGTGCATTCAGGCGTTGACACAAGCCTTTATTCAATAAAATTAACCCTTACGTTTTATTTATTTTTAGGGCTATGCGCAGCCTTATCCAAATATGCCAAAACCAATCCAGCCGGATAATATCAAAAAAATAGTCTTATTCCGCACAGACCGCATCGGAGAAGTTTTGCTTTCAACGGTTTGTATAGGCCCCTTAAAGAGGCATTTTCCAAAAAGCAGCATTACTTTTGTTGTGTCTGATTATGCGCAAGCCATAATTTCAGGAAGAAAAGACATATCACGGATATTTTTATTTAATACCATAAAAAAAGGCAGTATATTTCACGCCTTGAAGCGGTTAATCCCGTACCTGAAAAGTGAAAAATTTGATTTGGCGATTGTAATGAACCCGCACAAGACGCTGCATCTGGCCTGCCTTATGGCAGGCATAAAATACAGGCTGGGCTATAACCAGAAATATGGATTTTGCCTTACGCACAAAATAGAAAACAAAAAGATTGAAGGCAAAAAACATGAGCTTGAATATAACATGGACCTGCTAAGGTCAATAGGCGTAGAGGCGGATATCGAGCCTCCTTATATAGTTACTTCGGCCAATGACGATGATTACGCGGACAAAATAATCAGGCAATACGGCCTTAATAATGCAAAATCAATAGTTGCTATACATGCCGGAAGCAGCAATCCTGAAAAAAAATGGCCTGTGAGTAATTTTGCTTCGCTGGCAAATAAAATTAAGAGTAACTTTGGATGTAACGTGGTTTTTTTAGGCGCGCCTGAAGATAAAGGCGCAGGAGAGTGCGACCTAGCCGGCCTTTTTAACATAAAACAGCTGTCCGCGTTTTTAAAAAAATGCTCACTCTTTATAGGAAATGACGCAGGCCCCATGCACGTTGCGGCAGCGGCAAATATTCCTGTAATAGCCCTTTTTGGCGGAGTTTCTTTTCCTAAGAGATGGCGCCCATGGGGCGAAGGTAATGTCCTGCTGTATAAGGATGATATAAATAAAATCAGCGTTGATGAGGTTTTTGAAGCAGTAAAGCAAAAAATATGAACCCCGCCCTTTCTTATTGTAAAGGCGATTATACGGTTAATATTATGATACTTTTTTATATAAATAACAAAATTAATGCGAAAGGAGAAAGGGCGGGGTGAAAATCCTAATAGCAAACCCGTTTGGCATAGGCGATGTTTTATTTACAACGCCTGTAATATCTAACATAAAAAGCCGCTATCCTGACGCTAAAATAGCCTATCTTTGCAACAGGCGGGTCGCGCCTTTGCTAAAAGAGGACCAAAGGCTATATAAAATATTTGTGTATGAAAAGGACGAATTAAGGGACGCCTGGCAAAAATCCCGCTGCATGTGCCTGAAGGAAGTGCACCACCTTTTAGCCCAGATAAAACATGAGCGCTTTGACTGCGTTCTGGATTTTTCACTCGCCGGCGAATTCGGATTTTTCTTTTGGCTCGCGGGTATTAAAAAAAGGGCGGGCTTTGATTATAAAAAGCGGTCAACTTTTTTAAATAAAAGAATATCGTTAAAGGCCTTTAAGGATAAACACGTCATTGAGTATTATTCTGATTTATTAAAGCTGATTAACGTAGAGCCTAAAGAAAAACATATCAAGGTTTTTGTATCTAAAAATGAGGAAAAACAGGCAAAAACCCTTCTTGAAGCAAGCGGTATATCAGCCAAAAAGAAAATAGTGGCAGTTATCCCCGGCGGCGGAGCAAGCTGGGGCAAAAACTCATACAGGAAAAATTACCCCGCGGACAGGTTTGCCGCTGTGGCGGATAAGCTTATAAAAGAATGCGGCGCACAGGTTTTGATATTTGGCGATAAAAAAGAAGAGGCAATCATTAATAAGGTCAAAGACAAAATGAAACAAAAACCCTCTCTTGTGAGGGCTGATTTTACATTAAGGGAATTTGCGGCAATATTATCGCAATGCAGCCTCGCGCTTTGTAATGACGGCGGGCCGCTGCACGTCGCGGTGGGCTTAGGGGTTTCGACTGTTTCGATATTTGGGCCTGTTGATGAAAATGTTTACGGCCCCTATCCCTCCGATAAAAAACATATTGTAATAAAGGCCCTGCTTGAATGCAGGCCGTGTTATAAAAATTTTAAACTGCCTGAATGTAAAACAGCGCGCTGCCTGCAGGATTTAGCGCCCGATGCAGTATTTGAGGCGTGCAAAAAACAACTGGAGCTTATATGATACCGCTTTCCGCTGTAATTATAACAAAGAATGAACAGGACAGGTTACGGGAGTGCCTTGAGTCAGTAAAGTGGGCAGATGAGATAATAGTCGTTGATGATTACAGCACTGACAAGACCATAGAAATCGCGAAAGAATATACGGATAAGGTATTCCAAAGGAAAATGGAGATAGAAGGCGCGCACAGAAATTACGCGTATTCACTCGCTACGCAGGATTGGGTATTGAGCATAGATGCTGACGAGAGAGTGACAGAGGAATTAAAAAACGAAATCATAAAAATAGTCACAGAAGGCTCTAAGTGTAATGGCTTCGCGATACCGCGCAGGAATTACATAGGCGATTACTGGATAAAATACGGCGGCTGGTATCCGAGCAGGCAGCTTCGGCTTTTTAAAAAAGGCGTATTTAAATACGAGGAAGTAGAAGTGCACCCAAGGGCATTTATGCAGGATCCCAGAGCTGACCTGAAATCAGATTTACTGCATTACAGTTACAGGGATATCTCGGATTTTGTTAAAAAGATGGATAAGCAGACTACCCTGGAAGCGAGAAAATGGATAAAAGACAAGCGCAAGATGCCGGTCTTGAAGGCATTGCACCGTATGGTAGACAGGTTTTTAAGGGCGTATAATAAAAAGAAGGGGCATAAAGACGGGGTTTTGGGCTATATACTTGCTGTCTTTGGCGGGTTTTATCAGATTTTAAGTTACGCTAAGTATTGGGAGAAAATGGGGACTGCCGCAATTTTGCCGCCTGCGAAGCAGGCAGGCAAAACTTGTGGCTGTACCCATTTTCCAGACAACAACAAAAATGGTGGCTGTCCCGATTTTCCCCACCTTAAAAAACTCAGCGTTGTGATTCCGACTAAAAATTGCGAAGATGATATAGGAAAGTGCCTTGAGTCAGTAAAGTGGGCGGATGAGATTGTCATTGTTGATGGTTACAGCGAAGATAATACGCCGGAGATATGCTCAAAATATACAAACAAGATTATCCTGCATAAACACCAGGGGGATTATTACGGCGTGGGCGAGGAAGAGCGCAATATCGGCACAGATAACGCATCCGGAGACTGGATATTGCAGCTTGATTCCGATGAGATAGTGACCGACAGGCTTAAGAAGGATATTGAGAAAATATTAAGCAACCAAAAAGAGCCGTATGCCGCGTATAAGTTCAGGCGAAAAAATTTCTTTTTAGGCCATTTTATGAGATGGGGCGGATGGTTCCATTATTCACTTCATTTTTTCAGAAGAGGCAAGGCAAGGTATGAGGGTAATATACATGAGGCATTAATCGTTAACGGCAAAATCGGAAAAATCAACGGCGCTGTTGAGCATTATCCGTTTAAATCAATAGAGCAGTTTATTCAGAGGCACAACAGCTATTCCACGCGCGAGGCCCAGATGCTCCTTAAAAAGCGCGGCGCACTTGACGAAAAAGAGATTGTCTATAACATAAAGGTAAAACCAAAAAAACTTTTCTGGAAATTTTATATAAAGAAAAAAGGTTTCCTGGAAGGGAAATACGGATTGATATTCAGCATACTTTTCGCGTGGGTGCATTTTTTGAACTGGTCAAAATATTGGGAGCTCGTTCGTAAGCAAAAATAAAGTTTTGCTGCTCTTTTGATATGCTTGGTTAACAGCGGGTCCTGTCTGGCCCGAGCCACCCTGGCTGTCCTCGCTCTGCCGAAGGCGGCTGCGGGCAGGCAGGGTCCCGTCTCAGGCCAGGCCACCCGCTGTTAACAAAAACAGCCAATACGAGCAGCAAAAACCTTTAGATTTGCTACTTCACTCGCAACGTTTGGAAATAAGGGAAACGGATGAAAATATTGATTATAAAATTTGCAGCAATAGGCGATGTGCTTAGGACAACCCCGCTTTTAAGGGCTCTTAGGAAAAAATATCCAAAGGCAAAAATTTATTGGCTTACGCAAAATGTTTCCTTTGCGGTGCTTTCAAATAACAATTTTATAGACAGGCTTTTTATCTATAACAGGCAAAACCTAAACAGATTGAAACGCGAGACTTTTGACCTTCTTATAAGCCTGGATAAGGATAAAGGTGCGACTTACGCGGCAGTTAGGATACCCGCAAAAATAAAAAAAGGATTTGGCAGGAATAATAAGGGCGAGCTTACGCCTTTTGACACTGACAGTGATTACGCCTACAGACTTGGCATAGATGATGAGCTTAAATTTAAAAAGAATAAAAAGACATACCAGCAGATAAGCTTTGAGCAGTCAGGCCTTAAATACAGGCAGGAGCCTTATATATTTAACCTGTATAAAAAAGATATATATTTCGCGGATAAAAAATTAAAAAGCAGAGGGTTGGAAGCGCGAGGCCTTAAGGTGGGCATTGTTACAGGCGCAGGGAAAGTCTTCGCTGGAAAAAGGCTTGCGCTTAGCTCGTATGTAAAAATAATAAAGGGCCTTGTAAACTTAAAGAATACGCAGGTTTTGCTGCTTGGCGGGCCAGGAGAAAAGCAAACAAACAAAAGGCTTTCAGCTATTTTTAAAAACAGCGTCATTGACACTGGCTGCGATAACACCATAGGCCAGTTCGCTGCCATTATTAACAACTGCAATGTTGTAATAACCGGAGATACCCTTACAATGCATTTGGGTATCGCGCTAAGGAAGCACGTAATAGTATTTTTCGGCTCAACATCACAGTCGGAAATCGAGCTTTATAAAAAAGGGACAAAAATAATCCCTAAGCTTAAATGCGCGCCTTGCTATAAAAGAATTTGCCCCATAGGCGAGCGGTGCATGGCGGCCATAAAACCCGAGCGCATTATTGAAGAGGTGAAGCATGCAAGCGCCCACAATTTTAGCACCTAACAGCGGGTCCTGTCTGGCCCGAGCCACCCTGGCTGTCCTCGCTTACGCTGCGGGCAGGCAGGGTCCCGTCTCAGGCCAGGCCACCCACTGTCAGGTGCCTAAATCTTGCGCATTAGAAACGTTCACCTCTTGGCTAGAGATTGTAACATTGAAAATTGGTGAAAATTGGGACAGCCACCATTTGGGACACGTGGCCGAATGATTTTAGGGCAGGTGGCGGTTGATTTCCCAGACGGTGGTGAATATACTTGTCGCTCGCTCGAAAACAATTTTTCGCCTTTGGCGAAAGGCGGTCCTCGCTCGCTGTATGAAAAATTGCTCACTGCGCGCCGGGGTTTTCGCAATTTTTTATAGTCGCTACGGCAAACGCACAAGAGCCTTTACAACAATAGTTTTGCTCGCAATGTACTTCGCTTAAACGCGCGAAAATTGTGACAGCCACCATTTGGGACACGTGGCCGAACGAATTTAGGGCAGTGGTTCGACAGGCTCACCATCCCTCGAACCATCCCGAGCCGTTCGACAGGCTCACGATGCTTCGAATGGTGCTGAGCAAAGTCGAAGCACGAAGTCGAGGGAGTGGCCGATTGATTTCCCAAACGGTGGTGAAAGTTTGTAGCCACCATTTTCAGCAAGGGACAGATGGCTGATTGATTTTATATATGGCGGAGAAGAAAATTAAAAAAAGGAGGCGTGAAATGTGCAAGATAGGTAGCTATGCTTTTGTACTACTTATAGTTTTGGTGTGTATATGTGGCTATGTTCCTGTTTTCGCTGAGACAATAGGACAAGACGTCGTTACAACAGAAAGGCAAGAGAATTTTGTTGACCCAACATATGCGATGATAAAAAACAATCTCGAAGCACCCCTAGCAGTTCTCGATAAACTCTCCAAGGGTGAAAATGTACCTAAGGAAATTATTGAAAGGGCAAAAAAGAATTTAGATGAAGCGGCAAATTTGATTGATACTTTAACCCCTGGCAAAAATAAGTAATCATCAGAAATTGGGACAGCCACCATTTTTAGGAGAAAGGAGCGTAAAATGTTACGTTTTATTATAGACAAGTACATTTATGTTGTAGCTGCCTGTCTATTTTTCTTAGCGCTTAGCGATTTAAGAGAAACATGGAAGAGCAAAAGATATATTAAATTTATAATGTTGCTGGTAGTTATTGGTGTAACAGTTACAAAACCAATCTATGAGTATGTTACCTATGTGCCTGTTGTTCAGGAAATCTTTACCGATGGTAAAAACATAGAATATTTAGAAAGGGCAGATAATATAATATTTAAAACAACAGAGCCTATAATAGAACCAATAGATTTGAGAGTTAAAGATACATATATACACCTAACATATCTTACAGATTACGATGTTAAAAATGACAAGAAAACGGTTATAATCAATTATCCTTTTGGCAATAACAAAGAAACCAACAGAGATGTAGCAAAGAGAGGGTTAGTATTTACCTATAAGACAATACGGAAAAGATAAGCATGAGTAACTGGATAATTATTTCATTATTAATTATTATTGTCTTTTTCCCAAGCCTTGCAAGTTTTGTTCTTTTGTCCAAGGTGATATATGGGCAATGGTTGTATTTTGCCGATTCAAGTCTTGTAAGCATTGCTGTTCTTTTCGCAACCTTGATTGTAATTATGGTATATACGTGGAAAGCGTGGCAGTTAAAAGATTTAACTTCTAAGCAAATAACCTTTAAAATACGACCTTTTGTAATTTTTGAACCACCATATTATAAACTTATAAACGTAGGAAACGGTATTGCATTTGAAGTAAAGATAGAAAAAATTTCCATAGACAATTGTGGATTTTCTGTGCTTGAACAAATGAAAGAAGAAGAACGAGAAAAATATAAAGGGTCATATATAGTGTTTAAAACAGTAAATATGCTGGTAAAAGATAAACCCGAGCAGGGTTCTGCGCCGCGGATGTTAGATAAAGACGGAAATGAAGTTGAACTCGGTAACCAGATTTGCAATAAGATAGATACTATAAATAGTAACTGTTCTCTAAAAAATTTTAACATGATTATAACCTATAAAGATATAGAAAAAAAAGAATATAAAACATTTATGGGCATTGTAAATAATAGGTTGCAGGTAATAGATTTTAAATAAACATTATAATTTTTTGGCAGAGAGCGAAAGCGTTTTGAGCGAAACGATTGATAGAGGATTTGAACATTTTATTGAAACGAGCAAGAGTAATGCTGCTGACAGCGGGTGGCCTGGCCCAAGACGGGACCCTGCCTGCCCGCAGCGTAAGCGAGGACAGCCAGGGTGGATTGGGCCAGACAGGACCCGCTGTCAGCGCTAAAAAACGACAAGCGAAGGCAATGGCACAAAGCCTAGGGATGTAAATTTTGCGAACAATGCTTGAAGCTTTCGAAGGAAACGCGAGGAAAAATGGGTACAGTCCCAATTTTTGAGATTGCTTCGCTCGCCAGAGGCGAGCTCGCAATGACGGGAGAGAGTAAATTTGAAAAAATATATATTCTTAGATAGAGACGGCGTAATAAACAAAAACCCGCCTTATGGCGACTACATAAGGCGAGCTGCTGACTTTAAATTCCTGCCCCATGTAACTAAAGCCATAAAATTACTCACTGAAGCAGGCTTTACAAGCGTGATTATTTCAAACCAGTCCGGCATAGGCAAGGGCTTATTTACAAAAACCGACCTGATAAAAATAGACGCCAAGATGCTAAAAGGCGTTAAAACCAAAGGCGGTTCACTTAGCGGCACTTATTATTGCATTCACCCAACTACGGTAAACTGCGACTGCAAAAAGCCAAAGACAGGCCTGCTAAAAAAGGCAGTGGGTAAAAACAAAGTTGATTTTAGGAAGTCATTTTTTATAGGCGATACTGAGCGCGATACTGTAGCTGGAACCACATTCGGCGTTAAGACAATTGCCGTACTTTCAGGCTATGCCAAAAGAAAAGATATTAAGAAATGGAAGATCCAACCCGATTACATTGCGGATGATTTATATAGCGCAGTGAAAGATATAGTTTTAGAAAGGGGTACAAAATGAAGCCTCTTATGGAAAGATTGCAGGATGAGGTCTTGGTATGCGACGGAGCAATGGGCACGCAATTGCTTGAAAAGGGTTTAGGCCTGGGCGAATGCCCTGAATACTTTGGCATTAATAATAAAAAAATCCTGCTTGATATACACAAATCATATATAAAAGCAGGCGCTGACATGATTATCACAAACACATTCGGCGCAAACAGGATAAAATTACAGAAATTTAAACTCCAGGACAAGTTGCAGGAAATAAACTCGCAGGCAGTTAAAATAGCCAAAGACGCAGCAGACAATAAAACTTATGTGCTGGGTGGCCTTGGCCCTATGGGCGAGTATATTAAGCCGGTGGGCAATTTAAGTTTTGACGATTGCTACAAAGCGTTTCTGGAGCAGGCAAAAATATTTGAATCTGAAGGCGTTGAAGCGATTATAATCGAGACAATGACAGGTGTGGAGGAATTAAAGGCAGCTATTATGGCAGTAAAAGAAAAAACCAAATTGCCGGTAATAGCATCCATGGCATTTGACAAGACCGCTCAGGGCTCATACAGGACAACGTCGGGTGTCAGTATCCCGCAGCTGGTAAGTGATGCATTGATGGCAGGCGCAGACACAATAGGCGCAAATTGCGGCGTTGACATAACGGATATGGTCGAGATTATAAAAGAAATGCGGCCTTTAAGCACAGCTTTTATAATAGCGCAGCCCAACGCAGGCAAGCCCAAGCTCCAGGGCGATAAGACAGTTTACGAGCAAAGCCCCGGGGAATTCGCCGGATATATACCCCAGCTTATCAAATCAGGCGCTAATATAATCGGCGGCTGCTGCGGCACGACGCCGGAGCACATAAAATATATAAGAGAGGCAGTAAACAGTCGATAGTCAATAGCCGATGGTCGAGTGCGAAGCGAAGCGAAGCCTCCCCGGAGGGGATAGACCATAGACCCGTTAGCTTAAGGAAAGGCGTGAAATGAAAAAGATACTTGTTGTGTATGGTTCTGCCGGGGAAGGGCATAAAAAGGCAGCTATCGCGATTTATGAAGAATTAAGAAGGCTCTCCGGACAGGATGTGCAGGTTACTCTGATAGATGCCCTGGATTATACGAATAAATTTTTTAAATTTACCTATAAGATGGGCTATATCCTGCTGGTTAAGTATACGCCCACCCTTTGGGGGCTTATATATTATCTTCTGGATGCGAAATTATTTTTTATTTTAAACAAGCCGTTTCGCAGGCTTATTAATTGCATTAATACGCGCAGGCTCGTAAAATTTCTGATAAAGGAAAATTTTGACGTCTGCGTATCAGCGCATTTTCTGGCTGTGGAGGTAATGAGCAGCTTAAAGAGAAAAGGTATTATACATACACGCCTTATAACAGTGATAACGGATTTTAAATCGCATTATTTTTGGCTGACAAAACAGGTTAACAGCTATGTAGTTGCCTCGGAATACACAAAGCAGGACCTGCTTTCGCGCAAAATAAACGAAGCTGTAATAAAAGTTTACGGCATACCCATTGAGAAGAAATTTTCTATCGCGAAAAACAAAGACGAAATCATTAACAAACTCAATGTGCAGAAACGCGATTTTACAATATTGGTTATGGGAGGCGGTTTTGGAGTCGGGCCCATCAAGGAAATAGTAAAGGAGCTTCAAAGCCTTAAGCAGGATTGCCAGATACTTGTCGTGTGCGGGCACAATAAAAATTTATTTGATGAACTTTCAGCGCTAAAGCCCGCCTTTACAAAGCCCACATTTATATACGGATTCTGCAATAACGTGGATGAGATCATGTATTTATCCGATGTTATGGTATCCAAAGTAGGAGGATTATCATCGTCCGAATCCCTGGCAAGCGGGCTTCCTATAGTGGCTATTGCCCCTATACCCGGGCAGGAGGCAAGGAACGCAAAGTTTCTGCTTAAAAACAACATAGGATTTAAAATTAAAAATCCGAAGCAGGCCTTGCGCGCTGTTTCCGATCTAATATCAGACAGGCAGCAATTTTTAAAAACAAAAGAAAAAATCGCCTCTTTGGCAAAGCCTAATGCCGCGGAAGACATAGCCAGGTTTACGCTTGAGGGCTTGAAATGACCCATTCGACTATGCTCAGGGTCATGGTGAGCGAGTGAAACGAGTCGAACCATGAAAAATGAACTTACGCAGACAATAAAGGCGCTCAAAAATTATATTAAGATGGAAGAGGAGGCGCTTTTATTTGAGATACCCATGAGAAGCGCTTTTTTAGAAGAAAAAACAATAGATAAGCGCGCCGCGCTGGCAAAAATTGCCAAAGAGATTAGCGCCTGCCGCGGTTGCGAATTATATCAAACCCGTAGAAACACAGTGCCCGGAGAAGGCAGTGAAAATGCGCGTCTTATGTTTATAGGGGAAGCCCCGGGCATGGAAGAAGACATACAGGCAAGGCCTTTTGTCGGAAGAGCGGGCCAGCTTCTCACAAAAATCATAGAGGCAATGGGAATGAGGCGCCAGGATGTGTATATAGCAAACAGCTTAAAATGCAGGCCGCCTAAAAACCGCACGCCGCTTCCTGCTGAAATTGCCGCATGCAGGAATTATTTAACAAGCCAGATTGATATAATTAAGCCAACAGTTATTTGCTGTTTAGGCAGGCCCGCGTCACAGGCATTGCTTGTGACGGACATGCCCATAGGCAAACTAAGAGGAAAATTCTACGATTATAACGGCATAAAGGTCATGCCCACCTTTCATCCTGCGTATCTTTTACGCAACCCCGCTGATAAAAAAATAGTATGGGAAGACATGAAAAAGATAAAGAGCGCTTTGCGATGAAAGAAAAAAGGTTCGCCAAAGTTTTGGTCAATCTTCCTGTTGAAGGCCCGTTTGATTACAAGGTGCCGGAAGATATGGCAGACAAGATACAGCGCGGCTGCCGCGTGTGGGTAAGCTTCGGGCCCCGGCGCCTGGTGGGTTATGTGGTTGACTTTGCTCAGGCTTCAAAAATCCCTTATGTAAAAAAAATAGACCAGCTTATAGATGAGGAGCCTATCCTGGATGAGGAAATGCTGCTTCTTACAAAGCAGATGGCAAAATATTATATGTGCAGCTGGGGCGAGGCAATTGAGGCAGCCATACCGTCAAGCCTTAAAAAAGGAAGAATACAGGTAATTGCCAGAAAAAAAATACAGGAAGAAAAAGTCACCCGCACCGTAAACCTTATACCCACAAAAGACCAGAAAAAGGCATTAAACGCTATAATAGACACAATAAAACAAGGGCATCACCAGGTATTTTTGCTGCACGGTATCACAAGCAGCGGCAAGACCGAGGTTTATCTGCAGTCAATTGAGCAAGCCCTGTCGCAAGGCAAATCATGCATTGTGCTTGTGCCTGAGATTTCCCTTACGCCCCAGACAGTAGAGCGGTTTAGGGCGCGCTTTCAGGAAAGAGTCGCTGTGTTTCACTCAAGGCTTACGCAGGGTGAAAAATTCGAGGAATGGGAAAAAATAAAAAAGGGCATATGCCATATAGTAGTGGGCGCGCGTTCAGCCATATTTTCGCCTGTTAAAAATTTAGGGCTGATTATCGTGGATGAAGAGCACGACACCTCCTATAAGCAGCAGGATGTGCCCCGTTATAACGCGATAGACACAGCAATAATGCGCTGTAAGCTCGCCAACGCAATTGTTATACTGGGAAGCGCGACCCCGTCTTTGGAATCATATTATAAGGCAAAGAACAATGAATATAAGCTGCTGGAATTAAGAGAAAGAATAGAAAAAAGGCCACTGCCTGTGGTAAATATTGTGGATATGCGCGAGGAAATTATGCAGCGCAAAAAAAGGCGTATAGTATTTTCGCGGATTTTGCTAGATTCAATAAAACAGGTGCTGGATAAAAACGAGCAGGTGATATTGTTTTTGAACCGGCGCGGTTTTTCCACCTACGCGAATTGCAAAAAATGCGGGTTTACCTTCCGCTGCAAAAAATGCAACGTGGCGCTAAATTATCATTCGGATAAAAAGATGCTGGTGTGCCATTACTGCAATTACCAGCAAACACCTTCTGATATATGCCCTAAATGCAATAGCTCCTATATCAGCTACGCAGGCTTTGGAACGCAGCGCGTAGAAAGCGAGCTATACAGGTTTTTCCCTGCAGCAGCCATAGTCAGGATGGATACAGATGCCACGACAAAAAGAGAAAGCCATAAATTGATATTGAAAGATTTTGCGTGCGGCAAATTTAAGATTTTAATAGGCACTCAGATGGTTGCAAAGGGGCATGATTTCCCGCAGGTTACGCTGGTTGGAGTAATTTCAGCGGACACAGCGCTAAATCTGCCGGATTTCCGGGCAGGAGAGCGGACTTTTCAACTCCTTACCCAGGTAGGCGGGCGCGCAGGCAGGGGCCAGGCGCCAGGCCGCGTTATAATACAGACATATGCTCCGCATCATTATTCCATAATTTCCTCGATAAAGCACGACTATAAAGGCTTTTATAAAAAGGAAATAGCCATAAGAAAGGAGCTTTTACTTCCTCCGTTTTCTCATATAATAAATATTATGACGCGCGCTTATAAAGAGGAAAAAGCGAAAGCTTACGCGAAAGACCTGGCGCTCAAGCTGAGTAAGGCGAAAATCAGCGGCTGCTATGAAATATCTGTGCCTGTGCCGGATGTTCTTTATAGGTTGCGCAGGCAGTTCCGCTGGAATATAATATTAAAAGTAAAAGACGTGGATAAAACGAGCGAACAATTAACCGGCATACTGAAAGATTCCAAGGTTTCTTCAGGCGCCAGAATAACCGTGGACGTAGACCCGTCATAGAAGGTGCTGGATGAATATAATCTTTTTCGGAACATCAGCATTTGCGGCACAGAGCCTTGTTGAGATTTCAAAAAGCAAGCACAAGGTTTCTCTTGTTGTAACAGTGCCTGATAAAAAATCAGGCAGGGGAATGCAGCTTATGCCTTCGCCTGTAAAAATGGAAGCAGGGCACCTGGGGCTTTTAGTGCACCAGCCGCAGGCAATTTCATCACCTGAAACCATAAACCTGCTAAAATCAAAAAAGGCCGACCTTTTCGTGGTTATATCTTACGGATATATATTGCCCAAGGCGATTTTGGATATTCCGAAGAAATACTGCATAAACCTGCACGCCTCACTTTTGCCGAAATACAGGGGCGCAGCACCCTGCAACTGGGCTGTAATAAACGGCGAGACCAAGACAGGAGTCACTGTCATAAGATTAAACGAGAAAATGGACGCAGGCGATATAATAACAAGCCAGTCCATCAATATACGCGAAAACGACACATCAGAGGATGTGTATAGCCAGCTTGCCTGTATAGGGGCAGAGACCCTGATAGCTACGCTTAACTTAATAGAGTCAAGCAAGGAAAAATTTGTAGAGCAGGATGAAAGCCTGGTAAGTTACGCGCCTAAATTAAAAAAAGAAGACGGCTTGATTGACTGGAAAAAAAGCGCTAAAGCTATAAAAAATCTCATACGCGGCATGCAGCCATGGCCAGGGGCGTATACCTATATGCCTTGCCAGCAGGCAGGCACAGATAAAAAATTGTTAAAGATATTTAAAGCAGAAGCCATTGGCTCAATAAGCGCATCTGAACCAGGAGCTATAATAAAAATAGAAAAAGATTATTTTGTCGTCAACTGCGGCGTAGATGCATTGGCCATAAAGGAGCTTCAAGTCGAAGGCAAAGAGCGTATGAACGCTGGGCAATTTCTGCGCGGCGCGCAGCTCAAAGAAGGGTTAAAACTGTTTTAGCTTAAACAAGGAAAAGATATGAACTCAAAAAAACTTATAGGAGTAATACCTGCTGCGGGAAGAGGTATAAGACTTTCACCTTACACCGGAAAAACATCAAAAGCAATGCTTATGGCAGGAGATAAACCTATCATAGAACAAAATATAAGCATAATGAGAGATTACCTGGGCATAGATTTTATATATGTTTTGACAGGATATAAAAGCCAGCAGCTCGAAAGTTACCTGGGCGACGGTAAGAAATTCGGCGTTAATATTACGTATATAAAAATAAACAACATTGAGGACGGGCTTGCCAGGGGCATTCTGGAAGCTGAAAAATATTTAAAAAGCGATTTCTGCGTAATATTGGGAGACGAGGTATATTACAATACCAACCATAAAGAACTGCTGCAGTTTTTGGAAAAAGATTTTACCGCAGTCTGCGCCGTAAAGGAAGTCAAGCACACCTATATCATTAAGAAGAATTACTCCGTGGAAATAAAAGATAATGCCATAACATCCCTTACGGAAAAGCCCGAAACAGTCACAAACCATTACCTGGGATGCGGCACGTATCTTTTTAAGCCTGACATATTTGATTACATAAGGAAAACACAGCCTTCAGCAAGAAGCAAAAGAGTGGAGCTTGTTGATGTTATAAATTCAGTTGCGGCAGAAGGGAAAAAAGTATTGCCTTTTATGCTTAAAGGCGAATATGTTAACGTAAATAATATAGATGATTATAACGCCGCGAATTATATGCTGAGGTCCCTGCAATTCGACAAAAAGAAGATAAGCCTGATAATCCCCGCATATAACGAGGCAGCGTCCATAGGCTATGTAATAGAAGATTTTAAGGGAAAAGTCGACGAGATACTGGTGGTTAATAATAACTCAAAAGACGCTACGGAAAAAATCGCAATTGAAAAGGGCGCAAAAGTATTGACAGGCTCGTATAAAGGTTACGGCGACGCGTTAAAATCCGGTATGGACAACGCAGCCGGCGATATTTTTATACTGGTGGAAGCAGACGGCTCCTTTTTCGCGAGAGACCTGGGAAAAATCCTGGAATATCTTAAGGACGCTGATATGGTTTTAGGCACGCGCACCACAAAACAGATGATAGAGCAGGCAGCTAACATGAATTTTATATTAAGGTGGGGCAATGTATTTGTCGCGAAATTAATAGAGCTTTTGTGGCTGTATAAGGCGGAGCCGCGCCTGACAGACGTGGGCTGCACATACAGAGGCATATGGAAATCGGTTTATTATGAAATGCGAGGTTCCCTGTCAGGGAAAGGCCCTGAGTTTTCTCCCGAAATGATAATAGAGGCCATTAATTACAATAAGCGGACAATTGAGATACCGATAACGTATTCCAGCAGGGTCGGAGGGGAAAGCAAGTTTTCAAAAAATATTTTAGGCAATGCCAGGACAGCCTCCAAAATGCTACGTCTTATAGCGCGCAAAAAGATTTCAAATATAATGGAATGGTTTAAGAGTGAAAATACTTCTTATTAGATATCACGATGAAGGCAACATCAATACACGCCTGCCTGCCAGCCTGAATAAGGTAAGGGGCGTTATGCCGCCTTTGGGGCTTATGTATGTGGCAGCAGTGCTTGAAGAGGCAGGCTATGAAGTAAGCATGCTGGACGCTGTCGCGCTTAACCTTATGGCTTCTGAAGTGCGCGAAATAATATCCAAAGAAAAGCCCGACGTTGTTGGAATTACCGCCATGATAGCTGATGTAAGAGGAGCGCTGGAGGCGGCAAAGATAGCAAAGCAATGCAACGCCATAACAGTAATGGGCGGACCTCTGCTTTCTGTGTATCCAAAGCAGACATTGTCGTATGATTTTATAGATTACGGCATTGTAGGCGAAGGCGAATATCCGATGCTTGAACTTGTTCGGGCAATTGAAAACAAGCGAGCTGCAAATTCCATAGCCGGGCTTGCCTACAAGGAAGGCAATGACATCAAGGTAAATGAGCCTTATATAGTGGAAGACCTGGACAAGGTCCCGTTTCCCGCGAGGCATCTTTTGCCAATGGAAAAATATTCCTCTATAATCAATCTTTATCCTGTAAGCACTATGATTACATCGCGTGGGTGCCCTTTTAAATGCGGGTTTTGCGTTAAGGGCCCGTCAGATAAAAAATACAGGGCAAGAAGCCCCCAAAGCGTAGTGGACGAGATGGAGTTGATAGTCAATAAGTACAAGGTAAAAGAAATAATGTTTTATGACGATACCCTGACCCTGGACAGAAAATTCACAGTCTCGCTTTGCAATGAAATATTAAAACGCGGCCTGAAAATACGATGGGAGTCACCTACAAGAGTTGACAGGGTGGACCTGGATTTATTAAAGCTTATGCGAAAAGCAGGGTGCGTGAGGCTGCGTTACGGCATTGAATCCGGAGACCCTGAAATTTTAAGGCTTATGAACAAGGGCCTGGACCTGAAAAAAGCGCGGCAGGTTTTTAAGTGGACCAGGGACTGTCATATGGAATCGTTCGCATATTTTATAATAGGATATATACACGAAACGCCCGAAACCATAAAAAATACCATATCCCTGGCAAAAGAACTTAACCCTGATTTTGTAATGTTTACTGTCGCGACGCCGTATCCAACGACGCCTTTGTTTGAGATGGCGCAGAAAGAAGGCCTGGTAGACGGCGATTACTGGGAGCAGTTTATCCTGGGTAAAAGAAACGACAGGCTTAAATATTTGGTGCCCGATGCGGAATACTGGACATCCAGGGCATATAAAGAATTTTATCTAAGGGGCAGTTATATTTTCAGGAGGCTTTTAAAGATACGCTCCATACACGATATAAAAAGGCATTTGGACGCGGCGCAGGGTATATTTAGTTTTAAACTTTCAGAAGCGTAAGAGGTGTAAATCATGAAAAACGGAAAAATTTTTAAACATGTCGGGATATTTTTTGTAATTTTACTTTTTCTGACAGGCATTGTCCACTGGCTGGTATTTTTCAACTACGGCGAATTATCATTTGGCGCCTATGACTGGCCCAAGGAATTAAAGTGCTTTACTGTGATAAAGGAGGCCTTAACAGAAAATATAATTCCCTATCACGTTTCCGAAGCGCTGCCTTATGACGCTACAAACAGGTTTCTTGCCCTGCCTGAGATATGCCTGTCGCCGCAAATTTTACTTCTTAAAGTTATGAGTTTGAATAAATTTATTGTTTTTAATACGATATTTATGTACATGATAGGTTTTTTGGGGTGTTTGTTAATAAGAAATAAATATAAATTATCCTCATTGCCGTTTGCGGTATTATTTTTATTATTTAATTTTAACGGCTATATAACATCGCATATAGCGGCAGGCCATTCTATGTGGAACGGTTATTTTCTGCTGCCGTTTTTCTGTTTGTTTATATTTGAAATGATAGAAGGCGCAAAAGGCAGTAATAGCATAATAAAAATGTCTGTTTTGCTTTTTTTGATTTTACTTCAAGGGGCATGGCACATGTTTGTGTGGTGTTTGTTATTTTTGGTGTTAATGGCGATATTTAACAAAAATTACAGGAAACAGGTCCTTTACATCGCATTGCTCAGCATGGCTTTGTCTTTTTTCAGGATATTACCTACGGTAATTACCTTTTACAACAAAGGATACCGCTTTATGACAGGTTACCCTACCTTAAGAGACCTCTTTGACGCGCTTACTGTCATAAGAGACCACACCTATACATATTTAGGCGGAATACTCGCAAATTTATATTCCTGGGAATACGATGCTTTTATAGATATTATCGGGCTTGCCATAATAGCGTATTTTGGCATATACCTGCGTTTTGGTAAAAACGCGGACATAAAAGCCCATAAGTATAAAGAGCTTGATATGCCTATGTTGTTAATGACATTGTTTACCTTGAGTTCTTTTTACGCCTTTATAGCTATACTGCCTATACCTTTTTTTAACGCAATAAGAGTGCCGACCAGGATGATAATAATACCGCTTTTGATGCTTGTATTTATTTCATGCATACGAATGCAGTGCGTAATAGGCCGCCTCAAGCAAAACCGCGCCATAAAAATCTTATCCATACTTGCGGTTATGCAAATGGCATTTGCGCTTTTAGGCCACTCCAAGACATGGAGGATCAGCGTCCTGGAAGAGAAGTTCCGCGATACCATAGTCAGTATAACCACGCACTCAATTACCATAAGTGAGCCTTTTTATGAATCCTGCGTTAACATTTCCGCGCTCATATCCTTAATCGCATTTTTGTCTCTAGTTGCCTTTATAGTGTATAAGCAGCTTGCTGGGGACAACTCGCGAGCATGATTTTTTCCTTGAAGGATAATGAATATATGATATAATACAAACTTCTTAGTGAAACAAATAATAATAGAAATAGAAAGGGGTGTTCTAAGATGGCAGTAAAAGTAGGAATTAACGGTTTCGGAAGAATAGGCAGAATGGTAGGAAGGGCTATCCTTGAAAGAGAGTCCAAAAATGTAGAGCTGGTTGCAGTAAATGATATTACAGACGCGAAGGCTCTGGCCCATTTATTGAAATATGATTCTGTTCACGGCCGCTTTCCCGGCGGTAATGTCAAAGCAGGCGCAGACTCAATTATCGTAAATGGAAAAGAAATAAAGGTATTTGCCAAGAGAGACCCGGCAGAGATACCCTGGAAAGACTTAGGCGTTGAAATAGTAGTGGAATCAACAGGGCTTTTTACCATAAAAAATGACGGCGTAAACAAAAAAGGCAAAGAGGTAAGAGGCGCTGTAAATCACATAACAAAAGGCGGAGCAAAAAAGGTTATTATATCAGCTCCCGCTGAAGGGGAAGACTTGACCGTGGTCCTGGGCGTCAACGAGGATAAATATGACCCGAAAAATCATTCGGTAATTTCAAACGCATCCTGCACTACCAACTGCCTGGGCCCTGTAGCAAAGGTTATAAATGATATATGGGGCATAGAAAAAGGCCTTATGACAACAATACATGCCTACACAAACGACCAGCGTATTCATGACCTGCCGCATTCAGACCCGCGCAGGGCAAGGGCAGCTGCTATATCCATGATACCGACATCAACAGGCGCAGCCAGGGCAATAGGCCTGGTTATTCCTGAATTAAAAGGAAAACTGGATGGTTTTGCAATGAGAGTGCCTGTTCCAAATGTTTCTGTGGTTGATTTAACCTGCACATTAAAAAAGCAGGCAACAGCAGAAGAGGTAAACAAGGCGTTAAAGGCAGCATCCGAAGGCAAAATGAAAGGCATCCTTGATTATACGGACGAGGATGTTGTATCAGTTGATTTTAACCATTATCCCGCTTCTTCAACAGTAGACTCCAAAATGACAAAGGTCATGGACGGAAACCTCCTGAAAATCATCGCATGGTATGACAACGAATGGGGATATTCCTGCAGGGTAGTTGACCTTATCAAATACATAGCCGGCAAGAAATAATTAAACACCTATGACAGCCGCCTTGTTTTATAAGAAAAATAAGGTGGCTGTCACAATTTTACAATTTTATTAACCCCGCTTTTTCATGCCATAAGGGTTGTTAAACAGTTAATGTTATGATAAATTTTTCTATACGAAATAAAGATAATAAAATGAGAAAGGGCGGGGTTAAAAAACTTTTCCTGTCCTTAATTGTAATAATTGCAATAATAGTTCTTTTTTATAACACCTGGCTAAAACACCAGTACACAGTTCCCATACTTATGTATCATCATATAGACGACGGCCCCAATGCCTCGATGTATGTTAAGCCCTATAATTTTTACAGGCAGATGGGATACCTAAGGTGGCGGCACTACAATGTTATAAGCCTGGATGAGCTTGTAGAAGGTATTAAAGCAGGCAAAAACTTCAAGCGCAACACGGTGGTTATTACTTTCGATGACGGTTATGAAGATAATTACTTAAACGCATACAACTTTTTAAAGGGCACCGGTTTTCCAGCCACGATATTTCTCATATCCGATTACGTAAATACCCAAGGATATATTAAGTGGCACCAGGCCCGTGAAATACTGGCGGAAAGCAATATTACCTTTGGCGCGCACACAAAAAGCAACGCCTATATTCCCGATATAAAAAGCAAAGATAAATTGAAGGAAGAAATAGCCGGCTCAAAAGCAGATATTGAGGCAGGCACAGGTTCCAGCGTGAATTTTTTCTGCTACCCCGCGGGCGGGTTTACCCCACAGGCAGAGCAAATTATAAAAGAATCCGGGTATAAAGGGGCCTGCACTACAAACCGCGGCGCAAACAAGCTTAACAGCGAGGATGTGTACGCCTTAAAAAGAATTAAAGTCAAAGATTCGGATTTTGTGGATCACGACCCTATAAGCTTCTGGCTTAAATTATCCGGATATTATAACCTTTTCAGGAAAGACAAAAATCCATATTAATTCCTGCGAAGCCGTGCACGAAAGTAGCACGGCGAAGCAGAAAAGGAGTATTGAAAATGCAGAAAAAGACCGTAAAAGACCTGAATCTAAAAGATAAAAGAGTGCTTGTCAGGGTTGATTTTAATGTGCCCCTGGATGATAACGGGAAAATCACCGATGACACGAGAATCACCTCGAGTCTGCCCACAATAGAATACATATTAAAACAGGGCGGAAAGCTTATCCTTATGAGCCATTTAGGCAGGCCAAAAGGCCAGGTAAAGGAAGGTGAGAGGCTTACTCCCGTTGCAAAGAGGCTTGAGGAATTACTGAAAAAGCCCGTAAAAAAACTCAATGACTGTATAGGCCAGGATGTAGAATCTGCGGTAAAGAACATGAAAAGCGGGGATGTTATTCTTCTTGAGAATTTAAGGTTTCACAAGGAAGAGGAAAAAAATGACCAGGAATTTGCGAAAAAACTGGCGTCTTTGGGCGAGGTATTTGTTAATGACGCCTTTGGCACCTGCCACAGGGCGCACGCCTCTACAGAAGGCGTAACGCATTATCTTGAATCTGTTTCCGGATTTTTAGTGCAAAAAGAAATAGAGTATTTTGAGAAGATTTTGAAATCGCCGGAGAAGCCATTTGTCCTTATCTTAGGCGGCGCCAAGGTATCCGATAAGATTCCCGTAATTGAAAACATGCTTACAAAGGTAAACGCTGTTTTAATAGGTGGGGCAATGGCTTATACGTTCCTAAAACAAAAAGGCATTGGCATAGGTTCTTCAAGGTGTGAACAGGATATGATGGATACAGTAAAAAACATACTGGAAAGCGCAAAACAAAAAAATGTTGAGATAGTCCTGCCTATAGACCACATTGTCTGCGATAATTTTGACCAGCCTAAAAAAATCACAAAGACACAGGATGTAAACATACAGGCAGGATTTTTAGGCGTGGACATTGGGCCACAGACAATAAAATTATTCAGCGATAAAATTAAAAACGCAAAGACAATAGTATGGAACGGGCCAATGGGCGTATTTGAAAAGGATGAATTTGCAAAAGGAACCAAAGAAATAGCGCAGGCTGTAGCAAGCACCAAGGCAACATCAGTAATAGGCGGCGGCGATACGGCCGCAGCTGTCGTTTGGTTTAAGCTGGATGACAGGATGTCGCATATTTCAACAGGCGGCGGCGCGTCACTGGAATACATGGAAGGAAAGGTTTTGCCGGGCATAGCAGCTTTGGCGGATAAGACTTAACTTATTCACAACCGTAGCGGAGCCTTAAGGCCCCGCTACTATAACACGAAGGATATCTATGAGAAAACCATTTATAGCCGGAAACTGGAAAATGTATAAAACGATCAAGGAGGCTGTCGAGCTTATTAACGGCCTTAAACGAAATTTAAGCGATATTGAGGATGTCGATATAGCGGTTTGCCCGCCGTTTACAGCGCTTTCCGACGCAAGCGAACTTTTAATTGATTCAAATATAAAATTAGGCGCGCAGGACCTTTACTGGGAAAAAGAAGGCGCCTATACTGGAGAGGTTTCCGCAGCTATGCTTAAAGACGCAGGCTGTGAATACGTAATTATAGGCCACTCCGAAAGAAGGCAATATTTTAACGAAACAAACGAGACAGTCAACAAGAAGATCAAGGCAGCGCTGGCAGCAGCTCTTTTACCGATTGCATGCGTAGGCGAGACGCTGAAAGAAAGAGAGCAGCAAAAGACCTTTGATGTTGTAAAAAGCCACATAACAGGAGCGCTTGCTGGACTTTCAAAGGCGGATATGCTAAAATTAACCATTGCGTATGAGCCTGTGTGGGCAATAGGCACAGGAAAGACCGCCACGCCAGAGCAGGCGCAGGAAGTTCATTCATATATAAGGAAGCTCTTAAGCCAGCTCTATGATGAAGAAACCGCTGAATTAATAAGGATACAATACGGCGGAAGCGTAAAACCTGAAAACATAAAAGAGCTTAAAAGCCAGCCGGATATAGACGGAGCGCTGGTCGGGGGA
>Ga0082335_1000903_pt1 | contig 68688 bp, 74 predicted proteins | sample Subgrocontami58m_FD_72375 | JGI IMG/M metagenome (GOLD analysis project Ga0082335, IMG submission 72375) | Subsurface groundwater microbial communities from S. Glens Falls, New York, USA - GMW37 contaminated, 5.8 m (SPADES assembly) (version 2) ... | reverse complement strand
ACGCCATATTTGAGGCACTTCGGACACCTTTTTTACAAGTCATTTGAATTAGTTATTGGTTTTTTCAATTCAGTATTACACAAAATGCGTTTTTCAGCCCCACCAAATTGTCCATTAACTCTCTTTCGCCACAACGACGTGGTCAATCACTTCTATTCCTAAAATATTCCCCGCTTCTACGAGGCGCTTGGTGATGGCAATGTCTTCGGTTGAGGGTTCGGGGTCGCCCGATGGATGGTTGTGCGCGATGATGATTTGTGCGGCGGAGTGTTGAATGGCCGGTTCAAAAACCTCGCGCGGATGGACGAGGTTGGCGTTGAGGGTGCCGACGGAAATAGTTTCACGTTTGATTTCTTGATTGCGCGCGTCTAAGAAGAATACGACGAAATGTTCTTTTTTATGGTCGCGGAGGTCTTTGAGCTCGTCCCAAATATCTTTTGGCGATAGAAGCAGTGTCGCTTGCTTGTTTTGCAATAGCCGGCGGCCGAGTTCAAAACACGCGGCGATCTCGCACGCCTTTGTCGCGCCCAAGCCGAAGGTCTTTTTTAACTCCCCCACTGTCGCGACTGCCAGCCCTGCGCCGCTGAATTGCTTGAGGATTTTGTTTGACAACTCGACAACGTTCACGCCCTTCACGCCAGTGCGTAGCAATATTGCGAGAAGCTCGGAGTGGGATAATTTTTCCGGACCGTATTTTTCCAATTTCTCGCGCGGTCGTTCAACCTTCGGAAGGTCTTTGATTTTCATCCACTTATTCTACCTTCAAAAACCCCGCGGAGTCAAAAATGAGACGGCGAGTTGGGCGATAATAATGTAGTCCTTCGACAAGCTCAGGAACTAACTATTTTGAAAGACGCTGGATTCCCGCCTGCGCGGGAATGACCACGGGACGGCGGGGCGGTGGCGCATCATTTCCCCCGATAGCATGCCGGGCATTCCCAGTATTCGTCGTGGGCGTATGGCTTGGGGTCATAATTAAGGACCTCAAAAACTTGCCCGCCGATGCGGGAGGTGTGCGTTCCGGATTTGAGCGCTTTGGTCATTTCTGCGTTGCGGTACAGCGGGATTTTGCCAAAATAATGCCCGCCGCGGTAGGTGTGGTCTGCGCGCACAATAACGGAAATCTTTTTACCGCATACGGCGCATTTTTGTTCAATTTTATTTTGTTCTTGTTTTAACTTCTGCATATTACCCGACTCATTCAGGAATTATTTTTCGCCATCGTTAAACAGATCGACATATTTTTCATAAATGTACGATTGTCCATATGTTTTATCCTTATCTTTGTGAGAAAGTATCTTTAATGCAATAAATCGGTCGATGACCGCTTGGGCGCCGGCGCGCGTAAAACCGGTCCACTCTTGAACAAGTGCGACGTTGACCACGGGCTGACCATAAAGTTTTGGCAAAACTTTAATGGCGCTTTCTGATGCGCGCTTACCAAACGTCTGTATTTTATCCATATCTTGCTGGCGAAGTACGGTAATTTTAGCGACGATGTCAATCGCTTCATTGGCAATTTCAATAACTCCATCAAGAAAGAAATCAATCCAATCAGACACAACTCCATTATGATAGCTGAAAAGTTTTTCATAATAGAGCTGTTGGTGTTTCTTGAAATAGGAGGAAAGAAATAGTACCGGCTTTTCAAGAAATTTCTCCTTCCACAAATAAAACGTAATCAACATGCGACCAGTCCGACCGTTCCCATCAAGAAACGGGTGGATGGTTTCAAACTGCGCGTGCAAAAGACCCGCCTTAATTACGGTGAGTGTACCATCTTCGCGGTGCATATATTTTTCAAGATCAGCCAACGCCTTGTGCATATCATCCACCGGAGGTGGTACAAAGCGCGCATTATTGGGACGAGTGCCCCCGATCCAATTCTGTGATTTGCGAAACTCGCCCGGATCAGAAAAATGCGTCACTCGGGCTTTGTGCATGAGCTTTTCGTGAAGTTCCATTATAAATCGCAATGATAAGGGAAAATTGTCGGCAACAACGCGCTTCATGCCATAATTCAGCGCCTTAATGTAATGCAAAATATCATCAACATCTTCGGGAATTTTTGTATTTATTTTCACTTCCGCCTCAATCGCGTCAATCATGGTTGCCATAGTTCCCTCAATTTGACTTGAAGACGCAGCATCCTTGCGTAGATACATAAGCAAAAAGAAATCAGCATCGGGTAGAAGCTTGGTGATGCCGTCTAATTTGCCCAGAAGCCGGGTGGCTTCATTATTCTTCTTTAGAATTTTAGCGTCAAAATTAAGGCCTGCTTCCGGTGGGAAGGGGTTCGGGATAAATGCCTTAAATCCGGTAGGTTGTAACCTATATGTTCCTATATCTAGCTTTTTCATAGTTTGTTTACATCTATTTTAGGATGTATACAAAGTATAGCAGTTCGTATACATCTAGTCAAGTAATGTATACGAACCTCCTGAACCCCCTCGAAACTGTCGCGTATATCCCTCCATTCTACCGCCCAAAACCCCGCGAAGTCAAAAAGAACGGCTGTCAGATAAGCGGGCACAACTCCAACGCGCGATCCATCACTTGACTAACGCACAAAATCAACACCTTCTATTCCGACATTCTTGAGAATATCGGAATAATATTCAAATAAATTTTACTGAAACGTTTTTATGAATTGCACAAACCGGATTCCGTAAGGCGAAAGAACGTGGAGCACGCTCCGTCCTTTGTAGCTCTTATTTACGAGGCCGGCGTGAACCAGTCGTCGGGTATGCTCGGAAACCGTTTTAAAATTTTTGTGTAAATTATCCGCAATCCCCTCTACGGTAATGTCCGGATTTATGGAGATTGTAAAAAGAATCTCGATGCGCGAGTGATTCGCCGCGCCCTTAAAGTGCCGCTCCAGCTGTTTTGCGTTTTTCATCACTCCACCCTAGCATAACATTCCGACATTCTCAAGAATGTCGGAATGTTATTGAAGCCGAATAAATAGGAAACTGCAGCGGGTATTTCAATTTTGTATTTGCACTGCTACGCTAGGTGCATGACACAGGAGGAGGCGCTTACAATTCTAAAAACCGGAGCGAATGTATTTTTGACCGGGGAACCGGGCAGCGGAAAAACGCACACCGTGAACGCGTACGTCCGCTGGCTGCGCGAGCATGATATTGAGCCGGCCATCACGGCCTCAACGGGTATTGCCGCGACGCACATCGGCGGGATGACCATCCACGCGTGGAGCGGCATCGGCATCAAAGAAGCGCTCACAAAATATGACCTGCGCATGATAGCCGCGAACGAGCGCGTGGTGAAGCGCATGCGGCGCGCGAAGGTGCTGATTGTTGATGAGGTGTCCATGCTCTCCGCCAACACACTCACGATGGTAGACGCGGCATGCAGAGAAGTGTTATCAAAAACAGAACCGTTCGGCGGATTGCCGGTGGTGCTGGTGGGCGACTTTTTCCAGCTTCCTCCGATTGTGAAGCGACAGGAAGCGGAGGCCGGACAAATGGCGTTCGCCGAAGAAGCATCGCCGATATTCGCGTATGACTCCCCTGCGTGGGCGCGCGCCGACCTCACGGTGTGCTACCTTGAGGAACAGCACCGGCAGGACGACCCTGAATTCCTCGGCATACTTTCCGCCATCCGACAAAACACGTTTGACGAAACGCACCTCGCCCACATCGCAAAGCGAATGACTTCACTGGCGACCGCGCCGAAAAACGCGCCGAAGCTATTTACGCACAACGCCGACGTAGACCGCATCAACGCCGAGATGTTGAAACGGCTCCCGGGCGCGGAAAATTCTTTTTTGATGACTTCACAGGGTTCGGCAAAGCTCGCGGCAACGCTCATCAAAAACTGCCTTTCGCCGGAAACACTGCTCTTAAAAATCAACGCGGCGGTGATGTTCACGAAAAATAACCAGAAGGAAGGGTATGTGAACGGCACGCTGGGGACGGTTGTGGGATTTAATTCCACCAACGGCTATCCGTTGGTGGAAACACGCGGGAGACGGCGCATTGAAGTTGAGCCGGTGGAGTGGATGGTGGAGGAAAACGACCGGCCTTTGGCGCGCATCAAACAGATTCCTCTGCGGCTCGCCTGGGCAATCACAGTACACAAAAGCCAAGGGATGAGTTTGGACGAGGCAGTAATGGACTTGCGCGAGTGCTTTGCGTTCGGACAGGGGTATGTGGCTATATCGCGCGTACGCCAACTTGCGGGCTTGCATCTGCTGGGCTGGAATGAACGCGCGTTTCAAGTGCATCCGGAAATACTGGTGAAGGATGAAGAATTCCGGGCTGCATCGGTTGCGGCAGCAAATACGAGCGGCGCCACACCAAAGGAAGCAACCGACGCGGCGCATACGAATTTTATCCTCGCGTGCGGGGGCGTTGTGACAGCAAACCACGCGAAAGAAGGAATGTCCCTCGCTCCGCTCGGGACCTCCGCTTCGCTACGGCAGCCGACGATTGCCGTGACACATGCGCTGATCAGCAGCGGCAAGACCATCGCCGAGGTTGCCGCAATCCGAAACCTCGCGCCGACAACCATTGCCGCGCACATCACCGACTTACACAAAAAAGGAATCATCGGCAACGCCGAGCTCGCCACGTACATCTCCCCTACTTTAAAAAACGCGCTGCCGGAAATCCACGCCGCGTTCCGCAGCATCGGCCGCGAAAAACTGACGCCGATTTTCCAGCATTTCCGGGAGAAATATTCCTTCGACGACCTCCGCTTCGCACGTATGCTTCTCAAAAAAGATTAATAACATTCCGACATTCTTGAGAATGTCGGAATGTTATTGGTGATGACTGATGAGCTGAATGGAGCAGGCGCTTTCCATCCTCCTTGTGCTTGTGTTATAGTAGACCGGTGCTTCTACTGTTCTACTACGAAAGGAGAACCCCATGAAGCGCGTCCTGGTCTGTCTCGGGTTTGCCGTTGCCCTTGGCATCGGCGCCGTCGGCTGCACCGGCACCGGCTGGCGGGTGGGCATCTACGGGGAGTACGAGGTCTGCCTGCGGTGCGGCTACCGCCACGCGCCGGGAATGTGTCCCGGCGACAACTGGTGGAACCGCCCGCAGTACTGCCCGCCGCACTGTGACCCGCCATGTCACGAAGAGCGCCACGGCCATCACGGCCGCGGCTGCCGATAGGATCATCGCACAAGACGCCGGTTCCGCACTGCGGGACCGGCGCTCTTATTTAACATAAAGCTATAACACCCCGTGGTCTTTCATCGCGGCACGGTACGCGCAGTAATCGCAATCCGCTCCGGGCTTTGGCGGAGTATCGGCGTTTAAACACGCGTACGCGTCGCGTACGGCTTGTTCTATCCACGCGTCATCGCCCTTGTACGGAATGATTTTGATATCAAACTCCAGCTTGGCATCAAATGCCTCTTTGTCGGCGTCGCCGTTGCAATACACAAAATATCCCGTATCGGAAACCGTAAAACCGTTTTTCCGGAAAAGCCACTGATAAATTTCCATCTGCCGCTTATATCCGATCTGCCAATCGGCATCCAGCGTCACTTCGTCGTCTTTTGACGTGGCCTTATAATCCACAATCAGCAGCTCTCCTGATGGTGCGACCCACACATCATCTACGCCGCCGGTGATGAGCAAATTGGTTTCTTTGTGGAGAAACGTGATTCCCCGGCGCAAGGCGTCCCGCCACTCATTCATTTTTTCATGCGCGAACGGCACCGCGTCAATGCCGTATTGTTTCATCAGCGGATGCGCGGTGCCTGCCGCCCGATGAATATCAAATTCTTTTTTGAGCAGCGTATCAACGGCGGAGTTTAAGCTGAACGGATACCCCGGCGGACGGTCGGTGCCCAACCGACGGTCAATATAAAAACAGCGCGCGCAGTTCAGAAACAGATCAATTCTGCTCCGGCTCAAGCGAAATGGCTCCGCGGCATTTGGCACATACACGCCGCGTTGCCGATGCGGATTATAATATTTAGACATGACCTTATACTACCACGCGCGGAGAAATTTTTCTCCTCCCCGAACTATATGTTTAATCCGACAAGGCAAACGCGCCGCCACGGCTGATATTCACTGTGAAACTGCTGTTCTTTTATTTCTCCATACGCGTAGCGCACGGTATAGGTGACATCGGCGGTGATTCCTTTGTGCGGCGTCTCACTGCACCGGACCTCGCCGACGGGCAGATCGGGAGCGGCAACATACCCCACGTCCGGCGCGGGCAATTCGTTGGTCAGTACCGGATCGGAAACGTACGCCAAACGGCCGTCGCGTTGGCCGTAAAGCTCAAACTGCGCTTCATCGCCCTCCACCCGTCCCTGCAGCAGCAGGTAACCGTCCGTATCATTCACAAACTTGAGATCCGGCGTCGGACCGTAGATAGTTGCGTCCAACCCCGGCCCGTAGTACGACACGACATAGCGGTGATTGGTCCGCTCCGTGACCGGCAACCCGGCGTTTAACGCGAGCCGAAAAAGCGTCGTCGCCACCTGACACAGCCCCCCGCCCAATTCTTTAATGCTTTTATTGTCTTTGATGACGAACTCTTTGACGAATCCTTCTTCTTCGGTGGTGGTGCCGATGCCGGCGACCGCGGAAAATGTTTCACCGGGCGCGATAAGCATGCCGTTCAATTTCGCGACGCCAACTGCAATGTTGTGCCGCCGGTCGGCGCTGCTTCCTTTAAAACTTGTTTTCGCGGAGCCGACCAGATCCCGGATGCCATAGTTATCAATAGTTGCTTTCGTAATCTGCGGATTGGCCTCTACAGTTTCAATCGGGATTTCTATGGTACCGATTTGCACCGCCGGATTTATTTGCGCCTTCGCTGATACAAGAGCAAGAAAAAGATCATTGTTCGTGGCGTATGATTTTTGCACCGCGTACACGATTTTTTCTACGCGCGCGACCGTTGCCTCAACATCCACCACATTGCCGGATTTACCCGGAGTGATTTCAATAAGTTTTCCCTCGCGCATCTCAAACCGGCTGTTGCGCGGCGGATCGTTGATGACCGGCACAACAGTCTTCGCGAGAAAATTTTTGAGTTTCATGGTATCAACGCCGATCTCGCGATCATTTTTTAACGTCAGCCAACTTGCAAGCGTGCGTCCGGACACCCTCCACCGTGCATCCCGGTAATAAAACGCAAGCCGGGTTGAACGGGCGACGTCGTTCGCCAACTTCAGAAACGGTTGCAGTTTTGCCGCGGTCACGTTTGGCGCCTCGGTTTTGACCTCCAAACGGATGACGCCCGCATCAAACATCGCGAGATGACGGTTCACCGCGTCAAAAATATCTTCATCGCTCACGCGCTCGCCGTTTTTCTCCGGCGCGATGACCATCGCAAATTCATCCCAGGTGAATTGCGCCGGCGCGGCGGCAGTGAAAAATCTTTTCAGTTCACGGCCGAGCAACGACTGCATCGCTTCCTTATTAGCGGCGCCGGACATTGAAAAACTTTTCGCAAAGAACAACGCGCGTATTTGTTCAGCAACACGATGCCGAAGCGGACCAGACCGGCCGAAATTATAGGCCTGCCGGATGGTTGTTGCCCAATTACCCAACGAAAAATACGCCACAAGGTTATCCGGAGTGAGACCGGCCGTGAACACCGGCACCTTCACTGCTTGCTGCATTTTTCCGTTCTCAAATATGAAATGTAACCCGTTATCCGTAAGTACCTTGGCACGCTGTTCAAACAGCGCCCGCACATCGCCGTAGGCCTTCCCGCCGACATGTTCGCCGGCAATAACCACGCCCGGATAGAATCTCCCGCGATACTGATGTTCATACGATATAAGTAATACGCCGATGCTCGCGAGCATTAAGCCGGTAAAGACAAACAAACGATGCCATTTCATGATGTGTTGCCACATGGCTTTATTGTAGCGTTTTCAGCATATCGTTGGCTACCATTGACAAGCACGATTTGTAGTGATATAATATAATTCATGTTCATTCACTTCGACAACGTCCCCTTTTATTCGCAGTTCCGGGACATTCCGGCCATTGAGTGGAAAAAAGAAGCCTGCGGCATCGCCGCCTTGGCCATGGAAATGGAATTCTTTAAGCCGAAAAGCGTATCGGTGACGAAGCTGCTTTTAGAGGCGCTGGATGCCGGCGCGTACACAACGGATGTCGGCTGGAATCATAAAAAATTATCCGCGCTGGCGGAGCTGTACGGTCTCGCCGGAAAAAATTACGATCTCTGGAACTCCGCGAGCGATGCCGCGTTCACGAAATTCAAAGAGCTTTTGACGGGCGGCCCGGTCATCGTGTCCATTCACAACAAGTTTAACCCGGCAGCCACGCTGGGCCACTTGGTGGTGGTCGTCGGCATAGAAGACGGAACGATCTTTTACCACGACCCCGCGTACGGGAATAAAATAGAAAGAAAAATCACGGAAAACGATTTCTTGAAAGGATGGAAGAAACGATTCATCACGGTACGGGAAAAAACGTAAATAAAAAGCAGCCCCGCCAAGCGGAGCTGCTTTTTATTAACCGAAACCGACGAGACATCGTCAGCGCGGCGCGGGCAAACACGCTCCGTATATTGCCGTGCCGCAACCATAAGGACATTTATATGTTACCGCGGCTTCCTTATTATCAACTGAACAATAATATTCATTCAATTCGCCGGTAAGAGGATACGTCTTGCCGTTCCATGGACCGGTTACACAATTGTCGTATCCGGTAAAACCGGCGGACTGCACATATCCATCCACCGCGTAATTCTTTCCTCCATCGCTATCGGTGCAGGTTTGCGGCTTTGGAGTAACGACAGCAGGCAAGCACGCCCCATCTTTGCAGCCATTCGGACAGTTATATTCGGCTACGCCAAACATATCGCCATATGCACTTGGCGAATTCAGACAATAATATTCAACCAACTTAGAACCGTCGCAATTATCATTTCCGGAAAACGTCGCGGTTTTAACGGATCCTTTTACCGTGTAATTCCTTCCGTTATCACTATCGGTACACGCCACCGGCGCCGGATTAATGGCAAGCGAAGCAGTTTTCTTTAAATTATTTGCTGTTGCTGTAATGACCACATTTACAGATGAACTCACCTTATTGGTTTGAATTTTAAATGTGGCCGAAGTCATGCCGGCCTTCACTGTTACCTGCGGAGGAGGCGGCGACCACGAATACCACGAGGTAGTGATTGTATCTCCAGACAATGAGACGCCGGAAGTGTTAGCCGACAGCATCACCACATGGCCATTGGCAGACGCGGAGCTATCCAACGTTACCGTACCGACTGCGGCGGCGCCTCCCACTAACTGTGCCGGAGATACTGTTACCGTAGACACCATAGGCGACGGAGTGACTGTTAATATAGCAGATGTCTGGAAGTCGTCTACTGTAGCGGTAATAGTTATATTTGTAGGCGTCGTCACTGTCTTGGTTCTAATCTCGAAAGTATATGAAGTTTTATTAACTAGGCTAAGATTCTTAAGAAGTGTCGCGATGCTACTTGGGGTAGCCGAAAACCGCACGACTTTACTACCAGAACCAATCACGTCCTTATTTAAGGTCACCTTGCCGAATGAGGAGTCGCCATTTACCACCGCAGCTGGCGATATAGTTAGTGAAATAGCCGGTAGCGGTGTCGGATTAACTGTCAATTGAGCGGTTTTATAAAAGTTGTCCGATGAAAAACCCGGAATGGCCGCGGTGATGGTCACATTTACGGGCGAGTCCACTTTATTCGTTGTAATATTGAAAATGCCCGAAGTTTCACCCGCATTCACTACCACGCTAGAAGAAAGCCCTATCGGAGAATTGGCGGGAGCCGACAAAAGTACGATTTTCCCGCCGAGAGGCGCGGGGGCGCTCAACGTTACCGTGCCAACAGCAGAGCTACCGTTAATCACTGAAGCCGGCGACACCGTCACTGCGGAAACCGTGGTCGGATTAATTGTCAGCATTGCAGACCCCTTATAGTTACCCAGCGTTGCCTCAATAGTCGCGCGCACAGTTGAGATCACCGCGCTTGTCTTGATATCAAATGTACCCGAAGTCGCGCCGGCATTTACTGTCACGTTTGTAGGAATCGTTACCGCGGAGGTGTTCGCCGACAATTGCACGACTTGACCGCCAGCAGGCGCGGGGTAACCCAAAATTACCGTGCCGACCGCAGAAATATTATTAACCACCGATTCCGGAGATACGCTCAATATAAGGGGGATCGGAATAGGAACATAGCAAACTTGCGGGGTGTAATAATAGCAGGTACTAAACCAACAGCGGTAAGAACCGGTTTCTACGGGTTTGCAACCGCCAGTTCCCTGCCCAATCATGCCCGAAGGGCCGGGCTGATCAGATCGAACACAAACGCCGGCGCAGACCGCAGGCGCTGGATTGATCGTAAGCGGAGCGGTTTTTGTGGAGCTATCAAGCGTCGCCGTAACAGTCACATTGACCGGCGCAGTTACCGTTTTAGTTTTAATGTCAAAGGTAGCGGAAGTTGCACCGGATTTTACAACCACATTACCAGGAAACACCAGTGCATCATTTGAGGAGGCGTATAACTGCACAACTTTATTACTTGCAGGCGCGGGTCCGCTCAACGTCACCGTACCGACTGCGGGGTCACCGCCCGTAACCGATGCAGGAGATACAGACAACGCGGATACGGTAATGGCGATTTCCGGATTAACGGTGAACGCGGCGGTTTTTTTGGAATTTCCAAACGTAGCCGTTATAGTCACATTCGTCGGCGTTATTACCGTCTTCGTTCCGATCTTAAACGTAGCCGTTGTGCCGGACGGTATTGTTGCGTTTTCAGGAAGCGTGATAGCTGTGCTTGGAGAAGCTGATAACGTAATTTTAGCAGTAGCAAACCACGTCTTGCTCAACGTCACTGTGCCGGTTACCATGGCGCCGCCCGTAACCGACGCAGACGACAACGTCACTGCGGAAATAGTTGGGGAGGACAAGCTTATTTTACTTGGCGCGGGAGTAGCGGCCGGTCTCAATGCGGCGGCCGGCTCCGATTCCGGTTCTGCCGCAACTGCCGGCGCGTATATCACCATCCCTATTTCCCGGCTGGGTCCGGGAGGGGCGGCTGGCTCTGCGGGTCTGGTGGGTTCCGAGGGTTGAGTTGGTTCAGATAGTTTTGTTGGTTCCGAGGGTTGAGACGGCTCTGTTCCCCCGCCTCCGGGACCGGACGGTTGCGTGGGTGCAGATGGCTTTGTTGGTGGCGCAGGCTTGGCGGGCGCGGATGGCTTTGTGGGCGGAGCGGGCTTGGCGGGCTTCGGCGCGGCCCGCCAATCAAAACCCACGTCTTTCATTTCAATATTCGTAATCGTTTCGGTCACCGTATAATCCCCCGCCGCGCTTCCTGCGGGAAACTGCAACGGCGCAACATTTGTCGCTTCATAGCTTTCTCCCTGGTTTTGCGGAAACGGCTCTACCGTAAGCGTCTGAAGCGGATTCAGCACCACCTCCTCTCCGGTCGTTTTGTTGACTCCGGTATAACGGTATGAAAATCTAACCGCATCCGCGGCATTCGGCGCGTTCTCAAAAGCGGTGCCACTACTCTTGATAGTGACAGTAAAAACCCTTCCATTTGTTACTGTAGTTTTGCTAAATATCGTCGGCGCGTATGTAATCCGAAAATAATTAACCGGGCTGTATACCGCAAACGCCGAACCGGACAAAAACAAGCCAACGAACGTAATAAGCCCGATAACTGCCCGCCGCGCTGATGTACGGCGAACATCGTGATTTGAGTTTTTCATGCCTTCATTATAGCACACCGCATTTTCACCTCTTCCGCGGACAACAAAGAAAAGACGCAAAACCCGCGAAGCTGCTCCTATGGTTGCGGTGGCGGCTAGAATTGCGGTTGTGGTTGTTGCTGGGGCTGCATCTCCGTGGGCGGAGCAAATTGTCCGGGTTGGCCCTGATTAAATTGTCCTGGCTGCATCTGACCCGATTGACCGCCAAATTGGCCCTGGTTCATCGGCTGACCGAACTGTCCCTGATTAAACTGGTTCTGACCTGGCTGACCGGATTCATTCGGTTGCCCCTGCTGGCCGGGCTGCCCGCCTTGTCTGAACTGACCTTGACCGGCATTAAAACCTCCGCTATTGCCACCATTATTACCGTTCGAACCCACGTCATCCGGTCCTATACCCGAACAAGTGCCAGGACCGGTGCCGCACGGACCCGTCGCCCTACCTCCGTTATCTTGTCCCGGCTGATTAAATTGACCACGATTCATCTGTTGGTTCTGTCCTTGCTGACCGCCTTGTCTGAACTGACCCTGGTTGAACTGGTTTTGACCCTGCTGACCGCCACCTTGGCCGCGGCCCGGACCATTACCATTCTGACCGAAGCCGGGGTTAAAACCTTGTCCCCGATTCGGGCCGCCCGAACCATTACCGCCATTGTCTTTATTGAAACCCACGTCATCCGGTCCTATACCCGAACAAGTACCAGGACCGGTGCCGCACGGACCCAAGCCACCACCTTGCTGCTTGGGTTGATTGGGCTGTATTTGTCCTCGTTGTCCGGTTTGATTTTGTTGTTGCCTTGACTGATTTTGTCCCGACTGACCTTGTTGACTTTGTGGCGGCTGAAAATTTTTGCATACTTCCGGATTGGAAGTACAAAACTTTTGGCACTCTTCCGGCCCTTTGCAACCTCCAGGACCGGCTTGTTGCGGCATCTGTTGATTGCCGGGGTTTATACCACCGGGACCGGGTTGATTTTGCCCCTGCTGTCCCTGTTGATTTGATTGACCCGATTGACCACCGAAGAACCCTTGAATAAACTGACCAAAACCCTGCTTTTGCTGACCCTGCTGTCCGGGCTCACCAGGCTGACCAAACTGATTCTGACCATTTTGGTTTTGCCCCGGTTGACCGGGTCCGCCACCCGATTGATTTTCACATGCTCCTTCAGATTTTACTCCTCCGCCTTGTTCATCGGCATAGCACGCGCTCACCCAAGTATGACCGTCATTACCGCAAACCGGATTTGCGACATCCGCGCAAGGTTTCTGACCATCACATACACCCTCGTGGATGACTTCCGCGCCGTCCTGTTTTGCAGTACAAGCATTAAAATACGTCGTCTCGGGACCACCCGACGCATTTCTACCGTTTTTGGCGCACACGAACACCGCCGCCGTACCCTTTGGCGAACAATCCGGTCCACGCTGGAATTGATTTTGTCCTTGCTGGCCCCTGTTAAACTGTCCTTGCTGATTTTGATCGGGTTGCCCACCTTGGCCGCTACCCGGGCCATTGCCACTCGGCGTTCCCTCTCGTATGTTGAATTTTTGAAAACACTGATTAATGACATCGCCATCGCTTCTATTGGACACAGATCCGGTTTTCATTTTTTCAACAACATCCGCGCCCACGGTAGAAGTCAAACAATCTAGAACTTCAGGCGGTATCGAAGAAAAAGAATCTTTCATTCTCTGCTGACCATCCTGCATCCGCTGTAAATCCTCCTGCGGAATCATGCCGTTTTCTTTGGCGAAATTAAAACACGTATCCTGATTGTCGGGATTACTGCAAAACGTATCGCAGGCATCCCTGCCGACACATCCGCCGGGACCCTTACCTCGGGTTTTTATTGCGGATTGCCCTTGCTGTTCCGTCATATTTCCGATCGCAACAGAAAATTTCACGCACTCTTCAACATGGCTATCTTCGCCGCAATACTGATCACAAGACGGCAAACCATTATCTGATTGACTAGATTGCCCGCTTGAGCCACCTTGACTGCGACCAGGACCATTACCGTTCGCTCCGGAGCCGGGGTTAAATCCCCGACCTTCATTGGGACCGCCCTGTTGACCGGATTGATTCGGCTGACCGGGTTGTCCTTGCTGATTTTGTGGCCGGTTGGGCTGGCACGCCGGCGGTTTAATACCTTGTTTGAGCGCATCAAGAGTTTTCTGCATTTGCGCTTTCTGATCATCCGGCATCATCCCGGTCTCAACGGCAAAATTCACGCACTCCTCCATGTGCTCGGGGTTACTGCAATACGTGTCGCATTCCCGCGGACCACGACACGCCGGAGGTTTCACGCCGCGCTTGATGGCGGCAAGCGTCTTCTGCATTTGTTCTTTCTGACTGTCGGGCATTAATCCGGCCGCCAAAGAAAAATTCACGCACTCCTCCATGTGCTCGGGACTTCCGCAATACGCATCACATTGCTTAGGTCCGCCGCACGCAGGAGGCTTAACCCCTTTTTTGACAGCCGCCAGCACTTTTTGTGATTCTTCCAGTTGCTGAGACGACATCATTCCGTTTTTTTGCGCAAACGCAATACATTCCTCCATGTGGTCCCCGTTACCGCAGTATTGGTCGCACTCCGCCTGTCCCTTGCAGCTGCCGGGACCGATCATTCCGCCGTCCTTAAACTTTTTCGCGTGATCCAACTCCTCGGCGCTCATCAGGTTACGCTGTCCGGCAAACACAAAGCACGCATTGGAGTTCTGGGGTTTATCGCAATAACTTTTGCAGGAATCTTTGCTGGAGCAATTTCCGAGCTCCGGTATCGGATATTTAATGTCATTCAGAGATGATGAATCCGTCAAGGGTGAGGCTGAAGATTTTGCTGTTTGCGCTGAAGATTGAGCCGGTTCCGGCGAAGTTGTCGGCTCCAAAGCGCTCACCGCGCTGGTAAAACCATTCTTCGGGGCCGGAATTTTAAATGTTTGCTTGTTGTCTTGACAATCCGTCACGGACGCATCCATAGACGGAATAAAGTCCGTAACTTCATCAAAGACTGCATTTGTGATAATTCTAGAAGTCGGGCAGCCGCTGACGTCTCCGCCATAGGGTAATTTGTTAGGCGCCGTTAGCGCGAATGATTTAATGCCACCGGAATTTTTTATAGTCACCGTAAAAAGACCGTTCAAATCTTTTTGAAAGGAAATTGAGGCGCCGGAGGCCTGAGCGGAAAATGATAAAATCGCGAAAGTTATGACGATTACGCTGAAAATTTTTTTGTTCATGAGTTTATTGAAAAGGATTGGTTTTTAAACCCGAAAATGGGTTGGTTTTGTTATAAGGGTTAGTATCGGTTTTAATCGGATTAACGTCCGGCGTCGTGACATTCGGTGAAACACCGCTACCGACATCGGCGGAAACGCCGGCAGTCGTTCGCTGAAGATCCTCCAGCGCCTGCTCAGCCGCGGACCTCGGAGCTTCTTGCGTGCTTGTTTTCCGATAATAATATCCCGCGCCGAGTAACACAAAAACCGCGACTGCAAGCGCGATCAATATAGTTTTTTTATTCATACTTCTATTATAACAAACTCGCGCAACAAAAATCCCCTCCGACGTACGTCGGAGGGGATTTTTGTTATCGGCGCTTAAGCGCGCGACACACCCGTTGCGTTCGGGCCTTTCTCACTGTCCCCGACTTCAAAGGTGACTGCATCGCCAACGTTCAGTTGGTCGAATTCAATACCTTTCAATTCGTTGGCATGGAAGAAAAGGTCTTTTACCTGACCCTCGCGGGCGATAAAACCGAACCGTTTTTCCTTGACGAGCGTTTTGATTGTTCCGTTCATAGGATAATTGATTTGCTTAATAATGTACGTGCGATAGAAATTCGACGAGGAATCTAATGACGTGCTAAAAGTATATCAGAGAATAAAGCTTTTGTCAATAGGTGCCGCGCGAATTCAATCCCTGTCGGTCGCAAAAACAAAATACCCATATATGGGTATTTTGTTTTTGCTCCCCAGGCGGGTTCAACAGCTATCTTTCAAGGGGGTTTGGGAGGTTTTTGGGGGTCTTTTTGGACGGGGGCAGGTCACCATGAAATAAGAGGAAAATTGGACGAATTGGACACTGGATAAGGGGAAATTTGGCGTGTCACTTTTTATTTCATCTGTATGTCGGTCTAAGACCAATCTTTCATTATTACTGTGAATTACGAAACACCCCATTCTGTCATTCCCGCGCATGCGGGAATCTAGTAAACAAGCCAGAATCTGGATTCCGGATCAAGCCTGCCTGCCGGACAGGCAGGCCTGCCTGCCGGCAGGCAGGTCCAGAATGACAAGTAAGCGAGTTTCGTAATTCAAAGATTATTAACTAATCTTTCTGGCCGGAAAAATTTCCGTTTACTGGATACTTTTGAACACCTACATTTGGGACATATCGAATACAGAATGAACCTAAAGTGCCGCTAAAGCTATTGCCAATAACAGTTCCGTTTAAACTAATTGAGTATTCGCCGCTACTAACTCTCAAATTTGCCACATTATCACTAGTATAAGTGCCGGAAATTGGGCCGATGACAAATCCTTTATTTTCGCTAAAATTACCGCTAACAGTTCCGTTATTATCCACAACATTAGCGTTCCAATTGCCACTAAGACAAGGAGTGCTGTAAGTGCCGCTCCAATGTCCGGTAATACTGCCTGGTTCTGGAATGCACTTCGGCTCACCAGTTTCTCCAGTTGCGGGACAATATAAATTATTATAACCGGGATTACAAGACCAGCATTTACCTTGGCATAAAGTTTTACCCGAAGAGCAAGCCGGAGTCGGGGGCGGAGGCGGTTTATCCGTAACACACTTGGCGCCGCCGCCAGACAAACACTGCACGTAATAATCGCTGGAAGTACAAGCAAAAGTTTTACCATCATTACACTGGCATTTATTATATTTTCCATCACTGCAATTTGGAGCAGGGGGCGGAGGCGGCGGGGATGGTGGAGCATCCCCAACTGTCAAGGTAGTAGTCCGGCAAATTTCCTGAAAAGCCTTGTCGCGAGCGCAAACTGTAAAAGTTTTGGATTCTTTTTGATTTGGTTTTCCTAACAACACCCCATCATAAGAAAGAAGCATACCCGAAGGAAGCGCCCCAGAATCGGATTTTAGCTGAAAACTATACGGCGAAATTCCGCCGGAAGCTTCAAATTTATAATTATAATATTTGCCGACAAACGCATCTGGTAATCTTTCCGAGACAGAAAAATTGATTGCTGGGGGCTTAGTAGGAAGCCCTGCGGCATCCCGCAAAGATTCTAAAGCCTCCTCATGGGTTTCCCTTTGGCAACCTACATTTGCTGTCTTAGAATTAACTTTTCCGCCCGATGAAAAATTAAACAGTAAATCAACTTGAAAAATATTTGGCCGGCCATTAGTATCAAACGCCGACGTTAAATCATCATAAGATTCCGTATAAGACCATACAGTTGATTCTGGGTTATCAAAAAATCCAGAGCGTCTGCAATTATGCCAATCCGGGCAAAGAAGCGGTCCGTAGCCTCCTGATATTTGAGGATCTTTTTTAAAAACCTTCATAGATAAGCTGGACGAATTTGGCCCGCTGGCAAACCCGGCTACGGATATTTCAAATTTAGAAGAACTGATACGCTTACATGAAGATGAGTCAATTCTAAAATCTGTTGGTGTGGCTATTTCGCCACCAACATATTTCTCCAACAATTCCTCTAATTTTACCACTGGAGCAGTTGGACCGACTATTGCCTGAACCGGAGCTGTTACATTTGAAACTGGAGCTCTTATTGCAACCGACAAAATAGTTTGCTTGCAAGATTGAACCCCGGCTAAATCCACCGCGCAAACGCTGAAAGTTCTTCTGCCTTCGGCAGTTGGAGTTCCACTAAGAATTCCATTAAGATCTAATATTATTCCAAACGGCGGAAATCCACCCTCAACTTGGAAATGATACGGCGGCTGGCCGCCAGTTGGGTTATTAAATGAATACTGGTAAGGCTTGCCTACTTCCGCGGCTGGCAAATTAGCCGGAACTTCCAAAACAACCTTAGTCGGCCCGGCTGGCCCGTAAGTGGTTTGTTCCGGAGGCGGCAAAGGTCCGCCAGCTGGCGGAGGTGGAGACGGCAATTTTTCTTTTTGCTTAACTTCTTCTTTTATTTTTTCAAGACCCAATAAATCTCTGGCTGCTGCCAAAGCATTTTTTAAAGTTTCTGGGCTATAAGGATCAGCAATAAAATAATGTTCTTTTTCCTTAGTCGCTACTGACTGGTGAAAAAGTATTTCCTTAAGTTTTTCCGGAGTTTTTGCCAGCTCTGGATATTCATCCAGAATTTTATTTATCAAATAAGTGATTTGCGGAGCAGCAAAAGAAGTGCCGGAAATTTTACCAACCACTGGAACATAAATAATATCTTTGGGATTAGTGGAATAATTGGAATAATCAGCGATATTTCCAGATTCATCCAAGGCGCCAACAATAATTAATCTATCCAAGCTTACTTGGCGGGATGCTAAATCTTTAAATACCGAGGTTAAATCTAATGATTGATTGCCGGCAGAATTTATCACGATCATTTTTGTCGCACCCCGATCCGGTGTTTTTAACAAGCGCAGCAGTTCGGTAAAATAACGGTTATAAAGACTTTTTCTGGTTACGGATTTAATTGAATCGGCTTGTTCACCGCCCGGACTCAAAGACAAATTAACCGTTATATAATTACCTTCCCGATTGGTTTTTAACGCTTCCAGAAGGCCAAAAATAATACCGTGGCTATCGGCTTTTTCAATGCAAGCTTGGCTTTTTAGGCAGTCGTTTTTATTCACTGCTTCGGGCTTTTTTCCTTGTTTAAAATATTCCACCAGCTCGCCGTGGGATGCCGCTTGATTTTTATCTTGAGTGGAACCAAAAACGCCGCCTGCTTCTTTCGGCAAAGTAGTGTATTGAACGTTGCCGTTAAGATCAGTAAATTTAATTAAGTCGCTATCTTTCCAGCCGTCAATCAAAACAGAATTATCTTGTTTGAACTGAAAATTCGGATAAGCATCTATAATCTTCGGTTCTTTGACAATGGCAGCAATAAAGTCATTTTCTTTTCCAGCGGGCACTTGCACAAGATAAATTCCAGCTTCAATAATTTGGCCAACGATTTTCCCCTCGTGCTTCTCCACTAAGGCCTTAACTTCATCTAAAGTAGCACCTTCTTCCACCACCAACTTAATTTCACCGCTATAGGAAGGAACTTTATGAGTGGTACCATCGGCATCAGTAAAAGTAACATTAACTGGCTTTGGCAACGGTAAATCTTTTGACAAAAAAGAATCATAAAAAAGAGCTGGGCCCTCTGATTGATTTGCCCATAATCCTATAATTAACAACAAGATAAATACGCCAACTACCGTTAGAGCCGAATAAATCAGAATTTTTTTAACCTTAGCGAGCATATATTAGGATTATATACTAAATACTGTGGTATAATTAATTTTGTTATGAACATCCTAAAAAAAGTCTTAAAGATTTTTTTCTATATTGCTATTGTTTTTGTAGTTTTATTCATTCTCGTTGGACTCCTTGGCGCGCTCTTTACCAAACATATCTTTTTTCGCCCGGATAACTTGGACTCAATTCCGTTTAGAAAACCGTATACTTATTCCTTCTGCAAACCTGACTTGAGTAAAACCACGGATGTTTGCAGTGCGTCCGCTACCGACCCGCATAACGGGGAAGGTTCATATCATTTCTATCTCGAACAAAATAGCAGGGTTCTTCCTCCTGGCCTCACCCTCCACTCCAATGGGTTGTTGACTGGTACGCCAAATGCCGTCGGCCAAACAGCTGTTTCAATATGCGCGGAAGATGAAAGTAAATTAACTGATTGCCAGACAGTCCAGATGACCGTAAAATAAAATTCGCCAGACAAGAACTTCGACACATGAAAAAACGATCCAATAGGATCGTTTTTTCATGGAAGAGAAAAATTTAAACGGAAAGTGATAAATAGTGTCCCGTCCCCGTATGACGGGGGCAGGTCGCTTTCACGTGTACTGTCTGCTCCACATCGTGCAGGATGTTAGAACCATTTTTGAGAGGCAAAACGGGTATATTTATATACCTGATTTGAGGAATTACGCCAACGCATAGAACTACCCCACCGCACCGCTCACTATATCTTATTCAAGTTTCTTTGAAACTTTGTCCCACGCCTGCTTGAGCCAAGAGACGACTTTCTTCCAAGCCCACGCAATATAAACTCCAAGTCCGATAAGTAGAAGCGGCCAGATAACACTCCAACTCCAAGCGACAATGCCTGCGTTCTTGAGAAAGAACAAAACACCGATGATGATAAAAATGTAAGCGAGTATCATATAGATTATCTTATATTAGTCGTTATCTTTTTCTTGTTCATTATTTGACCCTTCCAATTGGTCTTCAATCTGCTTTTGTTCATCTTTAAGTTCTTCTCTTCTTTTTCCCAACTCTTCATTCTTTTGTAGAATTGCTTCTCGGATTTGCTCTGCTTCTTCTTTGCCAGCGTCTTTTAATGTATTCTCAAGCTCGTGTTGCTGTATTTCTTCTTCATCATTGAGGTCTTCTTCTTCATCCTTGGCGTCCTTGAGGTTCTCTAAATGTTTCTCTACCTCTTTAACGCTTTTCTTGGCTTCTTTTGCCAAGCGTTTAGCGTCTTCGTAGTTGCCTGCGTCAAATGCGGCTTTAGCTTGCGAGAGCAGAGCGTCAAACTCCTTAAATGCTCCGTCTGGTATATCAAGATTGTCCTCTTGTGCCTCTTTCACAATATCCGCTTTTTCTTCTTCGGCGTCTTTTATTTTCTCGATGGCCTCTTCTTTAAGCCCCAATGCCTCATCAAGATGTTCATTCGCCTCTTCAACCTCACCATCGTCTTTATCTTCGTGCTGTTCCAAAAGTTCTTTTTGGACTTTCAGGTCGGCAATTTCTTTTAACAATGCTTCCGCTTGAACGGTATCGCCAGACAGACGAGCTTGCTTAAGTTTTGCTTTCAATTCATCAATTTTGGCGTCTAATGTATCCGCTTCTGATTTGAAGGTGTTTTTAAGTGCTTCTTGTGCGGGGTCAAAATCATCCGAAAGCTCTTTTGCAAGATTATTCGTATCTTCTCCTTCCTGCTTCAAGTCGGCAAGAATTGCGGCTACTCTTCCGAGATGGTCGTCAAGCCCTCGCTCGGACACGAGAATACCTGTTGCATTAACGCCCTTATCCTCAAGAACAAGTTTTATTTCCGCAATCCGCTCTTTGGCAAAAGTAATCTCTAATCTTGCTTTGCTTTCAGGGTTAAAGGTGAAAAATCGTTGTAGGGCTTCGCCCAATTTATCAAGAAAATAAAAAGGGCTTTCGGGCGTAAGTCCAGCGTTGGGTAATGTTGCTTGATTTTGAGCAAAAACTAAAAACGGGATAAAGAGTAACGAAATAAAAGCTGTTTTAATTTTCATTATAATTTTGGCTATTGACCTATTCCAAACTACCTTTTAGGTGTTTTGCGGGCGGTAAATAAGCGAAAACTAATATAAAAACTGACAACCTGATTATAGCATAACTGCTCGTGACAAAAAACTATCGCTCTGCTACTCCAAACGCTTCTTATTTTCTTCGGCGTGGCTTGTAATTTCTATATTACAGCTTTTGTACTCTTTGCACCACTCCTCGCACTTTTCTGCTATCGCCTTATCTTGGTAATGAAAACTACACTCTTCGCATTGGTATAGCTCTTTGTTATTATTTTTGTGAGTGATTTTTACCATAGCGTTTTTATAATTTCTCCCAACCAATAACAGGGTGAAGCTCCCACCAGTTGTGAGGCTCATCAAATCTTACAATGCCCCATATGTTGATATGGTCTCCTTCTTTTGGAAGAGGCAAATCTTTTATTTCCGGGATAGCCTCGGTAACAAGAACTGGTAGTGGCAGATATTGCGGGCGGATAATAATGTGATAATCGCCATCTGGCTCGTGAGTAACCTTATCTACGACACCCTCAACCGCGACTTTCGTTTTTGTGCTGCCGTTCACAATAAAATCAATAAGCCCTATATCATGATAAAGCAAGTTGTCATCTTCCTTTTCTCCTTGTTTAACGAAAAAAGTTAAAATCCGCTCAAACACATTTGGAAACGTAGCTTGCGGATTAATGATTTGACTGCGAATATAAAAGCCAAGCCAAATGCCGCCGCCGAACACAAGTAGAAATGTTAATACTAAAAACAGATGTTTTTTCACAACATTATGCTTTTAGCATATCAAAGCTTCCCCTATCCCGCTACGCACTGTTGTTTTTTCTAAAGCGTTCTAACTCCACGATGAGTAATAAAAATGACCCGCATAAAACGGATATTTCTAGGTGCTCCCCGGCCAGGGATCGAACCTGGGACCTTCGCCTTAACAGGGCGCCGCTCTACCGCTGAGCTACCGGGGAATGTTATTTATATTCGCCGCTACCCGCCTTCGTCCCGCACAGCGGGGCTACGGCGATGCAAGCCGGGGAATGCGTTGTTTGTAACGCTAGAACGACTATAACAAAATACGCGCCAATTTTCAAATGCAATGATACAATATGTATATGAACCAACTCTTTAAGGCATTGTTCGGCGTATCATTCGCAATCGGATTCGCAATAGGGTTTTTTACGAAACGCTATATCTTCTTGTTGGCGTCGGTTATCGCGGGCGCTGGTATTGCGGCGCTCTCCGTTGGACTGTATCTTTCTCATGCTCCGCAGGATGTAGGGCTTGGCATCATCGCGTTGTTTCCGGTACTTGTTATCTTACTCGGCACATTTAATATCGGCGCGGCGGTTATCGGAGGAATTATGGGGACGGTTGTCGGGAAGCGAAGGAAAAAAATGTAAGATTGCCACCCGAGCACATAATGCGTTACGTGCTCGGTCGCAATGACAGAAATGAGAAAGCGGTGGTAGCCCTAGGGCTACCACCGCTTCATGCTCAAACGCTACGTCTCCGACTCCGGAACATTGCGCAACATGACAAGTTCCAGTTTGTGATCGTACAGGATGTTCACGCACCATCCATTGAAAAGCGCGCGACGGATACTACGCTTGACCGATGGTGAGAGCTGCCGCTCCTCCGATCTCCGGAGATAATCCGCTATCCAAAGAATGAGTAAGTCGGTCACGAGATACGTCCCCCCGGCTTCCACGAGCAGCCCGGCACACACGAAACGCTGAAGCCAGTCCTCGTGCCGAGCAAACTCCGCGTTGTCGGCCACGGTGAAGGAATTCCACCCGCCGCCTCTCACGCAATGGTCAAGAATGGCCGCCGCGAGCTGTTCGGACTCGCCGTGCCCTTCAAAAAGCCCGGGTGCGACGAGCTTGAACTCGCCCCCAAGATCCAACACGCGAGGCCAATCCGCCTCGAGATGTGCGGGCGTCACCTGTGCACGGTCCACGTGCGGTATTTTCATCGTTCTACCTCCGAAACGAATGACTACAGAGAGTATACGCTTCTCAAGGAAAGTTTTCAACAGCGAGAAAAGTCGCCGCGTGGTATACTGAATATATTATCGCTACTTAACATCTCGGACGTGCCGGCATGACGTTCGGGAATTTTTTTATCACTTATGAACTTTGAACGTCCAAATGAAGAACACGAAGCAGCAGCGCTATCCGTAGACAAAATACTGGAACGGGCAATTTTGCTTCGCTCAATGAAAAATTGGGTGGGGCCATTTTTGGCGCGCCACGCGGCTGCGGAAAACGAGCAACCGATCGGCTTTGAATCATCGCGCGAAGATTTTTTTGCCACGATAACGCGCAGTCAGAAAGCAGCCGAAGAAAGCGGCGACATTGAAGGCGCTGCAAAACTTGAGGATATGCACAGACGATTTACAGACGAAACCTTAGTCCCTCCTGAAGCGCAAACGATGCAGGAAATTATCACGGCGTTGGGCGATGAATACGCGCGTATGGCGAAACTTGCGCGCGAAAAATCACCAAGCGAGTAACATTATGCCTCCGGAAACTCCACAATTTACGGCACCGGGCGACGAATGGCAAGCGCGCAAAGAAGACGATCGGCTCCACACCACAATTAATGAGTGGGAGGTGCAAGAAAAATACAAAACAATAGAGTTTCAACAATACATAAAGGAAACCGAAAATTTTCTCAACTGGATCGGCGAAATGCTCTCGCGCCACCCCGTGGGCCGTGAACCCGGCCTTCACCTTGATCCGCAATCGCCCATCCGCGACCTCATTGAGTTCGGCGAACATGACGCAAAGGACGAGATAGACCGCCACAACTACCCAGAAGGAAACCGTGAGACATTCATGGTCAGCTACCTGAAAGACGGAACGTCTATTCCGCCCGAAGCGCAAACGGTCGGCGAACTCTGCAAAACGCTCAACGCGCAAATTGAAGAAAACAAAAAGAAGTTAGAATTACTCAAAGGGGAAAGCGAAAAAGAACAATAGTTATGGAGGGCAAACCGAAATTTGAAGGAGCGCCGGACCCCGACAAAGCCAGTGCGCCGGGCGAAGTGGAAAAAGAATTCTACGGAATGCTTGAGGGTGAACACATTCAGGAGGTCAGGCTTGAAATTTCAAAAATACGCGGAATGCAAAGCGTGGTAAACGAGCTGTTTACATCCGGAAAATGCAAAGCGTCATCAACGTTTGATGAACTCTTAAAGGAACTGGTACTGTACGAATCTCCGGAACCGCCGAGGAAAACAGCGGCGAAAGAATTGCGCGGCGCGCTACGGCAATATCAAGGAAAACTGCCGAACAAAACCGTCGGAGAACTGCTTGCGTGGCTCACCGAGTACCACGACAAGCTCATGGACGAACTCGCAAAAACCGAGAAACCGGAAGGGCAACACTAAAAACCTCCCCCGCATTGCGGGGGAGGTTTTTAGCTATCTAGGTAATCTCGCAAACTCCAGCTACACACGCCAACTCCTTCGCAGCTTCCGTTTCATCCTGCTTCTCGTAGACGAAGATCTGTGAGAAATCGATGTCCGGAAACTTTGCGACAAGCTCCTCATACCGCTCCTTGGTGATTTCCTCGTACGGCGCCAAGGCATACACGTGGTTGTCCTTCGGCAAAAACGACAATCCTCCGATGAATTCCCAATTGTTATAAAGCCAATTCGCCACCGTAATCCATTCGTCGTCGGCAACATACACCGTGACGGAAGGGTTATGCTCGGTGTAGTTGGTTTTGACGAGCTTCCAGTGTTCCAGCTGAACGAGCGCCGTAATATCCTTACGCGTCACGGCTCCCTCGGGAGCTTTCACCGGAAACTCCAGCACAAACGTGTTGGCGGTGTCCGACGACTGCCCCACTTCCGGATGATACGGAAGTTTCTGGTCCTTGAGCATCTTGAACAAACTGTCGGTCGCCGAAATGCGCACTCTTCGGATGTAATACTCGGAGTAGCGCGTGTGCATACCGGAGGACGCATCCACGGTCTGCGAAAGATTGCCGGACGGCTTTACGCACGTGATGCAGGTGGATGCACCCACGCCGAACCGCTTCGCGTATTCTTCATTGACGCGAATAGCAAGGTCGCGCATCTTCCGGAGTGTTTCAGGATTTCGGGCCGCTTCGCAGTCCCACTGGCCGGTGACGGAAACACCAAGCAAACGCTCCGCTTCACAATTTTCTCTCCACTCTTTGGAAAGATAGCCGAAATTCGTAAGCGTTGATTGATACGTCCCCACGATCGTTGCCGCACGCACCTTTGCGAGCAGCGTCGCTTCGGTATCTTCCGCGCGCGCCACCACTTCGGATAAGTTACAGAATTGCCGCGACTGCAAAATGATTTCACCGCACGGATTGGTTCCCAAGTTTCCCAAATATCCTTTCAGCGCCTTGATGCGGCGCTTCGGAAGCATCGTCGTCAACCCCCCGCGGTTGAAAATACCGCGCTCCCCTGTTCCGCTTTTCGCAAGCGACACCCATTCGTCAAGAAACTGGCTCGCGGTCGGCTTTTCATTATATACCGCCGAGTTATTCGCCAAACTCCGCTGGGGTTCGGTCAAATAAAACTGACCGTTTTTCGCGTCACGCATCTCCGGATCGTCCAAGTCCGAAAGCGAAATCAAGGCGCTGCGGCGCACACCGCCCGAGACGACAATTTCGCCGATTTTGCAGATGATGTCGTGCACATCAAGCGTCCCAAGGCGACGGCCCTGTTTCGCCAAGATTTTCCGCCGCGTAAAGTCCAAAAGCTCGCGGAGCGGGGCGGGACCGGACGAACGGCCGCCCATGGTTTTCAAACGCACACCCGCGGCGCGGAGCCCCGAATAGTCAAACACCACGTCTTTGCCGGCAAACCATGTCTTCATGCCGAAGAGCAGGGAATCCGCCCATCCTTCCTTACTGTCATCAATCACGTAACCAGCGAGTTTCTCACCGGTCTGCCGCTCAATCTGCGGAAGTTTTTCCACATTCTGGTGCTCCACGGAAAACCCGACGCCCGTGCCGCACATGGAGATGTAAACGATTTCCGCGAAGTCCTCAAAACGCGTCGGCGCAATGAACGAGCAGTTATACGCGCAAACATTTGTTTTCCGGGCGGCTTTGCCCGCAAACTGCAGCAAGCGCATAGACGGCATCGCCTGCTGGTTCAAAATGGCTTCGTGAACTTCCGCGTATTCTTTTTCGGAGAGCTTGTCGCCCAAATTCTCCTTCATGAAATCCATGTAGCGCCTGGCGGTTTCAATCCAGGTCTCGCGGCGACCGTCTTCGTCAATCCAGCGCGAGTAGGTGCGGTAGTAGACGAACTCCGCCAAGGGATTCTTAAAATACTTTTTGCTCGCGGCGACCAATTGCTTCACCGCCGCCGGCACTTCTTTGCGCGCTTCGCGCAAACGCTCGCGTTCTTTGCGGTATAAAATGTATGCCTTCGCGGTTTTTGCGTAATCAAGGAGAATAAGGGCATTTTCCGCGGAGTCCTGGATCTCTTCAATGCTCAACACATAAGTCGGAGCGTATTTTTTCAACAGGACTTTCACCACACGGTCGGAAATCTTTTTTGCATCCCGTCCATTACCCTCGCCCGAGGCATGGAGCGCTTTTAACAACGCTTCGGTAATGCGCGTTTGATCAAATGGAACAATCCGGCCATCGCGTTTTCGCGTGAACTGAAACACCTTCGGCACCGCGCCCTTTTTTGAAACCTTTGCTTTTGTGAGCGACTTTTTTGCCATATATTTCGACCGCGTACCCCCGGAAAATGGGGCATAGAGATGATTCAAGACTTCATTGCTGAAGTCCCGCAACTCACCTCATTAAATTAATTAATAATTTATTTCTACTCGTACTTTCAGTATACACCTCCTGTACATCTTCGTACTGTGAATAAAATTTCTGCGAAACTTTCTCAAAAAAACGCAAGCGAAAGAAATAACACGCGCGACTTAACGGCTCAACAACGGGGGCGCCGTTGAGCCGTTAGAAGTGACTTTATTCCGCACAAACAACATCCTTACAAACTCCAGTTTGTAGGGATGATGTTATTTCAACAATTGCGTTGCCAGCGCCACCATCTGTTCTTTTTTCTTCGGATCGCTTTTGACCGCAACTGGTTCCAAAATGGAAACAGTTCAAAATTCTGTCCTTTGCCGTGTTTTATCGTCAGCGGCAATTGTTGCATTTATTGCAACGACTGTGCATTTTTTGCACATTCCTTTTTTCTTCAAACTGCCTTTTCTGAACCATCCGGAAACTCCGGTTAGTTGCACGTTAAATTTATCCCCAAAATCACGCTGTTGACTTTTGCCGAGCGTCTGGTGTATAATTGAGGTATCACGAACGGAAAGGGTGCCCCGATGAGGTTCTGTCCTCATCGGGGTCTTTCTTTGTTTTATTGCGAATATCGGTAACAAATCTGATATATGGCAGAAAATCTTTCCGTTTTAGAAGTCCGGAATACTTTTTGTGATTCGGCACCATGAAAGCGAGGAGTTTTTTCTGTCCCAAAAGGTATTCAATAAGACAATGAAAATCTCCGTCTCCGGTGACGATGAGCGCTTTGTCAAAATCGTTGATATGTATCATGGCGTGCAAAACGAGTTCGGCGTCAACATTCCCTTTTACCTCGCCGTCAGGTAATTCAAGCGTTGGCTTGAATACGCAAATATAACCGCTTTCTTGTAAATATTTATATAGCCCTTCGTTTCCTTTCACGTAACCAATAAACAGGAATGCTTTGGTGGCGCCGTATTTGTCCTTGAGGTGTATGCGAAAACGTCGGAAATCCAACTCCCACCCTTGCGCACGTACTCCAAGGTTCAAATTTTGACTATCTATAAAAGCGTAGTTGTTCTCTTTTTGTCTTTCCATAATTTCTCCATTCTACCGCCGAAAAGAGCGTGGAGTCAAAATCCGCCCTTTCTCCAACCCCAAAAAAGCACCCGTTCTTGTTTTAAGCACAGCACGAGCGTTGCCCCGAAGGCGGTAGCTCTGCGAGTTACCGTTCGGTTTTTGGCACTTTGCAGACTGGATTCCAGCTTTCGCTGGAATGACAAAACAAAAATGTAAGATTGCTTCGCCCCGCGTTGCGGGGAACTCGCAATGACAAAAAGAAAATCCTACACATCTCCCCTCTTATTCCTCCTCAAAAACGTCGGGATGTCCCAAATCTCGTTTGACTTCTTTTTAACGCTTGCGGCATTTTTGTCCGCGTCTTTTTTCATATCGCTCGCCGCGTCCTTCATGTCTTTTGTCGCCGCAAGCGTCGCACCAGCGAGCCCAGCCCGCTCGGTCTTTATTTCCGCCGCGGTTGACGCGAACAAACTTGTTGCCGGAGATTCCACTCCTTTTTGTACTCCGCTGCCGTTAAAATTTGTGGCGATGAGCGTTACCTTCAGCTGACCGACTTTCAGCTTCTTGTCATGATACGCGCCGAAAATAATACGTGCATTCTGGTCAATCGCGCCGACAATAACCTTCGCGATGTCATTGATTTCATTCATCTTCAAATCCCTCCCGCCGGAAACGCTGAACAACACGCTCCGCGCGCCTTCGATGGAAGTTTCAAGCAGCGGCGAATTGATGGCCGCGTTCACCGCGTTGGTGGCACGCTCCGCCCCGCCCGCGTACCCAACAGTCACCACCGCCCCGCCGGTGTTCTGCATGGTTGCCTTCACGTCCGCGAAATCCACATTTACCAACCCGTGCATGGCAATGAGTTCCGCGATGCCGGAGATAGCGGACTTCAGCACATTATCAATCACCTCAAACGCTTTCATAATCGGCGTATCCTTGCTAATGATGCTGAAAATCCGGTCGTTCGGCACAACAATATACGTATCCACCTTCTCTTTTAATTTTGTAAGTGCCTCTGCCGCAATGCGCCCACGCTGCACGCCTTCAAATGAAAACGGCTTCGTGACCACGGCAACAGTTAATGCTCCCGCTTCGCGCGCCGCCTCGGCGATGACGGGCGAGGCACCCGAACCCGTGCCTCCGCCCAAGCCGGTGGTAATAAACACGAGATCCGCGCCCTTCAAGGACTCAACAATTTCTGAACGGTTTTCTTCCGCCGCCTGCCGGCCAAGCTCCGGGTTCATTCCTGTGCCCAACCCTTTTGTCAGATTCTTTCCGATGTAGATACGCTTCTTCGCGTTGCAATAATCCAAATCCTGCACGTCAGTGTTGATGGCGATGAAATCAATGCCCTTGAAATCCATTGTATCGCGCATGCGCGACACAGCAGAGCATCCGCCGCCGCCGACGCCGACCACCTTAATATTCGCGGCATAACTCGGCCGGATGGCCTTATTCTTTGCCGTGGATTTTTTATTGTTTCCGTTTTGCTTCATAGATAGGTAAGATTGCTTCCCCCGCACTGCGGGGTCGCAATGACCATTCTTCACTATTCATTTATTATCATGAACGCCTGAAAAAAATAATGCAAATGGCTTCGATGCGCCCATTCGCATTATTAAAGAGCCCGACCTGCCTGCCGGTAGGCAGGTTCGCGTTATTCGCGATTACTCTAAGGCACGATATAACTCACCAACTTTTTCAGCCAGCCGAAGGTGTCTCCCTTTACGCGCCGACCTTCGCCGGACTTATCCACACCCCAGAGCACAAGCCCCAAGGCACAAGCATATTCGGGGTCTTCCACTGTTGCGGCAAGTTCCGCGGAAGGAATCTGAAACGAGGAAAGATCAGGAATGCCTATACGCGCGGGCAAACGCAGTTCTTGCCGGACAAGATCAACAAGTCCCGGGGTTTTTGCCCCGCCTCCCACAAGCACCACGCCTCCGGGAAGCTGCCCCGACTTATTGACAGTCTTAAGATCATTATTGACGAACTCCAAAATTTCCGCAAGCCGGACTTCCATAATATCCGCGATATACCGCCGGGCGATGCTTCCGCGGGCGTGCGGCTCGAATTTCGCGATATCCACCGTCTCACGAACGGCCACATCTTTCGCAAACGCCGCGCCGTAGGCAAGCTTGACTCCTTCCGCGGCTTCCACGGAAATCTTAAGACCCTGCGTCAGATCGTTTGTGACGTGGCCGGAGCCATACGGAAAAATATTCGTGTGTATGAGTTTGTGCTCCTGATACAGGGCGATGGCCGTGGTGGTGAACCCGATATCCACAACTACGGTGCCGAGCTCCCGCTGATTTTTACTGAACACCGACCGCGCCGCGGCGATGGGTCCGAAAATAAGTCCCGCGATGCCGCCGCCCGCGACTTCCACGGCGCGCGTGATATTTTTCACCGCCGGCGCAAAAACGTCGATCATCATACTCTTTGCCTCCAGCCGATGCCCGATCATGCCGAGCGGATCCTTAATGTCACAAACATCATCCACCACGAATTCGTCCGTGATGGTATGGATCACCATCCGGTTTGCCGGAAGCTTCATCGACTCCGCCGCCTCAATCGCGTGCCCGATGTCATCATTGAAAATTTCAAAGTCCGCGCGTGAAACCGCGACAGCGCCGCTTCCATGCTGGACACGCACGCCCGGCGTGCCGATACTCAAATAAATATGTTTTGCCGCGTTCTTGTGGATTTGCCGGATATCGGCCAAGACGGCGTTGACCGACCGCGTCACCGCGCCCAAGTCATCCACCATTCCTTTGCGCATACCTTCCACCGGGGCTTTGGTCGCGTACTGCAACACTAAGCTACCGTCGCCTTTCAGTTCAAGCACGGCGGCTTTGATAGTGAGCGATCCGATGTCCAACCCGACGATGAACCGCGATTTCATAAAAAAATCCTACGACCCTTTGCTTAGATAAAATTGTTTCAGCAACGCATCTTCTTTCTTTTCCATTTTCATTCTATCACTTTTACTCTTGTGGTCATACCCCAGCAAATGCAAAAAACCGTGCACGAGCATAAGATTGAAATCTTCACCGTGCGCGGCGATATATGACGGATTCAAATAAATTTCCCCGAGCGGACGCGCGCGCGTATCCGGACGCGAAAAATGTTCCGGCGATTCGTAGGACAAAACGTTTTTGTTCATCGTCCTACTGCCCACAAGATGCACTTCAACAACGGACTTTTCCTTCACTAGCCGCCCCAAGAAACGCAACATCGCGCGAGCGCGCGATGCGTGACGGCGATAACGAAGAGTTGTAGTGATGACGATTTCCATAGCGTTTAGCGGTTAGGGTTGAGCGGTTAGGGTGAACCGCCTAAACGCTTAACGCTCATCGCTATACCCTACCCTAGCTTCTCTTTTACCAGCTTGCTCACAAGCCCTGTGTCCGCCTTGCCTTTCAATTCCGCCATCACCGCCTTCATGACCGGACCGATTTCCTTAACGGGCGCGGCGTCAACAATGCGGGTAACCGCCGCTGTAACATCCGCCTCACTCATCTGCGCGGGAAGATACGCCGCAAGGATGACTAACTCATGCTCCTCTTGCGCGGCGAGATCGCTCCGCCCGCCGGAGGTAAACACGGCGATGGATTCTTTGTGCTTTTTTGCTTCTTTGCCGATGACCTCCATCACCTCCTCATCGGTCAGTTCTTCATCCTTACCCGTCTTTGTACGCTTCTCAATTTTTCGGTTACTGATGGCAGATGCAAGCATGCGCAAAACCCCAAGCCGCTCCGCGGCACCGGCCTTCATCGCTTCTTTAATATCCGCCGTGATTTTTTCTTTTAGCATAACGGGGTTCAGCGTTTAGCGTTCAGGGGTTATTCCCAATTTCCGCATCCGGTCCATCTCCACCTTCTTTTCAACGCGGTGCAGCGCGGAAAGCTTCCGTTTTAAACCACTTACGGCACGCTTATGGAAGCGGCGTTTTTTGGCTTCCTTTAATACGCCACTCTGCTGCACTTTTTTTGTAAAGCGATAGAGCAAGCTACTCGCGGACTCCCCTTCTTTTTTTCGTACTTCGACAGACATATATAATTATTTTACTTTAATTTAGCTGCGACCTCGTCTAATGATAATGATGAAGGATAATTGACCACGCTATGGATTGAACCGCCGCCATCGCCCTCATAACGCGGGATGACATGCACGTGGAGGTGGTCCACCGCAGCCCCGCTGATCCGCCCGTGATTGATGCCGATAGTGAATCCTTTAGGTTTCAACGATGTATTGAGGATACCAGCAATTCTTTTAACTGTCAAAAAGGTCGGGGCGATAAGTTTCTCTTCCGCAGTCACGATATTTTCAGTATGCGTTTTCGGAATAACGACGGCGTGTCCCATCGTCCGCGGATGAATGTCCAGAAATGCCATCGTCTCCTTATCTTCATAGACGATATGCGCGGGAATTGTTTTGTTTGCGATGTTGCAGAATAAGCAACTCATGAGTGAGGGCGTTCAGCGGTTAGGGTTTGGCGGTTAGTAAACGGGCTCTCTCGAAACGCAGCTTTGCACTAAACGCTCTACCCTAAACCCTATACGCTATTTAAGCCTCCGTTTCACTTCCGCCGCCACTTTGTGGAGCGGCACGGTTTCCTGCGCGCCGGTGCGGAGATCCCTGACGATGATAGATCCCTCCAGCGCTTCTTTCTGTCCGAAAATAAGCGCCATCGGAGCGCCGCCCTTATCCGCGCTGCGGAGCTGTGCCTTCAGCGACTCCTTGCCCAATGTCTCGGCGGTCGTAATGCCCTCGTGATGCAACAGCTCAATAATCCCCAAACTCTTTTTCTTCGCGAGGTCGCCGATGTGGATCAAAAACACTTTTTCAGGGACGCGCGCGGGCGTTACCCCGAATGCTTTCATCACCTCCGTAAGCCGATCAAGACCGATCGCGCCGCCAACCGCTGACGTTGGTCTGCCGCCGATCATTTCCGCAAGGTAATCAAACCGTCCTCCGCCCGCCAAGGCGAAGTCAAATTTCCGCGGCACGCCCTTCAACGCTCCTTCGGCTTTCGGGTCAGCGGGAGCTTCGCTTTCCGTAAAGATTTCAAAGACGGTGCGGTTATAGTAATCCAAACCGCGAACCAAGGCGTGGTCCAGCGTGTACGGAATTTTGAGCTCTTCCACATACTCCAACACACTTTTAAAGTGATTTTTGCAAAAACTGCAGAGATGGTCCAGCATGACGGGAGCATCTTTCTTAAGTTCAATGCAGCCCGGCACTTTGCAATCCAGCAAACGCAACGGGTTTGTTTCCAGACGTCGCCGGCAGTCCTTACAAATCAATTTTTCTTTATCAGTGTTTCCGCCGCGGCCCGCGTAATAGTCGGTAAGTTTTTTGCGGTAATTCGGGCGACAATTTTTGCAACCGATGGTGTTGATATGCACCATAAGCTGCTTCACTTTCGCCGCCTCAATGAACCGGTAGCACGCCAGCATAATCTGCGCGTCATACACCGCGTCTTCGTCGCCGCCCAAAATCTCAAACCCCGCCTGATGCAACTGGCGCAGCCGTCCGGCTTGCGGTTGTTCATAGCGGAACATGGGTCCGATATAATAAAGCTTCAGCGGCTGCCCCATGTGGCTCATCCCGTGCTGGATATAGGCGCGCATGACGGAGGCAGTGCCTTCGGGGCGCAGCACCAACATGTCCCCGCCTTTCGTGCGAAACGCGAACATTTGTTTTTCAACAATGTCGCTCGTGGCGCCCAGCGACCGCTCAAAAAGGTCAACGGATTCCAGAAGCGTCGTGTCGATGCGACGGAAATTATATACCTCCGCAACGCCACGCAAATCGCGGCGGAGTTTTTCCCAATACGGCTCCTCCAACGGCAAAATGTCGTGCATGCCCTTCGGCGACTGGAACGGCGCTTTGACTTTTCCTTTCTCCGCTATTTTTTTATCTTTTTTTGGCATAGTGCTTTTTTATTTTATTGCTTTTTTGCTTTATCGCTTTATCGCGTAGTTCGGCACCGTAAACGCCTCGGCGGCGCGAATCGGCAGCAGCCGCAGCCGCACAACGCCGACAATATCATTCTTCGGAAGGATGCCCCAATTGCGCGAGTCAAAACTGAAGTACCGGTTATCGCCAAGTACAAAATACTCATCGGGTTTAAGCGTCCGGTCAACGTTGCCGATGGTCATAACACTCGGCGGGATATAATCCTCGGAAAGCCGCAGTCCCTCAGGGTGCTCCGTATTATAGATATGTACCGCGCCGTCCTTAACCAACACGCGCTCGCCGGGCAACCCGATGATGCGCTTGATGTAAAATGTTTTGACGTCCCCGGGGTAGCGGAACACCGTCACCTCGCCGCGCACCGGAGGACGGAAACGGTAGGTCAGCTCGTCAATCAGGAGATAGTTACCGTCGGAAAAATTCGGTTCCATGGAAGCGCCGGAAACCAAAAACGGCTGCACAAGGAAACTGCGGATAATGTATACCGTGAAGAGCGAAATGAGCACTACCTCCAAAATCTCACGCGATGCCAGGAAGAATTGCTTCATGAGTTATATTTTACTACAATAAAAGGGTTAATGCAAATGTAGGATATAGCGGTTAGCGTTGAGCGTTTAGGGAATTGCCATTCTCTAACCGCTAACCGCTGAACGCTAAACGCTTTTATGTCATTCAAACTCATCATCGGTTTGGGAAATGACGAGTCCGCGTACGCCAATACCTACCACAACGTCGGCTACCTTTTTATTAATTATATAACAACGCATTATCCGGCATTGCCCGCAAGGAAAACCACCGGCTACATGAACGAATCGGGCGCCCCCGTGCGCGCCATGATGAAAAAGACTTCTGCGCCGCCCGAGCACACACTCATTGTCCACGACGAGTCCGATATAGTTATCGGCGAGTACAAAATTTCAACGACCCGCGGCGCCGCCGGACATAAAGGAGTGTTAAGCGTGTTTGAGGTGACCGGAGCAAACACATTTACACGATTACGCATCGGTATCAGACCAAAAACAGAAACTGAACACCGGGCAAAAGCCGAAGATTTTGTATTGAAAAAAATCTCCGCATCTGACAAAAAACAGCTTGAGGAAGTATTCGCGAAGGCGGCAACCGAACTCTTCGGAGTGCCGGAACGCTAAATTTTCTCTACGCGGAGCGTGAGCTGAAATGTCACCTTGCCGTCAGAATCGGGAACGATATTCGCGAGCGGCAAATTCACCGCCGTAAAGCCCGCGCGGCGAGCTAAGGCGTTTTTGAAGTTGATTGCCGCAAGTTCCGAAATCGCCCGACCGGAAATGCTCACGGTTTGCCCGGAAGGCGAAAACGAAACACGTTCAAGCGAAACGGTTTCGCCCGCAATGCGGCGGAACTCCACAAAAAGCGGTGACGACGCTTTTGCTTCTCCGCGCGCGCGGAGCGCAGCGTCAAGACCGGTATTAAATGTTTTTGCCTGAACCTCCAGCGCTGCCACTTCACCAACGTCACCGCCAGCCGGAACAAGCGCGGCGGCAGCGCTAAGCGATGTTTCCACGCGCGCGGAAACACTCGCCGCAATAAGCGTGGCAAGAAAAAGAAAACCGCACACGGTAAGCGTCGCGTTGCGCCAAAACGCAAAAAAGCGCAGCGAACGGTTCCGGGAAAATGCCTCTTCCGTACCCACCGGAGCAACGCTGATAAACGCGTCGTCCTCCCGCGCGATGCTGCCGCGGAGATACGCGCCCAAGGCACCCGCAAACGACGGAAGAACATCGGAGAACTGCGTTACGGCAAGCGGCGCGGCTGCAAGATTAAAGTACTGCGTCAGTACGTGTTGCACGCGCGGCGCAACCTCCCGCGCAAGAAGAATGGCGCCTGTAAAACTTCCGGGCCACTTGCCGGAATAAAAATTAAGTACGCGCTGCACCTCCCGGCGGAGCGTTTCTTCAAAACGAGCATCGTCAATCGCCCGCGCTCCGTCGGAAGCCACCTCTCCCCAAGGAGAAAAATGATCAAAATGCAGATTACCGTTCCGGAGAATAAGTAATCCAATGCCACCCGCGGAAACGCGCAATACGAGGTAGGAATCACTTTTTCCATACCCGGCGCCAAGCGTACCGATAAGACGCGCAACAGAAAGCCCGGTGAATTCCAACGCAACCAGCGCGAAACCCGCGTCTCGCAACGCCGCGTTGAACTCGTCGGCAATCGCACGCTCAAGAAATGCTCCGAGATATTCCGTCTCCCCGGAAACACCGGACCCTACGCGTTCAGCATCCGCATACACGCGGTCAACGCTCATAGGAGAAATCATGCGCAGGTTCAGCTCCACCGCCTCTCCCAAACGATCCGGAGCAACAACAGGAACGGAAAATATCTGGCTATATACCGCCGGCGTTTCAAGCGTGACGACAACGTGGCAAAACGCCTCCCGTCGGGTGACATTCGCGCGGAGTTCGCGGAGCGCCTTGCGGAAACTCACCGGCTCGGCAATGCGCCCACCGACAATAACTCCGGGCGGAAGATGGATCGCCGCTGTTTTGGGAATACCGTCTTCTACGCCAAAAAACCGCAAAAAGTTATCCGAAATCTCAAGCCCGCCAACGGGTGTCACGGGATTCACCAGGCGCAAAAAATTCGTCAGAAGAGTTTTGATTTGTAATTTCATCATGGTCATTCAGTGACACTCAACACCCGCACTTCCCGCGTCGCGGAATCAACATCAAGCGTTGCCGTGAGCGTCCGGCGCTTCCCTAACGATTTTCCGACAGAGGAAACCGTGTACTGTGTTTCCGTGGCGTTACTGCAGGCGACATTCTGAATGGTCACATCCGCGCTCGCGCTGCCGCTGACGGCAAGGTTGTATGTCACCGCGCACGAGGGATAAAATTTCGCGCGCACGATGCGGATAACGGCATCGTCAACGCCGGCGCGCGCCGCCGCGAACGCTTCGTTGGTCAACCGGATGCCGTAGTTGGAACGGTTTAAAAAATACACGAGTACACTCGCCGCAATACCCACCTCAACGACAATGGCGCTCAAAACGAGAATTGTTGAAAACGCCACCACTCCCGCGTTTTGTTTTCTTGCTTTTTTGTTTTCTTGCTTTTTTGTCATGGGCTCCAATTGATAATGATGTCGCTGATTTCCGGCGTCACAACACCGAACACATCGGAGTCAATGAAAACTTCGTAGCGGAAGTACCGCGCATTATTATGGTCGCGCGTATCAATCGCCGCGGGCGCGTTCGGTCCTGTCGGAATATAATAACCGGTTGTGGAACTGTTCGGTCCCAAAAACCTCCACGTTCCCGCGTCGTCACACGTCGGAGGATTGGTCTTTCCGTTACTGCAATTCGCGGACGCGACACGGAACCGTACCGATGAAGCAGCTAAGCCGTTCAACGTGCCCTTCCAAAGGACAGAGTTCAGGGCGACAGGCGCTCCCGCGTCAAACACGCTGGAAGTGAGCGTGCCCGTACGCGCCGGCGTCCCAGGAATCCACGACGTCTTCACCTTATAGTTGGAGGCCGCGCATTGATTGACACCGCCGTCAGCTGAATGGTCGCAGTTAAAACTGATCCAGCCGATGGCGTCATTCCACGCCCAACCGCGGAAGTCCCCCGCGCCGTCAATCGTGACCTGATAGTTTGACGCCTGACAATTCGCCGCCGAAACATTTCCACACCAAAAACTGATCCAGCCGATGGCGTCATTCCACGAGTAACCGGTCAGATTGCCATACCCGTCATTGATCACTTTAAAATTATTGGCCGCGCACGTGTTGCCGTTCGGGGTCGTACCGCAGTCAACGGCAACGTCGCCGATAGAGGATGCCGTTGCGACGCCGGTCAGCTGCGCCGGCAACACGTTTGTACCCGCAAAATCAATCCAACCCACAGCATCGTTCCACGCCCAGTGCTCGGCCGCCTGCGGAGAAATATTTCCGGCAAGGACGAATGAATAAAAAAGCAGGGACGCGAAAATGCTAAAAAGTAAACCGGTGTAAATTTTATGATTGCGCATCGTCATAATTCCCTGTGATGAGTTTTTCGATATGTCCGCTCTTCTTATTTCTTACTTCATACCTCTTACGTCTTTCTCCTCCCCTTACGGCAGCTGTAATTTAATTGTTCCGGGCTGCGAGGTGGTATCAACTCCGGCGCCGGCGGTGTCATATTTATCGCTCGCCGCAAATGTCCCGGATTGCCCCGAACCGCCGGACCAGTCGGCTTGCGCGCTTGACGTATTACGCGCCGAACGCGTGATGTACTTCACGAACGAAAACTGCGGCGTTGACGCGCCTTCTTGCCACTGCGCGGTTACCGTGATTTTTTTTGTTGAAGGATCAAGCGTTCCGGAAGCCGCTATCGCGCCGGATCCGTCCCGCGTGACGTCTTGAACCGTAAAATATCGGGTATACTGCACAGCGCCGACGGTGAGCGTTTCGATGCCGGGAGTAATGACGAGACCTCCGCCCGAAGAACTGACATAGTACGCAGTCGGCGCGGGAGAAAGCGCGCCGATATTCCCGCGCCAATCCGCCTCCGCGAGCACCGCCATATTGTCCACAAGTCCCTGCGCGGCAAACAGCGCCCCCTGCACCGGCTTATTCACCGAGTCAACGCGCAACGCAAGCGCGATGGTCGTTGCCGCGCCGCCGATAAGCAGCGCGCTGATAGCGATGGCCACCATGAGCTCAAGCAACGATTGCCCACCTTGGCTCGCTCGCCTCGCTGGAGCTATGGCGAAGCGGGCCGGAGCATTTGCTACGCGTAGGCGGCCTTGGCTCGCTCGCCTCGCTGGAGCTATGGCGAAGCGGGCCGAAGCCTTTTGGCTAAAATTCAATCCGTCCGTTCGCATAAATAGTGATCGTGGTACTTGCGGCATCGTTACCTACAACGCCTATCTTTATTATAACAGCGGCGCCGCCGATTGGATATCCGGTTAACCGGTCAAAAATGGCGTCTTTGCGGCTGCCTGTTGCCGGATCGCGGAACTCCAGATCGCTTTTCAATGTCGTCGTCGCGGAAGCCAAGTAATTGATCCCGCCGGTGGAGTACAATGTCGCCGTCCCCCTGGCTCCCCCGACGAAACGCACGCCCCACGATAATCCGTCTTCGCCGGTTGTCGCGTTGGAACGCGCGTCGCGGAGCGTTGACGCAACCGATTGCGTGGTCAACCGCAAATCCTGCAGGGATCGATAGTTTAATAGCCCCAAAGAACCGACGGCAAGGATCACAACCAAAATCCCGCTGACGATAAGTAATTCAATGAGGGTGTAACCTTTTGCGAGACGTAAGAAATAAGACATAAGACGTAAGAGAAAAACGCAGAAAGTAAAAAGGGTTCAGCTACTGCCCTACTTCTTACTTCCTACGTCTTGCTTCTATCCACACTAGAACTGCCCCACCAATTGATAAATCGGAACAATGATAGCCAGCGCAATGAGCCCCACGATGCCGCCGATGAAGAGGAGCATCAGCGGCTCCACGAGCGATACGAGCGTTTTGAGCGACGTATCAATTTCGGAATCATAAAACTTCGCGAGCGTGTCCAGAATTTCCGCGGTATGCCCGGCTTTTTCCGAAACCGCGATAAGATTTGAGACAACCAGCGGGAACGCCGGTTCGCGGCGGAACGCTTCACCGAGCCCCGCGCCTTTTGCCACGCCTTCATCCGCAATGCGGTGAAGGCCGTCTTTCATCGAAGGAAATGCTACAACATCCCCGGTAATCCGGAGCGATTCCAAAATCGGCATTCCCGACCGCATGAGGGCCGAAAGTGTTGAGGCGAACTGCTGCAGCGAAATTCTCTGGAACACCGCGCTGAACACGGGAGCGTGCGAAAGCAGCGTGTAGAGCGTTCGCCGTCCGGCAAGCGTTTGCGCGAAAAAGAACCATGCGCCGCCGACCGCTACCACGATGCCCGCGACAAAAAACCAGACATGACCGGCCAGATATAGCCCCGCGGTAAACACGACGCGCGAGAAGAGCGGCGGCTGCGCTCCGGTGCTCATAAATACGTTCGCGATCTTCGGCAACGCGAAGGTAACAAGGAAGAACAGGATGGTCGTCGCGAGCACGAGCAAAATTACCGGGTACGTCACCGCCGCCTTGATTTTATTCCGGAGCGACTGCTGCCGCTCCAGCGAAACGCTCAAACTCTCGAAAGCGAAATCGAGATTGCCGGAAAGCTCACCGGCCTTGATCAGATTCACGAATACCGGAGAAAAATAATTCGGGTAGCGGGCGAACGCGAGATAAAACGGCTGGCCCTTTTCAAGTCCGCCTTTAAGCTCCGTCAAAAACGCTTTCATCGCCGGCTTTTCAACATCGGCGGTCAAGATATCAATAACGCGGAAAAGATCCACGCCGACTTTGAGCATCAGCCCCAGGTAACGCGTGAGAAAAATTTGGTCAGAAACGGTGATGGGCTGACCGAAAAACCGTTGGACGCGCGCGGAGCCCGCCGAAGCATCAACGCGCTGCACTGTAACGGGCTTCAACCCCTTAGAACCCAAAAACACGAGTACGTCGGCAGTGGCAACCGCGTCATAATCCCCCTCAACAGTCTTTCCGACCGACGTAGTGGCAATATAGTGGAATTTCATACGATAAAGCGTCGAGCGGTTAGCGTATAGCGGTTAGCAAGTTGGCCTAAACGCTGAACGCTAAACCCTAAACGCTGCTTTTACTCCCTAATTACACGAAACACTTCTTCGATGGTCGTCATGCCGCGCTCGACTTTGCGCAGGCCGTCTTCAAACATCGTAACCATCCCCTCCTCGCGGGCAGTTTTCCGAAGAGCGTCAAGCGAAAACTCAGGCGAAACAAGCATCCGGCGGACAGACTCAGAAATCTGCAGCAACTCATAAATACCGAATCTGCCCCGGTAACCGATGTGTCCACAGCGCTCACAGCCCGCCCCGCGGTACATGAGTTTCGGCGGCTTATACGCGGTCACAATGCCCATGGTCTGGAACTGCGTTTCAATCGCTGTCATGGTGCCGGTGTCGGGTGTGTAGGATTCGATGCAGTCCAGACAGATGCGCCGCACGAGGCGCTGGCCAACGACAAGATTCAGCACTGCCGCGACCAAAAACGGCGCGATACCAATATCAAGCAACCGCGGCACCGCGGTCGCGGCGTCATTGGTGTGAAGTGTTGAAAGCACCAGCGAGCCCGTAAGCGCCGAATGTACGGAAATCTCGGCGGTTTCCTTATCGCGGATTTCGCCGACCATAATGACATTCGGATCCTGGCGCACGAGCGACCGGAGCCCGGCGCCAAACGTGATGCCGGCCTCAGGGTTAATCTGCGTCTGATTCACATTGGGAATACCGAACTCAATCGGATCTTCAATAGTGACAATATTCACCTCCGGACGGTTCAGCGTCGTCAAGACCGCATACAGCGTCGTAGTTTTCCCGGAGCCGGTCGGCCCACATGCTAAGACCATCCCGTACGCCTTGGAAATATTTTCCCTGATGATCGCGATAGTATCGGGTAACATGCCGATTTCTTCAAACGACAGCGGCCGCTGCGTCGCGGTCAGAATTCTTCCGACAATTTTTTCGCCGTAGAGCGTCGGCATCACCGACACTCTCACGTCAACGGTATCATCGCCGATTTTGTAGCGGAACCTTCCGTCCTGGGGTTTGGCATGTTCGTCAAGCTTTAAATTCGCAAGGATCTTGATGCGCGCGATAATGGCGCTGTGCACCTCCTTCGGCATACGAAGCACTTCGTGCAGCACGCCGTCAATGCGGTAACGCACCAGCAATTCGCTCTCCAAAATTTCCAGGTGCATATCCGAGGCGCGCATCGCGACCGCGTACGAAAGAATCGTATCTACAATCGCCACGATGGGGAGTTCGGTCGCGGACTCCTCGCTTCCTCCGGCTTTGAGTCGCAGCGTCGCCTGAATGTTCTCGTTAATGACACGCTGAAAATCTTCGTAGCGGCGCTTGCTGTAAAATGAAAAACCACGATTCAAGTCGTCCTGCGACGCAAGATACGGCTTGACCGGCTGTTGCAGATATTGCTGTAAAAAATCTATGGTCTGCAAATCGCTCGGGTCCGCCATGGCGACCAAAAAAGCGCCCGCGGATTCGCCGAACACAATCGCGTGCTTTTCCCGCGCGACATCCTCCGGAAGCTTGCGCAACAACTCCTCGTTAATGGCGATACCCCCGAGATTGGCGCGTGGCACGCCCAAAAACTTCGCAAGTAGGTCATAAAAATACTCCCAGGTAATAATGCCGTGCGCGATAAGCACATGCACCACGTCCTGGCCCAAACGCGCGGCGTCGTTCACCGCCGCGGCGAAATCCGCCGGCGTCACAACACCATCGCGCTGTAAAATCTTTTCAAGTTGTTCCGGAGGAATTTGCCGCATTCGCGTTGACACGCTACGGCGCCGCGAATTGCATCAATCGCAGAAACGGCAACTGTAGCGCCCATGTATATATCAGTATATCAAAGAGCGCGACCGGCAGCCATAACTCGCGCAGAGAAAACTTGTCCGAACGGCGCAAAATCAAAGATCGGAACGCGATAATGACCGCCGCCGCGATAATCATTGAACACGCGTACAATATCCAGCCCGGAGTTCCGGAAAGAAAAACACCGAGCACAAGCGCGGAAAACTCGTCGTCGTAGAAGAACGCTCCGTCATGCCGACGGTTGTATACGCGCGCCATAACCACCAGCACAAGCGCGACAAAAAGCGAAAGAACGTAAGGCGCGAACAACCGCCACCCGACGTAGGTCAAGAAATATACAATGGATTGATGCGGTGGGAGCAAAAACTTCTGCGGAGCAGCGAGGGACCACGCGCGATATTGAACTACCGATTCAATGCCGAGCAATAAAAAAAGTCCGGCAACACTCGCTAGAGCAATGAAACGCAAACGCACGACCACAAAAGGGCGGTAGCCCAAGGCTACCGCCCCAATGAGAATGGCGAGAACTGCAATGCTATACGTTACGACAAGCGCCATCATACTTCACTCGCGTTAGAGGTCCAGAGCCGGGTCGTTGCCGATCTCGTATACACCCACAACGTTGCCGCCGTCGGTTGACTCAACATCGTTCGTGCCGGTGTTTGAATAACGCGTGCTCTCCATTTTCGCGTCTATTTCAAACCAACGATTTACGTTATCGCAACCATACTGATAGTTGTACTCAACCCCACTCACGGTTGCATTAGTCGGATCTTTCGGCAAAGACGAAAGCGGAGCTCCACCAGATGCGTCGCCGAAGTTCACCGGAACCCATCCAGCACCCCCAACGGTTAATGCAATATTCGCTGACTGAGCTATATTGCTCACGCCAGTCAAACGCCGTGCCGCCGGTGTAACGCTTGACCAATAATTCGCCGCGCAGGTTCCGCCCGCTGCCTGTAAGCCTGGCGTCGCCGCAGTGGCAAGATAGAAGCCAATCGCGCTCTTTAATGCGGACATGTCCGAGATGCGTTGGGAATCGCGCGCCTGCGCGAAGAGCTGCGCCGGGTTCAACACAAGAATCGTTGCGGTGGCAAGAATGGCAAGAATGCCGATGACAATCAAAAGTTCAATAAGGGTAAATCCTTTTTTCATTTTTTTATTTTTTTAATAACGAATATTTTTCTTTGTAACTACTTCTCTGTCGTATCGACCTTTTATACTTCAAGAATAGTGCTTTTTCCCAAGCACTATTACCTGTTTATTATACCGCGATTACTATGTACGCGCAAAAACGCAACTGTGGATAAATCCCGACAATGATTACTCCCCTATCATCGCGCGGATTTTCACGATCAAGTCGTCAATAGAGGTATTCGCTTTCACAAAGTACTCAACCGCGCCAAGCGACTTACCGCGCGCGACATCTGTTTCCTGCCCGAGATTGGACATCACGATAACCGGGGCTGTTGCGCCCGGTTTTGCGCGCATTTCTTCCAGCACTTCAAACCCTGACCTTCCGGGAAGAATAATGTCCAGAATGATAAGATCAGGCGTCATTTCATCAAGCGCCGCGATCGCCTCGTCACCATTCACTGCCAAAGATACCTCAAAACCGCCGTCTTTCTCAAGCCGGCTTTTTAAGAGCGACGACAAAAAATGGTCGTCCTCAACCAAAAGAATTTTTTTATGTTCGTCTGCCATGTACTTTACTTTACACGACAACCAAAAAACGCGAAAGAGCGCGCAATGCCTCATTCGCATTTTTCGTGAAAACCTAGGATCAAAAACTTTTGCGTTATCCCAACCTTGCTTCATCAGAAAGCAAGTCCGCGTCGAGACTTTTGGCTCATCGACGAACGCCATACGCGCGCCTTGCGACGCGCTCCGATCTATTATGTTCTATAAAAAAATTATAGAAGTTTATGTAGATGATCCACGCACAGCTTCCGCTACGCGTGCCTTGTTACGACTTAGCCCTCATCATCGATCCTACCCTTACCCAGCACTTTGTTAACAATGACATTGCGAACAAAGTGCTGGGCTTCAGGTATTACCGACTCCGCTGGCTTGACGGGCGATTATCTTCTCTAAAACAGAGAATTGATGTTCCCAAGCCGACGCTCTTTATTTTTTATAGAGGTCGGCTCCCCGACTTTACGTCGGGGCCGCACGGACGGATTTCCCGTATGCGGCGAGCTCAATGCATTTGCTGTTTTAACCGATACAATTTCTCTAATAACTTTTGCATTTGAGTGAGTACCTTCGTCCCGCAATGCGGGACTACTATGACTCAGCTGACTTCTGACGCTGCGTCAGTTTTATGTTATCCCGACATCCATTATTTTTCAATAAGAGGTCGGGAACAGCAATCAGATCTCCACAGGTCACGCAATATTCCGTTCCAGGCATCCCGAAAAAGCCGTTTCGCATAGTCTTCCCCGACCTCACCACCCACTATCAGGTCGACTGGCTTTTATTACTTCCGGGCTGTCTTTTGCCTCGTGATTCTCCATCCCCGAACCTCACGGTTCGGGACTATCGTCGGCTATGCTCCGCAGACGCTGCGGAGAAGCGGATTTTAACCGCTTGGATTATTGCGCTACTGCGCGCTTTTATTGTGAGTACAGGACTCGAGAACGTATTCACCGTAGTGTAGCTGACCTACGATTACTAGCGATTCCAACTTCATGAAGGCGAGTTGCAGCCTTCAATCTGAACTGGGGCCGTGTTTTTGGGATTAGCTCCGCCTTGCGGCTTGGCAACCCTTTGTAACGGCCATTGTAGCACGTGTGTGGCCCAGGGCATCAGAGGGCCATGCGGATTTGACGTCATCCCCGCCTTCCTCCCCCGTTTTTGACTCCGACGCAAGGTCGGGGGCAAAAACGGGGGCGGTTTCCGGTGACACTTATAACACCAGATAGGGGTTGCGCTCGTTACCCCACTTAAGGGAACGTCTCACGATACGAGCTGACGACAACCATGCAGCACCTGTGCACTTGTCCTTGAGAGACGACCGACGTTTCTGCCGGTCTTCAAGTGCATTTCAAGCCCTGGTAAGGTTCTTCGCTTACCGTCGAATTAAACCACATGCTCCACCGCTTGTGCGAGTCCCCGTCTATTCCTTTGAGTTTTAGCCTTGCGGCCGTACTTCCCAGGCGGTCGACTTAACGCGTTAGCTTGGCCACTCCGAGGGTCGATACTCGAAACAGCTAGTCGACATAGTTTAGGGCGTGGAATACAAGGGTATCTAATCCTTTTTTCTGCCCACGCTTTCGTACACTGAGGGTCAGGAATGCTCCAGTTACATGCTTTCGCCTTTGGTGTTCCATACGATATCAACGGATTTCACCCCTACACCGTATGTTCCAGTAACCTCTCGCACCCTCTAGTCTTGCCGTATCTATTGCGGCCTCACCGTTGAGCGGTGAGATTTAACAATAGACGCACAAGACCCCCTACGCACGCTTTACGCCCAATAAATCCGGATAACGCTTGGAGCCTTCGTATTACCGCTGCTGCTGGCACGAAGTTAGCCGCTCCTTATTCCTGCCGTGATCAATAACTTTCTAAGGCAGAAAAGCAGTTTACAGACCGAAGCCCTTCATCCTGCACGCGGCGTCGCTCGATCAGACTTTCGTCCATTGTCGAATATTCTCGACTGCTGCCTCCCGTAGGAGTACGGGCCGTGTCTCAGTCCCGTCGTTGGGGGTCACCCTCTCAGGTCCCCTACTGGTCATAGCCTTGGTAGGCCGTTACCCTACCAACTAGCTGATCAGACCTAGGCCGCTCCCAAAGCCCCTTGCGGGTTTACTCTTGCGAGACTATCGGGTATTACCCCCGCTTTCGCGGGGCTATCTCCGACTTCGGGGTACGTACCAAGGTGTTACTAACTCGTTCGCCGCTGCGTAAACCCTTGCGGGCTTACACCGCTCGACTTGCATGCCTTATCCACGCCGCCAGCGTTCATCCTGGACCAGGATCAAATCCTCTAAGAAAACAGAGCAGAGCGTATAGCGTATAGCGTATAGCGTATAGTTTTGCTAAACCCTAAACCCTAAACCCTAAACCCTCACCCTGTTGTTTGTTGGGACAACGAAAAAGTTTTCGATTTTCGTTGCATTGAACTCATAGGTTTAAATATGAGTTCGGATCCTTATCACAACTAATCAATTGTCAACGTCCATTCAATAACATATCCGTCCCGCCTCCCGTCGGGAGGCGAGGCTCGCCCCGCACTGCGGGGCGGCTCGCGCCCGAGACCGAAAGCAAGACGGACACACTACCACCTATTTCCTGCCTGTCACTTGTATACTCAATAGTACTCAAACCCCCTCCCTCTTGTCAAGAGGTTAAAGTTGTGTATAATAGGTACTATATGAAAACAGACATCCATCCGAAGTATTATCCCGACGCGAAAATAACGTGCGCGTGCGGACACAAGTTTTCCATCGGCGGAACGAAGCCGGAATTAAGCGTGGAAATTTGTTCCAAATGCCATCCGTTCTTTACCGGAAAAGAGAAACTCATTGACACCGCCGGCAAAGTGGAGAAGTTCAAGGCGCGTCTCACAAAAGCGGCCAAGGCGCCGAAAGTGGAAAAGAAGCCGAGAGTGAAGAAGCAGGCGAAGTAGCTTATCTCATATATAATAAGACCTATAAGACATATAGGTCTTATTCGTTCTATAGCCATTCATATGGAAGGCGTACAAAAAATCATATTGGAGGTAAGAGCAGGGGCGGGAGGCGACGAGGCCTCAATTTTCGCCGGCGAACTCGCGCGCATGTATCAACGCTACGCCGCGAAACGCGGCTGGGGTTTTACGCCATTGGACTCCAGCGCGGGAACGCTCGGCGGATATAAAACATTTATCGGCAAAATGTCGGGCGTAGGAGTGTATGACGCCTTAAAACAAGAGTCCGGCGTGCACCGCATCCAGCGCGTACCGGCAACGGAAAAAGCGGGCCGCATACACACCTCAACCGCCTCCGTCATTGTGCTTCCGGAAGTGGAGGCAAAAGATGTGACCCTGAACATGAATGACTTGGAAATTACCTTCCAGCGCGCCGGCGGCCCGGGCGGACAGAATGTGAACAAAGTGGAAACCGCCGTCCGCATCGTCCACAAACCCACGGGCATTTCCGTATTCTCCCGCGCCGAGCGCAACCAGCACGCCAACAGAGAAGCGGCGCTGGACATCATCCGCGCAAAACTCTACGAATTACAGAAAGAGGAAGAAGCAAAAAAATTAGGGGTTTCGCGCCACGAACTTGTCGGCACCGGAGACCGCTCGGAAAAAATCCGCACCTACAACTTCCCCGATGATAGAATCACCGACCACCGGTTCGGCGTGAAAGTGCACAACATCGAGAAGGTGCTTGAAGGAGACCTGGATATTCTCCTCGACAAAATCAAAAAGGCAACAAATAGCAAATAAAACAGGAAGCGACGCAGAGGAATTCATCCTCTGCGTCGCTTTTTGCTGACAGGCCCTACCCCCTCCGCTTCTTCCGCCTCTTGGGGCATTGCGGATCCTCCTCGCACTCTAACGCGACATCCTCAGGGTCAAGACCCGGAGGCACATCACGTGCCGTGAGATTGCACGCGCATTTTGTCCGCGTAGTAGTAATCCGCACCGTTCTCGTGATCTGCGTCGACCGAGTCTCTACCGGCTTTGCTCCGGTGGGATTTGTGTAGTAACCGCCTCGGTTTCCTTCGTTGACCCACTCACCCTTATTGCAGCCGCAGACCAGCACGGGCCCATCACCACACCTGCCGTCGTAGTAGGCCTCTTTGCCGCAAACGCTGCAATACCATGTGCCTCCTGTCATGACATGCACCTCCAAACATCGCACAACTGCAATCACTATAACAACGGCTCTATATAGCCGCAAGCCGCGCCACAATCTCCGGCAACATCCGAGTAAGCATTTTTCTTCGGTGATTCACGGATTCATGCTCCTCGTGCGTCAGGTCTTTATAGAGTTTGTTGAATTGCGGAATAAAAAGTAAACCGCGGAACGGCAATCCCGGATCCATTTCCGTCGGACGCTCGTCGAGCAGCACACCCTCCAGCGCGTCCGTTTCCGTTAAGCAAACATCCCCGTCATAAAACGCGATGACGGCCCGTAGCCGTGCGGTACGTTTTTCGCGCGGCACCCCTTCAAGACGCTTGAGTGCATAATCTACCATTTCCCAATCGGTCATTTCTCTGCCAATCCACCGCCGGCTCTTCACACCCGGCTCACCGCCCAAGGCATCAATCTCCAATCCCCCGTCATCGGCGACGCACGGCATCCCCGTAAGCTGAAAATAACTCTTGGCTTTCAAAATCGCATTCTCCTCAAATGTTGTTCCGGTCTCCTCAATCGCCTTGATATCCGGAAAATCAATCAGCGATTGCGTTTTAATCCCCGCGCGTTCAAAAAACCCGCCAATTTCTTTCGCCTTGCCGGGATTTTTCGTTGCGATAAGCAGCTGCTTCATATAAAAAGTATAACCGCCACCACACATTTCCGAAATACTTAAATCAAAGACGCGCAGCGCCTACATTACCATCACTCCTCCAACCCAGGTTAATCGTGGACTTGACTTTCAAGCGATCACGTTGAAGCGAGGAAATAAATTCCCGAACGGAAAACCACGAAGTCGGAACAATGGCGCTGTATGAATCCCGAAGGCCGATGGACATCGGCCGGAGGTTGAGTTCGCCTTGTTCCGGTAACTTCCGCGGTTTGCAGTGAGGAGAATTTATCCGAGCGGAGACCGCTCGCCTAAAAGCAAAATTATGATTACCCATTCAACACATCTATATCCGCCTGAAACTGCTGCGCCCTTGTCACGACCCGCTCGCCATACGTCCACAAATACCGCTGCCATCGCCCCCCTGCATAATACCGCGCGGCCGCGCGACGTTCTTCGGAAATTGACGAGCCCTTCAAGGCACCCGAATCGCGCAAATACAAGGCCGATGCCATAAACGCATCCGCGTTCCGCCATGGCGAAGCGGGATTATTGCCGGTAAGCTCCCCCACACGCTTTGCGTACAGGTTCCACGTGGACGGAATAAACTGCGCCGGGCCCATCGCGCCGCCATAGGCGCCATCGGCATTCGCGCACGACACCGTTACGGTGTCGGGACTAATCGACAAAGCGGAAGTAAGCGATAAGAACACCGGCACATCGCGAGTGGGATTCATGGCGGGCTTACCGCTCCGCGAATTCACTTCGTTGTACTTACACCTCCCCACGTTTTGCCCCAGCGCGGATTCGCGGTCCAACACCGCCAAAATCATCGCCGCGCGCACGCTTGTTGCCGCCTCGGCAACCTTCGCGTACTTCAACGCCTCTTCGAACGACAGCTCGCCACCACCTAAAAATTCAAAAATCTGCGCGCGGATTTGCGCCGCGGTCTTTTTGGAGAGCGTCAGCAGTTCCTGATACTTTGATTCCTGTCCCTTGGTTGTCACAAGCAGCGTGCTTTTCTCGCCCTTCACATCCTGCAACGCCGCCCGTTGTTCGTCTTGATACCGTTGCAACGACACCGCGTCCGTGCGCTTTTCCGCAAGCGCCTCCTGTTCGGTCACAAGCTCCACGCGCAAGTTGCTGATTTTTTCAACCCCAAGACGGAGATTGTCCTGAAACACCATAAGGTTATTCAGGTCATTTACAAATCCCGAAAGGTCGGGGTTTTTGAGCAGCACCTCGAAAAGTCCGGCCGCGTCGCGCTCACGGATTTGCTGCAGCGTCCGCTGAAGCGCGCGCTTATTAAAATCCAAGTCCTGCTCCACGACTGTCACTTTTGTTTTATTTTCCACAATATCCTCGTCAAGTTTTGTGATGGAAATCTCAATAGCCTTCATCTGCAGATTAAGCTTCTTAATTTTTGTGTTAAGCCGGTCAATTTCCGACTGCAATGTTTTCCCTTGTTTCTTGTAATTGGAAACCGTAGATTCGTACTGCGAGATTTGTCCTTCAATATCCGTAAGCTGCTGCTCCAGCACTTTGCGTTCGGCTTCGCTTGGCTGCCCCGCGGCGGCAAGCGAGGCAACAGAGCTCACCGGAGCAAGCACGGAACCGAAAATAAAATACATCGCGACGAGCGACAAAAGTATCCCCTCCGTAACGGAACGCAAGGGAATGCGGATGGTCCGCGCGCGCGCCAAATTCACCCGGGCGCTCAGCGGACTGAGTGGATGCACAAAACTTCGCCGAATCTCAACAATTGCCCTCGGTTTTCGGAGCATACCTTTAGTATAACAAAAAATCGGTCCCGCACTGCGGGACCAATTTTTTGTTCTTACTTCATATTTCTTACATCTTATTTCTTTGCCGTCGCTTCCGCCGCCGGTGCTGCACCAGCCGCGGGTGTTTCGGCGGCGGCTTTTGCCGCCTCGCGCTCCGCCACCTTTTCTTCGGTTTCCACCTTAATTGTTTCAACGCTTCCAGCCGCCTGCATCGCCGCTTCCTGTTCTTCGGTGATCTTTGCTTTGATGGTTGCCACAACCACTTTACCATCCACAAGGACTTTCACCTCCGGTGAAATGCCCAAATCGCTCACGTGGATGCTCATACCGATATCGGCAAGCACAGAAATATCAACGGTGATGGTGTGCGGAAGTTTATCCGGCATCGCTTCAATCGGAAGCTCCTGCAATGTACGCACAAGCACTCCGCCTTTGTCTTTCACGCCCAATGATTCACCCACAAACACGAGCGGCACTTTTGTCTGAATCTTTTCATCCATCCGCACCTGGTACAGGTCAACATGGATCGGCTCACTCGTAATGGCATCACCCACCACATCATAAATAAGTGCCGGTCGTTTTTCATCGCCGACAACCACGGTCACAATAGTGTTCTCACCCGCCGCTTTATACACCTTTTTGAAATCTTTCGCGGGAATCGCCAAATGCATATTGCCGATGCCGCGGCCATAGAGCTCCGCAGGAATGAAGCCCTCTTTCCTGAGCGTTGAAACTATCTTCCCGAACTTTTCCCGTTTTTCTGCTTTCAGTTCCATGGGAGTAATCGCGAACCTGCCTACCGGTAGGCAGGTAATACGAATCAGAACGAAATAATGCCAATACGAACAATGATAAAAGTATAGCAGAACGAATAAAAATTGCAAGCCCCGCGCCACACACGGTGGAACGGGGCTCACGCTTCACGTTACGGGTACACGAGCATGGCGTCCTCGCCGCACTCGAGGTAGATGCACTCCTCACCAATGTCGGCGGAAAGTGTCGCGAGGAACTCCTGGAGAAGCGGGACCTTCGTCCGCTGATCGTCCTCCTTGAAGGAGACGCGGAACTCGCGCAGCTCGTCGTACTCGGCGATGCCGGTGCCGAAGTAGCCGTAGATGTTGCCCGAGGCACAGGTATAGCCGCCGAACGTGCGGCTCAGGAACGTGTGAATCGTCTTCGCGACGCTCTGTTTCGTTTTGGAATACTTCGGGTTGTACACCTTGATTGACGGAATGAGAAACATGGCGCGCCGTCCCAAACTCTCGATACGCATCTGATTTCTCCTTACACGAACCACTGCCAACATACTATACCGTTATATCAAAAAATACAAGTGTCCATAAAAAACAGTGCGCCTCGGTAGCCAATGGCTACCGAGGCGCTGAATTACGAACTACGAGTGCGGTTCCTGAACCGACTCCGCACATGGTAACGCCCGATGCGAGAGTACCGGCCGCCCAGGAAGAGCGCGTGCTGCGTCCGTGAGGCGATAGCGGTGCCGGGCGCAATCCCCCGTCGGATGCATGTAGCCCGCGTGACGCCACTTGGACAAATCCGACGCAACACTCTTCTTCATGATCAGCAGCTCGGGCTTCCGCGCCGCGATTCTCCGGACGATTTCCCTGAACGTGATCCTCCTCGGAGCCTGCGTCCTTGAGCGTCGCCCAGATGAGCTCCGCCACAAGGCCAGGCTGCTCCTTCCCAACCTTCGCGTCGTCCTTCCGCTGATAGAGACAGGTATTTCCCACAAGCACCCTAGCCAACTCGTCACGCTCGGAACGGTCATACAACGACCGCCTCACGTTGATCACCGGGACATCGGCGCCAGTGGCGCATTCCTGCGCCGTAAACGCATCATCGCCCATCTGCTCGATGAACTTAACGATGCGATCCTGATAGTCCCGCGGAATCATGGTCTCGCCCTTTTTCCCTGCCATCCTGCAATCTCCAACAAACTGTTCCCGGCAAATCTTTACCTACTATAGCAAACGCCCGCGCTTTTGTCAATAGGACAATTCGCGCGAATTGTCCTATTGAAATTGTTTCGGCCGCCCACCAGAGGTGAACGGCCGAACGTTGTCGAACGAACATTACGAAGTGACGCCCGCAATGCGCTGGAACTCCGAAACGTAGGAATACAAGGCCTCCTCCATCCGTTCCCAAACCCAATACGCATTCGGCGCGTCCAGTGCCTGAAGAAGTCCCGCGGCGCTGCACTTCTCGAACGCGAATCCGCACTCGCGCTCGATGGTTTCCCGGAACGTCGGGTCGTACGCCGCGTCGCGCCAGAAGAGTAACAACTTATCCGGGCTCCACATTTTGACGCGCAAGAGCAGCGCGTCCATGACCGCGAGACGGACGGCGTCCTCATTTGTCTCGCGGAGTCCGGCGGCGAGCTCAGCGTCCGTCATCGTTTGGAACCGCGCGACGGCCTCCAAACGCCATGACATAAACACCGCCTCGTCCTCGGGACTCCATTCCGTATTCCCCTCCTCCTCGGACTCGTCGTCATCCAAGTCCTCCCCGCATGGGTCGGGGGTGTAGCGCACCGCAACGTGGTTGAACACCGCGAAGAACTGCTCCGCGGAAAACGCCGGAAGGCGACTCCTCAACACGCCTTCAAGCGCAATCCGCCCCTTCGCATCCGGGAACATGCACTCCTCGCAAATCCGAAGGAGCTCTTCGTTTGTACACTCGCCGAGTCGCGGCAGGAGATCCCTCCAGAGATGCGGACATTCATGCCGCAGCCCGAGCGCGTCAATCAAAACCGCGACGGGATAGTCTTTCGAATCGAGTTCCTTGAAATTCAGAAGCACCCGGATCGCAATTTCCCTTAGCGGCACCATCACGAGCATCAAACTTCCTCCAATATGATGACCGGTCACTACAAACAGCGTAGTACAAACGGGGCGCAAGTGTCTACGACCGAAAAAGCTTCAACCGCTGAGCAACGATTCCCTTTATGCCTAGAACGGAATACGCAAGTAATTTATACGGCGCGACTTCTTTGGGTTTTTCGGCAAATGCTTTCTCCAATCCCTTTCTCCACGCTAAACGGATTTCGGTGCTGATATGAATAATCGCGCAACCGTTCTTTACGGCGGCAACAAACTCCGCGTCTTTTGACCCCGATCCGCCATGTAAAACAAGCGGCACCCGCGCTGCTTCCGCTATTTCCCGGATGCGATTGATATTGAGCGCCGGCTCCATTCCGGAAACCATCATCCCGTGAATGTTCCCCACCGCCGGCGCGAATAAATCCACGCCGGTTTCTTTCACAAACCGCGCGGCATCCTCGGGCGTGGTCAGATCTTCTTCGGAAATCTGCACACCCTCGGGAAGTTTTTCAAGCAACGCGGAGGATTGGCCGATGTAGCCAAGTTCACCCTCAACAATAATTTCCGGATTGATTTTTTTTGCCAGCTCCACCGCCGCGCGCGTTTGCGCTATATTTTCTTCAAAACTCAATTTTGCCCCGTCAAAAATTATTGCGTCATACCCCAAAAGCGCGGCATCGCGAACTTTATCCAACGAATACGTATGGTCGGCATTCAAAAAAATAGGGTGACCAAGCTCCTCGCGCATATTACGCACCAACGACACCGCGTTTTCCGGACCGATAAACTCCCGCTCACCCTCAGAGGTACCAATAAGCACCGGCACTTTCTCGCCGATTATTCGCGAAACCTCAACCGCGGCCTCAACAATGGCTTTGAGTCCCGCGATGTCGGAAATATTAAAATGCCCAAGCGCGATTTTTCTTCGCTTTGCATCTGCAATGAATTCTTTTAAAGTTTCCATAAGAAAAAACTTCGTTAGATTATTAGCTTCATTAGCTTCGTTAGAACGGACAACCAAACCAACAAGCTAACGAAGCTAAAAGCTAAACCCCAAACCATCCTTGAATTATATATCGTTGACTCCAATCCTCCAACTCCGCTTCGCTAAAGTAACTGATAAAAATCTTATTCCACAATGCCTCCTGCTGATGATACAGATATTTGATGAGCTCTTTTTCTTTCACCAGCGCCATAACGGTGTCCACAATGTTGAAACTCACGAGTACCGGCACCCCGGTCTCCGTCGGGAAAAAATCTCCCGCCCAACCCAAGCCGCGCCAAAAATCTAACCCATCCTTAAATCCGCGCACAACGTGTTCAATGTTCAAGATGTCCGCCTCCGCCCTGGCCCAGTGCAACGCCTCAGGGTTCACATGCGGCTCAAACAAGCGCCAGTCATTTTCATCGTCTTTTGCAAGATAACGCTGAACAATCAGCCAGCGCGGGCGATCCGCTTCCATGGCGAACGAAGGCAACCGCCGCGCGACAACGTCGCCACGCAAGGCGGAGATGAGATGCGCGGCAAACGTTTCCTCGCTCTTTTTCATAAATCCCTCAAAGAGCGTCGCGTAGTACGCAACTTCGTGCAAATAGTGATTCAGCAAACTCACCAGGCGGAGTGTTTCTCCGGAAATACCCAAAAAAATCGGAATGACGAAAATAACGCCGAGCTCTTTTAAGTGGCTCACATTGTGATATTTTTTCGCGACAAATTTTTCCGCAGCCGAAGCCCACTTCGGCTGTAACGCCTGCAGATGGATTTTCCGCCACTCAAAGTCCTTTGGGGTCAGCTGTTCATACTGCTTAAAAAACACGGTATTGAGCCACACCGGGTCTTCCAAAAAACGCAGCGCGCAATACACCTCGCGGATATCTTCCTTCGCGAGCATTTCGGAAACCGTCGCGTATTTCAACGCCTCAAGAATCTTCTTCGGCGGCTCGGCCTTCAGGAGTTCCGCGGCCTTCGTAAGTTTCAAAAAATATCCCTCACCCGGAGGTGTGACACTCGCCACAAAATCACAGATCTTCTGCGCAGTGGATTCCAGCCGTAACGAAAAAACACCGCAAACTTCAAAAATCTTAAGATCATCGGCTTCAATTTTTGACCGCAACGCGTCAAAAATTTCAACTGCTTTGATATCCTTCATGTCTTTTCCTCCGAACCCAAGCCGATGCAGCCGATCCGAAACCAGCGCGTCATTTTCTTCAACAATGCGCGCCATCACCCCTACCTTTCCGGTTGCGCGCTCCATCGAGCTCTCGAGGTCATTGATCGTTTGCTTGCTCACACGCAACATTCTCGCGATTTTTTCTTGTGGAGTATCCATGTGAACGTGAACCTCGCAACGTAAAACTTATAAACTCGCAACCACAACTCCAAGCTCCTTCCACCTCGGCTCTGATGCAAATTTCGCTTTCGTAAGTATTCCTTCTTTTGCTCCGATGTACTCCACAACCGAAGTCGCGTTCGCGCTCCCCAGCCGGATGGCGTATCGGATAGCGTCGAGGGTATAGGGTTTAGCGTTTAATTGAGCGCTATCACCCTGAACGCTATACGCTAAACGCTGCCGCAAAAGCCCCGCCACAAATCCGCTCCCGAAGGCATCTCCTGCTCCGGTGCGGTCCACAAGCTTTTGCTCCGCAAAAATGCCGGATTTGTACAAACTCTTCCCGTCCGAAACCGTCACGCCTCTCGGCCCATCAGTCATAACGGCGATCCCCGGCACCACTTCATCGAACGCCTTGAATATCCCGCGTTCATCATCAAACGGCTTTCCGGTCATTGTTGCGGCTTCTTCACGGTTAACGACGACAACGTGCAGCTTCTGCAAAATCGGCCGCATCGCGGCAACGCCGAGTTTCACATAGTAGCCGGAAGGGTTCATCGCAACCAAGGCACCCGTGGAATGAAAATGATCCACAAGACGCTGCATACGCTCTGCCGGTATCGCTCCCGGCGCGATATAAACCCCTTTCGCGTGGAGCCCCGGCAACGCGACGCGCCCGAGATAATCCGCCGCTCCGCGATACACAAGAATGGTGCGCTCGCCGCCTTCCGAAAGCAGAATCGTTGAGTACGCCGTGTGCAGATCTTTGGTGTATGAAACAATCGGCTTCACCCCTTCACGCTTTAAATCCACAAGCACGTCCTTGCTTGTTTCATCTTTGCCGAGCGTGATGATTGCCGCGGTAGAAAATCCCTGCCGCGCAAAGGTCACCGCGCTATTCGTAGATCCCCCGCCGGTCGTAAACACCGGTTTCATGATTTCGATTTTTTTCCCCAACGCAAAACACTCCGCTTCACCGGATGGAAATCCTGAAGCAGAAGTAAAATGCTCGTCCTTCACTGCTTTAAACGCAGGACTTTGCAAAAACACGTCGCGCGTTGCGGTGCCTATGGTAATAACATCGTACATACTAAAAGCTAAGATTTGAGTTTCATTCCGACTTTCGCCGCAAGCTCTTCCACCCAACGCTCCAAACGTTGCAGCTTCTGCGCCATCGCCGCCATTTCTTGAAAATACGTATCAGCCTTCTTTGCGTAGGCATCAACCGCGTCATAAAGACGGTCCACGTCTTCCTTGGTTGCCAGTCCGTCCATCTTCTCCTCAACCGTCGTCAAACGATTATTCAGTTGTACAACTGAATTTTCGACGCCACCAAGACGCTGCTCAACGCCACCAAGACGCCGATCAACGACATCAAAACGCCGATCAACGTCGGCTTTCGTTGCCACTTCCCCGAACTTCTTATCCAAATATTCAACCAGCTCGCTAAAATCTCCTTTCATAAAATGAAGTATACCCTATTTTTTTCTTTTCAACACCTTTTTGACTGCCGCCACAATATCCTTGACCCCCATGCCGTATTTCTCAATCAATTCAAGCGGTGCCCCCGATTCTCCGAACACGCCCTGCATGCCGATAAATTCCATCGGTGTCGGCAACTTCTTCGCGAGCAACTCCGCAATGGCGCCACCTAACCCTCCCACAACCTGATGCTCCTCAACGCTCACCACCGCGCCGCATTTTTTCGCCACCTCAAGCACCATCGCCTCATCCAGCGGTTTCACCGTATGACAGTTCACGACCACCGCGCCGATTTTTTCTTTTTCCAATTCTTTCGCGGCAAGCAACGCATTGTAGAGCAGCGGACCGCAGCCGATGACAGCAACCTCGGGCGATTTTCCCGCCCAAAGCACTTCCGCCTTGCCGGGCGTATATGGCGAGGCATCAGTGGTAAACACCGGCGTCTTCTCCCGCGCAAGGCGGATGTAGACCGGTCCCCAAAGTTTTGCCGCGGCAAGCGTCGCCTTCTTCGCCTCCACCGCATCGCACGGCACAAACACTTTCATATTCGCGAGCACTCGCATAGTGGCGATGTCTTCAATCGCCTGATGCGTCGCTCCGTCCGGCCCCACCGAAACCCCGGCGTGTGAACCGACAATTTTTACGTTGGAATCGTTATAACAAATGGTTGTTCGGATCTGCTCCCAATTTCTGCCCGGAGAAAACGTGGCGTATGAGGTAATGAACGGAATTTTTCCGGAAATACCCAAGCCCGCCGCAATCGTCGCAAGGTTCTGCTCCGCGACACCGATTTCAAAAAACCGCTCCGGGAATTTTTCCGCGAATTTTTGCGTACGCGTGGACTCGGTTAAATCAGCGCAAAGCGCGACAACATTTTTGTCCGCCTCGCCGGCGGCCAAAAGCCCCTCGCCGTATCCGTCGCGCGTAGGTTTTTGCGCAATCGCCGGATCAAAAAGTTGTTCCGAAAGTTTTGCGCTGATGTTTACCATAAGTAATTTCTCGCAAGGGTAGGAGTTTCCTCCCGTCGTTGCGGGAAATCGCGATGCGCGACCGTCAAAGCCTCACGCATTGACAAGCCACGCATCGCGAAATCCATCAAAACTTATTCTTCCGATTCACCATCCTCGCACTTTCCGCCCATGCCCATACCGCAGTTGCGACCACCACCCAAACCCGTCGAGAGCACACCGAGAATCAACGCATCCCAAAAGAGGTGCGCGACCGGAAGTCCCGAGGGGCAGCGCCCGTCAGCGCCACGCGACTTAAAGCAGACCATGCCATCGGCTTTCGCGGAGGCAACCCATGCGAGAATAAGCGCGAGCGCCGACAAGCAAAGCGTGAGCTTCGCCAACATCGGTCGCGCGCAGCACATCCAATGATACTTTCCGTGACATCCTTCTTTTATCATAATAATTTCAATTTTTATCAGCTCGACCTTTCAATCAATAATATATTTAGTATAGCATAACCAAGTTACGCCACCGCAATCCCTTATTCATGCTCGGACTTAATTCTTCCGCCCAGCGTCCGCAGCTCCTTAAGCGCCACCGTCCCCTGTTCCGCTTTTGGCGGGGCTCCGGGAATGTCCGAAATGCCCGGCGGAGTCCCGTGCCAGAGATAATTATTTTCCATAAATGCGACTCCTTTGCCGGGAATCGTATGCGCGACAATCACCGTCGGCTTCTCATAAATCGCCTTTGCCTCGGCAACCGCGTCAACAAATGCCCGGATATTATGCCCATCAACCTCAAGCACGTGCCAGTTAAACGCCTCGTACTTTGCCTTCAATGGCTCAAGCGGCATGATAGTTTCCGTCACGCCGTCAATCTGAATATTGTTCCGATCCATCACGACCGTGAGATTGCTCAATTTATTTTTCCCGGCAAACATAATGGCTTCCCACGTGTTTCCGGAATCATGTTCGCCGTCGGAAGTGACGCAGTAGGTCCGATATTTTTTCCCGTCAAGCCGCGCGGCGAGTGCAACACCGATTGCTTGAGACATGCCGGACCCTAAAGGACCCGAAGTCGTTTCAACTCCGGGAAGCGCCGTGCGATGCGGATGCCCTTGGAGCCGGGTACCGAGTTTGCGGAGTGTGTTCAATTCTTCAATCGGAAAATATCCGGCATGTGCCATTGCAACATAACGGATCGGGCAAATGTGGCCATTGGAAAGAATCAACCGGTCGCGCTCACTCCACAATGGATTCCGCGGATCATGGTTTAAGATATGAAAATAAAAAGCGGTAAAAATATCCGCCATGCCCAAGGGGCCAGCCGAATGTCCCGACTTTGCCTCTAAAAGCATACTGATGAGATCCTGCCGCATCACATTGGCAAGCTCCTCCAAGTGCTTCAATTTTTTATCGTGCAGTTCCATACATTAAAGCGTTCAGCGGTTAGGGTTTAGGGTTTAAAAAAATTCTACCTTTTACCCTGTACCCTAAACGCTATACCCTATACCCTGCCTAACTCCTCATACGCCAGCTTCGGCAACGGCGCATCCCAGACGTACGCCCCCGATACAATCGCATCCGCTCCCGCCGCCTTGACGCGCAAGACGGTTTCGGGACTCATTCCACCGTCAACTTCAATTATAACATGCGGCGCCCGCTGCTTTAAAAATTGAATTTTTGCGATGGCAGATTCCTGGAACACCTGCCCCGAAGGCCCCGGATCAACCGCAAGCACCTGCGCCAGCGTAAAATCCCGCAAATACACAAGCGCCAAGTCCGGCAAGGTCAAGGGCCGGAAAGAAAGACCGGCCTCTACGCCCGCCTCGGCGCATGAGTCCAAAATAAATGCCGGATCATTCATCACCTCAACATGAATGATGATTCTTCGCTTTCCGCTTGTCGCTTGCCGCAACGCGGCCAACCACGCGGGCAACACCACCTCCGGCTCCTGCACCATTAAATGCACTTCGAGATTAAGCCGCGTCGCCAGACCCCCCAACTCCTCGGGAGTATTCCACGTCTTGTGGCTCGTAAACACACCATCGGAAACATCAAGATGCACCCAACCGTCAGACGACAAAAATCCCTCGGCTTTTTTTATTTTCGCCGCGACTTCGGAAAAACTCGCCTCATTGATAGAAGGAATAACAAGCATAGCAATGTAAATTCTAAATCCCAATATCTAAATTCTAAACAATATGAAAGCTTTGCTTTCATCCCGCAAAATGCGGGATGGTTGCGGGGCAACCAAATCCAAATGTTCAAAATCTAAAACCGTTTTGAATTTAAAACTTTGGTCATTTGAGATTGTTTAGGATTTAGGATTTCGTGCTTGGGATTTTGAGCCTAGCGCATATGCCGCTCCTCAATCGCCGCTATCTTTCCCACACGACGCGCGTGCCGTTCCGCTCCGGAAAACGGAGTGCCTAGCCACGCATCAACAATTTCCCGCGCCTTGTCTTCTGTTGTATAGTCCGCGGAAAGCGCAAGCACGTTCGGATCTTCATCGGCGCGCGAGTCATGTGCCTGCTTCGGCTCAAAAATCAGCGACGCACGCACGCCCCTGAATTTATTCGCGGCGATAGAAACACCGACTCCCGATCCACAAATGAGAATCCCCTTTGCCTGACTGTCTGCGGAAACCGCCTCGCCGACTTTTTCCGCAAAATCCGGATAGTCGTCGGCCGGATCGCCCGACCCGCCCATATCAATAACCTCATTCCCCTCTTTCAACAATTTCGCCCGCAATGCTTCTTTTAAATTGTAACCGCGATGATCGGCGCCGATGTAGATTTTCATATAAAATTATATTACCACTTATAATTTTTTAAGTGAATTCAAATCAAACGGTGGATCAACAAACTCAAAATACCACCCGTTGCCGGTAAATGCATACAAGACTGAACTTTCATCAGCAACGCCGGGATAACCTCTTGCTAAAATCGTTTCAAATCCACCGTAGGCGCCGGTGGCATATGTTACTCCTTGTATTTCCACATCTCTTTCTTTTACTTCTTTCTGAAAATCTTCAAAAGATCTTGCGTTGGTGGGATGTAGATAAACTTTCGATCCGACGCCTTCCAAAGCAGTAGCCCCCTCCCAATAGAAAACAGCAATGGCCACATCATCAGGATTTTCTTGATATACCCAGCCCTTCGGTAAAACAACCGTAAACTCTCCGGCGGAGAAAATACGGCTCTTATAAACTGCGGGGCCTGAAGAATGGGTCAATTCGAAACTCTGTAAACTCTGTACTAAATTCTCACGGTCAGAATCTGTGTATTCGCGCTCAAATGACGTCATTGAGTAATGCCAATCTTCTGTTTGGAGGTCTACCACGGGAGCGCCTTTAGTATATTCATCAGTGCTTATCCCCTTTATCGCGCGCGCGCCATTGAGCAAGAAGAATTGGGCATTTCTTCTCCCTTCGGCTGATAGTGGGGTGACTGGATGCTGAGTAATAAAAATATCAAGCCCGCAATAAGGCGAGTCGGAGTTTTCTAATCGACGAGTGCTTATGTCATTAAAACAAAAACTATGACCGCCCGAATATTTTTTTAAAGCGCCAATATCAGTGTTCCTTCTAATATACCAATTATCAGGATACTCTATGACGAATTTATACTTTCTACTCAGGAAAGATTTGTGGCGTGAGAATTCAATTATAGATGCCTCTTTATTTCCTGATTGATTACTCGCCAAATTGGTCTTGTCGCCTTCTTTAACGGAAAACAAAAAACGCGCCACAAGTATTGTCACAACAGCAAGCGCGAGAATGGCGATGAAAAATATTGGCTTTCGCAAATTCATTTATTCTACAAATTATCCGCTACTTTTAACACATGTTTCACGAGCGTCGTTACGTATCCCCACTCGTTGTCATACCACGCAAGCACTTTCACAAAATCGCCGTCAATAACTTTGGTGTATTGCAGGTCAACGGTAGAGGCGACAGCGCAGCCGACAATATCCGAAGACACCAGTTGGTCTTCGGTCACGTCCAAAATCCCCTTCCAGCGCGGCGAAGCAGCCGCCTTCCGGAATATATCATTCACCTCCTCCGCGGACGTCTTGCGCTTCGCAAGAAACGTGAAATCCGCCAGTGACCCGGCGGGAATCGGCACGCGCAAGGCGATACCGTCAAACTTTCCTTCCAAATCTTTTAACGCGCGCGTTACGGAAATCGCGGCTCCTGTAAACGACGGCGCGATGTTGATTGCCCCGGCACGGCCGCGGCGGAAATCTTTCCCTCTCGTTGGACCATCGACAAGATTCTGTGTGGCGGTGTAACCATGCGTTGTCGCCAAAAATGCCTTTGCGACGCCGACACTCTCATTCATCACCGCCGCGACCGGATACGTCGCATTTGTGGTGCACGAACCATTGGAGGTAACTTTGCATACCTTAAACTGCTCTTCATTCATTCCAAGCAACACCGTTTTTGCGTCATCGCGCTCATCATCTTTCGCCGGGGCGCTGATGACCACGCGCTTAGCCCCCGCGGTAAGATGCACCGATGCTTTTTCAAACGACTCAAATGCGCCGGTGGATTCCACGGCGACATCAATCTTCATAGCATTCCACGGCAACCGCGCCGGATCTTTTTCTTGAAACACAATGACGGATTTGCCGTCCACCAGCAACTCTCCCCTTCCATCCGCGACCGTTCGCCCAACCTCTATCTTTCTGTCATACACCCGGTACACCGAATCGTACTTCAAAAGATACGCAAGGTTTTCAATGTCACCCAAGTCGTTAATGGCAACAACCTCCACTCCCTTCGTCCCGAATATCTGACGGAAAAATAATCTCCCGATACGCCCAAAACCGTTAATAGCAATACGTGTGTTTATCATACATTCATTATACTATACCGGATTCTACCTTATGAAACCCGTTCAAACGCAAAAACGTCAGTAAACCGATAACCATAAGCGCCGCGCCGTAGGAAAACGCGGCGTACGCACCGAAAATCGTCCATAGCGTTCCGCCGATAACGCCTCCGAGCAGCGCCGAAATGCCCACGGCGGACTGCAAAAACCCTTGGCCGGTCGCAAGCTGCGCGTGAGCAACCATCTTGCTTGTGAGCGCGCGGCCGACACCGTCGGTCATAGCGGAATATAATCCGAACACAACAAAACCGAACATGATACCGGGAAGCGTCTGTAGTGTCGCAAGCATAAGATAGCTGATAATCGCCGCGAAAAATCCGCCGATAAGCACTTTTTTCTCGCCGACACGGTCGGAAATTTTACCGAACGGAATCGCAAAGACAGTGAACGAAACAGTGTACACAAGATACACGAATGGGATTGAAGCAAGCGACAACCCGGCGTCTTTGGCTTTGAGCAGCATCAGCGCCTCTGGCATCACGCCGAGTCCGAACACAAACGTCGCGAAGAGAAACAATTTGAACTCGCGGGGAAAACTGCGCAGCGAAAACGTGAATGGCACCGGCACCTGCGGAATAATTTCCGCTTTTGTCTTCACCTCGCGCACGAAGAAAAACGTGAATACCGCGAGTGTCCCAAGCCCCGCGGCAATAAGAAAAAGCCGGCGATAATCACCGCCAAGGAACGGCAAAAGCACGATGGCGCCCAATGGACCGAGAATCGCTCCGGCGCGATCCATCGCCCGATGATAACCGAATGACTTGCCGAGTTCGTGCGCCTCCACGGACTCCGAAAGCAACGCATCGCGCGGTGAGTCGCGCAATCCTTTGCCGAGCCGGTCAATAACGCGCAGCGAAAATACTTGCCAGACATTGCCGACGACGGCAAGAAACGACCGCGCGAACACGGCCAACGCGTATCCGGAAACCGCGAACCGCTTACGCATGCCGAATTTATCCGAAAGCCATCCGGAAAAAATTTTAAATATACTCGCAAACGCGTCTACGAACCCTTCCATAAAACCCAAAAATACCGGCGGCGCGCCAAGCACAGTGGTTAAAAACACCGGCATCACCGCATAAACCATCTCCGCGGAAAAGTCATTAAACAAGCTGACAAGGCCGAGAAAAAAGACGTTGCGCTGCAACCCGAAGATTCTGGGGTTCATCAAGTTATTTTATCACGTTCCGGATAACCTCGCTTCCCGCAATGATACTGCGCGCGAGAGCCGCCCCCGCAGGAACTTCCAGCACGGCATCAACGGCCTGCGGCGGATAATAAATAGTGCGGCTAGGGGCATCATCGGGCGAAGCATTTGCTTCAACTCCCACAACACGGCCGCCGGAAATCCAAATAATATCAATGGGAAACTTCATATCCTTCATCCAAAAACCAACACGTTCCGGCGGATCAAACGGAAAAAACATTCCATGACCCTCCTGAAGCGCGACACGTCCCGAGAGTCCCTGCATGCGGGCGTACGCCGTGCTTGCCACCTCCACCGCAAATTCCGCGCCGCCGATGGTAACACGCTCGCTCGCCTCCCGCTCACGCGACTTCGGCAGAACGCTAAACACAAAAGCTGCTGCCGCAAGCAGAATACCCATCAGCGAAAAAATGGCGAATTGCTTTTTCATATATTAATTTTATTCCCTGAGCCTGCCTGTCCGGCAGGCAGGCTTGTCGAAGGGCTACATAAAGGAATTGCCTTCGATAAACTCAGGCAGTAATTATTTTGTCAGCGATGGTGTCGCAAACCGAACGCGACAATCCCGAACGCCACTCCGACGTTCAGCGACTCCTTCTTACCATACATCGGAATCTCTATTACCGCATCACATTGTTTGAGGATCGCGGGCGCAACCCCCCTCACCTCGTGACCGACAATAAGGGCAATCTTCGGAAGCGTAAAGCGTTGAGCGTTGAGGGTATAATACGGTACGGATTTTTTGCTTTGTTCCAGCGCGATAATTTTGTAGCCATCGTGCCGAAGACGCTCTATCACTTTTGCCGTACTTCGCACGTGCTCCCACGGCACGGTTTTTTCCGCGCCAAGCGCGACTTTTGCAATCTGCGCGCGCGGACGACCGAACACATCATAAGGCGTAGACGTAATCCCACACAAATACAGTTTCTCTATTCCCGCCGCGTCCGCGGTGCGGAACATTGAACCCACGTTAAACAAACTGCGGATGTTGTGCAAAATCGCAATCATTGTTCTTTATAATACCATGCCAAAAATGCAAACACCCCGCTCCCGAAGGATTGGGGTGTCCGTTCTCTGCTAGCACGGGAACACCATCGGGTGTGCCTGTTTAGTGCTTCCCGTTTGCTTATACCATTCGGCAAGGCAGCTTGGCTTACCAAGCACCTTCGCCTCGTAGTCGTCGGCGTCGTAGAAGCACACCACCGCTTGCCCGGATTTCGTGTTGATGACATAGAGCATGTCACCGGGGACAAAATGCTTGCCGCATGTGGCGCACGCTATCGCCTTCCCGGCATACCGCGGATTGTCGCGCGGCCCACGTCTATCACGCTCCTCGTCGTCCGAGAATACACCCATATAGGATACTCCACGCACATGTTTCACCGAACCACTGCAACAAATATAGAATATGCGCGCAAAAAACACAACTTAAAAAAGGCGCCGAAGGCGCTACCTTATCATCATTCTCACCTCCACTCTGGCGCCAGACGTAAAAGAGACGTATCGGCGAAAGATCGCGTCTTTCGTTCCGTGCAGCAGCCTGCCTACCGGTAGGCAGGCTCGCGGAGGTGCAACGACAAAGGCGGATCGGCGTGTTTATGAGCGAACCCCTCGCGGGTTACCGCGAGCGCGTAGCTCTTATTTTCGGAAGCGAAGCGTCCCCCGATGTACGTCGTCGGGGGCCGGAAATAAGAGCGTAAAGCGCGCGAAGCACCTGCCTGCCGGCAGGCAGGGGTCGCTAAAGATGCGCAAAAACATACTCCCGCGCCACGATCGGGCTACGGCGCAACCGTAATCTTCTTCATCACTACCGGCGTCACCGGCCGATCATTTGCATTGCGCTTCGCGTTACTGATGGCATCCGCAACCTCCTGTCCCAAAGTCACGCGGCCGAAGATTGTGTAGTTATGCGGCAACGGATAATCCGCGACCATAATGAAAAACTGGCTGCCGTTCGTGTTTGGTCCCGCGTTCGCCATCGCAAGCACTCCTTTTTTATATCCCGCCTGATACGAGGCAGCGGCCGGGTTCAGCTCATCTTCAAACTGATACCCCGGCCCGCCTCCTCCGCAAAAACCCGAATCCGCGCCGCCGTTCTTTCCGCAATTCGGATCGCCGCCCTGAACCATAAATCCGGGAATCACACGGTGGAACGCAAGCCCGTCGTAATAACCGGCTTTCGCAAGCTTCACAAAGTTTTCCACGGTCTTCGGTGCGTCATTGGAATACAGTTCCACATTCATCACACCGGCTGAAGTTTCGAGAGTTGCAGTCATGGTTGTTGTGTTTGTTACGGCCGCCGGCGTTGCGCTTCCTCCACTACCGAAGAACGCGTATGCCAGTCCGCCGATGACAATAAGAATAATAAATAATAAAAGTTTTTTGTTCATAAAGCGAATACATAAATAATAATATGAATCTTGCGTTATTTCCAGATACACCTCATACTAACACTATGAACAAAAAACAAAAGCTCGCGAAGAAAAAGCACCGCAAGACAGCCGGAAAGAAGGTGAGCGGACGGTATCGCTAAACGGGAGATATTAGACGTAAGAGATAAGAAGTAAGAAAAATTAGAGAAGCCCCGCAACCATGTTGGTCGCGGGGCTTCTTCGTTGCTCCGTCTATTCCGTCACCTTCACGAGCCACTGCCAGCCGGTGTAGTCCCCGTCCTCCACGGGACGGAAGTCCGGCTCACCGTTCGCATACACGCACGGGAAGACCGTGCTGCCGCTCGTGTGCGCCCACGCCGCATCCGCGATGGCGCGCACGGACGGACGCTCACCCCGAGGCATGCGCCGGATAGCCGCGCACCACCGGGCCGACGGAATCGTACCGTGCTTCCGAAGCTCCGCGGTGAGCGCAGTGAAGGTCTTCGCGCCCTTCACCTCCACCCACTTGAACGTCCCGGTTCCCGACACCGCGAGCTCCCCCCGGTACTCCCACTTCCCCTTCGTACGGCCCCAGCGGAACCCTTCCGTCCGCCGCTCGAGCAACGGAATCGGGTCCACCACATCGCGGGCCTCAAGCGTCAGCGTGAAGACGCCATCCGCCTCCGCGCCCTTGCTGACCGGAATCCTTCCCACCGGTGCCTTCGTACGCAACTCGTACATGCGTTACTCTCCTTTCAAAGAGTGACACGCCCCATCGCCGCGCAACACACGCGACGAAACTCCGCTCAATATATAAAAAATCCGCGCCTTCGTCAATAGTGGCGAATATTTCGGTCTCATCACCTCGCCCTTCTTACTTCCTACTTCTTACCTCCTACTTCTCCCTTGTTCAGGTATTCGTAAATGTCCAGCACCGCCTTAATCGCGTCCCCGGAGGCGATATTGTTTTGTTTGTACAACACATCCGTCACGTCTCCTGCCGCCCAGATGCCGGCAACACTCGTGCGCTGTGTTTGCGGCGCAACAACCACTTCGTTCAATTTATTAAACTCCACAAGCCCCTTCAAAAAATCGCCATTCGGAATGGAACCGATTTCCACAAACACGCCCTCAACCGCAAGGTCTTTTATGGCGCCACCGGGAAGCTCAGCATAACGCAACCCTGAAACAAACGCTTCACCGATGATTTCTTTTACTCCCGCGTTCAACAAAATGGAAACCTTGGGATGTTTGATAATTTTCTCTTGCGTTATCGCGTCGCCGCGTAATGCGCCTCCCCTCTCCAGCAAATAAATTTTTGAGGCATACGCCAAAAGGTCTTGCGCGGCCTCTAATCCCGCATTTCCTCCTCCGATAACGGCAACAACCTTGTCTTTGAAAATAGGCGCGTCGCATGTTGAGCAGAACACCACGCCCTTGCCGTCCAAACGGTCCTCGCCGGAGATTCCCAGTCGCCTTCGGCGACTGCCGGTCGTGATAAGCAATGTTTTTGTCTCGTATGTTTTCCCGCCTTCGGTCTTAACCGAAAAATTTGCGCCCAGCTTTTCCACCGCGGCGACTTTATCGTCATCAACGATTTCAATATCCTCCTGTGCGCGGAGGTGCTCTTCAAGCATTTTGCCCAAATCATAGCCGGAGACCTCCTTTGTGCCGATCCAATTCTGGATTCCCGCGGACGGCAATGACTGTCCGCCAAAGGAGTCGGTGATAAAAAGCGTTTTTATTTTTTTACGCGCGGCGTATACCCCCGCCGAAACTCCGGCGGGCCCGCCGCCCGCAATCACTAAATCATACATATAGTATTGTGTCGGGCGAGCCTCGCTATAGGCGGGCCGCCCGCAATCACTAAATCATACATATAGTATTGTGTCGGGCGGGGCCCGCCCTAGGGGGGGCCC
>Ga0082335_1000900_pt1 | contig 68724 bp, 54 predicted proteins | sample Subgrocontami58m_FD_72375 | JGI IMG/M metagenome (GOLD analysis project Ga0082335, IMG submission 72375) | Subsurface groundwater microbial communities from S. Glens Falls, New York, USA - GMW37 contaminated, 5.8 m (SPADES assembly) (version 2) ... | reverse complement strand
TTCCCGGTGCGCCAACCAGGAGAACACCCTTCGGTATTTTCCCACCCAGGGCGCGGAATTTTTCAGGGGTTTTCAGAAACTCGACAATTTCCTGGAGTTCTTCTTTTGCTTCATCGATTCCCGCCACATCGTCGAAGGTTACATTTAGATCTTCCTGGGCATAAAGACGCCCTTTGCTTTTGCCAAAGGTCATAATACTACTGGCAGGACCGAATCGTTTAAAAACAAAACGCCAGATTATGAATAAAATTAACAACGGCAGAACCCAGGAGAAAAAAAACGCTTTGAACCACGGGCTTTCATATTGTCCTGAATACCTTACGCCCATGGATTCAAGGTCTTTTACCAGGTCAGGGTCATCCACGCGTGCCGTGGTAAAAACGGCATTTTTTGTCGTACCGCGTTCTGTCTCTCGCAGTTTGCCGCGAATCATAGTATTCGTAATATAGCATTCCAGCACATTCCCATCTTTGACCAATTTTTTAAAATCACTGTACGTAATGTTCCTTATCCCGGGATTCATCAAATACATTTGCAGGAGGATGAAGAATCCAAAGGCGATGATAATATGCCAGACGGAAAATTTCTTAGGCATTTTGAACTGTATCTTTTTGAAATCTTTGAACATGTACGCTCCTTAAATTGAAATTACACCATGAATATTCAGTGATCAGATTGAATTGTTTTACCCTTAGCATGGGAAACATATTTTTATACCGATTTTTGGATATTATCAATGAAATAAGTCAAAAAGTCCTTTGTATGTATGTTTTCGAAAATTGTTATAAGTTATTCTATCAAAAAGTGCTGCGTCACTCAAAGGAACTTTGAGATATTTGTAAAATTCTTCTATAAAATTTCTTATTGTAGTACTTGCATTCAAACTATATGCTTTAAAATACCAATCTCTTAGCCTGTTTTAAAGGATGAAATTGTTTTCCCTGTGTGTGAAATGTCCGTAATGAGCTTTTCAATATTTCCACCCGGTAAGGCATAGGCGACAAATATTTCATCCGCCAATTCTGCCATGAAACGGTTCCTCTGGCTAGCTGTTTCTCTGGTAACTCGTTTAATTTTTTCGTCAAATGGTGTAACGATCAACAACCTTTTTTCGTTTATGGCATCTTTTAATTCCGGTTCCAGCCTCTTTTTAAGACCTCTTGCCAACACAAGTATAATGGGTTGGCTTCCTTTAAGCAGGTAGTGCATCACATCTTTTTCTAATTGGCTATGAAAGCCGCTGATGATGCACCTTTCTGCATCACGCTGTGCAATAGCCCAATCGTAGCATTTGAGTACCACACCGGCTGGCACTTGCCGGCTGCACAGAAAGGCCGTCTTAGGTAGCTTAAGGAGTTCCGTATTTCCTAGATATGCAATAATTTCTATCAAGTTCCGTACTGAATGAAAAGTATTAATTTTTACGATAGAGTTTGATGGAATATTCTAATGAAATAAATAAACTGTTGACTATTAAAGGGTTAGAGTTATTCCTCCCTTTTGGATGGTTTTTCTAATGAAATAATTTTTATCATTGCATCCTATCGTAACTGCTTGAAATTTCAAGCCTAACCCGGAAAACTCTTTTAAAACTCTTTTGAAACTCTTTTAAAACTCTTTTAAAACTCTTTTAAACAGGAGACCATTTAGAATACCCGTTGTTACGTATTGTCCCCTTGATTCTTAATGCAGAGAGCAAGTTAGTAACTTTGTTCTTCTTTTGGGATTCAGTTAATATGTCCGGCAATTTATCCCGAAGGAACTTCTCAATGTTTTTTCTTGGTGATTCCCCGAACTTTTTTAGATATTCAACGATGAGATTTTTGTAGTGTTCATCATCAAGCCCCCTCTGCTTAATATAATGCGCCTTTAATTCATCATTGGACAGCGACGCAGTAATTTTGGCGGAGATAACGTAATTGGGTTTTCTCCCCTCTATCAAGCCAAGCCCTTTCAGATATTTGATCTCCTCATCAGAAAGTGGTTTCTGTTTTTGTACCTTATCTAACATGATAATTTGCTCTAAAAACAAACTCGGATTTCGTGCGAGTACACGCGCGAAATCCATATCGAGCACCTTGCCAATTACTGTTACTTTTACTTTATCTTCTGACAAGTCATATTCCGGCATTGGGAAAAATCTTTCACGCTGATAATTAAACATCTTCCTTATGCCACCGCCTGCGGTGTCAACCATTTTTAAATTAAACATGGCGGTTGCGAGAAACCTATTGCGGTAATGTTCTTCCGGCGCATCTTCTTTAACTACTTTCTCCACGGAACCAGGAATGAAGCTGCCGAGATTAGTAAATATCAATTGATCTTCCATTTCAACAACATTAATGCGGCCGCCCTTTGTGTAATCCTGATGTGCAATGCAATTGTTTATAGCTTCACGAATTACAAATGGCTCGTATTGATCAACCTCATCAGGGAATAAAGTGCCGTCTTTGATATAGCGGTATTTCAGATTGCGGATTTTTGCATATATCTTATCAACAGCCAGCAGTAAAGGACAACTCTCAATGTGATAGTCCTTGTCATTTCCTTTGACATCTTTCAAGAGCCAGCGTATCTTTGTTTCTGCCGGACTAATAAAATGTTCCGATTCTGGTTTGCCTAATAGGATTATTGCTGTACGGGTAATTTTGCCCTTTATTATTACTTTGGCTTTGTTCAAAAAAGTGATATCATCCCAACGGTCAATATCATGCGCTTGATGGGGAAACTTGTTCTTGTAGTTTTCACGAGCTTTTGCGATAGCCGCAGGGTCAAGGTCATCAATTGCGGCATCCGGCACCATGGCAGCGCTCCAATCCTCCAAAGCAGCTTGTGCCTGAATACGTTCAATTTCTTCCAGATTCAATGGCGATAGTTCTTCTCCTTCCCTTCCATAGTAGTGTCCATCAAAGGCAACGGGTATGCCTTTTGGAGCAGCAGGAATTTGAAACATAACTATACGGCCTTCGGGTAGATGTAGTTCATAGATTTCGATAAAAGAAATACGATTGGTGGTTTTATTGGCTAACTCTCCTTTAAGGTTGTCAAGGTCTTTACGGTTCTGGCGGAACTGGCTGCCGACTATTGACCTGCCCTTATCCTTAATCCCGAAAATAAGCCATGCGTGAGGTCTGCCTTTAAGATTTGCCTCATTTGAAAGAGCAGAAAAATATTTACCCAGCTTATTAGAGTCATAATTATTCTTGGCCTCTTTAAATTCAAAGACCTCCGTTTCAGCAGGTAGTCTACGAAATTCGTTCAATTTAATTATCAATTCTTCTTCCGTCATCCGTTATATTACCTTTATCTTTCCTGTTACGGTTTCACTGATTAATGCCGTGCGGTATCCTGTTTAAAAAATCTCAATCCTCTGTGTCCAATTCTTTGCCCATACGATACTTAATGTCGTAGTTGATGCCTGTCCTGAGCGAAGACGAAGGGATGAAATCTAATTCCTCATCGGTGAAACCGTAATGCCGGGCTAATACCTTGTCGATTGTGCTTTGGTCCTCATTAACAAAGGGGGAAATAGGGTGTTGTCAGTCTTCATCCGGTATTTATAAGGCTTCGAGTATTAAACCGACTTTCTATAATTCAAACACTCAAACAGCAAGATTAAAGACCTGACCCCGTTGTTATGACCCCGTTGTTAATGTACTCATATTTCTTCGGCTTTGAGGTACCGTAAGAGGCAAGGCCGACAGGCAGGGCATTTTTGCGTTTGTCCGTTTCATGCCGATAGACTTCAATATCGTTACTGACAGAACTCTTAACCTTTCTCCCCTCTGCCATTCAATATTCCCCGTTTTTTATTTAACAAAATAATTATAACTCATTGTGCGGAAAAGCAATATCTTTCCCGCTTGCCGAGTTGCTGTAACCTTTCAATAACCTTCAAGTCGGTGTCTGTTGCTTCGTTGATTTTAGACATTTTATCTGCACACCTTATTTTTGTCCTTTTGGTTTTAACAGTTTTAGCGCCATTTCAATAATTCTTTTTTCACGCCTTTCATTTCCTCACCACTTCCCAATAACCGCCTTTGTCAGGGCCAATGCGTTTGATTAAGCCTTTTTCTTTCAACCATGAAATATTTTCCTGTATTTTCCTTTGAGAGATTCCCACTATCCCGGATAATTCTTTTGCAGATATGGTTTTGTTTTGCTGCATATGGCTAATTATGCTTTGCCGGGTTGGGGTCAATTTTTCTACGACCTTTTCTACGACCTTTTCTACGACCTTTTTCTGGGTAGTATCTTCTACCCCCTTCCTCCCCTCATAATAGCTTTTCCGTATAAACGTAGTGATAAACTTGGTTCCTACTTCACTAAATTTGGTATCCGGCTCTTTTGAGAGTATAAGCTTGATACCCCTGCCCCATTTCTCGATGAAATGAACACGATGAAGCATCTCTGCAATCAACTCGTTTCTTCTCTCTGAAACCATCTTTGTCCTGATGGTCTCTATGGTCAGTCCGCCATAAAGCAGTCCCGGACTCCTTATTTCAACACGGTCTTTGAAAACAGCGATGTTAACAGAATCAAACTCACGGTAATCCCTATGGCAGAATGCATTGATTATGGCTTCTCTGAAAGCTGCCTTGTCAATCTCAGGCACATCTACTCTCCTCAGACCTTCCAGCTTCATGCCGATATGAATATTTTTCAGGATATATCCTTCAGCTTTTTCGATCAGGTAGAAGATGTCTCCTTCAAAATCCTGCATGTCAATGGTAACCGAAGTGTCTGTTGTGCCGAAGACAGCGCACCTGAGACGTGCATTTGGGAAAAATGCATGAGGTTTTTTGGCAAATAAGATTACGGCTGTATTCAGTATCTTATCGTCAGACATAAGCCTTAATTTTTCAAGGGCATTGCCTACGGTGTCATATTTCAGCCCTGAGTTTTTTAAAAAAGACTTAACTTTCTTTGCGTTTATGTCTGTGATCTTTGCTTCCTTACAAAGGTCAGTATCCCATCTTAATTTATCCTTGTTCTTTCCGAGAATCAGCTTTTCAAGTTCTTTGGCGCTTAATTGCCGGTCTTCATCAGCAACCCTGATATATGCCCTGCCATATGCAAAGTATGGAATATCATTTCCCTTGAACCTGACTTTGATGCATGATTTCCTGTCGGTCTTAATAGGGCTTATGTGAGGATAGATTTTTGGTTCAATATTGTCAGCAATGGATTTTGATACATCACGGAGTGTTTTTCCGGTTACATTTTGACCAATAACGGTACCGTTGTTTTTAATTCCAAAAAACAATTCGCCATGCTGATTTTTATTGAGGATGGACACGATTGATATGACCGCCTCTTTAATCTCAGAAGTAGATTTTTTCAGTTCCAATGTTTCGGATTCAATAAATTTCATGTGGGTGTATTTCCAATTTTTTGTAAATTGTTACTATGAATTCTAATATCTGGAAATATCCGGCTATGTTTCTATTTATGCGGCATTTTACCTTTATTCAAGAAGCATATCAACTATGGCTTTTGCTGTTCTGGATTCAAGGCTTACTCCCATTGATATAAGAAGGTAACTCCCCGCTTACGGTCATGAAGTCTTTCATTACAACAAAGGAAGAAAAATCGCAGAATGAGATGTATGGTATTAACTCGTAAAAACTTCTTTCTTGTGCAAGTTTTTTACAACCCCCCTTCATCCCTCTTTGTAAGGGGATTTGTTGTAGTTTAGCAGTGCCAGGCTATGCGAGTTGCCGCCGTATAATTATTGTCGAGAAAATATTTTAAAGTACAGGGATTCCAATTTGCCAACGAAAGACACGGAAATGGCTAAATTCTGTCCGTCTTTTTCGCGTGTTTTGTGGGTTAATATACTGCGACGAAATCAGCCTATTTATTTCGACAATCCCAACTGTGCATAAATCGTTTTAAAATCAATTTCCCGTTCTACCACTTCGGCGGCGCGTCGTATCTTGGACTTGTCGTGCAGGCTGACATATCCCGAAAGGTTTTCGCATACTTCTAAGGTATTTGCAGTATCCGCACGAACTACGACAATGGGTACTCCGACTTCCTGCGCCCGACCAAGAATAGATGCATTTGGATAGAGTTCTCCGGTGAGGATCAGGCACTTTGTGGGGGTTTCGAGGGCTGCCAGTTGGATATCGCTTCTATCACCACCGGTGATAACGGCCTTATTTGAAACCTTGCGGAAATAACTCAGGGCGCTCTCGACGTTCATTGCACCTATCATAAAATGTTCGACCAATTCGTCCACTCTGTCCTCACAGCAAAGCACTTTTCCGTTAAGGGAGGTAATGATTTCCCTGATCGGTACGGCGCTAAGGATCGGATCCTTTTGTATAATGCCAAGGGTAGCAATACCATTCTTTTTGAGAAACGGGACCAGTATTTCCCGTGTGTAGTTTAATTTTGAAGAAGGAACAACGTTGAATACTACGCCAAGCAGTTGATTCCCAAGCATCCTGGATGCGTAAATGAATCCGTCGAGTGTGTCAATATTGGATTGTAATTTATCGACAAAGATTACCTTTGAATGGGATTCTTTGATGAAATCCAATTCTGAGAATTGCAGACTTGTGCCGCCAGAGAGCCTTCCCAAACCTCTGGCAATCATTATATCCTTTTCCTTAGAAGCCTGATGAAAGGCAGTCATCGTCTTTTCACGAATATTTAAGTCTTCACCGCTCGTCAAGCGCCTTAAGAGGTCGTCGGTTAACACCACGGGGCAAATGGATTGAAGCGGTTCGTTTACCTCTAATGTCTTAGAAAGAAAGACGGCATCCGCATCAGTAAGTACGTTCTCAACAACAACGGGTGAGAAACCAACTGGTTTAAAGTAACCGACCTGATAGCCATCTTTTTTGAACTTTAACCCCAAACCGAGACAAATAAGATTCTTTCCGGAAAAAGGCGAAACAGAAGCAATAAATATAGGTATCATAGCAACCCCCCTTTTAATACGCTTGTATATCAGTATAAGGTTTATATTTTATAAAGTCTCAAAAGTTGTTTCTCAATTTGGTAAATCCAAAATCCAAAACTCTAAATAATCTGATATTTAAATTTATCTTGGATTTTGATATTTGGATTTAAGATTTCAATACACCGATGGAGTTATCTGCATTTCTCCTCTTGTCAGTTGTTTTGCTTGAAAATATGCTACACTATTGCGATATCGTTATGCGTGCGTCTAATGCCATTGTACCACCACCTTCGGGGAATACGAGCAGTGGATTTATATCCATTTCGATAATTTCCGGAAAATCTGTCACGAGCTGGGAAAGCCTTAAAATATTATCAACAACGGTATTTATGTCCACGGGTCTTTCACCGCGTGCTCCTTTTAAAAGCGGGAATGACCGAATTTCCTGAATCATCTCTTCGGCTTCATTCAATCCAATTGGCGCTATTCGGAACGAGACATCTTTTAGTATTTCTATATAGATTCCACCGAGACCGAACATCAATAAGGGACCAAACTGTGGATCACGTGACATCCCCAGGATTACCTCCTTGCCTCCGGTAATCATCTGCTGCACGAGAACCCCTTTAATATCTGCGTCTGGCATGAGGCGGCGCGCCTTTTGTGTTATTTCGCAAAAGCAATTCCGTACCTCTGTCTCGTTTTTTATCCCAACCCGAACTCCTCCAAAGTCTGATTTGTGGAGGATGTCTGGTGAAGAAATCTTTATGACAACAGGATACCCAATCTCCTCTGCCGCCTTTACAGCCTCTGGTTCTGTAGCCGCAAGAATACTTTTGGGAATCCTGAAACCATAGGCGGAGATAACCTGCCTGGCTTCTTCTTCGTTAAGGTGTTGTCTCCCTGCTTGTTTCATCTTCTCAAAGAACGATGCTACCTGTTCTTTCTGAACGTCAAATATTTTTGCTTTTGGCGCTGGTCGTTTTTGCCACAAGGTATATTTATACATCGCCTCAATGGCGGATACTGCTCGTTCAGGGAAAGGATAATTCGGCACTTTTCTTTGGCACATAATCTTTAAACTGCTTTCAATCCTTTTACCGCCCATGAATGAGGTTACAATAGGTTTGTCTGTGCGATTCGAAATTTCAGTAATTACCTCTGCGGTTTTTTCTATCTCCGTCATTGCCTGGGGAGTCAAAATAATAAGGACTATATCCACATTGGGATCTTCCACGACTTTTTCGATAACGAATTTATACCGATCTGCCTTGGCGTCTCCCAGTACGTCAACAGGATTGTATACATTTGCCATAGCCGGTAAAAAAGAACGAAGGGTATCAATCGTATCTTTGGAAAACGACGCCATTTTCAATTTCGACCGCTCTACCGCATCTGCGGCGATAATGCCTGGTCCTCCGGCATTTGTAATCAATGCTATATGCGGACCTCCGGGTAGCTGTTGAAAACTGAATATTCTGGCGTAGTCAAAAAGTTCTTCGATTGTTACCGCACGGAGAATTCCTGATTGTTTAAATGCCGCATCAAATGCTTTTTCAGCGCCGGCGAGCGTTCCGGTATGTGACGATGCAGCCTTTGCGCCTGCCGTGGTGCCCCCCGATTTTACTATAATCATCGGCTTTTTTTTAGTTATTTCTTTGGCTGCGTTGATAAATTCAGTTCCGTTTTTTACTCCTTCTAAATAAACGAGAATGATTTTTGTACTGGCATCATTTTCTATGGCTTTTATAAGTGCAACTTCATCGATATCCGTCTTGTTTCCCATGCTGATAAATTTAGAGAATCCGATGCATTCATTCGCCGCCCAGTCCAAAATCGAAGTGCAGAGCGCCCCGGATTGTGAAAAGAACGCAATATTGCCCGGTGCTGGCATATCAGCGGCAAAAGAGGCGTTTAGGGCCGATTGTGTGTCTATCAGCCCAAGACAATTTGGCCCCAGCATCCGTATAGAATGCTGTTTTATCTTTTGGTATAATTCCCGTTCCCTTGCGGCTCCGTCAATGCCGCTCTCTTTGAAGCCTGCGCTGATGACGATAATCGAATCTATTCCTTTTTCAACGCACTCGTCAACGGTTTTCCCAACATATGGAGCGGGCACAACAATTACAGCCAGATCAACCTTGTCTGTGATTTCCTTAAGAGCGGGATACGTTTTAATCCCCAGGATATTATCTGCATGAGGATTTACTGGATATATCTTGCCTTTAAATCCGTGCTTGACAAGATTTTTGAATAAGTCGTGCCCTACTTTGCCCTCTTCACGAGAGGCGCCGACGACAGCGACTGTCTGAGGTGAAAAGAAATGTTCCAGCATAAATTCAGAAGAGAGGTTTTTTCTCTCCCGGTTCCTTTCTTTCTAAGGTGTTTGTCGTAGTAGTTCCGTGCTCGTCTTTTGGTAACAATTCGAACATGTTTTTAATCGACTTGGTGAATGGCTTAAACGGTACGGCATGAGTTTCTGGCTTTAAAAAAGATCCCTTGATTTCTACCATTGTTAATTGTTTTCTTACTCCACCTACCACAAGGTCAAACAGTTTTCCCACAATAGGGATTTGAGAAAAAAAGTCCCTGCTGAACCCTGCGACAATAGTTATGTGCATGTTTCCGTCAAGGTCGACGGCTCCTCGTCCGTTGAGTTCTGTTGAGTCGCTGTAAACTTTTCCTTCATCGATGTGGACAATGCCGTCTTTGACAATAAACTTTGCCTGTGCACTGTGAAAACTTTCTTTTTTAGGTATGCTAAGGTTAAGAAAATTAAACACGCTATAGATGATGGGGACTCCAGAGAGGTATCCTTCGTTTACATTGAACTGCCCTTCTGCAGAGAAATTTTTTGGATCGGTACCGCTTCCCTGATATTTAATCCTGCCATAAAGAAGCCCTGACCACTGTTTTTCTGTTTTCGCAACCTTTTGGGCAAGTTCTTCCAGTATGATTCTTGAGAAGTTCAGCTCGCCTTCGTATTGAAAGGGATCGGTATCCATATTGATGGAAAAGGTTCCTTCCACGTGTCCGCCACAACATTTGGCATCGATATGTTTGGTTACAAAACTGCTTTTATTGATTTCCAGAATTCCTCCGATTCCACTGAGAAAAATATTGTATTTGCTTTCATTTATCTCACAATCCCTGAGGTTGATCTCTAATGTGTAATTATTGTCCTTTTCTTCCTTAGAACCCTGGAAATTTGCCATGAGGTCTACCTTGCCTGTGGGTTTCAGTTTTGTCCATAATTTTTCGCCTATTCCCTTGGTGGGAAGGGTTTTCAACAGAGATTCTGTGATAGACAGATTCGGCACATGAAGATTAAATATCTTTCTGTCATTTTTTAAATTGTAGACGCCGTTCATTTCAGTAAAAATGGACTGGCCGCCGCATTGGATAAAGCCGTCGGTATCGGTAAACAAGATGATATCGTTGCTCAGCTTGACTTGCCCGTTTACATGTGATATAGGCAGGGGAAAATCCTGAGGGTTGATTTCCAAATCCTTGCAATTCACCGACAGGAAGCAATTCTTTTCCTTTTTTTCTCCCACGTTATACTGGTAAGTCAGGTCCACCAGGCCGGTAGGCCGAATCTTTGACCATACCTGCTCGCCGAAATCGGGGATGTTTGTTAAAAATTCCTGGTTTATCAGCAGATTAGGAATTGTCATCACAAATGTCTTTTTGGTGTCATAGAGGTCGAATTCGCCCTTAAATTCAGCCTGAGAATTACAGTTTCCGCTTTTGATATATCCCACAATTCCTTTCAGGTACAATTTTTCGGTGTTCAATTCCACATCGCCATTGAGATTGTAAATCAGGAAAGGCCAATTTTCATACATGGCTTCTAAACCATTAAGATTGATATTGATGACGTAATCCCTTTTCTTTTGCTTGTTTTGATTATTAAAACTTGCTCTGCAGGATATATTGATCTTTCCTGTGGGTTTATAATTATCCCATAGCATCTTGCCAATGTATGGGAATCGGTTTAGAAATTCCTCGTTTAGCATAATATTCTTCGCGTTTGCTTCAATTTCTAAACTGGGAACATTGGGACGCAGGTTCATAGTAAAAGAATAATTCCCCAGGAATTCATCATCAACGTTTCCTTTGATGATAATATTTTTGAAAGATCCCGCGTAAGGGAGGAATGTGATATCGACGCCGGATAACTTAATTTCTGGACTTTTTGTTGATGGATCTTCTTTTATATGAATCTTTAAGTCCCTGATCTCGAGACCCTGATTTAAAATGTCTATATAAGCCGGCATCTCAATCTTGTCAAAGTTTGCCTTCAGGGTATTCAGGAGTGACCAAATATCCGTGGGTTTTTCGATGGTCAATTCGGGAGCAATAACGACCGCATTGTTGATATTGAGCTTTCCTTTGAGAAGACTCTGCGGGGAATGCTTTATAACGATTCTGGGGATTTTTAGAGACTTGCCCAGTACATCTTCTGAGGTGCCTGCAAAAGAGAGGTTATCAATGATAATCCCTTCCAAAAAATCCATGTGTGCATGTTCAATTTTCGTTTCTCCAAAATCTTTTAATGCACTTAATAAACGACTCTTTATTGCTTCGTCCGAAGTTGTCCGTTTAATAAAAATATACCCGGATATTGCTATTACTGCGAGGAAACAAATGATGGGTAAGACAATAAATAGTGTTTTTTTCATTACATTTCCCTTTTGGTTATAAATATTTGTTTAGGTTACTGTTATTCCAGATTTATTTCAAGTTTAAATTTAGAAGTTTAAACGGTAAAATTATTGCCGTAAACTGGAATTCGGTATATAATGCAAAAATGTAAACATGTTGCGAATGTGGGAAAAATGGGGATAATTTTATCGGGTTTCCACATTGTACGAATACCTACTCACATAAAACAAGGAATACAAGGACCTTGAATAGAAACATATCAGCAACAGAATTCCTGGCAGAAAAGAAGTGCAGGGAAACTGCTATCGAGGCTGGCCAGGGCCATATCTTCAGGTGGTGGAATGAGATAACCCATGGTGAAAAACAACACCTCCTCGACCAGATAACGTCCATCGATTTCCCTTTAATAAAGAAGATTTTTACAGATACCCGCTTAAAACCGGTACAATCTATTCGCAATAATTTCAGCCCACCCCGAATAATACCCATTCCCACAAGTATCGATGAACAGGAGAACGCTCTAAAGGCGAAACACGTTGGCGAAAGTTCTTTGAAAAGAGGCGAGATGGCCGTCCTTACGGTTGCTGGGGGGCAGGGAACCAGATTGGGGAGCAATGGACCAAAAGGCACACTCTCTATCGGCCCGATTAGCGGCAAGAGTATTTTCCAATTACATGCAGAAAAGATACAGGCGCTCCAGAAGAGGTACCGCACAATTATTCCCTGGTATATTATGACGAGTGAGTCCAACGATGCAATAACCAGGGACTTTTTCCATACGCATCGTTTCTTTGGATTTGAACCGCGCGACGTGTGTTTCTTTACCCAGCGCATGCTCCCTGTGGTCGACCTACAGGGGAATTTGCTCATGGACTCCAAGTGGAATGTCGTGACGAGCCCTAATGGTCATGGAGGCGCTATTATTGCCCTCAAGGAAAAAGAAGTTTTTCATGATATGAAGCGGCGAGGGATCAAGCACATCTTCTACCACCAGGTTGATAATGTGCTCATTAAAATTGCCGACCCGGTTTTTATCGGTTACCACCTGATGGATAACGCAGAGTTCTCGTCAAAGATTGTAAAAAAACGCCGTCCGGAAGAAAAAGTCGGTATTATAGTACAAATGGATGGACGTCTGCTTCTGATTGAATACAGCGAACTCAGCCGCGAAGATATGTACGCAAAAGACGAGAATGGCGCTTTAAAACACAACGCAGGAAATATCGCCGTCCATATGATCAGCATCGACTTCCTTGAAAAAGTATATAAGAAAGAGGATCCGCTTCCTTGCCACGCCGCAATAAAAAAGGTGCCGTACCTGGACAAAAAAGGTGACATGGTCAACCCGGAGAAAAACAATGCCATTAAATTTGAGAGTTTCATCTTTGATGTGCTGAAATATGTTCGGAATGGTGTGATCATGGAAGCGCTTCGCGAAGATGAATTTTCGCCGATAAAAAATATGGACGGGGAGAACTCTCCTGCTACCGCAAAACAGGATTTGATTAATTTATTCGGTCGATGGCTGCGCAATGCAGGCATTTCTATTCCTATGGATAATAATGGAAATGTCATTGGTTTGATTGAGATTAATCCCTGTTTTGCACTGGATGAAGAGGAATTAAGGAGTAAAATAGATAGAAATTTGAAATTTAATGGACATTTGAGTCTATAGCTTCTTCGGGTTAAATATTGGTGGCTGAAAGAAAAACCGATCAAACTGTCATTTGAGCCCATTGTTCCTCTCAGGATATGGTATAGGATGAATCCTAAGATTTCCTCCGATGTCTATCCAGGGCGAGAGATTTTTTGTCGCTTCATTCCTCAAATGATGTAGTTAAATGGATGATGCGTAAAATATATGTATCTTTTTTTAAAATACTGAATTGTTACAAGAAAAAATCTCTATGAAAGGGAATGTGAATGGCAAGTGAAATAAAAGAAGAAGACCTTCTCGTCCGTATAACATATAATCCTCTTATTTTTAACGGGAAGCCTATTATCAGAGGAATGCGAATAGCGGTTGAGCATATTCTTGGAATGCTCGCTTCAGGTTCAACTATTGAAGAAGTATTAGAGGGATATCCTTTTTTAGAAAAAGAAGATATACAGGCATGCTTGCTTTATGCGTACCGAATGATTGCACATGAAAGAGTAGAGCCAATTCTGGTTAAAGAGTGAAAATGAAATTCCTCCTGGATAGTTGCATTTGTGGATTTGCTGTAAAAGATCTTCGAAACGCAGGTTTTGATGTTTTGTGGGTGCCAGAAAGTGGCAAAGATCCAGGCGATGAAGACATTATAAAGAAAGCTTTTGAAGAGGGTTTTGTTATTTGGAATTTAAAGGATGTTGGGTGCTTATTTCCGGTGTTCGATATAAACCATATAAGGATGTAAATGAAAGACAAAAAAACAATACACTTAGATTTTAACAATATGATGGCCGATACAATCGGGTCGGAACACGGCATAACTGAGCAGGAGTTGAAAACCCTTGCGCCAGGTGCCAACCGATATGTGAATGATGTAAAAGAAGAGCGCTCCGGGGGTAAGCTACCATTTCTTGATTTACCTTACCAAGAAAATATTACAACAGGGATAATCAATACCGCAAATTCCCTCAAAGGAAAATTCAAAAACCTTGTAGTGGTGGGTATTGGCGGTTCTGCACTGGGCAATACTGCCATCCATACAGCACTGAACCACCCTTTTTACAATATTATCAGCGAGAAGGAAAGAAACGGCTTCCCGCGCATCTTTGTACTGGATAATATCGACCCCGATCGATTTTCAGGTCTCATGGAGATTGTCAAACCTGAAGAAACCCTGTTCAATTTCATCACAAAGTCTGGTACTACGGTTGAAACAATGGCTCAGTTTTTGATTATAACGAAACGGTTACGTGACAGGCTTGGTAAAGAATACAAAGAGCACATTGTTGCCACTACTGATGGGGGGAAGGGTACTTTAAGGGAAATCACAGGACGCGAGGGTTTTCGGTCATTTGAGATTCCGTCAGGGGTTGGTGGGCGGTATTCGGTGCTGACGCCGGTTGGCTTGTTTTCTGCGGCGATGAGTGGCGTAGATATTGTAGCATTGTTAGAGGGGGCGGCGTTTATGGACAAAGTTTGCAAGTCTGACAATCTATGGGAAAATCCCGCACTCATGGGCGCTTCGCTCTGTTTTTTGAGTCATACCAAAAAATGTAAAAATATATTAGTCATGATGCCTTATTCTAATGCACTTAGTGGAGTGGCCGATTGGTTCTGTCAACTCTGGGCAGAGAGCCTTGGTAAAAAATTCTCATTAAATAACGAGGTAGTCCATACTGGTTCGACACCGGTAAAGGCTGTTGGTGTTGTAGACCAGCATTCCCAGCTTCAGCTTTATATGGAAGGTCCTTATGATAAGATTGTAACTTTCCTGGCCATTAAGAGGTTTGACAAGGAAGTATCTATTGTAAGTGGAAATGATGTTGAAGGTGATTTGGTTTATCTGAAAGGACACTCACTCTACAATGTTATGAATGCTGAGTTTGAAGGGACACGGCTTGCCTTAACAGAACAAAAGCGTCCTAATTGCACGCTTACGATAGATGAACTTTCTGCATTTTCCCTGGGGCAATTATTCTATTTGCTCGAATTACAAACGGCATATGCGGGCAAGTTTTACAACGTCAACGCCTTTGACCAGCCCGGTGTCGAGGCAGGAAAGATCAATGCCTTTGCGATGATCGGGAAGAAAGGATTTGAGCAGAGAAAGAATGAGATAGACATTCATTTGCAAAGAGTGCAAAAGAAATACTGTATCTAATGTGGTTTTTTACCGTTGGAACACGAAGGCTTTTGGGAAGAAGTTGAAACAATGCTGAGGAGCAGAGGGAAAATAGAGAAGCTCCTCTGCTTCCTTGCTCTCATGTCCCGTCATATGGTCAGCATGAAGTCTTTGCGATTATTGATTTGATCAAGCTAGCGCGAAGATTGAAGTTCTTCTAAGGTTTTTCTTATATTTCCCGCCTCTCTATTTTTTGGATCCAGTCTCAAAAACTCATTAAAACAGTACAATGCCTTTAGAACATCTTTTTTGTAATTTAGGTAGATTAATCCGAGATTTTTGTAAGCGTTGGGATAATTTGGTTTTTGCCGTATAGCCTCTTCTATTTCCAGAATTGCCTTGTCAAATTGTCCCTTGTTGGCATAAGCCGTGCCCAGGCAACTGTGCGCTTCGGCATGATCTGGTTCGTAATGAATAGCCAATTCAAATTCACCTATCGAGGCGTCTAAAAGTCCTTTCTTAAAATAGGCAAGCCCCAGGTTGTAATGGGCATCATAATAACTTGGCTTAAGCCGAATGGCCTCTTTGAATTTTAAAATTCCTTCGTCAAAACGTCCCTTGTCTATTAGGATATTACCCATATTGTTGTGGGTAAGGGCGGAGTTGGGGTTTACTGCCAGAACACGATAATATTCTTGTAACGCCTCTTCTTTCATGCCTTTTTTTTGATAAGCCATTCCTAAATTATGATGATATTCAGGGTCAGACTCAAGAGCTATTGACGCTTGAAATTCGCAAATTGCTAAATCGGTTTTATCCTTTTGAAGATATATCATACCCAGATTGTTATGTGCCCTGGAACTGTTGGGTGAATCTTCTACGGTTTTTGACCAAAAAATAAACGGGTTTATCCATATTTTATTTCTTTTGATGGTAGCTAGTGAATAAGGAATAACCAGGATCAATACCAGGCATGTTATAAGTACGGTTTTGAATAAAGGTGAAATACCCAAAAATCTTTTACTCACAAAGGAGGATGGAAATTCGTCACCCTCCCCCACCCCTTCCATCAAGGGATGGGTGGAAGTTAAGTGGTCGTTAGGGAAGGGGGGTAATAGAGGAAAAAGTTCCCTCTCCCCTTGTGGGAGAAGGTTAGGGTGAGGGGTATTTTCAAAGAAAATAAATACATATACCTGCCTCCAGAGTCCTATTGAAATGTATGCCAGTATTGCACAAAATCCAACCGAGGGGAGGTAGAGGTATCGTTCAGCCATGATGTTTGCTATGGGCATAATGTTCATCATGGGAGCCAGGGTAACAAAAAACCAGAGCATAAAGAAAAATAGACGCCTTGAATGATGGTAAAATCTGTAGGTAATTACGCCAATTACACCCAGAAATATAATGCTAAGAATAAAAGTATTGGCAAATGGGGTTTGTGTGTGTGCTATAATATATTCGGCGTTAAAATGCATGGGGAAGAATAACAGTTTTACATATGAGCAAAAAATCTTTGGCATGGTTAGAAGGCTTACCAGGAAACTGTTATCTGGATATGTTAATTGGTTTTCTACAGGATTGTGAAACCATATAAATCTCAGGAACAAATAAAAGCCGCTTACCAGTATGAATCCTATATAATAGTTGATAATATTTTTCTTAATCCTGGTTTTATCGCCCAGTAACCAGTCTAAAAGAAAAACAATAAGGGGCAACGTAATCGCCATTTCCTTAGAACATAATGCCAGGAGATATGAAAACAGGGATAAAGGATATAGGTAATTGCGAATTTTCGATTGCGGATTGCGGACTTTGTCGTGAGCACTTTGTCGAACGATTGCGGATTGTACAAAAAGCAAAATGGAACTCAGGAAAAAGGTGGTTGTAAGAAGGTCTTCCCGGTAACTAATTCCGTTTACAGTCTCTGTTAATATAGGATGCAAGGCAAACAGGATACTTGTGAGAAAAGAGGCAGTGTGCGACCTGGAAATAGCAGAAACCAGTAAGTAAACGAGTACTGCATTAACTGCATGGAGCAGGATATTGGTCAGGTGAAACCCGGCAGGGTTGAGATGCCATAGAGAGTAGTCGATGAAATAAGAAAAGGTAACAACGGGACGATACGTTACCTCGCCTGAATATTTAAAATAATCGTTGGTAAATAATGCGGTAAAATTTCCCCAGTCTCTGATGAAATAATTATCGGTTATGGTAAAGACATCGTCATAGACGAAGGTATTGTCAAGTGTATTGAGAAAGGCTATAAGCGGTAGTGCGATAATAAGTAATATTTTTAAAGTTCGTATCATAGATAGATGAATATTTGTAAATTCATTTTTCCGAAACCACGTTTTTATATAATTCTGTATATTCTTCTGCAATCGTATCCCACGAAAAACGTTTTCCATATGCCGCTATAGTCTGATAATCCCACTTCTTTTCAAGGGCATTGCTGAGTGCAAGAGCCAGTTCTTCCTTATTACAGGGTTCCACCAATATACCAAACGACTCATTTGTTATTGCCTCTGAAATGCCGCCGACCTTTGTTGCTACTACAGGTCTGCCACATGCAATAGCTTCAACTACCACAGCCGGGAAACCTTCAATATAGCTGGGTAAACAAAAGACATCACAGGCGTTTAACCACAAAGGTATTTCGTCATGGTTTTTGATTCCAACAAAAGAGACATGTGATTCGATGCGCAGTTCTTTTGTTAAATTCATTAATTCACGTTCTGAAGGACCATTTCCTATTATAATGAGGTCGATATGGTTTCTTTCTCCGATTTTGGCGAAGGAGTGTAATAGGATGTCAATCCCTTTGGTTGGTATTAAGTTACCGATAAAAAGTATGATTTTTTTATTAGTTGATAGATTAAGTTTTTCCCGCGCTTTTATTTTATCGAATTGAAAAAATTTTTCAGGCATTACTCCGTTTCTAATTACAGATAGCTTTTTTTGAGATATCCCCATTTTTAAGACTAATTCTTTTAATGAATTGCTTACAGTAACGACTTTGTTTGCTTTGTTTAGTGTAAAAAAGATCAAGTGTCTGAGAAAAAAACGCTTGGGAAAAGAGTGAATATCAGAACCGTGTGCAGTGACAATTACAGGTTTTTTGAAGACCATCCCCAGTAAAACAGCAGCAAAGCCAGATGGGCATGCCATGTGTGCATGTATAATGTCGAAATTGAATTGTTTTCGTAATTTGATAATTAAAGATAATGCTGAAAAAAAGAAAACTATAGCCCTGAAGAATAACCTGTCTCCTTTGGGGGGGACAAATAATCTGGGTCTATAAACTTTTATGTCGTTAGTGCAGGGAGAATGATTATCTGTTCTGTAGGATTTTACGTTTAACGGATTCCATATTTGCGGGTGGATAACAACGACTTGATTTTTACGTGCTATAACCTCTGAAAGCCCATGGACAAAAATACCCAGCACGGGGTCTTCTTTGCTTGGAAACATGTCGGTTAAAACCAGTATCTTCATTTTATAAAGCTACACATCGGTATATTTATTCGAACGACAGGATAATATTTCGTATAGTTTTTCAAATTGCTTCGTTATGATTCCGGTGCTGTATTTTTCTTCCACAATTCGCCGTCCTTCCATGCCCATTTTTCTTCTTATCTCAGGATTTTCGATAAGATACAAGATTTTTTCAACAAAAGGATTTAAATCAATTTTTTGCATAACTGTTACGGTATCTTTGGGAAAGGGCAGAAATCCTGTTATATTATTTAAAACGATATCAGGAGTCGGGGATACCTTGGAGGCAACGACTGGTTTTCCTGAAGCCATAGCTTCAATGATCACCTTCCCGAAACCTTCGCTATGATGAGGTGTGAAAAGGAGTATGTCTATCGCCGCCATTACTTCATCAATATCCATTCGAGGACCTGTAAATATTACATCGGCTTCAATATTGAGGAGTTTGACAATGGTTCTGTAAAGATGTTCTTCTTCACCGTAACCGCATAAAATGAATTTTGAATTTGAATATTGGTTTTTTATTTTTGCAAATACGTGCAAGCAGATTTCAAAACCTTTGTTTTTTATAAAACGACCGACACCTCCTATAACTATAGTATTATTTGGGATATTAAATTCTGCGCGGATTTTTTCCCCCTTTTTCGCAGGGTTAAAGAAGGTAATGTCTACTTGATTAGGAATTACTTCAATTTTGTTAGAACTGGCAAAATTTTCATTTATAGCGATATTTTTTAATAAATTAGAACACGCAATAATTCTGTCAGTTAAGCATAAATTTAATATTTTATATTGAAGTTTAGATATAAACGTTTTTCTAGAATCCAGACCATGTAAGGTAGCTATGGTTTTACGATGCTTGAATGCCCTTGCAATTAAGCATCCCCAAAAGTCAGCAGGGACTGTATGGGCATGAATAATATCTATCTTTTCTTCGTCAATGAGATTCAAATATTTTATGAATGTACGGACATCTCGCCAGGTGGTTAACCCAAGTCGTTCAACCCGAATACCCATTTTTTCTATCTGAACAGCAAATGGTTCCACTTTTGACAGGTCGCGGCTGAAGAGGGTGCAGACAACAACATGAAATTTTTCTTTATTGATGTGTTTACATAATGTAGCTACATGGCTTTCTGCTCCGCCTATAAGAAGCGTGTCAATAACGTAAAGGATGTTTATCTTTCTTTTCATTCGTGGTTTTTTTCTTTGTGAGAGTTTTTCTCTACGTTCTTCCCGACCTTTGCGGTGAACTATTACAGAATTGTTAGTTATCGCCTATCCTCTAACAAGGTTGTGTATATATTTTCTAGTTGATCTGCATATTTATCCCAGGAATACTTCTGTGCCTCTATCCGGGCATTTTTTGCTAAATAGCTTCTTAACTGTTCATCACGGGCTAAACGGATAATAGCATTTGCCAATTCATCTATATTGCCAGGCGTTACTAATAATGCTGTATGTTGATCTTTTAATACTTCTGCAATTTGACCTATTTTTGTGGCAACGATGGGTTTGCCCGCGCTGAGATACTCGAATACTTTAATGGCGGACCCAAAAAAGGTCATTCCCAATTCCTTGAAGGGCGCAACAACTACATCAGCTATTGAAATTATTTCCGGGATTTTGCTGTGATTAACATAACCCATAAATTTCACCCGATCAGCAATCTCCCGTTGGTTTACCAGGGTTTCCAATTTCTCTCTTGCCTGCCCCTCTCCTATAATTAACAGATAAGCATTTGGGATTTCTTTAATAACAGATGGAAATGCTGAGATGAGATCGTCAATTGCATACCATACCTGAAGCGTTCCAGTGTAGGCAATAATAAATTTGTTTTCTAAACCGAGAGAAGCCTTAATACTTTGCACATTAAATTGTTTGTCAAATGCTTCCACGTCTGCGGCATTTGGCAAAACTGTGATTTTGTCTGAGTTTTTAATTATATGATTATTTATCAGAAATGTTTTTAAATTGTTAGAGACAGCAACTATATGATTAGTGGTTTTTAAGCAGAGTTTGCGAATCCTCTTTGCCGTAAATTTTTGGATAGGGTCAATGTCTTTTGTAAATAATTTCTTTTCTTCTATTCCGGGTCCATTAATTTCTATTATATGCGGGATGCGGAGTAATTTGGATGCCATGATTCCACCATAGGCGTATAATCCAAACCGCTCATGTATGACGTCGAATTGATAAAATCTATGTAGTTTAATAATCTGCAGCAAAATGTTTATGCTGTTTAGGGTTCCTGTAAATGGAAAAATGCGGTGGAAAAAGAAACGGAGGTATTTATGCCGGACTGTAAGATAGTTTTCAAGCTCAGGGAGTGAAGAATTTTCATTTATGTTTAATAAGAATACTTTATGCCCTTTCTTTTTTAATCCATTAATAATTTTCAGCACATGAATTTTGTACCCTTCGCCTTTTGTTAAATCCAGGCCTCTATCGCCGATGAGGTATAATATGCTAAGACCTTTAGCCATTTTAATAGAAAGATTAGATAACCCCAACAAAAGGATTTTTTATCACAACACTACCAATAGTTTAACCATCAGACAAATCTTCCGAAAACAACAGTGCCGCGCTGCCTTTTATAGCAGCAAAGAATATAAATCCGGAACTCCGGAACTCCGGAACTCACGAATGATTTTCTTAAACAGGCAGAAATTATTTTTCTTTTTTCGTGAGTTCCTGCATTCCAGATTTCATTAAATAAAAGTCTTTTTAGATGCACAGTTTTGATACTCTTCCGACTCGTTCTGGTTAGGAAGATGGGAAACCTATTTTCTCAACTTCCCGGCCTCACAAATTCTTCTTTGCGTACTTTGTGTCTGGTTAAATTCATTTTGATTGCAGCTTTGCTGCGCTAGGTTGCCACCGCTCTTTTTCTCAGTTTGAAGACATAATACGGATCTATCATTATGTCTTCTATAACAAAATTTGCTTTTAAAAACATTTCCTTTAATTGTTGAAAATCGGGGAAAAAGGGATTGTGGGTGTAATCCCCGAAACCCAATGCATCTGTTATATTGTGTTGGTCTACAACATGCATAGGAACAGACACGACAAATACACCATTTTCCCGTAATATCCTGAATGCCTCCTGGCATAGGGATTCTGGGTGCTTTAAATGTTCCATGACCTCGGATGCCACAATAATTCGAAAAGACCCGTTTTTGAAAGGTAATTTTTCCGCATGACACTGCAGAAATTTAGACTTCCTGTTATCGTGCAATAATGATCCCGTCCTTATTGCAAATAGTGAAATATCAGATCCAATATACGAAGAAATATCCTCATTGTGAACGAAATCTTCAAGCCATGGCGCGGCAGAACATCCTATCTCCAAAAGACGTCCCTTTTCTCCTTTGATACAGCTGAAAATTCTTTCTTTCCTGGTCAGAAAACCTTTATCCGGGCGATTCCAACTGAGCAAATTATTAAGTGTATAATTTGGATAGGCGCTTAAAAAGGAGAAAAGCTGTTTTTCATCTTCTTCGGCAAGTGGTTTTCCTGAATGCTGTTTTGAGATAAACGACTTTTCCAGTGTTTTTCCTTTTTCGTACATTTCAAAACACATGAGAAAAGGAGGAATTGTATCATGCTGATTATATAAATGATCAATTAGATAAAAACCATTTCGAATAGTACTAATTTTGCCTGTGAATTCTCTTATTTCTTGGAAAGTATCAAATGTGTTCTTAAGGAGTTTCTTGAGCCACCGGGCGTTTTTCGACAAGCCTATATGCGTCTTTTTTCTGTATTCGTATAAAAATAATGCCGTTCTGAACACGAAGGGTATTCGAAATACTTGAGAGAGTAAGATTCTTGTTAATGAATTCAATAGCCGCATGTATCTTTTTCTTAATATTCCGTATTTCAAAATACAGAAAATGGCCCTAATGCCGTCCCTCCACGTTATTTATTTACCTGTAAAGCGCGATCCATAAACCACATCAGCCTTTCCGTCCAGTATTGGCTGAAGGAGTAATGGATGTTCATTTGGGTTGCATTCCTAATTATAGTAGTCATTTTGTTATTTCAGAATAATATTTTCCACTCTGTTTGATAGTATTTGGTAACTGAAATGCAAATTGTTTAAGGTTTGCAATTAAATTATTTTCTTCTGAAGGGTCGACAACATAAAATGAAACAGTATCCCCGCCACACACGACGTTATTTGAGATTATCCATTCACCGGCCTTAGTCCACGGGTAAGGTATTTTGTCAAGGAACCAACTCTTGGATTCATATAATAAAGCAATCTTAATATTCTTTGATTTCGTTAAATCATAAATTTGTTCTCTACCAAACGCGCCGTTTCTTTTACTCTTAGCAACCTCTTTGCTGCCTAATCCCCACAAATCGAGGCAATTGATATCTGCCAAAAAATTGATAGCCCCAATGTCATTCGCGGCAACAGGTATACCACAGTAAAACTGTTTTAAAAATAAACCCATTTGATACTGTTGCTCATATATATTTGTAGTTGCTCTTGGTAGTTGCATTATAGACCATTTTATCCTGCTGAAAACGGGGAGCGCAAGAAGAAGAATGAGTATTAAATTTGTTGCGTACTTTGGTAGGAAGGTTTTGTCAATGACAATCTTTCGCGTTCCTCCTTTAGGCAGGTGTTCGTATAGAGGTATGGCAACAACAGCTAAACCAAGGGCTACAAGATATGCGTCATATCGATAAAACCAGAATACAGGAATGAATTGCATATGCAAAAATGTGGTTATAATGAAAATGACAATCATGAGTTGTTCTTTTTCCCATACTTTCTTTTGTTTGCCAAATCTAAGGGTGTATAAAACGAGAGCCGCAATAATGAGAAAAAGAATATGAGGCGATTTTAAAAGGTTTTTGTAACACGTATAACCTAAAAGCTTAAAAGCGCTTGTTAAGGAAATTAGGGTGGATACATTACCTTTCAATTGCACCGAATTTGGCAACCAGAACCAACCGTGCAAACAAGATATTGTTCCATATATAAAAATCGGTAGAATTGCAAATATTCCTAAAAAGAAGGCATAAGACCATCGTTTGCGCAGAGCGAATAAAGAGCATACGGCAAGGATTAAAAATAAACCCTCGTAACGAACGAGAGGAACGAGTGCGGCAAGTACCCACAAGAAAACTGGCATTGAATTGGTAGATAGAGAGGCAGGGATTTCCTTGGAAAGTTCTTTTGTGGAGAAGTAAGCAAAGAGAATTGTAATAAGAGCATGGAGAATGTGCTCCATACCGATAAATATAAGGGCAGGAAGGGGGGGGATAAATATAATGCTAAAGGTGCAGATAAGTATATATAGTGAAGGCAATTTCTGTTTGATGAGCATCGTATGTATTAAAAAAATTATAGATGTAGCAAATACGATGTTAAGTATTAACGGACTAATTTCATTTATCCCAAATATGAAGTAAATTAGTGATAATAGGAATGTCCACAACAAGGAAGACGAAGAAGAGCTAAACTCATATTTGGTTATTCCCCAAACTCCGTGCTGGGAAAAGTTTTTTGCTATAGCCATGTGAATGTAAGGATCATCGAGAGCATAAATAATGTGTCCCTCGTTCTTCTTGATAGACAGTGTTAAGAGTATTGCCACTGTTAACCAGAGAATGATTACCGATAAAATCAGTGGCCAATGCCTGCTAATGGCTATTTTCATTGATTTTTATTCCTTAATGTACAACGATAGATTGCGTGAATAGCCTAATAACTAAAAGGTTTATCTTGTTGAACAAAGTCAAACGGAACAGCGCCATTTTCTAGTAGATCAAATTTCTTAACACCTAAATTGTATTCCCTTTGATTATTTAAATAATAAATTTTAAAGCCTTGCTCTATGTACTTTTGCAATTGAGTTACGTCTATCAATTCAACAAATTTTAGTGTTTCTTGTGGGTCTAAAAATAATTTTTTTCTTATCTGGGCTTCACGTATCTGTGGTAGCCATGTGCCTGCTATGATTATGTTTTTCCCGCTAACGCCATTTGCACGCAATAAAATTTGTTCAATATATTTCATTTTTTCGATTCTGGTTGAGTGTTCGACAAATATGGGACTACAGATGCCTGATCTGCAAATACTAATGAAAGGACTGCAAATAAGCGCAATACACACAAATATGAAGCATTTTTGTGTCAGGAAACTACCAAGTAGGAGGATGACGAAGGGAACAATTGGTATTAAGTAACCAGATTCGCTGGGAAGTCTTATGAAAGCAAAAAGGTAGATGCAAATGATTAATACCCATGCGATAATCTGTAGTCTTGATACTGGTGTTGGCATAGGAGCGTTGCTTCGGGTTATCCGCTTGAAAATAGAAGGAATTACAGCAGTCAAAATTGCAACCAGTCCCAATTTTCCCCAGACCTCATCAGTTGAAGTTCGAAAGATTGTAATTGCTGATGGATAATTATACTCGCAAAATGTCAAAAACCCCCATCCGTATTTCAAGAAAACAGGGACAAAAGCAGCAGTACCAACAAAGCATGTTGCAAGGGAAAATCTCGCAATATGCCAAACATTATATTTCCTCCCCCCCTGAACAAGCAGTAGAGATAACGGAATTATCATCGCTCCAGATGTAATCCTGCATCCTATCGCCATGCCTAAGAAAATACCGGCAATTAGCGATTTCTTAACGAGAATATAATACAGACTTGCCAGAATAAATGCCAGTGCCCACATATAATCCATAGAATTTGTACTGTTTTTGAATATGACAGGGGTGAATGCTAAAGCCAGACTTGCACAGATGTAATTCTTGTAACCCAGTGTTTTCAGCGATAAAGCAAAAAACCCAACTCCCAATGAACTTAAAAAAGCAGTAGCTCCATTGAGCGCGAAGGGACCTCCTTTCCAAATAAGGGAACATACTATTTCCTGAATTGGATAACCGGGCAAGCGTGACGCTGAATATTCAACACTGGTTGCTATATTACGCGCAGTGATAGCAATCCTCCAGGCATCGGGGTCAATACCATAGCCAGCATTGAGAAAGGGATCTCTGGATAGAAAAACGATAACTGAAACAAACAAGAATAGAAAGATATCGAGTTTCCATTTGCACGATGATGAAACGAAAGTAATAATGTTTCTGGATAAATTTGGTGTGGTTTGTATGTTCCTGTTTGCTTTGATCATTGCGATAATTAAAACTGTCGTTTAGAAGTGTTTGTCATTTCCTTGCTACGGTAAGAATTAAAAAAGTACCTTATTAATCCTTTCATAATTTGATGGAAGGCAATTGGCGCACATGGGAAGTTTTCTATGCATTGCCAGATTACGCCTGAAATCAATATATTTGCCAGAATTCCAGATATCCAAAAATCTCTGGTTGGCAATGTTGCCCAATACCTGTTCTCCGAAAATATCAAAACAGCATGGCAACACATCTCCATCGGTTGTAATTACAGGTGTCCTAACTTTTTGAGGACACAAACCTTTATCCTTTAATTCAAGATTGCCTTGTTTATTGACGACGTATCGAGTAGGCAGCGTTGTCGAATTAACAAAGTAGTCTTTTTCCAGGTTTTTCACGTAGTCCACATCTTCTTTGGATCGATCAATATGGAGAGATTTTAAATATGCCCTGTCTACGCCCAGATCACGTGCAAGTTTCTCAAAGGCATCCACCTCGTGGATATTTTTCTGTGTAACGACCATCTGAAGATCGATGGAGGGGTAGGATAATCTTCTGTTATTTCTTTCCTTAACAAATAATCTTATGCTCTCTACCAGTGTTTCGAAAGAAGCGCCAATTCGGATAGATTCGTAGGTATGTTTAGATGCACCATCCATGGATATTGCCATAAAATTAAGGCTGGAATCCAACAAACCCTTGCGAGCCTCGGCATTTAACAAAACGCCGTTAGTCAGCATTGAGACACACATCCCCTTGTCAGAGGCGTAACGCACCATCTTGAAAATATCTTTGTTAAGCAAAGGTTCTCCGCAATAGGAAACACCGATAGTATTGCATACAGGGGCAATATCATCAATAATCTTTTTGAATAGATACGAGGACATAAATCTGTTTTTTCTGCCCAGGTCTGTCTTTACGGAACGGCAAATAGTGCAGTTGAGGTTACAGACACTGGCCGTTTCAATAACAATATCGTTTGGGTATTTATTGAGTTTTTGGAATAGTTGATGTAAGCGGAAAGAGAGATATCTTCTAAAATTTCCTTCGCTCACTTTTGCAAATGATTGAAATAACTTGTTTTTATGGAAATTGTATTTCATGGTTATTGATTTAAATTACCGTTTGACACACCCCCAGTATCTTTTCTGTTGTAATGTCCCAAGTAAAGGAATCCATCACCAGTTTTCTGCCATTTTTCCCCATCATGTTCATGAGCTCGTTATCCTTCAACAAATTAACAATTGCGTTTGCCGCTTGTTGATAATCTTCTTCCTGAATAACAATGCCGATATTGTTTTCCCGTACGAAGTGACCACAAGATTCACCAGTAATCACAGGTCTTTCACACGCCATATATTCGTATAATTTTAACGATTTCCCATAGATTTTGCCAATATCCGTTAAAATAAATATACCTGCATCGGCTGCATTGATATAATTTGGGATGTGCTCATATTCAACTTCACCAATAAAATCAACGTGTGATGTTAGTTCTAATTTTTTTGTTAGATGAATAGTGCTTTCTAATAAGTATCCTCTTCCGATCATAAGGAGTTTTACATTTGGTAGCTTTTGTATGACATGATTTAGAATATGGATGATATTGTGGACACCATGGTGGGGATAAAAACTACCGACGAATATTATGTAATAACAATCTTGATCTAATTTCAGTAAATCTCGTATCTTGTTCTTGTCTTTTGGATAAAAAAGAGCTGCATTAACGCCATTTTCTATAACACTGATTTTCTGCGCATCTTTGTGTGACTTCAGAAGTTCTAACTTTATATTTTCGCTAACCGAAATTATCTTATGTGCCAGGATGAAATTTATGTATTGAAAAAATCCAAATATTTTATGTTTTAGAAGATACCTTCCCATACCCTCCAAATCGACTGTTGGAATACCGTTTATTTCCAGTACGTGTGGTACTTGCAAAACAAGGCCGACTAAGGTGGGTGTAATGGATAATCCCATTTCCCTTACATAAAAGATATCAGCCTTAAGTCTTATTTGATATGCAAATAAATAAAATAAGAGACATACATAATAGATGTATTCTTCAAAGAATCTAATTTTGAGTGTTGGTACATAAACGACGTGAACCGAGGTTTTGCTTCTGTATCTACCGGTTTTCGGAGCAAATAAAACGACATCATTTCCCAATTTTTTCAAGTGTTCGGTGACTTCTTTTGTATGTGTTGTGGATGCCCTTTGCAGGCTTAAATTTTCATAGCAGATATAAAATATTTTCATTGCGTCATCCGTTCCGTTGGTGGTATTCTTTTACCCATAATGTAAAGCTTCCTTATTCAATCTGTATTAGAGGGATTATAGGACATTGTCATAGTAAACGGTAGAATATTTTTTGCCGTAAATAAAAAAATAAAATTTATAATATATATGGTAATAGCCCAAATATTTAAAAACATACGCAGCCTTGCTTTCCTGAAAAGGAGAAGTAGTTTTTAGGGGGCATAATCCAGGGGTAAAAAATATGCAGAATGATAAAAATTTTATCGGACTCATTGGATTGGGTTATTGGGGAAAGAATATACTTCGAAATCTTTATGAGTTAGGTGTGCTACGTAGTGCATGCGATAATGATGATGCCGCGATTGCAGAACACAGAAAAAAGTTTCCAGACATAAACTATACAACTTCCATAAAAGAAATTCTTGAGAATCCATTAATAAAAGCGGTTGCCATTGCAACCCCTGCGGTTACACACCATGAAATTGTGAAGCAGTCCCTTCTGGCAGGCAAAGATGTTTTTGTTGAGAAGCCCCTCGCCAATACAGTTCAGAAAGGAGAAGAGCTGGTAAAACTTGCCGAAGAGAGAAATAGAGTTCTAATGGTAGGACATATCCTTCAGTATCATCCAGCAGTGATGAAGTTAAAAGAGCTTTTGTGCTCTGGTAGTCTGGGCAGAATTCACTATCTCTATTCGAACAGACTGAATATTGGAAAACTCAGAACCGAAGAGAATATCCTCTGGAGCTTTGCCCCTCATGATATTTCAGCTATCCTTATGCTTCTTGAAGAAGAGCCAGTAAAAGTTACTTCAGCAGGAGGGAATTATTTGAATAAGGGTATCTATGATATAACAATAACTACCCTGGAGTTTGGAAATGGAATAAAGGGGCATATTTTTGTTAGCTGGTTGCATCCCTATAAAGAGCAAAAGCTGGTTGTGGTAGGCTCTAAGGCTATGGCTGTTTTTGATGATGTCAGTGATGAGAAATTGTTTCTCTACCCTCATGAAATCGTGTGGAAGGACGGAAAGATTCCTGTGGCTCAGAAGGCGGATTATCAAATCATTCCCTTTGATAAAGGAGAACCACTGAAGGAGGAGTTGAAACATTTTATCGAATGTATTAAAAAAAGGGAAAAGCCTAAAACTGATGGTGCTGAGGGGCTGAAGGTATTAAAAATTCTTGAAGAAGCCGAGAAATGTCTTAGTGCTTCATCTCGAATTTCTCAGTTATTACCTATAACAACCAACGGCTTGCGTTTTTATATTCACGAAAGTGCTTTTGTAGATGCTCATGTAGAAATTGGAGAAGGCACAAAGATATGGCATTTCTCGCATATTTTAACAGACACCAAGATAGGAAAAGATTGTATTATCGGACAGAATGTAATGATAGGGCCCGATGTTGAAATTGGTGACAGGTGTAAAATTCAGAATAACGTATCAATATTTAAGGGGTTAAAACTCGAAGATGAGGTCTTTTGCGGTCCTTCCTGCGTATTTACAAATGTCTATAATCCAAGGGCTTTTATCGAAAGAAAACAAGAATTTGTTCCTACCCTTGTAAAAAGAGGCGCTACCATTGGTGCAAACGCTACTATTGTTTGCGGAGTTACCATTGGAAGATACGCCTTGATAGGGGCTGGAGCTGTCGTAAAGTCTGTTGTGCCCGACTACGCTATTGTTGCAGGAGTTCCAGCAAGACAGATAGGTTGGGCATGTAAATGCGGAGTTACATTAAAGTTCAATAATAAGACGGCTGATTGTAAATATTGTGGGAACGAATATGTTCTAGATAAGGAAGAATTACACATCGTAAAAGAAAATAACTAACATCTCATACTTTGTATCAATTCATGTAGCCGCAATTCTTAAAAACAAATCCCGGAAATTTTCCTTTAACCTAAATTCTGCGATGGGCCACAGATTAACGCAGATAAAATAATGACTTTTATTTAACTCACTCATTAGGTGATTACCTGTGATTATTTATGTCGTTGAAAAATCAGTGTAAATCAGCGTTTATCTGTGTCCGGCTGCAATTATTAGGTTCTCGGTGATTGTTTTAAGGTTGGTAGCGGGGGTGGGATTTGAACCCACGGCCTCCGGGTTATGAGCCCGACGAGCTACCAGACTGCTCTACCCCGCGTTATTATGTGGACACATACCTATTTGCATTTGGTTGCATATAGATATTACTAAAATCAGTATATCAGTCATTAATTAAGTGTCAAGGACAAAAAAACTTTCCTTTTTCCTCAATGGTTCTGGTACAATAACTCAATTGTATAGGAATATTCATTTTGTTTATGCTGGTTTTGGGGTGGCGCTGGTAGGACAAGCGTCTCGCTTGTCCTGTATTCGTTTATTGCTTTTGTTTTGGTCAACCGGGACGGTTGACCTACCAATTTCTTCTCATTAAAACAATTAAGGTGGAAACTTAAATGAAAATATTTATTATTGGAAGCGGAGGAAGAGAACACGCACTTGCATGGAAGATTGCGCAATCGCCCATGATAAAGAAAATATTCTGCGCGCCGGGAAATCCGGGAATTGCAGAAGTTGCTGAATGCGTGGATATCGAGCCAGAAAATGTAGACGGTCTTTATAATTTCGCACTGAAACAAAAAATCGATTTAACTGTCGTCGGTCCTGAAGATGCACTGGCAGCCGGTATCGTTGACAGGTTCAGGGATGGGCATTTGCATATATTTGGTCCCAACAAACGTGCATCGATTATCGAAGGAAGCAAGGTGTTTGCAAAGATGCTTATGAGAAAACACGGCATTCCCACGGCAGAATTTAAAACCTTTGATGATTTGAAACAAGCAAAAAAACATATTTCTGCGTGTGATTTCCCGCTGGTTATAAAGGCCGATGGGTTAGCTAAGGGTAAAGGTGTATTCGTGTGTAAATCACCGGAAGAGGCCGACAAACACATAGATGATATTATGAGAGAAAAAATCTTTGGATTTGCGGGAAATAAGATTGTAATTGAAGAGTTTCTTTCAGGAGAAGAAGTCTCGATTCTTGCAATTACGGACGGGAAGACGATCGTTCCTCTCGCATCTGTACAAGATCACAAAGCAGTTTACGACGGCGACAAGGGCCCCAATACGGGGGGTATGGGGGCATACTCGCCTGTACCGTCAATTACAGAGGATATGCAATTTTCGATAGAGGAAAATATCCTCGTACCCATTGTCCATGCCATGAAAAAGGAGAATCGGCCTTATCAGGGCGTCATTTATGCTGGATTGATGATTACCAGTACCGGCCCGAAGGTGCTTGAGTTTAATGCCAGGTTTGGCGATCCGGAAACACAGGTCATTCTCATGAGGATGAAGAGTGATTTAGTCCCCCTCCTTTTGGCAGCAGCAAAAAATAATTTAGAGGATGTGGAAGTTGAGTGGCATGATTGCGCCTCTGTTTGTGTTGTCATGACTTCTAAGGGTTATCCAGATAAATATGAAAAGGGATTGCCAGTTTCAGGACTTGAAGCGCTAAAGGGCTTGGATAATGTCCAGGTTTTTCACGCGGGGACTTCTCTTAAAAATGGGAAGGTTGTAACCAACGGTGGACGTGTTTTGGGCATCACGACCGTGGGAAAAGATTTACGGGAGGCTCAAAAGAATGTCTACGAGGCAATTCAAAAGTTGTCATTTAATGGGGCACACTATAGAAGAGATATTGGAGTCAAGGCCCTGTACAGGAAAAATTCTCAAGATAGTCCCCTTGGTTAAAGGGGGATTTTATGACACCCTGTAATACGCATAAATAAAATGAAATCCTATACGATTAAATTACGGAAACCATTCCTAATGCATTGAGAAGCTTAACTATAAAAAATAATAACGACATCGCATGCGCAATTATAAAAAATATATTCCGCATTATTGTAGTTTTTTGTATATAATATTTCTTTGCACTGCAATAGGTCATGTTGTGCCTTTATCGTTTGCGGGGGAGAAGGACAAGGTATTTTGGGACAAAAAGTACGAAACGGAGTCTTATATCTTTGGTAAAGAACCGGTTGAATTTTTAAGAGAGCATGTTGATCTCCTTCCCAGGGGAAAAGCACTGGATATTGCGATGGGAGAAGGACGCAATGCCGTATTCCTGGCTAAAAACGGGTTTGATGTCGACGGCTGTGATATTTCCGAATCAGCTATCAAAAAAGCCCTGGATCTGGCAACAGAGAATAATGTTAAGATACATGCCTTTGTCGCCGATTTGGAGACTTACAAATTACCTAAGAATACCTATGATGTGATTGCATGTTTTTATTATCTTCAACGCGACCTTGTTCCTCAAATGAAAGAAGCACTAAAACCTGGCGGAATGATGATCTATGAGACATACACTGTTGAGAACCGGGAACTGGGGTTTGAAGGCCCTAAAAATAAGGATTATTTATTAAAACCCAATGAACTTTTAGGCTTATTCAAAGACTTTAAAATTATTTATTATCGGGAACTTGTTTTGAATAACAAAAAAGCTGTTGCGAGCCTGATTGCAAAAAAATAAGATATATGTCACTATTACAAGACGTTACAGACAAGCAGCGCGAGGCTATTACCCATATCGAGGGACCTCTTTTAGTGGTGGCGGGGGCAGGCAGTGGAAAAACCCGTGTGATTACTCGCCGCATCGGTTATTTGATGTCTCAGGGTGTAAATCCTTACAACATTCTGGCCATTACCTTTACCAACAAGGCATCCGATGAAATGGTTGATCGCGTAAAACAGTTTTCATCGCATAAAGGGCTTTGGGTTTCCACCTTCCACAAGATGTGTTCCCGAATTCTGAGAAGCAATATCGATAGATTGGGGTATTCTCGGGATTTTAGCATTTATGATTCTGTTGACCAGCTAAACCGAGTGAAGTCCATTATGGCCGAGCTTCAACTGGACACGGCACAGTGGAAACCCCGTACCATTGCCAGTTCTATTAGCAATGCCAAAAATAAACTTGTTGGGCCAGAAACCTTTGCTTCAACAGCTTCTGGTTATTACAATCGAACTGTTGCCCAAATTTATTCAAAATATGAGTCCCTTCTTAAAGCAAATAATGCCTTAGATTTTGATGACCTCTTGATTAAGACCGTAGAAATCTTTAAGAAATATCCTGATATCTTGGAGATGTATCAGGATAAATTCAGGTTTATCCTTGTCGATGAATATCAGGATACCAATTATACCCAGTATACCATTACACGACTTCTGGCAGATAAATATAGAAACATCTGCGTGACGGGTGATCCGGATCAGTCTATTTATGGCTGGCGCGGGGCGGATATCCGGAATATTATGGATTTTGAAAAAGACTACCCCGATGCGAGGGTGGTGCTGTTAGAACAAAATTACCGCTCTACGAAACATATTCTTCATGCGGCTTCCAGTGTAATCCAGCAGAATAAATATCGAAAACAAAAGAATCTCTGGACGGAAAACATTTTGGGCGAGAAGATCAAGGTAATCTCCTGCGAAGATGAACATGGCGAAGCAGACGAGATCGCAAAATTGATAAGGGGACTCGCCGGTAAGGGCACTAAATATTCGGATATTGCTTTGTTTTATCGTACCAATGCCCAGTCTCGTGTACTGGAAATTTCTCTGAGAAATTACGGGATTCCTTACACGATTATCGGAGGTGTGGAATTCTATCAAAGGAAGGAAATTAAAGATATTCTGTCCTATCTTAGACTCTGTATTAATCCCCACGACGAGGTTGCACTGGAACGCATAATCAATACACCTACACGGGGCATAGGAAATACTACCATTAAAAAACTTGCAGACTGGGCTACCGCTCAAGGTACAAGCCTGTTTGATGCCATACGGGATGTGGATGTAATACCCGAGATTAAAGGTAAGACAACCCTGTTACTAAAAAGATTTTTCGAACTCATTGCAAATTTACAAAAATTGCCAAAATCGCCCGTTGAAGACATTGTTAGACAGGTGATTGAAGAAACGAAATATATAGAGTATCTCCGTGAATCTGATGAAAAGGAATCGAAAGATCGCATTGCCAACGTCGAAGAACTGGTGAATGCCGCACAAGAATATGACCTAAATTATTCTGAAGGTACTTTACAGGGATTTCTGGAGGAGGTGGCATTGGTTTCTGATGTGGATGAATTGGAAGACGACGTTGATGCCGTGACCCTCATGACACTTCATACGGCCAAGGGATTGGAGTTTCCCGTTGTTTTTATTACGGGTATGGAGGATGGACTATTGCCTCATTCAGAATCCAAAGATTTAGATGAGGAAGTCGAAGAGGAGCGAAGGCTCTGTTATGTGGGTATTACAAGGGCAATGAAAGAACTCTTCCTTACACATGCAAGGCGGCGGACGCGTTACGGGCAGATGAACCCATGTATTGCATCCAGGTTTTTAGATGAGATTCCGGAAGAAATTATTGATAAGATTGATAAGACAAATCGTAATTATGCTTTTAATACTTTTAATGCAGATAACAAGACAGTTCATGACACAATGCTCAGCTTTGATTTCAATAATATAGATACCCATGATTTGACAAGTCCCTCATCAGAAGATGATTCCGTGTCCTTTTCGAGTGGGGAAGTAGTCAGGCATCCCGTTTTTGGTATTGGAAGGATACTAGAGGTTTGCGGCAGCAAAGAAAAGACAAGCGTCAGGGTCAGTTTTAATATCGGTGGAACAAAAAATCTTATGTTAGTATACGCAAAATTAGAAAAGGTAAAATAAATAAAAGGGGAGATTTCCTATGGAAAAAGTATATATGGACAACGCCTCGGGCACACCGGTACACCCTAAAGTGGTGGAGGCTATGATACCGTTTTTAAAGGAGGGCTTTGGCAACCCCTCTAACTTACATCAATTTGGAAGGATTACGAGTGATGCCATACAAGCGGCGCGGACACAAGTAGCTAATCTGATTCATGCCAAACCCAATGAAATCACATTTACCTCAAGTGGTACCGAGGCCAACAATTTTGCCATAAAAGGCATTTTGGCATCCCACAAAAAAAAGGGAAACCATATCATTACCACACAAATTGAACATTTTTCGGTACTCAATCCTTTAAAATCATTAGAAAAATCCGGATACGTGGTTACCTACTTACCTGTTGACAAATATGGGATGGTGAATCCGGACGATGTTAAAAAAGCCATCACACCGACGACGACGATGGTCTCTATTATGTATGCCAATGGGGAGATTGGGACAATTGAACCAATAAAAGAAATCGGGACTATTACGAAGGAGAAAGGTATCGTTTTCCATACAGATGCAGTTGCCGCAACGGGGAATATACCGATTGATGTTTTAGATTCCCATGTTGATGCCTTGAGTATGTCGGCTAATCAATTTAACGGCCCATCAGGGATTGGCGCATTATATTTAAGGGAAGGTGTAAGGATACTTCCTTTTATGGAAGGCGGTGTCCAGGAGAGTGGCCGCAGGGCAGGGACGGAAAATATCGTTGGAATTGTTGGCATGGGTAAGGCTGCTGAGCTGGCAAAATTAGAAATGTTACAGTGCATGAACAAAACACAAAACTTGAGAAATCAACTAAGAGATGGTATCCTGAATAACATAAATCATGTGTATCTCAACGGACATCCAACGAATCGATTGCCGGGCAATCTCAGTTTGTGCATAGAGTATATTGAGGGTGAATCGGTTTTGTTATTTCTGGATATGCAGGGGATTGCCATTTCGAGTGGTTCTGCATGTACTTCACGGTCGTTGAAGGCGTCTCATGTCATCATGGCTACAAGTGTTGACGCTGCGCTTGCTCAGGGGACAGTCCTTTTCAGCTTAGGGATTGACAATTCCGAGACCGACGTTAAATACGTTTTGGAAAAATTACCACCCATCGTAGAACGCTTAAGGCAGATGTCTCCTTTGTATAATCAAAAGAAGTGAAATTCTCAAGATCGAGGGAGTAGGAGGTTTTTATGGCGACTATTGTTGTTGAAAAGAAAAAATATACGTACGAGGATTATCTTAAGACCCCGAAAGATAAGAGGTATGAACTTATTGATGGAGAATTACTCATGACGCCATCTCCCACTCCCTACCACCAAAGAGTCTCAAGAAAGTTAGAATTTATCCTTGAAAGTTTTATAACTAAAAATAATCTTGGAGAAATCTTTTATGCACCTTGCGATGTATACCTCGATAATGAAAATGTAGTTCAACCTGATATATTGTTCATTTCTCAAGATAAATTGAATATTATAGGTGATAAAAATATACAGAGTGCGCCTAACCTTGTGATAGAGATAATCTCAGAAAATAGTGTTTACAGGGATATGGTGCAGAAAAAAAGGCTTTATGCAAGGTTTGGTGTGAAAGAATATTGGATAGTGATTCCTGAAGAAAAAGAGGTGGAAGTTTATATCCTGAAAGGTGAAGCTTATCAGCTTTATAAGACATACACCAAAGTTGATATACTCGAATCACCATCTTTAAAAGGATTAAAAATAGGGTTAAAGGAAATATTTTAAGATAAAGGAGTTTTATATGCAGTACAGTACAAAGGTCATGGATCATTTTGCAAATCCCCGTAATGTGGGGGAATTCCCCGATGCCGATGGCGTGGGGGAAGTTGGAAATCCTGCGTGTGGCGATATTATGAAGATGTCCATCAAGGTCAAGGATAACGTCATTGTAGATGTGAAATTCAAGACCTTCGGTTGCGGTGCAGCGATAGCTACTAGTAGTATTTCTACCGAAATGATTAAAGGGAAGACCGTAGAAGAGGCATTAACGCTCACGAACAAAGCAGTGGCAGAGGCATTGGGTGGACTACCCCCAGCCAAGATGCATTGTTCTGTGCTTGCAGAAGAAGCCATCGAAGCAGCCATTGATGATTATCTCAAGAAAACAACCGGCAAGGGTCTTGAGAAAAAGAAGGAACATCCTCATGATGAACATCACGGGCACTGAAATCTGATTACTTTGTAAATTGTATGAGGAAAATAAATACAGAAATTAAATAGAGTATGGTTTGCAAAGAAAGGACATAATACGAAGATGGATAAACTTTTAAAGTTGGATAAAACTGGTGATTCTAGACTTCTTGAGGAAATAAAAAAGTCTTTGAGCCTGAAGTTTGATGATGAACTTTTTTTGTTCTATGGGAAGGATTATCTGGTAATTAAAAAAATTCAGAAATCTTCTCTTCCTGAACGATTTAAAAGCCTGTCTAAGAAGGTAGAGAAACGGTTTAAAAAGGAGGGTTTCGGCGAAGAGGTGTTAGGCGAGGCCGTTCAATGGGCTCGAAAGTAGTACTTGATACTAATGTGTTTGTATCAGCCTTGGGATGGAAAGGCGCATTGCGTACAATTTTTTACAAATGTATCGAAGGAAATCTAAAATTATTTCTTTCTATGGAAATATTTCATGAGATCAAACGAGTTTTGAACTATCCCAAATTGAAGTTTAGCCAAATAGAAATTGATGAATTTTTGGATCAAATATTAGAGGTTGGATGTTTAATAGAAAATGCGGTTAAAATAGGGATAATTAAAGACGACCCCAGCGATAACAAATTTCTAGAATGTGCAGTAACTGTGGGAGCGGACTACATCATAAGTAGGGATATTCATATCCTGAAAATCAAAGAATTTGAAGGAATAAAGATTGTGTCTCCGGAACTGTTTGTACGAGAAAGCTAGCATTATGAAAGCAGATTATACCCTGGATTGTTACGGCCTTATGTGCCCTATGCCCATTTTTAAAACAGCGGGCAAGATTAAAGATGTCGAGATAGGCAAGGTGCTTGAGGTTGTTGCCACAGACGAAGGTATTAAAAAGGATATTGTTTCCTGGTGCAATACCACAGGAAACGAACTCCTGGGTATCGAAGAAGCGGATGGTGAGGTTCACGTCTTTATAAGAAGGTTGAGATAAGTATCGCTGAAGGTAATAATCAAATGAAAACGGATGAAAAAATATTAAAGGAGATACAAACATTGCCTCATCAAATGCAAGAAGAGGTGATGGATTTTATTGAATCTTTGCGGAAGAGACAAGAAATCAAACGGAAAGGCAAACCCACTTTTGTGTGGGCAGGATCACTTAAAGATTTGCGAAACCAATATACCTCGGTAGAACTCCAACACAAAATTTCATACTTTGACCGTACTGAACAAGGCAGAAAAACACCTGCATATATATTAAAGATAAGTAACTGATCTTTTTCGCAAACAAATGGTAACAGATATCAAAACCTTATTCTCCTATCATGAACTCCTCATAAATATTGCCCTTCGTGACATCAAGGCACGATACAAGCAGTCGTTATTAGGTACAACATGGGCAATCATCCAACCTTTATCATTAATGTTGATATTTACAGCGGTCTTCTCGAAGTTTTTACACGTACAGACTGGCGACACGCCATATCCAATTTTTTCATATTGTTCATTATTGCCATGGTCATTTTTTGCATCCTCCCTGACCTTTGCAATTCCAAGTCTTATCAACAACAGTAATCTCGTTACCAAAATATACTTTCCTCGGGAAATATTTCCCATTGCTTCTATCATGTCCTGTTTTCTTGATTTCCTGGTTGCGGGCATTCTTTTTGTTTTCATGATGTTTTACTACCATATTCAGATCAGTTGGTATATTATTTTTGTTCCTTTCATTGTTTGTGTCCAAATTCTATTTACCCTCGGAATTGCCTTTTTTGGGTCTGCCGTTATTGTGTTTTTCAGAGACGTTCGTTACATCGTTCCCCTTGGTTTGCAACTCTGGATGTTTGCCACGCCTGTAGTGTATCCCACAAATGTAGTTCCTGCTAAATATTTATCAATTTATATGCTTAATCCTATGGCAAGTATTATGGATTCCTATCGCCATGTTATTTTGTACAAAAACCCTCCCAACATGAAATACTTGGGCATTGCTTTTATTATATCCTTAATTATTTTTATTTTGGCCTATTGTTTTTTTAAAAAGGTAGAAATGAAATTCGCGGATGCAATATAAACATGTCTAAGACCGTAATCAAATTTGAAAACGTATCAAAAAAATATCACTTGGGTTACATGAATTTCAATGGATTTAGGGGCTTTTTGCCGAAAATAATAAACCGTATTATAAGTACTCAAAACAATCCCTTCCAAAACCAAAATGACGGCGATTTCTATGCATTAAAGGATGTTAGTTTCGAACTAAAGCAAGGAGAAGCCCTGGGTATTGTCGGCCCAAATGGGGCAGGTAAAAGCACTATCTTGAAACTTTTGGCGCATACCATCGAGCCTACTTCAGGAAAAATAATTACTGTTGGAAAGATTTCGGCCTTAATAGAACTCGGTGCGGGTTTTCATCATGAATTAACCGGGCGTGAAAATATATATCTTTACGGTTCCATTATGGGATTAAGAAGAAGGGAGATTAAGGAAAAGTTTGACAGTATTGTTGCTTTTGCAGAACTTGAAAAATTCATTGATACACCCGTTAAACATTATTCTTCCGGAATGTATGCGAGATTAGGCTTTGCCGTTGCGATACACGTCGAGCCAGACATCTTACTTATTGATGAAGTGCTGGCTGTAGGGGATATGAATTTTCGGAAAAAGTGTTACGAGAGGTTGCATGAAATTCTTTCTAAAGGGCATACCACTATTATTTTTGTTTCTCACGATATTTACAGAGTTCAATCGCTTTGCAAAAGGACACTTTTTTTGGAAAAGGGAAATATCCGAAAAACAGGTCATACACCTGAAGTAGTTGCGTATTATTATAATGAAATGAACAAAGCCATGATTCTTAAAGACCCGAAGGCTCACGAAAGACGGTGGGGTACGGGTGAGGCTAGAATTACGGATGTGTATCTTACTGATTCTGCAGGGAAAAAAACAGATACCTTTAAAACCGGCAGTAATATGATTATTACCATGAATTATTCTGCTGCTAAGAAAATTGACAATCCAGATTTTAGATTTACTATATTAACAATCGATGGCGTAGAAATCATGTGTGCCAGTTCTGTAAACAGTGAGAATGTAATAGATTTTATAAAAGGCAAAGGTACCGTTCAATGCTTTTTTGAATCTGTTCCTCTATTTCAAAACACTTACACGATTACCGTAGGTATAAGTAATACAGATGGGCAGATTGATTTTGATGTTTGGCCAAATGCTACACGATTTATTATAACACCAACACAAAACAAAGATATGTCTCCGTATGACTCTAGTTTAATTCGCTGGCCATCAAAAATATTTCATTGTCCAGAACGTGTGTAAAGATATTAATTACACGGATAGCTTTATAATTAAAAAAGATAATAAATACAGGGTCTCCTGGAAGGTAACCAATTCGGTGCTGGCTAATGATTTGCTCCTGCGCGAAATACTAAAAACAGTACCTTATGTAAAAGGCCGGTTACTGGACATAGGGTGTGGTGAGAAACCGTATCTGGACATTTTTTCTTCACATACTGTTTCTTATACAGGAATAGATATACCTCAGTCATTACATAAAAAAGATGCCGTCGATATCTTTGCTAATGCACACCATTTACCATTCAAAAAAGACACCTTCGATACGGTTCTTTGTCTTGAAATTCTAGAACATGTAAAACAACCATTGGAAGTACTGAAAGAAATCTATAGAGTATTAAAACCAGGATGCGTTCTTGTTTTGTCTGCACCGCAAAATTACTGGCTTCATAATGATCCCGAAGATCTTTACAGATTTAGCCAGCAGGGACTAACAGAAATAGTTCAAAGGCAGGCTTGCTTTAAAATAAATTACATCAATTCGCTCGGAGGAACACGAGAATTTCTTATCGATTTTATTTGTAAATATATTCACATAAAATTAAGCACAGGTATACTTGGCAAAATAATACCCGCGACACTTAAAAAAATTATTGTAACCCTTCCTCAAATACTTTATCTCAAATTATTCAAAAAAACGGATGTTAATATTCTTTTTTCTCTCGGAAATATTGTTGTTGCTACCAAGTAATGTGGTAAAAGAGATTTCGTGAGGTGCAGAATTGTTTATTTTTCTTCGTTACCCTTCTCAATACTCTTTCGAATCAAACTCCGCAGGATAAAGCTGCGTTCAGCGCCACCCAGAAGTCTGCTGAGATTATCATACAGTGTTGTGTCTGCCACCAGGGCGCCAATGGTGCCTTCTCCATTTTCAATTTCTGTTGTAATCTTTTTGAGAGATTCGGAGGTGGTAACCAGATTCTCCATGAGTTGCTTCCCTTTAGGGTCGTAAATCAGGGAGTGGAGCAGCCCTTCTCCTTTTTGGAAGGTTTTTACGCTTTCGTTAAGTGATGCAGATACGTTGCTTAGTGATTCTACAAAACCGCTTTCATCCAGCTTTTTAAAAAACTTTGAAAATGACTCAATGATACCAAGTCCACTTTCAATAACTGTGGTATAGTTGATTGGTTCTGCACTTTTTATGAAATCCCCATCCTGCACAATGGGTTCAAGGCACGCGCCAGATGTGATCTCCACATAAGAATCCCCCGTTACGTAGCTCAACCATTTTATAGTAGCCACAGAATCCCGCGCTATATTTTTCTGAACCGATTTGTTTACCTGGAGTAAAACCTCTATTTCTGCACAGGGCAATTCCCTGGGTAAAATGATGCCTTTTACCTGCCCTATTCCCACTCCCATAAATCGTACCGGAGCGCCTGCCTGTAATCCATACACATTCAAAAAATTTGTTTTTAGCGTAATTTGAGGTTCAAAATATCCTTTCTGGGTACCGAGAATAAACACCATAGCGCCAAATCCTATGAGTGTTATTACAGTAAAGATTCCCGCCCTCAATTCAGCTATTTGTTCTTTTGTCATAAAAAGCCCCTTCTACACACAAATATTACCGCTGATAAAATCTTGTACTACCTGAATATTAGAGGATACAAGTTCTTCCCAGGTGCCGACTGCAACAATCTTCCCTTCATGGAGCATGGCGATCCGATCTGAAACAGTTTTTACGCAGTGCAGATCGTGCGTTACTACGATAGTGGTTATTCCCAGTTTTTTTTGTAATTCAATAATCAAATCATTGATACGCTGGGCAGTCATCGGGTCCAATCCCGTCGTGGGTTCGTCATACAGGATGATTTTTGGTTCGGTGGCAATCGCCCTTGCCAGTCCGACCCGTTTCTTCATCCCACCGCTCAATTCGTCTGGCATCTTCTTTTCAATACCACTCAAGCCCACAAGGTGTAGTTTTTCGGCTACCCGCCCTTGAATCTCTTTTTCTGTCAGCTTCAGATGTTCTCGCAGCGGATATGCAATATTTTCGAATACCGTAAGCGAATCAAACAAAGCCGCCCCCTGAAACAACATTCCTATGTGTTCCCGTAACGCAATCAATGCTTCTTCATTCATCTGTGTCACGTTATTATCCAGCAGTATAATGTCACCCTTGTCAGGCTTCATGAGTCCAATTAACTCCTTCAGGAGTACACTCTTTCCCGAACCGCTTCCTCCAAGGAGTGATATAATTTCGCCCTCTAATATGGATAAATTTATACCATTATGGACTAAAATTCCATTGAAGGATTTATATACGTTCTTAAATTCAATAATTACCTTTGACATTAAAAAATAATTAGAAACAATTTTGTCAGAAAGAAGTCTGAAATCAAGATTGAAATTGAAATAGTCACGACGGTAATTGTTGTAGAACGGCCTACTCCCGTTGTACCGCCTGAAGTTTTTAATCCAAAATGACAGCCAATTACTGCAATGAGCAAACCAAAAAATACCGTCTTCCCAATGCCACTTAATAAGTCTGAGATCTTAATGGTTGTTAAGACTGAATTAATATAGAAAATGCGGTCTATGTCAAGCTCAAACAATGCAATGACCATGCCTCCAAAAATCCCAATAATATCAGCGGTAACCGTGAGCAGTGGCAATGTAATCATCGCTGCGAGCATTTTTGGAGTTACCAGTTTTTTAATAGGGCTTGCCCCCAGCGCCCGCATGGCGTCGATCTGTTCGGTCACCTGCATGGAACCAATCTCCGCTGCAATGCCAGACCCCACCCTTGCGCCTACCATAATAGAAGTCAAAACAGGGCCTAGTTCTCTCACAAGAGATAGGGATACTACGCTGCCGACATACATCTCTGCGCCGTATATACTCAATCCATAGATTGTCTGAAGGGCCATGACCATCCCCGTAAATAGTGCAATAATATCAACGAGGAGAAGTGAACCTGCACCAAAGGTATCAACTTCCCGTGACACGAGTTTCAGATTGAACGGAGGCACAAAAATTCCACCAAGTCCTTTAACCGTTAATAGGGTTACTTGCCCCACCGAAAGGATAAACTTCTTAGCGATGATATCAATGGATAATAAAATGTTCATCAGTAATCCTTGCTACCTCATAACGCAAAAATTAGAGACTGTGCAGGTGTTTACACTATCCTTGCTGAAGTCTTCTTTTAACAATATAATTACAATATTTTAATATTCCAACAATGATAAGAATACCAATTGTCGAAAGTGTCGTTATGTATCCTATCTTAAATGTAATGGGAGCGTAAACAAACTCCACATTGTGCTTACCTTTTTCAAGGAATATTGACCGCAGTATATAATCAGTCTTATAAATCGTTGTTTCCTTATCGTCAATGTATGCTTTCCAACCGGGATAATATGTATCGCTCAATACCAAAAACCCGTTATTCTCCAATTCGATAGCTATTTTTACTTTGTTTGAAAGGTAGTCTAATTTCTTTATTTTGTAATTTATTTCTTTTTTTTCAAATGGCAGATTTGCCACATTTTCCCTTTGATCTTCTATAATTATTTCTTTAAAAAGGTCAAAATCTTCGCTAAATAATTTTCCTAAAAGTTCGGCTTTATTGTTTAAGACTATTGTTTTTCCAACAACAAAGACACGCGGACAATAATCGACATATTCCGAAACAGTTATTTTTGTACTGTCATTATTGAGTAGAATCTCATCCTTCCCGCCGGTAATTACAAATTTAATGTTTAACAATTTTAAGATATTATTTTGTATATCTAAAGAACGCGCTTGGTTGTTTAGATAATTTAAAAATTCTACATAATTATTTATCTGCAATTCTCCTCCACCCAATAGCTTAAAGATACGATCAGGAAGGCTGGTTTCCCCTGCCAACACAGATTTAGCCCGCAGAAAAGCCGAATCGGTTTTAATGCCGTATAAAAACTGTTGGGTTTTATTATAGGTCGAGCCTATCCTGAACAAATCTTTATCCGACTCTAAATAGGTTATTACATCAGGTTTTGTTATATATACATCCGCGCTGGAATAATAATTAAGATCTTTAAACATAAAGAAAAGGTCTATAACGATTATTAGGGGTATTAAAAACTTTAAAACTTTATAGTCAATCTTTCTGGTAGTTCCCAGAAAAAATAAAATTATCCCCGCATTTAAAAAAATTAACATATACAAGAATCCTCTCATCATCAGGGAGTATCTCGACTCCAGAGATGTCGGTATTTCTACAAAATGCACCGTATTTATATATCCTTTTATGAGAGGGAACATCTTTGCTGGCATGAAATAGCCAAGCAAGAAAAAAGCAATTAAAAGAGCATCTGTGATAATTATTATCTTTAATACTAAATAGAGACAACTATCAGTCTTTTTGCTCTGAAGATTCTTTGTGTTCTTCACACTTACAAAGAAGTAATGTGCTCCAATACCGGAAATGATTGATAATGCAAATACAGCCAGTTCCATAATTCTAGATGGCCATCTGAATTTGTTGAAAAAAGGAAAGTAAGTGTAAGAAAAGTTATAAATAGGTGTATACATGCCTGATGCCAGGATTATCAGCAACACTGTGAGAGCAGAAAAAAAAGCAGTTACTATCCTGAAATTGGTTGCAGTGCCTTTAAGAGATGTATCTGTATTTGATAACTCATATTTTTTACAAAAAAGAAAAGCTGTTGATAATAAAACTAATATTAACGTGAATATTCCTACGTAAAAGCTACCCACCCAAAATTCAAACAGAGTTATTCCCCCGAATGCATTTGCATGACCTGGTATACCAAATAGATAAGGTATTAAGAAGGTAAATAAATGAAGCGGATGCAATGAAGCATCTTGTAACTGTGGATTAAAATTTTCAACCCTGAAGGATAATCTAGTCAATTCCAGAGTGGGCAAAAGTTGTATCATACTTAAAGAAATGGCTATTGTAGTGGCTAATGGTAAAACGAAAGCCGGTTTTGTGATACTTTTTATGTTCTTGGTAGTAAAAACCTGTATTGTAATTCTGACAATCCAGTATAATACCAATGAAAGATAAGCATAGTAAAATGTTTGCGGATGTCCTGCAAGTAGTTGAATTGACATGGCAATACCGGTAAAAATGCCATACCAAAGCGAAGTTTTCTTAATTGCATTATCCAGTAAGTAAAATATTAATGGAACCCAAATAATAGTACTTACAAAGCTTAAAAACTCTAACCTGCTAATAGTTACACCATTAAACATAAATATGATTGCAGAGACGAATGCAGCAATTCTGGCCACATTCCAATGTCTCATCAAAATATACATAAAAACACCAGCCAGGAATATATGAAGAACGATGAACCATCGTAATGCAGTAATTATGGGAAGTGTATAAAACATGAGATTAAGAGGATAGAATACGGCAGTTTGAGGAAAGGCAATAAAAGGCTGTCCTAGGGAAGAATAGGGATTCCAGAGTGGCATTATTCCATTTCTGATAGATTCACGTGCAAAGATACGCCATGGTATGAAGTCACAATAAAGATCGCGTAAAAGCAAAATCTTGTCGTGAAAAATCATTTGGTCGAAAAAAATTATCGTTAAAATGAATAGAGTGGTTATGTAAATTACATCTTTTGCCCTTTCTCCCATTCTCATATAAATAATATCCGTCCTTTTCTATCGAAACTATTCTTCTGTAGGTGTGAATTTAAAAGACCTTACCAAATTTGTAAAATTATTTTGCACATAATCAAATGAATCAGACGGAGACCAGTATACCAGGTCGTATACCTTATTTCCAAACTTGATGACGTAGGAATCTATCTTGAATTTATAATTATCTATTTCACACACGAAAATAGTGTGCATTGCCAGTTGGTTACCCACGATGACGGATTCTTTCCGTAACACCTTTTTCTCTTTCATTCCAATAAAAAGCTGACTATTCAGCATTTCTAAGGAAAGCGCCTTGTTTTCTATGTCGCTAGAGATGAAGGCGATCATGGCATGATGTTGTCTATGCCATAAGGCGATATCTTCTTTACCTACCCTAATTATTTCCCACCCTTTTTCTGGGATGTTTACTGTATAGTTTTTATGTGGTGGTGAAAGGATACCATCTTTGACCTGCAATTGAGCGCAACCGAGCATTAATATAAAACAGGGTACACCCAGCCAGCGGATTACATGTTTAATTTGAAAATAATGCAATAATTACTCCTTACGAAAAGAATCATAATCAAAGGTTATGTCCTTATATCCACTAGATTTCGTCCTGTCAAGTTTTTTTCCAAGCAACTGTATCAATCTTTTTGGGTAACAATGCTTGACTTATTATTACTGTTCATTTAACATAATTAACTTAATTGGGACACAGATAAACAGATGAACACCGAGTGCAATTTTGTCTTTTAAATTTCCTTAATCCCGATAATCGTTCGACTGATCCTTCGACAAGCGTTCGACTGAGCTCACGCCGAAGGCTCAGGATGCAGTGCCGTTCATGGTGAGTCTGTCGAACCATCACGACGAAGTCTGTGATTGTCCGCATCCCAAAAGGAACTCTATAAAAATATGATTTCAGTCGATACCGCAGTAAAAATTGTTACGGATGTAGTAGTGCCGCTGCCAGCCAAAACAGTGCCTTTTGAGAGTGCCCTGGGATTGTGTCTTGCACAGGATGTCCAATCAGACATTAATATGCCCCCATTTGAACGTTCGGCAATGGATGGTTATGCTGTGATTGCAGAAGATACCGCTCGTGCCCCGGTTGAATTGACTGTGATTGAGGATATTGCAGCCGGTCACATGCCCACAAAAAAGGTGCAACGTGGACAGGCGTCCAAGATCATGACAGGTGCTGCGGTCCCTGTGGGGGCTGATGCTGTGGTCAAGGTGGAGGAAACAGAAGACCTTTTGCCACATAATCGAGTAAAAATTCTCAGGACAATCGATAAAGGAAGAAACATCTCGAAAATGGGCGAGGATATGAAGGTCGGGCAGATAGTGCTTCGCAAAGGCGTACCTGTCAGACCCCAGGAAATCGGTATCCTTGCTACCGTGGGGAAGTCACGTGTTGAGGTGTTTCCCGCCCCAAAAGTTGGCATTATTTCCACCGGTACTGAGTTGGTTGATGTCGAATCTACGCCTTCCGCCGCGCAGATCAGGAATAGTAATGGTTATTCCCTTGCTGCGCAGGCCAGACGCTTGAAGGCAGATGTTGAACTGTTGGGTACTGTTAAGGATACCAAAGAGGAAATCTCCCGTATTATGCACAGAGGTTTGCAAAAGGATATCTTGATCCTTTCCGGCGGTGTCTCTATGGGGGAATATGACCTCGTGGGTGATGTAATGAAGGATTTAAATACTCAGATTTATTTTGAGAAAGTGGCGCTGAGACCGGGAAAGCCCGTCATTTTCGGCAAAAAGGACAAGACCTTTATCTTCGCCTTGCCGGGAAATCCAGTAGCATCCTTTGTTACCTTCGAACTTTTCATTTACCCCGCTATACGAAAAATGATGGGATTTACCACCCTTCACAGAACTACATTAAAGGCGTCTCTGGAAGTAGAAATACTTGTCAAGAGAAAGCGGCGTGAATATCGCCCTGCATTCCTTCGCATGCAAAACAACCAATGGTTTGTTTCTCCTGTAGAATGGCATGGTTCTGCCGACCTGCTGTCCACCACACGGGCCAACTGCTTACTTATTGTTCGCGAAGACGCTGAAAAACTCAGTGTGGGACAATTGGTCGACGTCATCCTCCTCGACTAAAGCAGGACATTGATTTCCACAGCACAGTAGTTAGGATTAAATAATGAAAATTGACAAAAGTTCAAGACACTCAAAGATTGCTGGTAATTTTGGCGAAACATTGTTTCTGTATTGGTTGAGTAAAAAAGGATATGAAATAGCGTTGGTGGACCATACAGGGATTGATCTGATTGCTTATGAAAAAAAGACAGGAAGAAGATTCGGTATTTCAGTAAAAACCAGAACACGAATATCTGGTACAGAAAATGAAGGATTATATGTAAAACCAACAGATATAGATAAAGTTAAAAATGCTTGCATCCATTTTGCTTGCGAACCTTACTTTGGAATTGTTGTAGATCGTGCTAATAAAATCGATGCTATTTTAGTTTCAATGGACAATTTAATAAAAATAAACGGTATTGGAAAAACGCACTTTAATATAAAGGTTAAGGTTAATGAAGGATTTATGGAAAAATATATGAAGATACATGATGGTTTGATTATTAGATTTTAATATAAAGAATTTTCAAAAAATTAAATCCTAACAATTGCATTTACCTGACACTAATTCCACTGCCCTAACTTGGCATAAGTGATGCATATCGCTAGCAGTTGAAAATAAACGAAGTTCCATGAGGGCGGTCTGTTTATGGAAATCCAAAGGGTTAATAAGAATAGCCCCATTAGGGGTGGTCTGTTTGTAGTAGTAGATGAAAGACGATAAGCCGATAAGCCACAGAGTGGCGACCTGTTTGTAGAATTAAGATTCAAATGTTAAAGAAAGCTCCATAGGAGCGTCCTGAAATATGTCCAATACCTATTCGCAAATTTACATTCAGATTGTCTTTGCGGTAAAAGGAAGGCTGAATCTTATTCCAAAGCAATGTCGGGAAGAATTACATAAATATATTACAGGCATCGTGCAGAATCGTGAACAAAAAATGCTGTCGGTTTTTTGCATGCCCGACCATACACATTTGTTGGTTGGGTTAAAACCATCCATTGCCATTTCTGATCTGGCAAGAGATATAAAAGCCGGTTCGTCAAATTTCATCAATGATAGTAAGTGGATGTCCGGCAAATTCAATTGGCAGGAAGGATTTGGCGCTTTCTCTTATTCCAGAAGCCACATTGACACTGTGATCAAATACATTCTAAACCAGGAGGAGCATCACAGAAAGAAAACTTTTAAGGAAGAATACATTGACTTTCTGAAGAAATATGAAATTAAATATGATGAAAAATATTTGTTTGAATGGATAGAATAAACAGGTCGCTCCTACGGAGCTAAATACATTATTCGCATTCAATGCTACAAACAGTTGTCTCCGATGGAGCCAGAGGAATGCAAATCAGTCTAACATAGGTAACATGACGGCCTCACCAGGGGCGATCTGTTTGTAGAAGTTATTTCTCCATTTCTCTACCTTCACCCTTTCTCCTTCCTTACACATGTTTTTGCCATAAATGTCAAATATTTTTATCAAGATACTCTATGCTGCTTGATTAAAAAAGAGTGGATTTTTGTTTTATGATGGTTCTTTCTCCCATCCGCCGCCGAGCGCCTTATAGAGGATAACGAGGTTCAGCGATACGGAGCGTTCATTCTGTACCAGTTCTTCCTCTGATTTGCAGAGTGACCGTTCTGCATCCAGCACATTAAGGAAATTGACCAGTCCCTTTGTGAATAGTTCGTTCGCCAGTTCCACGGCGCGGCGATTGGCGTTTACCGCCTCAGTAAGGTTCTTTCTCCTTATGTGTTCTGCGGTGTATGCTACGAGCGCATTTTCGACGTCTTCGAGAGAAGTCAGCACGGCCTTTTCGTAGTTAAGCAGCGCCTGTTCCTGCCGTGTATTTTGCACCCGAATATTGGCGCGGATACGTCCTGCATCGAAAATAGGCCAGCGAACGGTTGGCCCAAATGACCATAAGCGGCTGTGGGTAATGGAAAAAGCGTTTATGTCTTCGGTCTGAAACCCGAAGCTTCCTGTCAGAGAAAATTTCGGAAACCAATCCGCCGTTGCCATACCAATCCGCGCTGTTGCCGCAGCCAGTTCCCGTTCTGCGCGGCGCACGTCAGGCCGGCGGCGCAAGAGATCAGACGGCAAACCCACAGGCACCGTTACAGGCGTGTGTGGAATTTGAGATTCTTTTGTTAACTCCGTTAGTAAATCGCCCGGCTTTTGTCCCAGCAGTATACCGATTCGGTGAATTGCCTGTTTCATGGGATTTTCCAGTAAAGGTATTTGCGATTGTGTTGTGGCCAGTAATGCTGTAGCCTGCACAACGTCAAGTTCGCTGGAAAGTCCGGCATTGTACCGCGCCTGGACGATTTCCACCGCTTCCTGCTGGGTGCTTATGTTCTTATTAATAATCTGCAACCTCCGCTGGTAGCCGCGCACTTCTATATAATTTCTCGCTACTTCTGCGAGTAGCGTAATGAACACATCACTCTGATTTTCCACTGCCGCATCAATTTCGGCATTGGCTGCCTCAACGGCGCGGCGCTTGCCGCCGAACAGGTCGATCTCCCAACTGGCGTCGAATCCTGTCTCGTACAGGTTTCGTTTTATTTTGGCGCTTGGTGGAATTGTTGAAATGCCGGCGCTGCGCCGGCTTCTGGAATACGATGCAGAGGTGTCCAGCGACGGCCACAAATCAGACGCAACAGCGCCTCTCTGGAATCGCGCCTCCCGCACGCGCGCTTCGGCAATTCGTAAATCGAGGTTAGACGGAACAGCCCTCATAATAAGGGAATCAAGCACAGGGTCGTTGAAGGTCTTCCACCATTGCACAAGTGATTCAGGGCTGGCTTTCCCCTCCTGCGGCAATTCGCTCCATGATTCCGGCACAGATACCTTTGGCGGACAATAGTCTGGGCCGACTGCGCAGCCATGAATAAATAACAACAAACACGGCAGTAAAAGCACGGTAAGTGCGATTCTGTATCGTGATGCTGAAACGGGATACGTATAATCAAATCGTATAGGAGTTTTCATTTGTTTTGAGCGTTGTCAGTTGCGTCTATGTAGACATCCATCTGTTGCCCTGCGAATATCGTAAGACCGGTTTGTTCGATGCTGTAGATAACCTGTAGCACTCGTGTGTCTACGCGCTCGATGCTATCTCCGGTGAGTGACTTTTTAGGGATGACGTACGGCTCAAAACGTACAAATTTCAAATCCGTCGTGATTTTCCGGTTGCCGCGCAGAAAGGCAATTGCCGGTGTGCCTGAGCGAACACGCCAGGCATCGTTTTCATCTACATCGACACGAACGTTCAAAGGTTCGACGTTGCCAAGGAGCACAAGCGGCGTTTGTGTGATACCAGCAGGCGCATATTCGCCCGGATGTATTTTTAACTGCAATACTTCACCATCCACGGGCGCACGAACAAGAATACGTTCCAGATTGATTGCGGTTTCATTTACTTGCGCCTTTGCAGAAACAACATCTGCCTTTGCCTGCGCCAGTTTTGCCCTGGCAATTTGTACGGCGAATCGCCTTCGGTCCAGTTCCTCGACGCTGATTGCGCGTCTGTCTGTAATGCGCTCAGCTAGCGCAAGTTGATTTTTCAAGTCCGACAGAGACGCCTTTGCAACGTTTACATTTGTATTTGCTACCCGCAGCGCAGCCTGCCTTACTGCCAGTTGTGCCTTCAGGTCGCGGTCGTCAAGTCTAAACAGCATATCGCCGGACTTTATCTTACCGCCGACAGAAACGTAAATCTCGGAAACAACTCCTGGAACGAGCGTTCCAATGGCAATATTTTCGGTATTTGCCTCCACAATGCCGGTGCCCGCCACTGACGATACGAAGGGTGGTGAGGTCGGGTCAACAAACGGCTGGGCAGGAGGGATGGTTTTGCTGCCGTTAACAACCGCCAGCACCGCAAATCCAAGCCCAAGAAAGGCCAGTACGGGAAGTAGATATTTTCTAATCATGGGAAACCTCTTTAATTATAACGTGGAAAATACAAACAATCGGTTACTCTCCTCAGGCGAGGGAGCGTATTTAATTTAATTTTCATTTCGTCTGAAATCCTGCGAGTCTGATATACTGATGATATGGCCGTCATCCATCTTGGCAATACGATGTGCGAATTCGAATATGCGTGAGTCATGGGTGACGACGACCAGCGCCCGGTCAACACCCACCACCACATCGTGTAACAGTTCCATCACCTTATGGCCTGTTTCGTGGTCGAGCGCGCTGGTAGGTTCATCACAGACGATAAATTTCGGATTATGCACTATAGCCCTGGCAATGGCAACGCGTTGCTGTTGTCCTCCCGACAATTCACTGGGAAGTGAACGGGTACGGTCGCCCATACCAACCAGGCTGAGTACCTCCCTCGCCCTCTCCAAAGCATCACGCCGTTTTACTCCGTTGATCAGCAATGGCGCGGCAATGTTTTCTGCCGCTGAAAGCGTTGGTATTAAATTGAACATCTGAAAAACAAATCCGATGTTTTGTCCGCGAAACAGCGCCTGTTCGCGGTGGTTCATGTTTTTGAAATCATGCCCAAATACGACGCATTCGCCTTCGTCTCTCGCCAGCACCCCGGCAATGATGGATATTAACGTGGTTTTGCCGCTGCCAGACGGCCCTACCAGCATCATTAGCTCGCCGGTTTTTACTTCCAGGTCAATGCCGCGCAGGGCGCGCACCTGCGTGTCGCCGCTGCCGTAAGTTTTTGCCACGCCTTTGCACTTTACTGCAATGTTATTCATAATTAACTCTTAAAAACAATCGCTGGTTCCAGACGAATTACTTTCCACATGCTGAGGGCGGCCGAGGCGGCGCAAATCAGCGTGACCGCTGTTGCGCTGACGGCAAGGAGCTGCCAGGGGAATCGGAATGAGAGTTCAGTGTTTCCTAACAGAGTGCCAAAAGCCGAGGCTGCGCCAACTCCAATTCCATACCCGATGCTGCCAACCATTGTTGCCTGAAGTAAAATCATGCGTAATAGCGTCCAATCTGTAGCGCCCATTGCCTTGAGCGTTCCAAAATAGCGAAGATTATCCAGCGTGAAGTTATGAAATGTCTGTCCGGCTATGGCAATTCCGACAATAAAGCCGAGCACTACCGTAACGCCGAAATTGATAGGGATACCCGTATATTTCATAAAATAGCGAATGGTGAGTTTTTTAAATTCGTCCCTCGTGTACGCGGCAAGGCCGGTTCCCTGTTGAATACGTTGACATAAAATATGCGGATCCTGCCCCGGCTTGGCGTTGACCAGTACAAAGGTCATCAGCTTGCGTTCGCGTGGAGCAAAGATGGTTGCCCGCGAGTATGTGGTGTAAATGACCGGTTGTGACTGGAACGTCCTCGTTACCTTGCAAATTCCCACAACTACGGCGCGATGATCGTTCAGTTCCATTGTATCACCGATTTTCAAGGGTTCACGTCTTCCGTCAGGCATGACGCTGGCGAGTTTGTCCTTGACGCTGAAGCTGTCAACGATAATGGCGTCGCTGCGGCGCAGGTCGGACAATTGTCCCTGCAGCATCTGAGGAGGGCCGCCGATCAGGGTTTCGTCGTCAAGACCGACAACGTTACACGTCTGGAAAGTCCCGTTGGGGAGCCTGGCCTTCAACAGCCCTTTGTACATGGGGACTGCCCATGCGACGCCTTCTACGCTCCGGACTCTGAGCACTTCCGTTTCCTTCAGTGGTTTAAGGTCGTCAATGTACTGCACCTTCGGGTCCATCACCCATATATCGGGTAGTGTCGTATCGGTAAGGAATCCAAATGTGCGCGTCATCAGACCCAGGAATATGGCGGACTGCTGGGTAATGAGCAGTGATGCAAACGTTAGCCCCATGACAATACCCAGATATTTGGCTCGATCACCGATAAGCATTTTTAAAGCAATGAAATTCATTTTTTCTTCGACACCAACTGGTTTTTCAATTCCTTCATTGCACCAAGCGAAAAGCTGGTGATATGACCGGCTAGCCGGTCGACGTCCTTAAGAGTATATTTCTGATTAGGATATAAACGGTTGACCACCGGTCTTGCATGATGATAAAAAACGCATTGGGATACAATGCTCATGGTGCACAGACGAACCAGTTCGCTGTTTGTTCGGGTACCGAGCAAACCGCTTACGATTGACTCTAACTGCTGCGAAAGTGGTCGTATATTATTTTCCACGAGTGCGTCGAGGGCACGGGTTGGCTCAAACATCTCCCGCGACATCAGCTTGCCATGCCAGGCATGGCGGCCTTCGTCAAAAATACGCAGAAGAAGTGAGCGAACGAATGCCAGTAACCGCTGTTCAAGGGTTGCATCGCCGCGAAGTCCAAGCTGTGGAGGATACTTTTCACAGGCGCACTGATGCGCATATTGCAGAACGGCTGTGTAAAGACCCTCCTTGTCTCGGAAGTGATAATTAATAGCCGCAACGTTTGCATGTGCCCGTTTACAGATATCCCGGACGGTAGCTTTCCGAAATCCCTGTTCTGCGAACACCTCGACCGCCGCCTCCATCACCCGCTGCCGTGTTTTTAGATCTGATGCATTAGAATTTAAAATATCCATTTAAAACGATTGTATAAAACAGTTGTTTGAAATGTCAATAAAAAAATGAGTTTTCGTTCAGACACTAATTAGTGTATTAATCCTCTGAGGATTTCCAGATTGACCACATCCATGTTGTCCTTTTTTGGTGTCTCGATTACTTTTGGTATGTGTTTGAATCTGTTCATGATTTGTCTGAAAGGTTCTAAGCCCAGCTTGCCTTTTCCAATATGTTCGTGACGGTCGAGGTTGCTGCCTAATTCTCCCTTTGAATCGTTCATGTGAATGGCGTGGAGGTTCTTGAGTCCCACGATATTATCCAGTTCTTCCATCGTTTCTTCAAACCCGCATTTTGTGCGTATATCATATCCTGCTGCAAAGGCATGGCAGGCGTCGAAACACATACCAATTCTTGAGGAATCAACTCCGTCCATAATTTGTTTCAGGTGTTCAAACCGGCAACCAATGCTTGTGCCCTGTCCTGCAGTATTTTCCAGCAAGATTTTCACGGTTGAGTTTTCGGTTGCATGGAGTGTGGTTTTCAGCGCCGTAATGATCTTTTTAATACCTTTCTGCTCACTGAGTTCTTTTTCGGAACCAGGATGCACTATGGTAAAATCGAGTCCAAGGTCGTGACATCTTTGAACCTCGCCAATTAAAGCCCTTACTGAACATTCCCATAGAGTATCGTCATTGCTTGCCAGGTTAATAAGATAAGAGGCATGAGAAAAAATCATTTTGACACGGGAAGTTTTATAAGTATTCAGGAACGTTGACTTTTCCTCTGTGTCAATAATTTTCTCTTTCCATTGCCTTTGATTTTTGGTAAAGATCTGCAACGTGTCTATACCCAGAGATTCTGCTTCGTGAAAGGCATTATGCAGGCCACCCTTGATTGAACAATGTACACCTAAAAGCATAAGTCAGATTTTAATGATTGTGATAGTTGTTAAATACCTTAAATTCTCAGGTTTGTTTTTAGACTACAAGATGATAATATAGTTACGAGGGAAAATTCCAGAGTTTTATGTTATGCCCTTTAATTTCCAAAGAACACATTCTTGATAATTTTCTTAAAACCTTGAACAAGATAAATTTTGTAAAACTTTCAGGCCTTTCTTTTCTGACTATTCTCCTTCTGTGCCTCTCCTTTCCTCCCGCAGACCTGGGCTTTCTGGCGTGGATTGCCCTTATTCCATGGTTCATGCTTATCGTAACAGAGGAGAGATATGTTTATCTTAACGCCCTCTTTATCGGGACAGTATTTATATTCATTCAGCTTTCGTGGCTGCGCCATGTTACTTATATTGCCTGGATATTGCTGAGTTTGTATTGTGCTGCCTATTTTCTCTGTTTTGCGTTTTGTTCCCGATTTATTATCTTTAGACTAAAATTGCCACTCGTTGTCGTTGCGCCTTTTACATGGGTTGCGCTGGAGTATATCCGATCCTTTTTCCTTTCCGGATTTCCCTGGTTTTTTATTGGACACACCCAATATCAATTTTTGCCGATAATACAGGTCTCTGACATTACGGGTGTCTATGGTGTTTCTTTTATCATCATTATGGTAAATGCCGGTATTACGGATCTAATACTCTATATTGCAGCGCGTAGAAACACAAGGAATTCCTCATCCTTGCATCGTTTCCCTGGTCGAAAATTTGCATTCTTCGGTCTGATCTGTATTCTACCGTTGACATTATTAACGGTCATCCTGTCTTATGGTGTTTCCTGGCTCAGCCATTATAAACCGCAAGAAGGGCCTACACTATGCATGATACAGGGGAATATACCCCAGGAGGTAAAATTTGAGTCCAAAGAAGAAGACGAAATCCGTATCCTCAAAAAATATACTGACCTATCAATGAGTGTCAAAGGAAAACCGGTCAACCTGCTCGTGTGGCCTGAGACCATGATACCCGGGTTGCTTAATATCGACCCAGAACTTACCGGCAGAAAGATTGACGTCCTATCGCAACTCACACCCATTCAATTGTCACAGGACTTAAATACAAACTTACTTCTGGGCGGTATTGCGTTGACCTTGGTTGGAGATGAACAGATTTATTTCAATAGTGCGTATTATTATAACAAAGAGGGAAAGTTCGTAGATCGTTATGATAAGATTCACCTCGTACCATTTGGGGAATTTACTCCTCTTAAAAAATATTTCCCGTTTCTGGCTAAGTTGGTGCCTTATGAAATTGGGTTGTCCCATGGTCAGCGGAGGGCGTTGTTTCGTTTGGATACCTCACAACAAGGGAGTTTTGTTTTTGGTTCGTCTATCTGTTACGAGGACACTGTCCCGTCTCTGATCAGAAAATTTAAGAAGGATGGGGCCGATTTTATGCTCAATATAACGAATGACGGCTGGTTTAGAAACAGTGCAGAGCTTGATCAGCATCTCGCCATTATGGTGTTTCGGGCAGTTGAAAACCGCTTCTGTATGGCACGTGCCGCCAATACGGGCATATCGTCATTTGTCGGCCCTGATGGCGCTATCTATGCGAAGTTGTCAGACTCCAAAGGGAAATATCGGGAGATTAGCGGTACCCTTATCGATCGCATAAAATTAGTCGAAAAATATAATCCTTTCTATACTATGTGCGGTGACTGGTTTTCAATCCTTTGTGTAACGGCATCATTAATCATGCTTATCATGTCCATTTTTAAAGGGCGAATTGTCTGCCAAAAAGTCGCAAAACCAAGATGCGGTTGAGAAAATGGGAAGATAGGAAGATGGGAATCTCTCAACCCCTCAACCGCCATAATTCTCAATTTCTTTTGTATTTTGTGGCTAATGTATGGAATCAGGAATGGACTTTCCTCTTGACATTTTATAAGTATTAAACATATAATTTGACTCACTATACACTAACTATAAAAAACAACACTACTTGTGAAAAATTAGACAACATACGAGAAACTTCTCCATAGGGAAAAACAGGACATAAAATCCACTTAATCACCCTTCTTGATGGAGGATTAAGGCTATTTTCGGAGTAAGAAAGATAATGCATCCATTAGATTTTATACTGGGTTTCGTTTCGACCGACATGGGGATTGACCTCGGTACGGCAAACACACTTGTTTGCATACCAGGGCATGGAATTGTGTTGTCAGAACCTTCAGTTGTTGCCGTAAGACCTGGAACAAATAAAGTTCTTTTAAACGGGAATGCCGTTGGAAATGTTGCCAAGGCCATGCTGGAGAGGGCTCCGAGCAGTATTTCTGTCATACGTCCGCTCAAAAACGGTGTCATAGCAGATTTTGATATTACGGAAGCAATGCTCAAGTATTTCATCACGAAGGTCCATAAACGTAAGTGGGGAGTTCGTCCGAGGGTACTGATTGCCATTCCGTCGGGTATTACTGCCGTAGAAAGGCGGGCAGTTGTCAATTCCGCAGAGCGTGCAGGCGCAAGAGAGGTTTATCTTATTTCTGAACCAAAGGCGGCAGCGATTGGTGTCGGCCTTCCCGTAGGTGAGCCGGTAGCCAGTATGATCGTTGATATCGGAGGTGGAACTACAGAAGTGGCGGTTATTTCACTCGGTGATATATTTACCCACGAAAGCATCAGAATTGCGGGAGATGAATTTGACGAAACCATTGTCCAATACGTACGGAAAACCTATAATCTGGACATCGGACATCGAACGGCGGAACAAATTAAGATGCAGATTGGTTCTGCCTATCCTTTAGAAGAAGAATTGACGATGGAAATAAGAGGGCGTGATGCTATTGCAGGCTTGCCAAGGGCGACCACTATTACCTCAGAAGAAATTCGGGATGCGCTGAGAGATCCGTTCGAAAAAATTGTAGGCGCTGTGAAATCTACCCTCGAAAAGACGTCACCAGAATTGGCATCAGACTTAATAACAAACGGGTTGGTGCTGGTGGGTGGGGGCGCTTTGATTCGGGGATTAGACAGGCTCCTGGCGCAGGAAACGGGGCTGCCGGTGCAGGTAGGCAATGACCCTTTAACAGCCGTTGCGCGAGGAACGGGCTACCTCCTCGAAAATCTTGATTTATACAAAACTGTTTTACAGGATGAGGACCTCCACTCCTAGTTTTAGCGATATCTTAAAAAATCCCATTGCAACGATAATCATCCTTTTAGCAATATCCCTTAGTTTTTTGTTTTTACCGCCGAAGATTTCCAACCATATCAAAATGACCTGCGTTGTCCCGATGAGACCGTTACAATGGGCAACCTGTTTCTGCAGTAATTCAGCCAATAATTTTTTGGATAAGGTGTTTTCTGGCTGGCGTAATGCTCACGTAAAAAAACAACTGGAAGAACAAGTTTTTCAGTTCAAAAACAAGATACTGGAGCAGCAGGATATAATATACAAGCTGCAGAGCAAACTGTACACCCTTTCGAAATACCAGGCTGAAAATAAGAGTAAGACAAAGCCGATACCGGCGGACATTATCGGATACGATTCATTGACTTTCAGGAAAAGCATCACGGTCAATGCAGGTTCGAAACAGGGCGTAAAACCGAACGACATCGTGGTGTCGAATAATGCGCTTATTGGGAAAGTTGTTTCTGTAAGCGGGGGAAGTTGTGTTGTCCAGTTAATTACCGACCCGGCCTCCCGCATACCCGGAAGAGTTCTTCAAACGCGTGAACAGGTAATCGTGGAGGGGAACGCCACAGGATTTTGTCAATTAAAATATGTGCCGCGATGGGCAAAACTGAAAAAGGGGGACGATATTATTTCTTCTGATATTGGAGGATTTTTCCCACCTTCTTTACCTATTGCTACCGTTGTAGAAACTGAAGTAAAAGGAGGCGACCTCTTTCAGTCGGTAAAGGTATTGCCCAAGGTAAATCTTTCAAAGATCGAGCAGGTGCTAATTATAACAAAGTAGTACAAATAACAAATTAAGTCTTTTATTGTTGTGGTGGCAGGAGTTTCCTCCTGCCACTGTTTTGCTTCGGGCTTGCAACCTGAACCGAAACGTTACGGTTCAATCGGGGACGATTGAACCAGCGAAGACCTTTGTGGGTTTTTGCGTAACCGAGACGGTTACGCTGCCATTTTGAAATTCTTAAGCATTAATAAATTAGGCCTTCGGCAACTAAATATTCCCCTCCCTTGATGGGAGGAACTAAATTATTTGAATTTCCTATACATTAAATTATGCGGTGGTTCACTTTTTTTTGTATCCTCTTAAGTATCTCACTCTTTCAGTCGACCCTGATGAACTGGATTAACATCGGGTCTGCGACGCCGGATTTGTATTTTCCGTTGGTGATATTTTATTCCTTCCTGGCAGATATGAAACGGAACACCATCGCGAACTGGTTTGTGGGTATGTCAAAAGACTTGTTTTCAGAAGGAAATTTTGGGGTAAACTCCGTTTTTTTTGTCGCCATGGGCTTTTTCGTCTGGTCAATCAGGGGAATATTGTTTCGGGGACATTTAGTTACCCAGGTTCTGGTCACGTTCATCTTTTCCTGTATCTACAACATACTGTATGCGGTGCATACCACACTTTCGTTTCATTCGTTAAGCTTGTCAGCAACCATATGGACGATTTTTATCTGCTCGTTATATACCGCTATGATTGTTCCCGTGCTGTTTTGGATATTCAGTAAATTACAGCCAACACAACAGTTTTTTCACCAATAAGGGATTGATGAGCCATGTATCCTTATCGTTTCAAAATCACACTTATTATTTTCATTGTATTTTTTATCGGTATCGTCGTTCGTCTCTTTCAGCTTCAAATCGTTGAAAGCAATAAATATAAAGGTATCTCCCAAAATCGCCGTATTGCTACCTATACACTGGATGCCACACGAGGGACAATCTTCGACAGGAACGGAAAGATCCTCGCTGTGGATCAACATACCTTTGACATTACCGTCCAATATAAAAATCTCCTTTACTATTATATTCGTAATAACAATGCAGTTTCACGCATTGCCGGAATGAAGGCGCACAAGAATGCAAAAAAAACCTGTGGTGAATGTCATGAAAATCAAGACGCATGGGTACAAAAATTGTCCCAATTGTTAGGAATTCCGCAGAACAAGCTGCTGGGTTATGCAAAACAAGTTGTTGCAAAAGTGGAAAGGCTCAAGCAAAACGTGGAGCAAAAATCGGGACGGGCAACTCGTATCAAGGAGGAAGCGGCCTATTATCCTATAGCTTCTGATGTTGCATGGGAAAAGGTTATTCAAATAGAGATTAATCAGAACAGTTATCCCGGCATACGCGTTACTCCAAGACCAAAAAGGATTTATCCCGAGCAGGGACTGGCCTCGCACATCCTGGGGTATATGAGCAAGCTGAATGAGGAAGAATGGGAGGCATATAGCGACAAGTGGAATAATTTTATTCTGAGTTCCCCTATTACAGGCACTGACACTACGCCGTTGCTCTACGATGGGTATGCCGAAAACGATACCATTGGCAGGTCAGGGATAGAGGTACAATATGAAAACGAATTACATGGTGAGCGCGGTAAACGGTTTGAAGAAATCACCTGTAAAAATACCCAGGTTGAAAAAGTAATATTGGAAAGACCCCCTGTTTCCGGAAACGACCTCTATTTGACCCTTGATAGTCAAATTCAGGCTTATGCAGAAAAATCGCTGGGTACAAAACTGGGGACAATTATCGTTATGGAACCATGGACGGGCGAAATACTTGCCATGGTCAGCTACCCGCGGTTTAATCCCAATGATGTGAATGAAGATTTTAGCAAGCTTATCAAACACCCTTCCAAACCCTTCCTCAATAGAGCCATACAAGGCGTCTTGCCTCCGGGGTCTATTTTTAAGATTGTCACGGCGACTGCCGCCCTGAGCACAAATCGTATGGATACCCAGACCACGTATGAGTGTCCTGGCTATACTAATTACAAAAATATCATTTTTAAATGCTGGTCGGAATACGGACACGGTTTGGTTACCATACAAGATGCCATACCCTATTCGTGCAATGTCTTCTTCTTTGAAACGGCAAAGAATTTAGGTGGAGATCCCTTATACACATGGGCAAAGAATTTTGGCGTCGGTGAGAAGACAGGTATCGATCTTCCGCACGAAAGGAGCGGAAATATGCCCAAAATGATGAACACCGCAACCACCATGAACGTTGCTATTGGCCAAGGGGCATTGCTTACCACGCCGCTTCAGTTAGCTCGGGCATATGCGGCAGTGGCAAATGGCGGTACGTTAGTCCAGCCCCATTTACTATTAAAACTCACCAATAGCCAGGGAGAAGTTGTTCGTCTGTTTAAACCGGAAAAGAAACAGAAACTCCCTATACAGCCTGCTACGCTGGATATCTTGCGTATGGCGCTTCAGGATGTGGTAATTCGGGGTACGGCCAAGAATGCGGGATTAGAGGCTTACAAGGTTGCTGGTAAAACAGGCACCGCCGAGACCGGGCGTCAAAAGGACAACCATGCCTGGTTTGCCGGTTACGCCCCGTATGACAGCCCGCGATACTGTTTTGTCATCCTTGTGGAACATACACCTGGTCACGGGGCAGAGATTGCGGGGCCAATTGCCAAAGAACTCATGTCGTATTTATTCCCCGAATTAAATCCAGCGTCATAGTACCTTATTTTTTGTTGGTTTACTTGTTCTCACGCAGAGCGTAGGAAAGAGTAGAAAAATTTGAATGACAAAGAAGAAAATATGACAAAAAACAATAACAAGGTATTCCAGTATCAGTCACCTATGTATCTCGTTGTTATACTCGCCATCTCTGTGATTGTTGCAGAGATGCAGATAATGGTCTGTTTTCATTTTCTTCCACCTTTCCCCAGGGTAATTGGTGCAGTTATCGACTCACTTCTGCTGTTTATAGTACTCTCACCGATCATCTATTTCTTTGTTTTTCGCCCATTAAAGTTACACGTTAGTAAAAGAGAAGAGGCCGAAAAGGCATTAATGCTTGCTAATGAACAACTGCAGTGCAACATCACCAATCTCAAACAAACCGAGGAGAAGCTAAGGTATCTTAATACCATTCAGATATCTATCAGAAAAATAAACGAGATACTGTTGACATGCAAAGAAGAGAGCCACCTTTTCAGTAAGATTTGTGATGCTATTTTACATGTGGGATTTATTAAGTTTGTTTGGATCGGGGTGATCGAGAAAGGAAGTTCCGAAGTAAAGCTGGTCGCCCAGAAAGGATTTGAAGATGTGTTTATATCCTCTATTAACATTGATTTAAAAGATGTTTCGTCTCATCTCGATCCGGTTGGTAAGGCTATTCATACGGGCGAACCCGTTGATTTGTTGGATATAGAACGTGATTCTATAAAGGAACCACGGAAAGATGAGGCAATGAAAAGGGGGTATGCCTCCAGCGTAGCTATACCAGTGAAGGATGGTGGAGAAGTGGTAGGCGTTCTCAGCGTATGTTCTGACAAAAAATATGCCTTTGGTAAGGAAGAAATGGAGTATCTTACGGAGGTGGCAAATGACATTGCCGTTGGCGTAAAATCTTTGTGGCTGGAGAAAGATTTGAAACGAAGTGTTGAAAATTTACAAAAAACACTCAACGGAACAATCGAGGCTATATCCTTGATGGGGGAGATGAGAGATCCTTACACAGCCGGGCATGAAAGGCGTGTGGCCCAACTTGCCTGCGCTATAGCAAAGGAGATCGGTATGACAGAGGATCAGATTGAAGGCATTCGTGTATGTGCATTCCTTCACGATGTAGGCAAGATAGTTGTACCAGCAGAAATACTTAGCAAGCCGTCCCAGTTAAATGAATATGAATATGGTATTGTTAAAAGTCATCCCAGGGTTGGCTATGACATATTAAAAAGACTGGAATTTCCTTATCCGGTTGCTCAGACGATACTCCAGCACCATGAGATGCTAAACGGTTCTGGGTATCCATCAGGTCTTAAAGGAGAAGAGATTATCCTGGAGGCAAGGATTCTGGCCGTGGCTGATGTGGTTGAGGCGATGACGAACCATCGTCCGTACCGCCCAGCGCTTGGAATAGATAAGGCACTGGATGAAATCTCACGGAATAAGGATGACCTTTACGATGCTAAGGCGGTAGATGCCTGCATGCGGCTTTTTATGGAGAAGGGATTTCGGTTTGAAGCGTAGGTTGGGTTGAGCAAGCAGACTGGGTCAAATGGCCATTTTTCGGAGATTACTATACAAGATACTGTAGTATTCAAATTAACAAGTGCTATATGCGACCACGAAATACTCATTTGACCCAGTCTGAAGGCGAAACCCAACAGTCTGACTAAATTTTGCTTTGCGAAATTCAGTGTAAGCGATTTATAATCAATTGTTTATTTTAAGAATAAAACAATCATCTATAGAAAGAGTAAAAAAACAGATGATAGGAGTAGTAAAAAGACTCCTTTCCGGAATGCATCTATAAGTAAACAACTACAATTTGTGTAAGGGCAATTCATGAATTGCCCTTACAGGCTTATGTTATTTTCTAATAAATATTTGGAAGATGTTACATGCGGAAATTTAAATTATCGCTTAAAGAGAAGGCATTCATAGGGATTGTTGCTATCCTTATTCCCATTCTCATTACGTTCGTTCTTGTTTACTTCAAAAACAAGGTATATTTGAAGAACCGCGTCATCGATACCTTAACGGTTATTGCCGAGGCTTATGAAGGACAGATATATCAGTTCCTGGAAAAGGCAAAAATACGTGCCCAGGATTTCGCCAGCGACGGTTTTATCAGAACTCAGCTACAGAAAGCAGTTCATGGCAATAAATCAGCAATCAGTAGACTTAATAAACATCTTGTTAAGAATAAAGTCGTCCTTGACAAGACAATCAATACCATCAATATCCTCTCCCTGGAAGGCCGAGTGGTGGCTTCTACAAATAATGCTGAAATGGGAAGAGATTTGTCTAAAGAGGCATGTTTTGAAGAGGGTCAGAATGCCGTTACCATTGGGGAAAACCGTGCCGGACACAGGGGATTGCCTGAAATTACAATCTCGACACCTATTTTTACAAAAGAGACTGGCAGGCCCATTGGTATGATTGTCAACTATATCTTAATCTCAGAACTCAATAAGCTTTTACTTGGAGAATATGTTGAGAAGTTAGGGGCGCTTTCCTGGGGTAAGGGGAAAGGTACATGGAAAACCCTGGAGATATATCTGGTCAATAGAGACAAACTCATGATTACAAAATCTATATTTGTGAAGGATGCAATATTGAAGCAGATAGTTGATACACTGCCCGTCAATTTATGCCTGACATCAAACGAAGAAATGGCTGGATTTTATAAGGATTACCGTGGTGTGGCGGTGGTTGGCGCATCCATGTACATTCCGTCAATGAAATGGGTGCTCCTGATTGAGATTGACAAGGATGAGGTGCTTGCACCTATACGCTATGTACTCATAAATGCGTTAATAACTGCGGTCGTTGTTATTGTAATGATTGTCTTGCTCTTTATAGGCTTCATAAAAAAAATGGTAACGCCTCTTCGGAAAATATCTGAGGCTTCAAAGAAAATTGCCAGCGGCAATTTCGATGTTGTCGTTCCCGTTCAGACGCACGATGAAATTGGTGTACTGTGTGAATCGTTTAATTACATGACTGACCATATTAAATCCAGAACAACGGCGCTTATAAGGAGCGAGGCGCGTCTTGCCGAGGCGCAGCAAATTGCCCATATTGGAAACTGGGAATGGGATATCGTGGGAAATGAAGTATATTGGTCCGACGAAATTTATCGTATCTTTGGCTTGTTACCGCAAGAATTTGGCGCTACGTATGAGGCATTTTTAAATTGTGTGCATCCCGGTGATAGAGAATTTGTGAAAAAATCCGTTCATGAAGCTCTGTATGATAAAAAATCTTATGACATTGATCATCGTATCCTTTTGAAAGATACAACTATACGCATGGTTCACGAAAAGGCGGTGGTTATATCTGACAGTAAGGGCAGGGCTATTCAGATGGTTGGAACGGTTCAGGATATCACTGAGCGCAAGCGAGCGGAGGCGGAAGTGGCTTTGTTGAAAACATTGACCTTGTCAATCAGCGAGTCCAAAGATTTACACGACGCATTGATCGTCACGCTGGAGAATGTGTGCAGTACAACCGGTTGGGTTTATGGGGAGGCGTGGATACCCGATCCTGAGGGTAAATGTTTGGTGCGCGATCATGCATTTTTCAGCAGGGTTGATACCCTGGAAAAATTCAGTGAATTGCGTGGAAAGGTTACCTTTTCTTTTGGCGTGGGACTTCCTGGACGTGCCTGGTCTATAAAAAAGCCCGTGTGGGTACAGGATGTTACCCTTGATCCAAATTATCTGCGTGCGCCAATTGCCGGGGAGGCCGGACTAAAGGCAGGCGTTGCTTTCCCCGTCTTCTCTGATGAGGAGATAGTTGCCGTTCTTGTGTTTTACATGTTTGAGGCACACGAAAAGAACGAAAGGCTTGTGAGTTTTGTTTCATCCGTGCTGGTTCAGTTGGGAGAGGTCATCAAGCGCAAGAAAGCAGAAGCGGCAGTGAGGGAGCGATCTTTACTGACCGCTTTGAGTGCTGGTGTGAGTTTTGCTCTTATACAGAAGGGTACTTTGCGGGAAAGCTTGCAATTATGCGCTGATGCTTTGGTACTCAACCTTAATGCAGCGTTTGCTCGAATCTGGACTCTCAATAAAGAAGAGAATGTGTTAGAGTTACAGAGCAGTGCAGGGATATACACCCACATTGATGGTCCGCATAGTCGCGTGCCCGTTGGCATGTACAAGATTGGTCTTATCGCTGAGGAACGCAAGCCGCATCTGACCAACAAGGTTATCGGAGATCCCAGGATACATAGCCAGGAATGGGCAAAGCAGACGGGAATGGTAGCCTTTGCAGGTTACCCCCTGATAATTGAAGATCGTCTCGTGGGAGTTATGGCGATGTTTTCCCGCCAGCCACTTACCGAATTTACTTTAAAAGCGCTTGAATATGTGTCGGATGTAATCGCACTGGGCATTGAGCGAAAGCATAGTGAAGAGACCAGAGCCAGATTATCTGAAATAACGGAGACAACAACGGATTTAGTTGTAACCAACGCTATAGATGGATGCATGCTTTACATGAACAAGGCAGGGCGAAAAATTATTGGTATCGGCGAGAATGAGGATATTTCAAATTTGAGGATATCTGATTGCCATCCCAAATGGGCAAGCGATCTTATCCTGAGCGAGGGGATACCCGGTGCGATTCGTGAAGGCGCCTGGATAGGAGAAACTGCATTTCTTAGCCGTGATGGCCGTGAAATAGCGTTTTCACAGGTAATCATTGCCCATAAAAATCCAGATGGAACAGTTAAGAATTTTTCTACCATAGGACGCGATATTACCGAACAGAAACGCTTTGAGACGCAAATTATGCATATGGCAAACCGTGACCCGCTTACCAACCTCCTCAATCGCCGGCGTTTTCACGAGGAGTTGGAGGGTTGGCTTGCGCAAACCCGGCGATTTGGAATTAAGGGGGCGCTGTTATTTTTGGACATCGATAATTTTAAGTATATTAATGATTCGCTTGGTCATCAGGCGGGTGATAAACTCCTTGTCGCTATTGCCGGCCTGTTGAGAGAACGGCTGCGCGATACCGACATACTGGCAAGGCCGGGTGGCGACGAGTTTGCCATCATCCTACCCCATGCCGATGTAGGTCTTGCGGAATCGGTAGCGAACCACATACGAGAATTGGTACAATATCATACCTCTGTTGAGGAAAATTATCCCCCTGGAATTACTGTTAGTATTGGTATTGCCATGTTTCCCGGTCACGGCGATACCGTGGAAGCACTCCTTTCCTATGCCGATCTTGCGATGTACCGGGCGAAGGAAGAAGGGCGCAACCGTGTTTGTGTTTATACACCTGAACAAAAGACACAGATTGAATCACGGCTGATCTGGGAAAAACGCATCCACGAGGCGCTGAATAAAGATAACTTCGTATTGTTTTTACAGCCTATTATGGATATTCACCAAAACCTTATTATCGGGCATGAGGCGTTGTTGCGGATGACAAATGAAAAAGGTGAGATTGTATCTCCCTCTAACTTTCTTGATATTGCAGAGCGCTTTGGTCTTATCCAGGACATAGACCGTTGGGTGGTGAGCACGGCTATCCCTCTCATTAAAAAGCTTCAACATGATGGAAGACCCCCATGCCTTGAAGTCAACCTTTCCGGCAAGGCGTTTACCGATAAAAAATTATTGCCGTTGATCAGTAGTGAATTGGCCGCGACGGGCATTGATCCTGTAAATATTATCTTTGAAATCACCGAAAGCTCCGTTATTGAAAATATAGACATTGCACGGCATTTTATCGTTGAACTCAAGTCCCTGGGTTGCCGGTTTGCCCTTGATGATTTTGGTATTGGGTTTTCTTCGTTGAATTACATCAAACATTTGCCCGTAGATTATCTGAAAATTGATGGTAGTTTTGTTAGGAACCTGCTTCACGATACCGTGGATCAGCATTTGGTTAAGGCAATGGTGGTGGTTGCGCGCGGACTGGGGAAAAAAACCATTGCCGAATTTGTGGAAAATGAAGAGACACTGCACCTGTTGCGGGAATACGGTATAGACTACGCACAGGGCTACCATGTTGGTAAGCCGCGTCATGTGTCTGAATTATGAGAGGTATAAACACCTATGATCCGTAGTGTAAGTCCAAGAAATTTTGATTGGTTGATGTTTCCGATAATCTGTATCATTCTGACGATAGGAATACTTTTTATCTGGAGTGCATCGTCTGAAAAATTTGTATTTAAACAGCTTGTCTGGATTGCGGTAGGACTCACCCTTTTTTTTATACTCCTCTATTTTGATTACCATTCTATTGCCCACTATGCGTATATTATCTATGCATGCGTACTCTTTCTTTTAATTCTCGTATTAGGTATGGGAGGCACTGTGAAAGGCTCACAGCG
>Ga0082335_1000899_pt1 | contig 68781 bp, 66 predicted proteins | sample Subgrocontami58m_FD_72375 | JGI IMG/M metagenome (GOLD analysis project Ga0082335, IMG submission 72375) | Subsurface groundwater microbial communities from S. Glens Falls, New York, USA - GMW37 contaminated, 5.8 m (SPADES assembly) (version 2) ... | reverse complement strand
CTGGACATTGAGACGTCCGTCCGCGCCGGCGTGCCCATCACGACGATTGTCCTGAACAACGGCATCATGGCCACCTATCCTGGAGGGTTCCCAATCGCACGGGAGCGGTTCGGCGTCACCACCATGACCGGCGACTACGCCAAGATCGCCGAGGGCATGGGCGCAGTGGGCATTCACGTCACCAAGGCCGCCGACGTTGCCTCCGCCATCAAACGCGCCCAGCAGCTTAACGCCGAGGGCAAGACCGTCCTGCTGGACATCAAGACCCGCGCAGAGGATAGGCGGTCCGGGCGAGCGGCGAGAGGGGGGTAAGAGCCTCCCATACCGCAAAGAATCCCCCTCTCCGAGATGGAGAGGGGGATTGCAAGGGCGGCGTTTGGACTGTCGGAAGGTGCGAATCCCATTTGGTCCACCGGTGAGATTCAAACTTCTGGTAATCTGGGCCGCCTTTGCTTTCGCCAGCAAGTACAGAGAGGTTTCAACCTCACCAGAGATTTCAACGGTGCGAGATGGATAAAGAGGAACAGTTCAAGACTTCTCTCCGCTCATTGATCCAGTTGATTTGTCGAGAACTGGAAGGACAGGAAATTCCGAAAAGGCCAATCTGGACCGTGGTTAATCCACTCGGCGCAGCCCCATATGTAGCTTTGGACATCGAGAGACCCGCGTTGTCCGACTTGCACTTTGATCTAAGCTTGGGCCTACTTCGACTCCCAGAATATGGAGCGGTGGCAGAAGCTGCTGAAACCGACGGTGAACTTAGGGAAGGTATCATTGTTGACGCTGGCGGCTTTCTTCAGAAGCCGGAGAGGACCAACGTCACTCGTGCGCTCGCCATGAATTTTCTGTGGAGGTATCTACAAGAAGGAGTGCGGTTTGACTGGAACGAAACCAGGTTCAACGAAACATTCGGCGAGCTAAAGGCACAATTGCGTCGCAAGAGCGTCGTCTTCCACACGACTCTGCCGCTGAGCAACTTAAAGATAGACGTCCCCAAGCTCGATTTCGGTGGCGAATTGAGGCTCCTGGCTGCAACGACAGAAGAACTTGAGCGGTGGATAAATCCGGATCGGAGCCTGCCACCGCTGGGTGCGGGTCTGCCCCAGTGGGATACCTTCTATGTTGACAAGCCTGCTGTGCTGCATATACAACAGACCGTAGTAGGCCGACCTCGGCCAACGGATCCGCAAGAGGCGTTGGGTCAACTGCCCCGGGTGAACGTTGACGACGTCGTCACGGCACTTCGGTTGGTTATGAACGCCCCAATCTCAGTCATCTTCCAGGAGCATCATTGTGAGGGTCTCATGGCATTCGGCGGGGGCGGCACCAGTTGGAGCTGGTCACCACCATCGCTTGGTCCGATTGCTACTCTTGATAATGAGAAGGCGACGCAAGTCTTTCATATCTGGCAGCTCATCCAGACAAGTCCCAACATCAATCGCGTGAGGTTGCCTCTTCGCCGGTGGGAATCCTCCTTGCTGAGGCCGAGCTTTGAGGACAGGCTCATAGATGCTTGGATTAGTTTGGAGGCTCTTCTACTGGGTGGAGCGGAAGGAGAGCTTTCGTATCGTGTTGCTGTTCGGCTTGCCGAGTTCCTCGGCACGAATGGGGTAGACCGGAAAGCCATCTACGACAATGCACGGCTTTCCTACAGATGGAGATCGGCAATTGTTCATGGATCGAGTTCTGAAAGCATCGCCAAGCGCCAGTCGCTTCGGGAGACTGTCCGGCTTACCACAGAGTACCTCCGTTCAGCGTTGCTTAAGACGTTGGAATTCCCTGGCCTGTTCAATCCCGACAAGCTCGACTCCGACCTCCTGAGCAGGGATGCCCAGGCTCTTTGACTACGGCCTGGCCAAGCGGCTTTCCTCATTGGCACCACGCCGCCCTCAGCCACCTATCCCCTGTACGTTGCCTCGTTCCGCCGCGCAACCTTCAGAACAACCACCAACGCTCGGTCGTCGTAGACATCGTAGACAACCCTGTAGGGACCAACCCTGATGCGCCGGGTGCGCTCCTCTCCGCGCAGCTTGAGCGCGCCAGCAGGCCATGCTGCGGGAGCCTTTACCCCTACCCCTCTGGCAGCAGCAAGGCGTCCAGCGGCCTGTCGCCCTGGGAGACGTAGGGCGCTTGGTCCACCAACCGGTCGGACCACGGGATGTCGTCGTAGGTGAGGTAGCAGGCGTGCAGGTGGCCTATGTCGTAGCAGTAGTACCCCTGGGGGTCAGGCACCGTCGGGTAGGCGGTGTCCGCCCAGGGGTAGCCGTTGTGTTGCACAGCGGGCGCGTGGTGCGGCACGATAGGCCCAGCCGTGGCGTGAACGACCTCGTGCCCGCGCATCCTGCCCGCAGTCCCACCCACCGCTGCCAGCAGGAGGAGGCCCAGAGCTGCCAGACCTATCACGAGAAGCAACCTGTTTGTTCGCCGACGCCGTATGCTGCGCACAACGCGCCTCCTTTTGCTGGTCCGCATCGTCTTCTAGTACACGTTAGTTGTACTCTGTGGAGGCGACGAGTTCTAGCGCACATCCTCTAGACCATGTGTTCCCTCCCCACTTCTTGCCTAGTTGCCGGCTGGCTTGACACCCTTGGCAGCCATGCTATCCTTTGGCCCGACCATCCACTCCTATCCAAGAAGGAGCTTCCTATGGCAAGAGTGCCGGAGATACGCAAGCGGGAAGACGTTCCACCCGTCCACAGAGAGATCTTTGACGAGATTGCCGCCAGCCGGGGCGGCCAGCCCAGCGGCCCCTTCCGCGTGCTGCTGTACAGCCCCGAACCTGCGGTGCGCCTGGCCCGGCTAGGCACGTACTTCCGCTTTGAGCACGCGCTGCCGGAGAAGGTGGCATCCCTTGCCGCTATCACCGTCGGCAGGGAGCTGGACTCGGTGTACGAGTACACGGTGCAGGAGGGCGGCGCGCGCAGGGCGGGAGTGCGCGAGGAGGCCATAAACGCCATCAAGCACCGCCGCGCTCCAGAGGGACTGATGGGCGACGAACTTCTTATTTGGCAGTTCACGACGGAGCTGCTGCGCACCCACCGGGTATCCCAGCCGACGTGGCAAGCAGCCCTGGACCGCCTGGGGATGAAGCCCTTGACGGACCTCGTAGGGGCCATCAGCTACTTCTGCTACATATCCGTAGCCATGAACGCTTTTGAGGTGGACACCCGTCCTGAGTTGGAGCCGACGCTGCCGCTGCCTTAGCTTCTGGACACTGTACCGCCCCGTGAATCCCGGCTAATCGGGACATCAAGCCGCACCCTTCAGGGTGCGGTCACGGCTTGTCTGCCGCATTGACACCACCGATGGGCCTGCCTACTATGGGGCCACTGTATTGGAGGAGGGCCGTATGGAGCTAGCGCCTGGCATTCACAACGTGCTGACGGAACAAGAAATGGCCGCGGGCGTCACCAACACCTATCTGGTCGTTGGGCGCAACGGCGCAATCTGGGTGGACACCGGCTGGGACCGCCCCGGCGAAGCTGAGGCGCGCATCGCCTACTGGAAGCAGCTCGGCAGCCCTAAGTTGCTGGGCCTTGTCGCAACGCATCGGCATCCGCCGCACTGGGGCAACGCGCCAGCCATCCAGAAGGCATCGGGCGGCGACGCGCCCATTATCTCTACGCCCGTGGAGAAAGGGCCGATAGAGGAGCGCATGACAGGGGCCAAGGTGGGCAAGACGGTGCGCGACGGCGAGACGATGGACCTGGGCGGGCTGACAGTGGAGTTCGTCCACGCGCCAGGGCACACCTACGGCAGCCTGGCGGTGTTCCTGCGGGAGCGGAGGGCCTTGTTCACCGGCGACAACATCATGGGCGTGGGTACTTCCGTGGTGAACCCGGGCGAAGGCGAAATAGGCCTCTTCTTGCAGACTATGGAGAAGTTCCTGCGCTACAATCCGTCGGTGATCTACCCGGGCCAGGCGCAGGTGATCGCAGACCCACGGGCCAAGATCAACGAGCTTATCCAGCACCGCAAGGAACGGGAGTCGCAGATCTTGGCCCAGCTACAGAAGGGGCCGCAATCCGTGGACGGCCTGGTGGGGGCGCTGTACACCGGCCTGAATGAGCGGCTGACGAACCTGGCGAAGAACCAGGTGAAGAGCCACCTCATCAAGCTGGAGAAGGAGGGGAAGGCGGCAGCAAGCGGGGAAAGCTATAGGCTGAAGTAGGACGGTTGCCAAGACAAGGCATTCCCAATGGAGTAGCCGTGCGCTGGGTTCTCATGATAGTGGGAGTCCTTCTGTCCCTGACTGGTATTGTGTGGATGCTTCAGGGCTTGAACATCCTGGGTGGTAGCGTCATGTCAGGCGAGTCACTGTGGGGCTGGATAGGCGCGATTGCCTTAGTCTTTGGCCTGGGCCTTTTGTATTTGGGCATCCGCAGGGGTGCGCCTAAGGCGAAATAGCTCTTATGCGCTTGCGCGGGCCATTGGGCGCAAATGGAGCGCCCCTACGATGGCCCACCATTCTAAGTGGCGCGAGTGACGGCCAGCGGGGAGACGTACCGACTGGTAAAGTGAAGCACGCCATGTTGGGAATAGAGGCTAACCAGTGACAAGTGTAGGCCAGCAGTTGCTCGAACAATTGGGCTTGATCCTCAAAGCATACGGGGATTGTAAGCGTCAGTCCAAATACGATCATCAGTCCAAATACGATGACTTGTCGGATATAGACGATGCCAAGATCGTTGAGCTTATTACTCGTTCGACAGCTGCTGTTGAGCGCGCGAGCGGACCAACTTCTGTCTATGCTAGGCAAATTCAGGACATCTTGGCTCGTGATGTTAATGACTCTGTCAAAATGAGAAGAATCATGGGGGTAGTGCAATCACTTTATGCTGACATTGAAAACGGCCATCTCCAATCAGTTTCTGAACTGATACACGGGGAGGTTTTCAGTGACTTCCTGGAAATGGCAGACTATCTTCTGACTGAAGGCTACAAGGACGCGGCAGTAGTAATGGCAGGGGGAACACTGGAGGCGCACTTGCGTAAACTTTGTATCAAGAACAGCATTCCGATAGACATCCAAACAAGTAACGGTACCCAACCCAAGAAGGCGGACGGAATGAATGCCGATCTTGCTGGTGCCTCAGTGATCTCAAAGCTAGATCAAAAGAATGTCACTTCTTGGCTTGACCTGCGTAATAAGGCTGCGCACGCCCAGTATAGTGAATATACGAAAGGCCAGGTTGTTTTGATGACGGCTTCTGTTCGAGATTTCATCACTCGCATTCCTGCTTAACTAGATAATTACATTGGATCCAAAGGATACCCCCCATGCCAACCCTACCTGCCAAAAACGTGTTCCCACAGACGGCCCAGATCAACCGCAAGGGCCACCTGGTCATCGGCGGCTGCGACGTGGCAGACCTTGCTGCGGACTTCGGCACGCCCCTGTACGTCTTTGACGAGCAGACGCTGCGCGCCACCTGCCAGGCCTACGTCAAGGAGTTCCGCGCCCGCTATCCCAAGACCCAGGTGTACTACGCTGTCAAGGCCTTCTCCAACCTGGCGCTGGTCAAGCTCCTTGCCGAGGAGGGCCTGGGCCTGGACGTGGTGTCGGGAGGGGAGCTGGCCCTGGCCAAAGCCGGCGGCATGCCTCTGTCCCGTGTGAGCTTTCCCGGCAACAACAAAAGCCCCCAGGAGCTGCAAGAGGCGCTGAGCCTGGGCGTTGGCCGCGTCGTTGTGGACAGCTTCTATGAGTTGGGCCTTTTGGAGGAGCTTGCCGCCCAGTCCAACAAGGTGCAGGACATCCTCCTCCGCGTATCGCCCGGGGTTGATCCGCACACGCACGCCAAGATCGCCACGGGCATTCTGGACAGCAAGTTCGGCTTCCCCGTGGCCACCGACGACGCGGAGCGCGCCGTGCGACAGGCCATCGCCTCGCCGCACCTGCGGCTGCAAGGGCTGCACTGCCATATTGGGTCGCAGCTTTTTGAAGTGGAGCCGTTCCAGGAGGCGATACGCATTGCGCTGACCTTTGCGGCGCGGATGCGGGAACAGGGATTGAAGCTGGCGGAGTTCAGCATCGGCGGCGGTTTCGCCATTGCCTACCTGCGGGACCAGCGCCCGCCAACGATCGGCCAATACGCCGATGCGCTGGTGTCTACGCTAAAGGAGTGCCTGCGGGAGTTCAGCCTGGAGGAGCCTGCATTCGTCATTGAGCCTGGGCGCTCAGTCGTTGGCCCCGCTGGCGTCGCCGTGTACACCATAGGCGCGCGAAAAGAGGTCCCCGGCGTGCGCACGTACCTCAGCGTGGATGGCGGCATGGGCGATAATATCCGGCCTGCGCTGTACGAGGCGCGGTACGAGGCGTTTGTTGCCAACCGCATGAACGCCGCCCCCACGGACGTGGTGACGATTGCCGGCAAGTTCTGCGAGTCCGGCGACATCCTGGTGAAGGACGCGGCGCTGGCCCCGTCTCAGCCCGGCGACCTCATCGCATTGCCCGTGGCTGGAGCCTACTGCATCCCCATGTCCAGCAACTACAACATGGCGCCCCGCCCCGCCATCGTCATGGTCAAGGATGGGAAGGCGCGGGTCATCCGCCGCCGGGAGACCTACGAGGACCTCATGGCGGCAGATGTGGGGTAAGGGAACAATGGACGCACTGTTGCAGGCGTTGTCTTCTGATCGGGCATTGACCTTACTTGGGATTCTCGGTGCATGGTTTCTTGCTATGCCGTCCGCGCCAGGTCCCTTTAGTGAGGTAGAGCTTCGCTTCAGTTTCCTTGTGAAGTGTCAAGTGCGCGGAAAGGACATGCAAAGAGACTATAAGTGGCTGTGGCGAAAGCTACCGTTGCCATTCTATTGGTTCTTGTTCATTGTTTGGCATATGTTCATGACACTTGGGGTCTTTTGGGTGATCTACGTCTTTAGTTTTGTGCAGTGGCGATGGGCAAAGTGGCGAGAGGGCGAAGTAGAGAAATCTGGGCGACAGGCTAACATTCAAGAGAGACCAACGTCGCTTCACAGGACACTCACGGCCTTGGGGACAGTGTTCATCGGTCTAGCGGTAGTTGGCGTGGTAATCCGAGTCGTTTCGTGGCTTGGTCTGATGCCGTTACAGTCGTCATGAAACTGCACTACTACCCTGAAACAGATTCTCTCTACATAGAGCTAGCGGAACGCCCGAGCAGCGATTCGCAGGAAGTAGCTCCTGGCGTCGTGCTGGACTTTGACGTCGCAGGAGGGCTTGTCGGCATTGACGTTGATCACGCCTCCTCTGTGGTGGACCTCTCGCGCCTGGAGGCCGTGGAGTTGCCTTTGTCTACCCTCCGTGCTGCATCAGCGTAGCAGCGGTACTTGAAGCTATTTCAATAGCATTCTGCTTTTGTCGGCGTCCATACGTTTGTCCCGCCCCAATTGACCGCTCTTGACTACAGGTGGGCAAGTTGTCTCTTCGCGCTAGGTTCGCATCCTGGTTTATGGACACGCTGGTGCCACGTGTATTCCCGCGCCTCAATCCCCTGGCGCTTTGGCTGCTCAAGTCCCCGCTCCATCCCCTGATGAGCTGCTACGTCATCCTCCTGTGCTTTGAGGGACGGCGGACAGGCAAGCGCTATGAGGTCCCCATCGCCTATCACCGTACCCGCGATGGCGTCATTGAGGCGGTTACGAGCGCAAAAGGCGTGTGGTGGCGGAACCTGCGCGGCGTCCCTGAGATCTCCGTTGTCTATCGTGGCGCGCTGCGGCGGGCAAAGGTGGAGGTAGTCGTTGGCGACGCGGAGGTGATAGCAAGAGCGCTGCGGTCACGAGACCTATGCAGACGTTTGCTGCTCCCTGCGTCCGTCCAGCAGACCGCGCTGCTGCGAGTCCAGCTCCTGCCCCCGTGACACCAGACATGCGGGCATACGGACATGCGGGCAGAGAGGCCGTTGCCAGATGGAAGGCGGTGTAGTAGCCTGTGGCGCAGAATGACAAGGTGAGAAGGAGGCGGCTATGGCACAGCGCGGCTACCAGGTGGAAGACCTCTTCCGGCTCAAAAACGTCCTTGACCCCCAGGTCAGCCCGGACGGCAAACGCATCGCCTATGTGGTATCGGAGATTGACGCCAAGGCGGACGGCTACCGCTCGTCCATCTGGCTGGCGGAGGACGGAGCGCAGCCCCGGCAGCTCACCTTCAACGGGCGCGGCGACGCCCAGCCCCGCTGGTCGCCGGACGGCCGCCACCTCGCCTTCGTGTCCGGCCGGGCCGGCGGCGCGGCGCAACTGCACCTGTTGCCCATGACCGGCGGCGACCCCTCACGCCTCACCGATGTTCTCAGGGGCGTGCTGGAGTACGCATGGTCGCCCAAGGGCGACGCCATCGCCTTCACCTCTCGCACTGGGGGCGTCCCGGCCACGGCGGACCGCACGCCGCCCAGGGTCATCACGGCCTTCAAGCATAAGCAGAACGGCCAGGGGTTCTTTGATGGCAGTCACCCCCACATCTTCGTGGTGAGCCTGGGCGGCGGCGCTCCCCAGCAAGTCACCGACGGCGACTGGGACGACGGCCAGCTTGCCTGGTCGCCCGACGGCGCGTCCATTGCCTTCATTTCCGCCCGGCACGAGCGTCGGGACTGGGACCTGGTGCAGGACCTGTGGGTCGTTCCAGCCAAGGGCGGCGAGGCGCGTCCGCTGACGCAACGCCTGGGCGTGCTGGCCGCGCCCGCCTACTCGCCCGACGGCAAGAGCATCGCCTTCACCGGCGTCGGGGTGCCGGAGGATACGTCGGGCCGCAACAGCCGCCTGTGGGTCATGCCCGCCCAGGGCGGAGCGCCACGCGACCTGACGGCCTCCCTAGACCGCAGCATCCTTGCGGGTTCCCTGGGGGCCGGAGCGCCCCCTGCCACCGTTCGTTGGGCTGCGGATGGCCGCTCCATCCTCGCGCGGGTGCAAGACCGCGCCGACGTCCACCTGTACCGCTTCGCACTGCGGGACGGCGCTGCGGAACGCGTCCTGGGCGGCGAGCGCGTCATCGCCGGCTTCTCCGCATCGGACAACGGCGTCATCGCCTACCTGTCCACCAGCCAGCCCAGCCCTGCCGAGGTGTATCGCACAGACCTGCGCGGCGGCGAGGAAGTTAAAGTCAGCAACGCCAACGACGCCCTGGTTGCCGAGCTGCGCTTTCCGGAGATTGAAGAGGTGCGCGTGCCCGTGTCCGGCGGCGAGACGATCCAGGGTTGGGTCATCAAGCCACTGGATATGTCCCGAGGCAAAAGATACCCCCTGGCGCTGGACATCCACGGCGGCCCTTACGCCGCCTTCCAACACGCCTTCCAGGGATCGTATCCACTGGCGCTGTCAACCGCAGGCTGCGGCGTGTTGCAGATGAACCCACGGGGTAGCACCGGCTGGGGCGAGAGCTTCGCGCGCTTCCTGAACGGCGGGCGCGGCGAGCGGGACTACGATGAGCAGATGGCGGCGGTGGACTATGTCGTCAAACAGGGCTGGGTGGACACGCAGCGATTGGGCGTCACCGGCTACTCTTACGGCGGCTACATGACGGGTTGGATCGTCACGCACACGGACCGCTTCAAGGCGGCGGTGTGGGGCGCAGGCGTCAGCAACCTGGCCACCATGTTCTCCCACAGCAATGCGCCAGTGGCCCGCTACGACGAGATGGGCGGCGATCCCTGGAAGCTGCGGGAGCTGTACCTGAAGCTGTCGCCCATCAGCTACGTGCAGAACGCGAAGACACCCATCCTGCTCATGCACGGCGAGGCTGACCTACAGTGCAACACCATCCAGTCCGACGATTTCTTCACGGCGCTGCGCTACCACGGCGTGGAGGTGGAGTACGTGCGCTACCCCGGCGAGCACCACGGCTTCCGGCAGGCAGGCAAGCCTTCCAACCGCCTGGACTACGACCAGCGGTTGATGGGGTGGTTCACGCCAAGGCTGGGGCTGGGGTAGAGGAACGTATACGGCGGGCATAGGGGTTCTTGATGCGTATCCAATGCGATGAAGGGGCACGATATATCGTGCCCCTACGGCTGTTACGCGGCAGATGAAGGCAAGAACCCGATGGTTGAAGCTACTCCTTTGTTCGTCAACACGTGCGTGCGTGTTGCCACCATCACTCCCCTCGTGTACCCTATCGTCACATTTGCGTAGGTATCTGCAAACCAATGAATAACACCCCTAACGCCATCGTCGCCCAGGGGCTCGTCCGGCACTTCGGCAGCGTGCGCGCCGTGGACGGCGTGGACCTGGCCGTGCGCAAGGGCGAGGTCTTCGGCTTCCTCGGCCCCAACGGCGCGGGCAAGACCACCGTCATCCGCATGTTGATCACGCTGCTGCTGCCCACCGCCGGCAGCATCACCGTTGCGGGCTACGACGTGGTGCGCCAGCCGCAGGAGGTGCGCCTGCGCATCGGCGCGGCCCTCCAGGAGGCGGCGTTGGACCTCAAGCAGACGGGCAGGGAGCTGCTGCGGCTCCAGGCCCGGCTGTACGGCCTCTCCCGCAAGCAGGCGGACCAGCGCATCGCCGATCTGTCCTCGCTTGTGGACATCGGCGAGGCCATGGACCGGCTCATTCGCACCTACTCCGGCGGCATGAAGCGCCGTCTGGACCTGGCGGCGGCCCTGGTCCACAACCCGCAGGTGCTGTTCCTGGACGAGCCGACCACGGGCCTTGACCCCATCTCGCGCAACCGCGTCTGGGACGAGGTACGCCGCATCAACCGTGACCTGGGCGTCACCATCTTTCTCACGACCCAGTACCTGGAGGAGGCGGACGCCCTGGCCGACCGCCTTGCCATCATCAACCAGGGCAAGATCGTGGCCCAGGGCACGCCCGCGGATCTGAAGCGCTCCCTGGGGTCCGACGTCATCATCGCCAAGGTTGACGGCGACGTTGCCGCCGCCGTAGACGCAATACGAAGCATTCAGGCCATTGAGGGCGTGGAGGCCAAGGGCCAGGAGGTCACCGTCAGCGTCAGCCACGGGGCCAGTCTGGTGAGCGCCGTGGCCCTTGCCCTGGACCAGCGCGGGGTGCGCGTCCACGAACTGACACTGCGCACGCCAACCCTGGACGACGTGTTCCTGCACGTCACCGGCGCGCGCCTGCAAAACAGCGCGGCCCCTGCTCCGAAGGAGGTTTCCACCGATGGCCGCCGCTAGTCTTTCCGCGCAACCCGTCACGGCCCGAAAGGCCGGCATCTTCGCCGATACGCTTTCCATCGCGGGGCGCGCCATGCGTTCCCTGCTCAGGGACCCGGAGGCCACGATCCCGGCGCTCATCATCCCGCTGTTCTTCTTCCTTATGAACGTCGGCGCGCTACAGGACTTCGCGGAGCGCATCCCCGGGCTGGACTACAAGGCGTTCCAGCTTCCCGTGGCCATCATGTTCGCCGTCACCGGCAACTCCCGGGCCATTGTCATCGTCACCGACATCCAGGGCGGCTATTTTGACCGGCTGTCCCTCACGCCCGCCAACCGGCTGGCCATGCTCATCGGCTTTATGCTCGCCGACTTTGCCCTGGTGGTGGCCCTAAGCGTTCCGGTGCTGGGCATGGGCTTCCTCGTGGGCGTGCGGTTCGCCACGGGAGTCCTCGGTGTGCTGCTCTTTGTGCTGATAGCCGCGGCCTGGGGGTTGGTGTTCACCGGCTTCCCCTACGCCATCGCCTTCAAGACCGGCAACCCGGCGGCGGTCAACGTCAGCTTCGTGATGTTCTTCCCGTTCTTGTTTGTCACCACCGCCTTCTTACCCAAAGAGGCCCTTACCGGCTGGCTGTCCACCGCCGCAACGTACAACCCCGTCACCTACGTGCTGGCTGCCCTGCGCTCCCTCATCTCCACCGGCTGGGAGCCGTCGGTACTGCTCAAGGGCGTGCTGGCAATTGCCGCCGTGGGGGTCATCGCCATTGGCCTGGCCCTGTGGGCGCTGGCCGGCAGGGCCAGGCGGCGGTAGGCGCACAAGGCGTGGCGGATGGACCCAAAGGCTGAGGGGAAGCCCCTTGCAGAGGGTTCTGTTTGTTTGGTTGGGGTAGTCTTGTATTCTGGCACTAAAGTGCCAGGTTTAGCTGGGGTTAACCCCAGATTTTGGTCGGGGGATTGAATAACACGCCAAAGCAACAGAAAGCCCCTTAAAGAGCCACCTGTTGCTTCTTGCCGGTATCCGATGCCCGCTGCACGGCGTCAATCAGGCGATGAAGGCGCAAGGCAGAGTCAAAGTCAGGCTCTATGTGCTGATTGGTGCGAATGGCCCTGGCAAAGTTCGCCCACATCTGCCCCACGGTGATCTGGCCCACAACCATGCAAAGAGCATCTATGGGCACCAGGGGGTAGCCAAACACTCCACTGAAGTAGATGGCCGCCGCACTAACAGGCCCTACCGTACTCCCTTGCAGGGTAGTGTGGGTGATGTAGCGTTAGGGTAAGCTCTGAGTGGGTTAATCCCACCACTCGCCAAACAAAATGAACGCGGGTGGTGCTCACCCAACTGCGATTCTATGCGGAGGGTATCATGTTGAAGTTGTCCAGATGGCCAAAGTTGGCGGCATTCGCGGTGGCCGTGGCTGCGGTACTGATTCTCAACGGCTGTAGCAGCACCCCGACCGCTACGCCCGCCACGATTGTACCACCCACCTCGACCGTTACGGCCACCTCTACCGCTGCGCCCGTCCCGACCGCCACGGCCATGCCGACCGGCCCTGAGGTTGACACCGGTATAGGCTGTACCGACGTCACCGTCAATACTGGCAGCACCGGCCTTATCACCAGCACCGTCTATACCGGCAATATCGGCAGCACCGGCGTCATCCGCCACGTCGCCTATGCGGGCATCACCGACGCCACCGGCGCTAAGGAACTTAGCATCACTCCGGAAAACCTGGGTATTCTCAAGGGTTTCCCTTCTGGGGCGTATCAGACGATATCCTCCTCTTTTCAAAGGCTCTTTTGGCAGTATGGTAAACAGTTAAAGGTGGCAGAGGGATCGCTGAAGCAGTCTGGAGATTTCACCAGACTAGCCGACAACAACGGGTACTATCTGGGTGAGTGTGTTAGCGCGGCGAAGGCACTGGCAGGGAGTAACTTCGTAACAGGAGATTGGACTAAAGGCAAACGCGTCACAGATGGCGGCGTCGCGCCCGGAACCATACTCGCCACCTTCTCCGCGGAAGGAGGTACGAAGTATCCTGCAGAAAGTGGTGGTCATGTGGTGATTTTTAGAGGGTACTTGCCTGCCACGGGCGGCAGCATAACCGCTATTGAAGTTTGGGACCAGAATTGGGATAACGAAGGAGTAATGGGCCTCCACAAGATTTTCCGGTCTGGCAGCGGAGTTATCAATGCCGATAACTACAATGTGGTGTTAGTACCACTCACGGACGGTGGCCCCAGCGCACAAAGCGTTGCTTGTGGTAGCGCAGCGCCGCTGTCCGATCCACAACTGGCGGACCTGGTGAGGAAGTATTTCCCAGATGGCATCGTTACACCGACCCAAGAAAATATCCGAGTCACTGCTCTTGCTGTGGCGTTAGCTGAGAGCTCAGGCAACCCAACCGCTTGCGGGGATGGCGATCAGTCAATTGGACTTTGGCAAATTAACATGCCAAAGCATGAGGAATACACTCGTGATGAACTCATGAATCCAGAAAAGAACGCTGAAGCAGCGGTCGCTGTCTCAAGTAATGGATCCAACTGGAATCCTTGGTGCACCTGGGAACCCTCCGCTTGCGGCGGAAAAGGCAACATGAAATATAAGGACTTTCTCCCCCGCGCCAAGTCTGCGCTAAATTAGGGGCCGCGTTATTCTCTGACGCCTCCGGCCCACGCTCCGGAGGCGTCTCCTTGACGAGGAAGATACCTGAACCCTCGCGGGTGGTCACCACGGAGAATACCGGGTTCGCCTTGATCTTGGTGGAGCGGCCTCCAAAGGCTAATGCGCCAGCGGCTGTCCCACAGACAGTAGCCGCGAACTAACAAAGAAAGGGCCAGGCGAAATGTCTGGCCCCTTCTGGCAGATTAGGAAGAAAGGCCCCTTACACCCCCACCTGTTGCTTCACGCCGGTATCCGATGCCCGCTGCACTGCGTCCAGCAGCTTGTGAAGGCGCAATGCAGAGTCAAAGTCAGGCTCAATCCGCTGGTTGGTGCGAATGGCCCTGGCGAAGTTCGCCCACATCTGCCCCACCATAAAGGCAGAGCCGCTGTTTTGCACCTCCTGGGGAACCCACTTCAAACGGTCAGGAATTGGCAACTCCTGGAGCGCCTTGTCATCCTTACGGCCACCCATAATGCGCCCTTCTCCGCCGCCCGTTACCATCAGGGTCCCTTCCTTGCCGTAGATCTCCATCCTGTTGCCGCTGCCATGACGGGCATGCCCACCCACGCTGGCATTGACCACCGCGCCGCTTTCCAGCCTGCCGCTGATCATGATGTTGTCCGGCGCCGTCACGTCCAGATACTGCTTCGTTTCCGTGTTGTACCACTGCTTCACCTGGGTACTGACTACACCCGACACCTCGGTGATCTGGCCCACTACCATGCAAAGCGCATCAATGGCATGGCCGAAGCCAACGGACAATGTATTGGACCATACCGCCGCGTCTCGCTGCCACAGCCGGTCCGCGGGACGGTCCAACTGCCCGCCGCCGATCTGCGTCAAGTTCACCGACAGTACCTGGCCGACATACCCTTCCTGCACAAGCTCTCGCAAGCGCAGGTATGTCGGCGAGGCGCGCCTTTGCAGGCCGACCATGGTGTGTACCTTCCGTTTGCGGGCCAGCGCCGCCAGCTCTTCCGTTTCCTTCAAGGTTGCAGTCAAAGGCCACTCGCAGTAAACGGGCTTGCCCGCTTCCAGGGCATTTTTTGCCAAAGCGTAGTGCAGTGGCAGGCGTACAACGACCGCCACGGCTTCAATCTGAGGGTTGGCCAGCATAGCCTTGCTATCGTGGTAGGCAAGCTCCACGCCATACTTCTGGGCTGCGGCCCGGGCCGTGTCCTCATGCGCGGTACAGACGGCGTACAGCTCCGTCTGGGGAACCTTCTGTATGGCCGGGATGTGAGAGGTAGGGGCCCACCGTCCATTAGCCCCAATAAGCCCTACCCTCAAGCGGTCGGATGTTGTCACGTTGTGCTGCCTTTCCTACCCTGGAGCGATTATTGTCAAGTCTTGCTGGAAACCCTAGCAGATTCAGGCCAGTTTGGGAAGCGCGAGGAGGCTTCCGGTTCTCTCAGCGAATATGGAGGAGGCACAGTGAAGGGGCGAGGTCACCTCGCCTACATCCGATGGCCGCGTAATCCCGATGGTTTTGGGACTCGTTCAGAATGACAAGGGGCGTCCCGACAAGTCGGGACGCCCCTACCGGAATGCCTGTACAACAGCGTGTGCGCGTTACGAAGTGACCTTACGCCTTCCTTCCAGGGGCGGGAGGCGTAAAGGGCCACGCGCCAGGGGTTGCGGCGCCGCCGGCGGCGGCGCGACGCTCGCGGACGCCACGGCCCATTGCGGGGTCAACCGCCTTGGGCCAGGTGCGCTTCAGCTCGTCCACCACGCGGATGGTGCTGCGTCCAACGCCCTCAATCTCAATCTCGCCGGTATCGCCATCCTGGAGCGGGCCCAGGCCCTGGTGGTTGGTGCCGCACATGATGACGTCGCCGGGTTTCAGGGACATGTTGTGGGACAGTGTGGCGATGGTATACGCGACGCTGTGCTCCATGTCGCTGGTGTTGTAGTCCTGGCGAAGCTGGCCGTTGACCCAGTACCGCACGTGCAGATTGTTGGGGTCGCGGATCTCCTCCGCGGTGGTAATGGCCGGGCCAAGGGGCAGGAACGTGTCAAAACTCTTGCCGTAGAACGCCCCGGTCAGGTCCGGCTCGCCCGCCGACGGTGCGCGAGCGGACACGTCAACCGATGTGGTGTAGCCGAAGACGTAGTCCAGCGCCTCTGCGACGGACACGTTCTTGGCAACCTTGCCGATGACCGCGGATAGCTCCGCCTCGTGATGGAAGATGACGGGCTTGAAGTTGGGCAGCACCACGGTGTCGCCCGGGCCGATGACCGCGTCCGGCGACTTGAAGAAAGTGCGCAGGGTACGTGGCGGGTCCACGGGCGTACCCTCCATAAAGTTGCCCGCGCCGGCCAGCACCTTGCCCGGCCTGGGAACGGGGGCGCGCAGCCGCACGTCCTTCAGGGGGATCACCTTGCCGCGCTCTGCCAGCCGCTCCAGCTTGGGGCGCAGGAAATGCCAGTTGACGATGATGTTCTCCAGCAACACCTGGGGCGCGCCGCCTTCCAGTGCGCGCACCTCTCGCGAGATGTCCACCACGCCGTCGGTTTTGAGAATGCAGGGGCGGAAATCGCCATAGAACCCGATCTTCATCCGTGCCTCCTTTCTTGTACTGCAATGGGCCGAATGCCCAAGCGATTATACGCCTGCGAGTGCGTTATGTAATGGCGTCGGCGCACCACAGGGTGGGGAGGGGCGGTAATAGGTATGCGCCCAACCTCTCGCCTCCGCCAGGCGTTATTCGGCGAGGAAGTTTAGACTGCCCGAATAGTGGCTGTATGGTCGCGGCCACTTCGGGCTGATGTTTCTCCAACTCAGAACACCCACGCCAGCACCTTGGCTGCAACCCAGGCGATAGCGCCGCAGACGGGGAAGGTCAATACCCACGCAATGACAATCTGGCGGCTCACGCCCCAGCGGACTGCTGAGAGCCTCTTGGTTGCTCCCACGCCCATGATCGCCGTACCGGCGGTGTGCGTAGTGCTCAGAGGTATGCCAAAAGAGGACGCCAGAAAGATGGCAAGCCCGGCGGAGGTCTGCGCTGAAAAGCCGTGCACCGTCTCCAGCTTGGTAAGCCGGACACCGACTGTCCTGATGATCCGCCAACCGCCAAAAGCTGTTCCCAACCCCATGGTAGACGCGGCCAGCAGAATTATCCAAAGAGGAATGTGAAACTCATCAAAAACACCTGCCAGCACGAGGGTCAATGCAAGCGTTCCCATGAACTTCTGACCATCGTTGCTGCCGTGGGTAAAGGCCAAGAATGCAGTAGACAGCCATTGCATCTTTGCGAAAAACATTCGCGCAAACCCAAGTCTTACGCGCGAAAAAGCGTGCATGAGCAGGCTGGTAAAGAATAGGCCAAACCCAAATCCGAGAAACGTGGAAAACCCCAGGCCAATCAGCACCTTCTGCCACCCTGCCCACAGAAGGACCGATGGCCCCGCCACTGCCAGCCCAGCACCTGCCAGGCCCGCCACCAGAGCGTGGCTCTCGCTGGTTGGGAGGCCGAACTGGTAGGCCAGGGAACTCCAGATAACAATAGCCAGCATGGCGGCTGCCACTGTGGTCAGGTTTATGACTTCCTGGTCTACAATGCCCGTACCAATGGTCGCCGCTACGGCTGTCCCAGACATAGCCCCAAGCACGTTCATGATGACCGCAACGACTACGGCTTGCCTTGGCGTAAGAACCCGAGTGGAGACAGCGGTGGCAATGGCATTGGGGGCATCGGTCCAGCCGTTCACGAACTCTGCAGCCAGCACCACGGCAATGACGACAAGGGAGGCAAGGGTCAACTCAGACAAGAAAGGCTCCTCTGCAAGAATGTGGCGTTACGAACCGAGCGCAGAAAGGGAGGGAGCGCCCGGGAGAAGAAAACAATTGGTGAAGCGCCGGGCCATTCCAGGATGAACGCTCAACCGTTTTCCAGGACGATGCCTTCCAGCACGTTCGCTACATCCTCACAGCGGTCTGTAGCCAACTCCAGTTGCTCATAAATGTCCCGCCACTTCATGACCTCAATGGGGTCTTTCACATTGTTGAACAGGTGAGCGATTGCCTGGCTGGTGATATGATCGGCTTCGTTTTCCAGGCGGTTCACTTCCACCGAGTCGGGCAGGATTTCTTTTAGCTTCCCGCCCTGAAAGTGCAGTTTGCCGATAGCCAGTTGAAGGGCGTCGGAGGATTTCTTGATGGTCTGAGACAGCTCAATGGCCGGCCTTGTAGGCGCCTTGATACTGTATTCCACCATGTAACGGGAGGCTTCCTCAATAGCGTCTACAACGTCGTCAAGGCGCTCCGCCAACATGGCGATGTCTTCTCGGTCTATGGGCGTCACAAAGGTCCGGTGCAGGTTTCGCATGATCTCGTGGATGACGTGATCGCCCACCTCTTCCAGCCGCTTGATCTCAGCCACCTTTTGCGGCACGTTTTCATAGTGCTCCATGAGGTCCACAAGCAGAACGGACACATCCACCAGGTTCTTCGTGCTGCTTCGCAATAAGCCAAAAAAACGGTCTTCCCTTGGCATCAGGGATGGGAACAGCTTCATAGAGCCTCTCTAAAACGCTTGGTTAGAATCCGTGAAGAGTATAACGAACGTGGCAATGGGTGGCAATGCATCTACTGCCCCCGGCTAATACGGGGGTCAAGCGCATCGCGCAAGCCGTCGCCCAAAAAGGTGAAGGCCAGCATGACCAGCCCGATGGCGATGGCTGGGAACAGGACCAGGTTGGGTGCGACGAAAATGAGGTTATAGCCGTCCTGAATCATCGTGCCCCAACTGGGCGTGGGCGGTGGAACGCCGATGCCAATGTAGCTCAACGCCGCCTCTACAAAGATAGCCCGTGGCACAGCAAACGTCACGACGACCAAGAGTGGCCCGATTACGTTAGGCAGAATGTGCCGTAGGATGATGTGGAGGCTGGAAGCGCCCATGGACCGGGCTGCCGTCACATAGTCTGCCTGCTTTGTGGACAGCACCTGGCCTCTTACCAAACGCGCCACGTTGGTCCAAGTTACCAGGCCGATAGCCAGGAAGATCATGAAGATGCCGCCGCCCAATACGCTGCGCAACAATACGATGAACAGCAAGTCTGGGAAAGCATACATGATGTCCACAAACCGCATGAGCAGGTTATCGGTCTTCCCGCCGACGTAGCCGGCGATGAGGCCGAGGGGCACGCCCAGCCCAAGGACGATGAACTGCGTGAACAAGCCGACGGTGAGGGAGGTACGCGCTCCAAAGACCAGGCGGCTAAAGGTATCACGGCCAAGCTGGTCCGTGCCCATCCAGTGCAACCCGCTTGGGCCTTCGCTGATGATGTCGTAGTTCTGTTTTATGGGATCATAGGGAGCTACCAGCGGCGCGAAGACGGCGGCAATAGCGAGCAGGATAACAAGGGCAAGGCCAACCACGGCCAGACGGTTGCGGCGCAACCTTCGCACGGCAAGGACAAACAATCCCCGGGACGGCGCGCCGTCCGGTGATGCTGGGGTTGCCTGTACCTTTGCCGTGCTCACGCTAGGAGTACCGTATGCGGGGGTCTACGATGGAGTACAAGATGTCCACCGCCAAGTTAAGGAAGGCAATGATTGCCGCATAGAACAACACGGAACCCATGATGAGGCCATAGTCCCTTTGGAAGATGCCCTGGACGAACAGCCGTCCCACGCCGGGCACGGAGAAGACCTGCTCAATGATGAAGGAGCCGGTGACCAGGGCGGCCAGTTCCGGCCCTGTGATGGTCAAGACGGGGATGAGGGCATTCTTAAGGGCGTGCCGAAAATAGATCGCCATTTGCGGCAGCCCCTTGGCGTGGGCGGTGCGGATGTAGTCTTGCCCCAGCACCTCCAGCATGGAAGCGCGGGCGACCCTGGCGATGTAGGCGGCGGGCAGGGCCGCCAGCGCCACCGACGGTAGGATGATCTGCTGCGGCTTGCCCCACCCCCCCGTGGGCAACCAGTGCAATTCCACGGCAAAGACAATGATAAGAAGGAAGGAGAGGATGAATCCCGGCACCGCCGCAAAGATGGTGGCGAACTGCACGGAGACATAATCAATCCAGGAATTGTGCTTGATGGCTGCCGCCATGCCCAGGGGCACGCCGATCCCCAGGGCAAGCAGGAAGGCGGTAAGCCCTATTGTGGCGGTCTTGGGGAGGCCCTGGAGGATAATGCTGGTGACGCTGCGGTCTTGGTACACGTAGGATACGCCCAAGTCGCCGCGAAGCGCGCCGCCCAGCATGTGGGCGTACTGCTTCCACAATGGGTCGTCCAGGCCGTATCTGCGATTGAGGTTGGCAATAACGGCTGGAGCAAGAGTCTTTTCCCTGTCCCAAGGCCCGCCCGGCACCAAATGCATGATGATGAACGTAATGAGGGAGATGCCGACGAGGACCGGGACCATCCACAGCAGGCGGCCCAAAAGGTACTTGCCCATACTACTCAACTCACTCACGGCAACAGAACAAACTAAGGGGGAGGACTGAGCCTCCCCCTTAGTTCCTGGCAACTACTTGCCTATGGCAATCTCCGCGTAGAAGAAATCACCGGGTGTGCCGCCATCCATGCCGGTGGTCTTCAGGTTCAAGACGGTGGCCTTCTTGAGCCAGAACCGCTCGCGGTAATACAGAGGGGCGATGGCCGCGTCGTCAATGACCATCTTCTGAGCCTGTGCCCACAGTTGCAGACGCTTGGTGTTGTCCAACTCGGTGGTGGCCTGCTTGGACAACTGGTCAAACTGCGGGTTGCTATACAGAGTGTGATTGTTGCCCGCGCCGGTGCCGAAGAGTCCGGGCAAGAAGTTTTCGGGATCGGGATAGTCCGCGCCCCAGCCAAGCAGCGCCCACTGGTGTTGGTTCTGGGTGAGGAACTGGCGGTATGCCTTGGACTCCTGGGGGTCCAGTTTGATATCAATGCCCAGGTTGTCTTTCATCTGACCCTGCAAGAACTGGGCGATGGTCCGGTTGCCGGTGCTATCGGAATAGCTGAATGTTATGGTGGCCAACCCCTTTCCATCGGGGTAGCCAGCCTGAGCCAGCAGGGCCTTGGCCTTGGCAGGATCAAGCTTGTACTGCGTACCCATAGTGGCGTCATAGTCGGGCATCCCTGGTGGGATCCAGGAGTATGCGGGCTTGCCGACGCCGTTGCGTACCTTGTCAACAAACGCATCCCTGTCTATGGCGGTGGCAATTGCCTGGCGCACCAGCTTGTTGTCAAAGGGGGGCTTGGTCACGTTGTACTGGAAGGCGAAGACCGTGAGCTCGTTGAAGCGCAGCAGGTCTTTGGAAAGGGTTGGGTCGGACATGATGGCCTTCTCGTTGCCGGCCGGCACGGAGACCATGTCCAGCTCGCCATTCTTGTAGGCAAGGAGCGCGGCGTTCTCGTCGGCAAGGAGCTTCAAGGTAACGGACTGGAGCGCGGGCTTCTTGCCCCAATAGTTGGGGTTGGCAGCCAGGGTGATGTGGTCCTGGTGGACCCATTCCTTCAGGACAAAGGGGCCGTTTCCGATGAGGTTGCCCGCTTCAATCCACTTGTCGCCGTACTTCTCAATGATGTCCTGGCGGACGGGATACACCGGCCAAAGGGCCATCTTGGGGATGAACGTTGGCTCAGGGGCGCGCAGTTTGATCTCCAGCGTGTTGTCGTCCACGGCACGGACGCCGACCTTGTCCTTGAGGGTAGCTTTGGTGGAAGTATCCGCTGCGGTGGCGCTGTTGTAGTCTTCTGCGCCGGCGATGGAGTAGTAGAAAGAGGCATAGTCTGCGGCCAGATCGGGACCTAACATCCGTTTGATGCTGTACACGTAGTCTGCGGCCTTGACGGGCTTGCCGTCGCTCCAAGTCACCTCCTTGCGCAACTTGAAGGTGTAGGTCAAGCCATCGGCGGAGATGCCGCCGTTGGCCACGGCGGGCACGGCTTCAGCGGTCACGGCTCTCACGGAGAGGTCCTGGTTGAACCCAAGCAATCCGTTGAACACTGACTTTGCTATAGTGATTTCCTGGGCGAAGGCCGAGCGATTGGGGTCAATAGTTGCCGGTTCACTGACCAGGTTGGTCCGGAACTCCTGCTTTGCCGCCAGGGCAGGTCCCTGTGTCGGACTAGGCGTGGGGGTATTCGCCACCGTTGTGGCGGTAGGCGTAGCCTTGGCGGGCGTAGCGGTCGGCTCTGAACCGCCGCAAGCCGCTGCGAAAACGGCAAGGGCCAACAACCCCAAAAGGAACATGGAACTGCGGAGGGTCCGCCTCACTATCGTGGACATTACTTTCACTCCGTCTGTTCTTCGCGCAGCTTCCCTTTGAGAACGCACTCTCAGAGAAAAAACTGGCGAGCAAGCACCTGACAGGTAGTCCCTGCGGTTTCGGAGCATAGCATGACAGAGAGTATGAAGCAACTGCCCCCTCCCCAGTAACTTTCTTATTTGAGTTGACACGCACTCCCGCTCAGGCCGGCGCGACGCAGCAGCGGTCTATTGGCTTGGGGTTGACGCCACCGCACCCTGAAGGGTGCGGCTTGATATCCCGACTAGTTGGGATTCACAGGGCGATACAGTATCCCCAAGCAACCACCCTCCCCTACCCGCGTTGACATGCATTTTGCATGTAGCCATACTGTAGGCATGGTAAACGTGCAAATTCGCAATGTTCCACTGGACGTGCATCGCACCCTCAAAGAGCGGGCGGCAAAGCATGGGATGTCCCTGTCAGAGTATCTTCTTCACGAAATAGAAGCCTTGGCGGAGCGTCCGACGATGGAGGAGATTCTTGAGCGGCTTAGTCACCATGAGCCGGTGAATCCCTCCATAAGTCCGGCTGACCTCATCCGCGAGGAAAGGGACAGCCGCTGATCGTCTTGGATGCCTCGGCGCTCTTGGAGTTCCTGCTGCGTACTGATGCTGGCCTGCGTCTTCGTGAGCGGCTTCGGGATGAGCCGGATCCCATCCATGCGCCGCAAATAGTGGACTTGGAGGTCGCCCAAACGCTCCGGAGGCTCCTATTCATGGGAGAATTGACGGCCGCCAGGGGCCAGCAAGCCTTGCAAGTGCTTTACGACATGCCGATCCAGCGACATCCACATCGTCCGCTACTTCACCGCATTTGGGAGGTTAGAGCGAACGTAACCGCCTACGATGCGGCGTACATCGCCCTGGCTGAGGCCCTTGACGCCCCGCTGTGGACTCGCGACGGCAGGCTGGCGCGGGCAACGGGCCACCGCGCCTTAGTGGAGTTGATTTGACCGGAGCCGAACCAGCTTAGCAGGGTGCTGAAATACTCTTCCGACCATCCCTCTGCCCCCTTCCTTGTAGGAAGGGGGCAGAATTATTTATCTGAGGGACACTCCTTCGCTACGCTCAAGGACAGGCTCTCAGACTCCCGGCTAAAGGGCTTCGCCCCTCAGCCTCCCCTTTTTTCGCAGCCTGTTAGCCTTCCGTGACCCCCACAATCCCCAACAGCTCCCGCAAGTCCTTGATCTCATAGTCCGGCGTTGGATACTTGGGGTCCGTCTTTGCGCCGTTGCGGTTCACCCAGGCCGCCTTCATGCCTGCCGCCTTAGCGCCCTGCACGTCGTCGTGCTGAGAATCGCCGACGTAGAGGCATTGCGCTGCGGGCACGCCCAGGCGTTGCAGCATAAGGTCAAAAGCCTGGCGCACCGGCTTGTAGGCCCCTGCCGTCTCGGAGGAGACGACAACGTCCAGCGAGAACCCGTACAGGCGGATTAAGGCATCCAGGGCAACGTTGTCGGCGTTGGAGAGGACAGCCACCTTCAAGGCGCGCGCCCCGTGCAACGCAGCGACCACCTGGGCGGCCTCCGGGTACGCAGGGCGGTTGGCCTGGGCCTGCATGGACAGGCGGATGGCGTGGTCGGCGTCGCCACGGCCCAACTCCTTGAAGACGCGGGCAAAGCAATCGCGCCAGGCGGCGGCGTAGGTGCGAAAGGGATAGCCGGAAGTGTACCGCTCCTCACGAAAGGACAGGTCAATGGGCCGCCACTTGTCCCAAAGCTGCTGGCCCGTGAGGGGCAGGCCCTGTTCCAGGCAGATCTGGTCAAAAGTCTTCACCCACAGGGCCGGCGGGTTCTTGACCAGAGTCTCGTACATATCAAAGACAACTGCGCCAAAGGTAGGCATAACACGCTCCTGGTGCTGAATGCTGAATTGGGAAGAATTTGCCTTATCATACCAAAGAGGGGCGAGTCCACAGAGGCTGCCTTAGAATTCAGTCTGGAGTCAAGGAAAGTAGAAAAGCCGACCACCGGCGAACGCAGGGGCACGATATATCGTGCCCCTACGTTCGCCTATAGCACCGCTTCCGTCAACAAGAGGCGGAGCGTTTTCCGAAACCACCTATCCCCCACTGTTCGGCTTTTTTGGCCGTACCAGAGCCTTGAAACCTTCCCATATCATCGCCGGGAAACCGGCGTTGGGAATCTCGCCCCGCGCCCGCAAGATAACGCCCATGACCCAGCTAAGGAACACCACGGCAACTGCGATGACGACCGCGCCTCTCAGGTAGCCAAGCCATCTGATGGAAAGAACGGCAAAGAATGCGACGGCATAGATGCAGGCATACAGGAGGAACACGAGAAGGTTTATACCCCCGGAAGGTTTACCTTCCTTCATTTGACTGCCTCCGGTCCATCGTCTGCCCACCGCATGTAGCGCGGAGAGCATTCCCACGAGACCATTTGATGGTGGCCTGTTCCAGATACGCGCCTGCTACAACCAACCCCGCCGGGACTATGTTTTCCGCCTTCTGGTCTGAGTCTTGCCGTCTGGCGTGGTGGTTGTCGTAGTAACTTCCACTGAGTCGCCGCAGCCAAGGCTCTCCATCATCTTGGTCATCTGCCCAAACAATGAGCCGAAGGTAAGACGGTAGAGACCAGTTTGAAGAAGTGTGAGATCAAACCCGTGGAAACAACTGTACTGTGTATATGGCCTTACGGGTGATAGAACAACAGTACGCTATAAACTTCTGCGAAACAAGAGCGTTCAGGCCCAATGCGGGCCTATAGCCTCTTGAGCACAATTATAGAGTGGGCGATGCGTTCCCGATACCCCGGCAAGAGCTTTCCTGTTGCGCCGTCGCCAGCCGACTCCCACTCTATCACAGTGATGCCCTCCAAGCAGTTCGTGTATAGGGACCAACTCGGTGCGCTCCCCCCTCCCCACCATCCTCCCCCTTCGCCCCACTGCCCGTATGTCCGCATGTCCCTGCGTGCGTGTTGCCAGCATGTCCGCATTGCAGTACCCTGGTAGTAGACTAAAAACCAAAAAGTGGAGGAAAGAGCATTTATGCCTAATAGCCTAGTAGCCCTTCTCAAGAGCATCGTCTCTCCCCAAGTGGCCCACGCCCATTGCGATATCCCCTGCGGCATCTATGACCCCCATGCCGCCCAGATTGCCGCCCTCACCTGCATCCGCATGGACCAGCTCATCGCCGCCCTGGCAAAGCCTGCCGCGGACGCCGATGCCGCCGCCCAGGCGACCTATCAGAACTCCTTGAGCCGCTACATCGCCGTCAAGGAAGAGCACGCCGAGCTGTGCAAGCGCGAGGTCCGTGTCATCTGGGGCGACTACTTCCGGCCCGAGCACGTCCAGGCCCATCCCACGCTGCATGACAAGGTCTTCCAGGTCATGAAGCTGGGATCCCGCGCCCGCCAGACCGCCGACGTGCAGGCCGCACAGGACCTGCTGAAGAACGTCCAGGACGTCGCCGAGATCTTCTGGGCCACCAAGAACGTCAAGACTGCCCGCAAGCCTTCCAACCAGACCGTTGGCGGCGAGTTGGTCGTGCCCGCGTAAGTCTGCCCCGAATGATCGGCGTCATAGCCTCCCTGCATCGCAAATTGTCGTATACTGCCTCAGGCCCGCCTCTGGAATAGTCCACGAGGCGGGCCTGAGGACTGCCAGCCAAGTCTTTTCCTGCCAAGGGGCAGGCTGGGGACTGGGCGATCCCTTAGGCCGTGACAGCCCGTCCAAGGAGGGCAAGCGATGTACGTGTACGGCGGACTGCGCACCTACGACCTGAAAGAGGTGCCTGCCCAGGCCCAGCGAGCGGAAGCCCTGGGCTTTGACGGCATCGGCTTTGGGGAGTTGGCCCACGACGTGTTCCTGCTGGCCGCTATGGCACTGGAGCACACCCAGCGCCTGCGCGTCGGCACCTCCATCGCCATCGCCTTCCCTCGCAGCCCCATGATCGTCGCCTACACCTCCTGGGACCTGCAACGCATGTCCGGCGGGCGCTTTGAGCTTGGCCTGGGCACCCAGGTGAAGGGCCACAACGAGCGGCGCTTCAGCGTGCCCTGGTCTGCGCCCGCCCCGCGCATGAGGGAGTACATCCAGTCTTTGCGGGCCATCTGGGACTGCTGGCAGCACGGCACGCCACTGGACTACCGGGGGCAACACTACACCTTCACCCTCATGACGCCGGAGTTCAACCCGGGGCCGATTGGCACGCCGCCTCCGCCGGTGTACGTCGCCGCCGTGGGGCCGGCCATGTGCCGCGCCGCCGGCGAGGCCGCCGACGGCCTGCTCATGCACTCCTTCAACACTCGCCGCTACACTGAAGAGGTGGTCATGCCCATGGTTGCCCAGGGGTCCAAACGGGCAGGCCGCTCGCCGTCGGACGTGCTGGTCACCGGCGGCGGCATGATCGCCACCGGCGCGACGGAAGCCGAGGTAGTCGCCTCGCGCGAAAACTCCCGCCGCCGCATCGCCTTCTACGGCTCCACCCGCACCTACAAGGGCGTGTGGGACGTCCACGAGTGGGGCGACACCTGCCTTCGCCTCCACGACCTTTCCATCAAGGGCAAGTGGGCGGAGATGCCCAGGCTCATTGACGATACCATGCTGGACACCTTCTGCGTCTCGGGGACCTACGATCAGATAGGCCCCAAGCTCAAGGAACGCTTTGGCCCCTACTCCCAGCGCATCAGCCTCGGCCTTCCGGAAGACCCGCGCCAGGAAGACCGCCTGGGCGCGCTGCTAGAGGAACTTCACAGGGGATAAGCAATCTTTGGCGGAATCAAGCCTCCGGATACATAGAGACCCTTGCGTGGGGACGGCGTGTCCCCCAGAATACGACCATGCGCAACATCGTTCTCACTGGCTTCTCAGGCACGGGCAAGTCGGCAGTCGCCAGGGCCGTCGCCGACATCCTGGACTGGCAGGCGGTAGACACCGACGCCGAAATCGTCCGGAAGGCGGGCAGGCCCATCGCCCGCATCTTTGAGGCACAGGGCGAACCGGCCTTCCGTGACATGGAGCGAGGGGCCGTCCAGGAGGCGTGCGCCGGCCAGGGGCGCGTCATCGCCGTTGGCGGCGGCGCCATCATGGACGCCGGAAGCCGCTCCGTCGTAGAGAAGTCTGCCTTCCTCGTATGCCTGGAGGCCCGTCCTGAAACTATTTTGCACCGCCTGCGAGAGCAACAGCGCGCCGCATCTTCGCCAGAGGAGCGCCCGCTGCTCAGCAGCGACGATCCCCTCTCCCGCATCCGGGAGTTGAAGGCGCAGCGCCAGGCGGTGTATGCCCAGGCCCACTGGACCGTCCACACCGATGCGCTCACACTGAACGAGACTGCCCACGAAGTGGTGCGGGCATGGCGCAACCTGGCGCTCAAAGAGGGCCAGATACGCAGCCCCTTCGCCGGCGATCCCAACCTCGCGGCAACGGTGGAGACGACGACAGGCTCTTGCCCCGTACTGGCCGGCTGGGAGCTGCTGGGACACTTGGGCGAGCTGTTGGAAAAAGGCGGCGTCAAGGGGCCGGTCTACGTCATATCCGACGACAAGGTTGCATCCCTGTACTTGCGCGGCGTCCAGCAATCCCTGCGCCACGCCGAGATTGAGAACTACAGCTACACCTTCCCAGCGGGAGAGCGCAGCAAGTCCCTGGCAACGGCCATGGAAATCTACGAGTGGCTGGCGGAGCACAAAGCCCGCCGGGACGGCACACTGCTGGCCCTTGGCGGTGGCGTCACCGGCGACCTCACCGGTTTCGTGGCCGCAACGTACAATCGCGGCATGAACTTCGTGCAGGCCCCCACCAGCGTTGCCGCTATGGTGGACGCCTCCATCGGCGGCAAGACGGCGGTAGACCTTCCCTACGCCAAGAACCTGGTGGGCGCTTTCTACCAGCCGCGCATGGTGGTGGCCGACGTCGCCGCCATGCGCACGCTCCCCAAACGCGAGACTATGGAGGGCTGGGCCGAGGCCATCAAGCACGGCCTCATCCTGGACGCCGGCCTGTTCGCTGTCTTTGAAGACCAGGCCGACGCCATCCTGGACTTGCAGCCGGAGCTTACGACCAGCGTGATCCGGCGCAGCATGGCCATCAAGGCCAACGTGGTGTCCCAGGACGAACGGGAGACCAAAGGCGTGCGCGTGCTGCTGAACTACGGCCACACCATCGGCCACGGGCTGGAGGCAGCCACCGCCTACGGCGCGTACCTGCACGGCGAGGCGGTGTCCATCGGCATGATGGGCGCTGTGACCATCGGCATCCGCATGGGGGTGACGCCGCCATCCTTGTTGGACCGGCAAACCGCCGTGCTGCGAAAGTTCAATCTCCCCATGTTCTGCCCCGGCGTTGACCTGCACCGCGTAGAGGCGGCCATGTCCCTGGACAAGAAGGCCATTGGCTCCGGGCTGCGCTGGGTGCTTCTGCAGGAGGTGGGCCGCGCCACTACCCGCACCGACGTGCCGCTGGAGATGGCGCAGCGCGTGCTGCGGGAGCTGGCGCGCTAGAGGGCATAGGGCCTTGCCCCAAGCGTCCGCGTGACCTACCCCCAGCCCCCTCCGTCAGCCCATTTACTGCATTCAGGGCCACAGATCACCAGGACGGCTCTTCCCCGAAGGTCGTTAACTATTAGCCTGCCTCACTTGGTGGTATTCGCTCACCCTCATCTATACCACCATGTCACCCCAGAGCATCTTCCAGACTATGTGAACGAGTACAGCTTCCGATATAACCACAGGTACGATGAACAGCCTATGTTTTGGACGATGCTGAATCAGGTGGTGGAGCACTCTTCTTAGGCTTCACCACTGATTTAGGAGTCAAGGCAACCTTCCGTAAAGCGTCCATCACTTAGAGCTAAATACCAGCCATCTCAAGCTACGGGCACTGCCTCCTTGGTCTTTGCGCCGGCTTGGACCTTCGGCCCCTTCTTCCTCAAGTAGCTGTACACCACGGGGATCACCACCAGCGTCAAGAACGTGGCGGTGGCAAGGCCGCCAATCACGACGGTTGCCAGCTCCGCCCCAACGATGCCGGACCCTTTGCCGCCCAGCCCAATGGCGAGGGGCATGAGCACAAAGATCGTAGTCAGCGCCGTCATCAGGATGGGCCGCAGCCTGGTGCGCCCGCCCCGGACCAGCGCCTCGGCCAGGGGCACACCCTCCTTGCGCAAGTCTTCCACAAAGGCGATGAGCACGATGGCGTTGGTCACCACCAGCCCAATAAGCATCAACATGCCGATGAGGGCGGGCAGGCCAAGGGTGCGCTGGGTGATGAAGAGGCCGCCCATGGCCCCGATGGACGCCAGCGGCAGGCTGAAAACGATGACGAAGGGAGTTACCAGGGAACGCTGGGTGACCACCATAACCAGGTACACCAGGGCGACGCCGAGCAGCATGGCCTGCGCCATCTGCGTAAAGGCCTCGTCTATGCTGGCGAACACCCCTTCGGTGCTGACCTCCACCCCCGGCGGCAGACCAACGCGCTCCACCGTCTGGTCCACGGTCTGCTGTGCCCTGCGGGTGTTGCGGTCCGTGATCGTGCCGGAGATGGTGACGGCGCGGTGGCCGTTGACGCGGGAAATAGGCTGAAACCCCGCGGACGGTCCCTGGACAGCGCCGCCGGCGTCGTTGCGGACCTCGCTCAACCCCTCCGTTTTCTGGAGCTCCGCGGTTACTGCGTTGGCAGCCTGGGTAAGGACGGCTGGGTCATCGCCGAGCAGGGACAATTGGAGATTGTTCGCCGAAGGGCCGGAGTCGCTGCTGACGGAAACACGGACAACTCTGCCGTTGCCGGCAAGGTCGCGTTTCAGCGCGTCCACCACCGGCGTTGCGTCGGCGTCTTTGGGAAGCTGAATCTGGATGGTGGCGCTGTTGTTGGACTGCGTTGCACCGAACTGTCCGCTGTTGCCTATGGCAGCCTGATAGTTCTCTATGATGCCATCATTGCGCATCCTGGCAAGAGGGGGCTCCACCTGCATAAGCTGCTCCAGCACATCCAGCTGCGACGTTGCGGACGGCACGACCAACCTCACGGTCACCAGAACATCGCCGGAGTTGGGCAGAAAGCTCACGGGAATGAAGGCAACAAGGCCAAGGCTGGCGACAAACAAGACCACGGCAATGGCGATGGTGCGTCCTTTGTGCAGCAGCGACCACTGGATGATCGCAGCGTAGATGCGCTCCAGGGCAGCGCCGTGCTGTTTGCCCGCGCGGTCCCGGGTAAGCAGCAGGCTGGCGAGCACGGGTACGACAGCCAAAGCCACTATCAGTGAGGCGAGCAAGGCAAAGGTGATGGTCAGGGCGAAGGGCAGGAAAACGACGCCAATGAAGCCGCCAATGAACCCGAGAGGCGCAAATACGGCGATGGTGGTCAACGTGGAAGCCGTGATGGGCAACGCCACCTCTTTTGTGGCGGTAAGCGCCGCGCTGCGAGGGTCTTCACCCTGCTGGATGTGGCGGAAGATGTTCTCCATAACCACGATGCTGTCATCCACCACGCGGCCAACGGCGATGGCCAGGCCGCCCAGCGTAAGGATGTTCAGTGTCATGCCGCGCCACTGCATGATGATAAGTGCAGCCAAGATGCTCACGGGAATGGAGGCGCTGGTCACAAGGGTCGGACGGACACTGAGCAAGAAGACGAAGATGACGATGACGGCAAGGATGGCGCCCAAGAGCACTTCCTGCTTCAGTTCGTTGATGGACTGCTCAATGCCCGGGGCCTGATTGTAGAACTCAATGAATTGCACGTCTGCCGGCATTGCGGGCTTAAGGCTGTTTAGCTTATCAATGGCGGCATGGGAAACTTCCACCGTGTTGGCGTCGGCGGTCTTCAAGATGTTGATAGCCAAGCTGGGCGAACCATTGGTGCGGGTGATGGAAAGCCCCGCTTGCGCGCCGAGGGGCACATCTGCGCTGCCCACGCCTTCCACGGTACGCAAGGCCGGCAGCACTTGGGACGACACCAGAGCATACAGGTCTGCGGTCGGCTGTTGCCCCAGCACGCTGATCTGTACCACGGGGAACTCGCCCGGGTTGACCCGCGCAACCCGTGGCTGTACGCCGGGGGGAAGTTGCAATGCTTGGACGCGCTGCTTTATGTCCTGCTCCATGGCTTTCATGTCCACGCCGTAGGGCGCTTCCACCAGGACAAGGGCAAAACTTGGAGAAGAGGTGGAACGGACGTTGGTGACGTTCTTTACACCCCTGACGGCCTCCTCAATGGGGACGGTCACGTTCTGGAGCACGGCGTCGGGAGCGGCATCGGGATAAAAGGCGCTGACCGTGACCAAAGGAAAATCAATGTTCGGCAGCAGCTCAATGTGCAGCTTACTTATGCTGTAGACGCCCCCCACCATGACAACGAGCATGAGGACGACCGTGATGATTCGGGCCTTGAGGGCAAGCCGGGTAAGAAACATGAACACTCCTTATGGGTTGGCAAAGACACGCAGACTTTCCGAGTAGGGCATTGTTGGCGGATGCACAGGGTTATTGGCCGGGGGACGGGACGGGACGGTCGCTTTCTATGCGGCCATCCCTCATGCGGATGATACGGTGGGACCTGAGGGCGATAGTAGAATCGTGGGTGACGATCACAAAGGTCTGGCCGTTCACTTTGTTCAAGCGGACGAGGAGATCCATGACAGCAGCAGAGTTTTCGCTGTCCAGGTTGCCTGTAGGCTCATCCGCCCATACGATGGCGGGGTTGTTGGCTAAAGCTCTGGCGACGGCGGTGCGCTGCTGCTGGCCGCCGGACATCTCCGCAGGGAGCTTATTGGATTGGTCGGCAAGGCCGACCAGGGCCAGCGCCTCTAACGCACGACGGCGTGCCTCGCCCGGCTTGACGCCCCCGACCAACAGAGGCATCTCCACGTTCTCGGCGGCGCTGAGCACCGGCATAAGGTTGAAGGCCTGAAACACAAATCCCATCTTCTCGGCTCGGAAGCGGGTGCGTTGTCTGTCTTTCATGCTATGCAAAGGGTTGCCCGCAATGACCACCTCGCCGCCGGAGAGATCATCCAGGCCGGAGAGGACGTTGAGGAGGGTAGTCTTTCCGCAGCCGGAAGGGCCCATGATAGCCACCATCTCGCCCTGTCGTATGACCAGGTCAAGGCCGTTGAGAGCGTTGACCCTCACCTTGCCGGTGTCGTAGGTCTTTGCCACGCCAGTGGCAGCGATGATTGGTGGACCATAGGCGCGGCCCGGAAGGGTTGAAGGAGCGGTTTGCGCTGCTTCGGACATAGGTCGTCAATTCCTTTCGGCAGAGTGGGTTGCCAAGGCGTTGAGCATCGCTTTGACGACTTGCAGGTAGCTAGGGACATCTCCTTCAACGGCAAAGGCCATCTGGACTATCAGCCCCTGGAACAGAGCGATGAAGGCACGGGACAAGGCATCAGGGTCAAGGGACGGGTCAATCTCGCCGGCAAGCTGGGCGCTGTGGAGGAGCTCACGAATGGGCTTCTGGGCGCTGTCAATAAGCCCAAGATACGCAGTGCGCAAACCGGGATTGCGGAGGGCTTCGGCCCAGAGTTGCACGCGCAGGCACAGGAGGGGCTGGTGCTCCGGGCTGGCAAGGGGAGAAAAGAAGGCGTCGGCCAGGCGGTGCATGGTCTGGAGCGCCGTGCCTTCCTGGCGGGCTGCGCTGAGTACGTCTTCATAGCCCTGACGCACCTGCTCCAGCATGGACTCAATAACCTGGTCTTTGCTTTGGAAGTACAGGTACATGGCCCCCTGGCTGATACCCGCTTCGCTGGCGATGTCGTGGACAGTCGTCTTGTGAAAGCCGTTCTGGGCAAAACAGTGGGTAGCCGCCTCCAGAATGCGGGCGCGGCGGGCGTCGGAATAGGCTTCGCGGAGCGAGCTGGTCATGGGGACCTTTGGGATGACGCTGACTGAACGTTCAGTCAGATGAACAATGCTTCATAGGATAACGTTCCTGTACCTTATTGTAAAGCGAGAAAGCGGACGCTGGGAGCGTGGGCGCGAAAACCGCGCCCCTACACACGTTCCTCGCGCGGGCGCTGGGAGAACCGAAAGACACTGGCTGTCTCAGGCTGCGACAGCGTAACCTGAGGCGATTGTGGCATAATATCGGGCAGTCTGAGCACACGAGGAGTCCATGACGGAAGCTGCCAGCCCCTATAGAATGCGCCCCATGTCCCACCACGTTGAGGCCAACGGCCTATCGAAAAGCATCTCAACGCGACAAGACGATATCTTAGCGGTCATGACTGATCCGATTCTTGTTTCGGAGACGCGGTGTACGGTGCTTAGCATGATGTTTGGAGTGTTCTGCGAGGCAATCTAAGCATTATTAGACGTGGAGGACGAAGATTACATGGTGAACGATCCCATCAATGACGCACTTGAAATTGATTGGCTATATCAGCCAAGCGGGCGGTTTGCCCAGGAATTCTACGAATTCGCCTCACGCCTTAACAGTCTTCAACGGCACTGGGAGTTTACACGGCGTTTCATTGCTCGATACCTGACCGACCTTCAAGCCGCGCAGACAGACGGCTCTTGGGCAATGGAAATGGACAAAGACGAACGTCTTCTTTCCGATCAACAGTACTTTCCAGAATTCTTTAGAGGTGCCGTTCTTGCTCACGGTCTTGCACTGCTTGAGAACCTGCTCAGTGACGTAGCCAACGAAGTCGCATCAGAGCTCGGGGCGGACCCAGAGCTTGAGCAGAGACAGCTCCCCTACGTCAATCGCTATATACTCTTTCTGACAAGAACATGTGGTCTTGAACTTGAGGTCAGCAAGGATCTCTGGCAGAAGCTCGATGCCATAAGGGAACTCAGGAATCGTTACATCCACAAACTGGATCGAGACCTTCCTTCACAGATCAAGGCGACCCTGTCGCGCATAGTTGATGATGTTCAGTCAAATGAAAAACGAGTCGATGACACATATGTGGACTTCAGCTTGGCGGTGGTCGCTGAACTTGCAAGAAAAGTCGAAAGCGCTTATTGGCGGTGGTTTGAGAAGCGCGAAGGAGATTCTAACGCCTGACAAACCGCTGTAGCCGACTGCCAAAAGCGTCCGCTCCGCAGCCGCTTCCGGCAGCGGGCCGGAAGACAGGGTAGTGAGATATGCCAGCGATGGTCCCGATGGAAGCAAGCCGCACGGCCCAAAGCAGGGACAGCGTAACCTGAGGCGAGTATGGCATAATAGCGGGCAGACTTTGCAGAGAGGACTCCATGACGGAAGCCGCCAGCCCCTCCAGCCTCTACAGAATGCGCCCTATGTCCCACCACGTTGAGGCCAACGGCCTGCGGTTACACTATTTGGACTGGGGAGAAGGGCCTTCCCAAAACCTATTCCTCCTGCACGGCCTCAGCGACAGCGCCCGCACCTGGGACGACTTTGCGAAAGAGGCGTCGGCCGGCTACCGGGTGGTAGCCGTTGACCTGCGCGGCCACGGGGAAAGCGGGCACGCCACGGATGGCTATACACTGGACAAGTTCGCTGCGGACGTACTGGCGGTGGCCCGTGGCCTGAACGTGCGCACCTTCCATCTGGTGGGCCACTCCCTGGGGGCGTTGGTCGGCATCCATCTGGCGGCAACGCAGCCGCGTGCGGTGACGCGCCTTGCCCTTGTGGACGGCGGCCCGGGCATCAACGTCGCGCCAGCCCGCCAGTACCTGTTGCCGGGCTTCAGCCGCCCTATGGGGTTCGCTACGGAGGACGAGGCGAAGGCATGGCTGAAGCAGACCTACAGCGCAGAGCCGGAAGAGGTAGCACTACGCCGCTTCCAATACGACATGCAAAAGAACTGGGCAGGCCGCTGGGTGTTGCGCCAGGACCCGGAGCTGTGGTGGTTCATCGGCGATGAAGAGGGCTTCCGCAAGCGCACCGACGAGCTATGGGCTTTGTTGCCCCAGGTGCAGTGCCCCACGCTGTTCCTGCACGGCCGGCAGAGCCGCGTCGCCTCAGAAGAAGCGGCCCAGCGCATCGTGGCAGCGCTGCCCAAGGGCCGGCTGGTGGACATCCCCGGCGCGCGCCACAACATCCATAGCGACCAGCCCGCTTTGTTCAAGGAGGCCCTGCTGGGGTTCTTGGGCGAGTAGTCAACCTTGCACGGAAAGTCCCCTAGAAGGCAAAAGCAACCGCTTCCACCCACCTGCCCCAGATGTTACTAAGGCGGTCGTTAGTAACTGGACTTGCAGAAGACCAACGACCTGATCCGCAGCTTCCCTAGTGTTCCATATCTGTGCTAGATGTTGCCTGGTCAGTCCACTTACTTACGCACCCATTAGTAATAGCTTGATTGGCGGAACATTTACAGACCTCTAAGGGACTCTTTGTGTGAGACTTCGCCTGACTGGTATGGATCCTTATTCACCCTCCCACCCAAGCAACGGGTCCCTTTTGATTCGGCACACCTTTGCGCCCAAGAGGCCGGAAACGACAAGGTGTCACGTTGTTCCACGCCTCGTTGGGTGTGCGGTCAGCCCATAATGTGGAGCGAGCGCGCCAGCGCAGTTCTTCCCGAAGTCATGGCCAGTCACCATAGGATGCCCAAGCATAGGGGCATCTTGTGAGTCATCGCACAAAAGCGAACGGTACCTTCCCTGCCATCTTCCTCTTGTGTGAAGACCCTTTGCCTCCTACCCTATTTTGTTACCCATAGTCTGGAGTCCCATTGCCTTGCCCGCTTGCTTCCGAACCCGCCCAAATATCAATCAGAGCCTTCCAATCTGGCTATTCCCCCAACGAAAGCTGGCCCAGAAAAAAGCAAAGAAAAACAATCAGTCTACAGGGAGACAATCAAACACCCCTTTCCCGTCTCGCCGCCCCGTGCCCGTATGTCCGTATGTCCGCGTCCTCTATCTTCTCCCCAGCGTCACCCACAGCGTATGGCCGTCCGTGGTCAGCTCAATGTCGCCGTGGTCTGCTGTTGTCAGCACGCCGCCCGCGCCGGTGAGGGACCGCAGGCGGGCCAGCGCCGCATCCGCCGGGTGGCCGTAAGAGTTGCCCGCTCCTACGGAAATGACCGCCAGCGGCGGGCGCACCGCATCCACAAAGGGCTGGCTAGAGGACGTGGCGCTGCCCTGATGTCCCACCTTCAACACTGTGCTGTGAAGCTCCGCGCCCTGAACAACAAGGGCATACTCTCCTTCCTGGGCCAGGTCGCCGGTCAGCAGCATGGAGAAGTCCCGGTAGCGCAGCCGCAGCACTGTGGAGTTGTTGTTGATATCGCTCTCCGTACCGGCCCACAGCGGTGCCGGCGGCCCCAGCACGTCCAGCGTCACCTCTGGGCCAAGGCGGACCTCCTGCCCTTGCGAGGCCTGCACTACCTTGGCCCCTTCGCTCTGGATAACGCTCTGCCACTCCGCCGATAGCGCATTCACAGGTCGGTAAGGGTTGTCCAGGATAACCGCGGTGTCATACCGGTCCACGGCCTCCACTACGCCTGCCAGATGGTCCTGGTGGTAGTGAGAGACAGCCACCAGCTCCAGTGTGCGGTCCCAGAAAGGCAGCCGCCGTCCCAGCTTTGCGGCCAGCAACGACGGATCCGGGCCACCGTCCACCAGCGCCTCCTGGCCGTCCGGTGTCTGCACCAGCACGGCGTCGCCCTGGCCCACGTCCAGCACCGTCACGTGCAGCTTGCCGTCCGGCAGTGACGCCGCTGCGGCCCAGGCGAAGGCCGCCGCCGATGCCAGTGCAGCCAGTCCAATCGCCAGGGGAGCACTCATGGCCTGCCTCGCGTTGACGGGTTCTTTAGGTGGCGGTGGTTTCGCCAGCCAGCCACGGAGCCATCGTCGTCCGCCTACGGAGAGCAGAATCAGCGCCAGGCCGATGCTGCTGTAGCTGACCCACACCAGGAGTCCCGCTATCTGCCCCATGTGGAGCAGGCCAAAAGGCAGCTTCGCCATGCCCTCCACGACGGCCAGCAGGTAGGACACCGGCAGCCACACGGACCACCCCACGAACTGGCCGAACGAGTGGGCGATGAGCGAAGCCACCGACGCGGCGAAGGTGGCCCCCATGATGAAGGGAATAACCGGGATAGCCAGCAGCGTGGCGGGCACGGAGAGCAGTGACACTCGTTGGAAGGCGAAGGCCAGGATTGGCGCAGTGGCTATCGCCGCCGCCGCGCTCACCGCAACGCTGTCCACCAGCAAGCGCCGCACACCCTCCGGCCAGCGGCTGACCTGTGCTGGCCGTTCCAGCACGCGTTCCAGAAACCGGCTCAGCGGCTCCCACAGGAACAGGATGCCCATGACCGAGGCAAAGCTGAGTTGGAAGGACAGGTCGTAGATGATGGCGGGCGACTGCGCGGTCATGAGTGCGGCGGTGAGGCTGACGCTGGGCAAGGGTGCGTAAGGCCTGCTCGTGGCTTTGGCGGCAAGGTACACCGAGGCCATGATGACCGCCCGCAGCACCGACGGGGAGAAGCCGCACAGGAAAGCGTAGGCCCAGAGCAAGGCAACGGGCATCAGCAGGTACAGGTTGCGCCGCCTGCCGAAGAACCACGCGCCGACGGGCAGGGCCATGCCCAGCACCATCATCATGTTCATGCCGGACACAGCCAGGAGGTGCGTCGTCCCGGTGTCCTGGAACGCCTGGTTTACGTCCGCTGGGATGTCCCGCCGCAGGCCGAACAGGATGGCCTGCGCTATGGATGCCTGCGGCTCCGGCACAACGCGGCCCAGTGCATCCGCCAGCGTGTGGCGCACCCGGTAGGCCAGGGCGTAATGAGGCCAACCCTGTCCTTCTCCCTCCACCTTCACCACAGGCCGGTCCATGAGCGCCTGGATGCCCTGGCGCGCCAGACGCTCGCGGTAGTCCAGGCTCGCCGTCTCAGGTCCTTTGCGCACCCCCTCCAGGAGCACGAGGTCGCCGTACTGCAACAATGGGCCGTCCCGTGACCCAGCTTGCTCCAATGGCGGGATGGCGGTCACCAGGATGTCGCCGGAAACCTTATGCCTGCCGTTTGCATCTGAAATGCGACGGGCTTCTACACGGAAGCGCAGCGCTGTGCCTCGCGGCTCAGGGTCGCTGGCGATGACGCCTTCCACCTGCACGTTGCCTGCGCCTATCCACGGGGAAAGACTATCCGGCCAGTGGGACGCTTGTGTTCCACGGAGAACGCCGAGGAGCAACAAGGCCAGGGTGAAGGGCAGCAGGAGAGGCCACCGGTTCCACCGCGACAGGGCCGCCAGACAAACGGATGCCGCCAGGAACAGGGCCACTGCGGCTGCGGGTATGCCCCAGGCCAGCCCAGCGGCGAGGCCCGCCACCCAAGCGGCGCACAGCAACGTCAGGCGCATCCTAGCCTCCCAAAGTGACCAGGCCCTGGATCTGTTGGAGCGTGGTTGGGCCTATGCCGGGGACACGCAGCAGGTCGTCTATTCGCTGGAAGGGGCCGTTCTGCTGCCGGTAGTCCAGGATGGCCTGGGCCTTCACCTGGCCGATGCCCGGCAGCGTCATAAGCTCATCCAGTCCTGCGGTGCTGAGATTGACCAAAGCCCCTGTTGCTGGCACCGCTGTGGAGGCAGAAGGCAGAGCAGGCTGGCCTTGGGTGAGCACATGGACCTGTTCGCCGTCGCGCACCAGGCGGGCAAGGTTCACCTGGGCAAGATCGGCGTCGGGGAGCGCTCCGCCCGCAGCGGAGAGAGCGTCGTCCACGCGGCTGCCCGGCGGCAGGGTATACAGGCCGGGGCTGGCTACCGCGCCGGTGACGTACACGGTGGCGGGGCCCGCCACCGTGGGCGTTGGCAAGAGGATGGTAATGTCGGCGCGTTGCGGCTGGTGAAGCAGGATAAAGACGCCGCCGGAGATGGCCGCGCCCATCAACGCCCAAAGCACCCCTTGGAGCAGCTTGGACACTGCGCTCCCTCCCGCGTTGGCTTCGGCAAGCTGGCAGCGATTATGTGTCGGCGGTGACGCCTGGTCAAGGGGCAGCCCCCCTTGTACCCTGGCTTTAGCGGAATTTCACACCCGTTCCGTTTGCTTTGGACGCCACCGCACCCTAAAGGGTGCGGCTAGATGTCCCTACTGGTCGGGCTTCAAGGGGCTGTACAGCCCCTTGAAGCAAACAGGACTTTCGTACCCATTGCCGTGTCTTCTCTGTTACACTGGGATTCCTGGTGATTCGGACCCGGGCTGAAAGGGTTTTCCATGCAGACAGCAACCCAGGGCAGAGAGATTGCCCAACGTATCCTGGACAACGTGGGTAAAGTCATCTTGGGAAAACAGGATGCGGTGTCCCTCGGCGTCATCGCCCTGCTGTGCCAGGGGCACGCTCTGATAGAGGACGTGCCCGGCGTGGGCAAGACCATGCTGGCCAAGTGCCTGGCCCGCTCCACCGGATGCTCCTTCAGCCGCATCCAGTTCACCCCCGACCTGCTGCCCAGCGACATCACCGGCGCGTCCATCTACAACCAGAAGACCGGCGAGTTCCAGTTCCGGCCCGGCCCGGTGCACTCCCAGATCGTGCTGGCCGACGAGATCAACCGCGCCACGCCGAAGACCCAGTCCGCGCTGCTGGAGGCTATGGAGGAGCGCCAGGTAACGGTGGAGGGCGTGACCCGCCGGCTGCCATCGCCTTTCATGGTCATGGCGACGCAGAACCCGGTGGAGTACGAAGGAACGTTCCCTTTGCCCGAGGCCCAGCTTGACCGCTTTCTGCTGCGCATCCGCCTCGGCTACCCATCCGCTGCGGAGGAGATAGCCATCCTGAACTCCCAGCAGACCACCCACCCCTTTGACACCCTTCAGGCTGCGACGACACCAGCCGAGGTGACGCAGTTGCAAGATGACGTCCGGCGCGTGTACGTTGACCCACTGGTCAAGCAGTACATCGTGACTCTGGCGGAGGCGTCCCGGCGGCACAAAGACATCGCCTTGGGCGCGTCGCCCCGGGCGTCCCTGGCGCTGCAACGGGCAGGCCAGGCCCGCGCCTTCTTGCAGGGCCGTGACTACGTGCTGCCCGACGACGTGAAGGAGCTTGCGGGGCCGGTGTTTGCCCACCGGCTGGTGCTGAACGCCTCGGCCCGGATGCAGGGTGCGGACGGCCTGCGTGTGGTGCGCCAGCTTGCAGAGGAAATCGCCGTGCCCGGTGTAAGGGCTGGGAGATAGGATGACGTTTCCCAGAGCCTCCCACTCGCTCCAATGGAGCGAGTGGGAGGCTCTTAACACATAGGTTATCAGTACCGCACCCTAAAGGGTGCGGCTTGATACCCCACCTTCAGACGGGAGTACGAAAACTGTTTTGAGACAACTTTTGGTACATAGGTCAACATGGGCGTAGCGTCCTGGATTCACCCGTCGTGCCGATTGTGACGGGACTTCTTCAGGATTAGAGGATGCCTGCCAGATTGCGCCTAACTGATTGCGTAGCCAGTGAATAAACGATCCATACTCGTTCTGCTTCTGACGCTGGTGGTGCTGGCCTTCGCCCTCATCACCGGCTTTGCCCTGCTTCTGCGCCTCTTCTACCTCCTGGCATTGACGGTAGCAGGCAGCTACCTGTGGTCGTGGCTGAACCTGCGCTGGCTGGAGACGAGCCTGGAACGCCGCACGCCGCGCGTCCACGTGGGTGAGTTGGTGGAGGAGCGCATCACGGTACACAACTCCTCCGTGTTGCCCAAGCCGTGGCTGGAGATAACGGACTTGACGGACATCCCGGGCCACAACACGGGCCACGTCGTCGGTCTCTCTCCCAGGGAGTTCCGCTCATGGCGTACCCGCACCGTTGCCCGCAGGCGCGGCGTGTATACCCTTGGCCCTTTGCGCATCGCCACAGGAGACCCCTTCGGCATCTTCCGCCTGGAACGATTCTCCTTCGGCCAGGAGCAGGTGGTGGTGCTGCCATCCGTCGTGCCCATTCCCCGCTTCTTCATCCCCTCTTCTGACCTGGCGGGGGAAGGACAACTGCGTCTGCGCTACCACCAGGTCTCGCCCCACGTCTCTTCCATCAGGGAATACGTGCCCGGCGACCCGCTGACCCGCATCCACTGGGCTTCCACTGCTCGCATAGGACGGCTGATGGTGAAGGAGTTTGACGTGGGCCTTACCAGCGACGTCTGGGTGGTGCTGGACATGGCGGCGGCGTCCCATACCGCCGTGGACGACGACTCCACCGAGGAGCTTGCGGTGACGGCGGCGGCCTCCCTGGCCCACTATTTCACCAGCCGGGGCCTACCCGTTGGCTTTGCCGCCACCAACAAGGACTTTCTGACGCTTCCGCCGACGCGCAGCGCCGTGCAGGATGGCCGCATCCTTGACCTTCTGGCCCAGGCCAGAGCCGATGGTGAGACGCCCCTGGCCCAGGTGTTGCCTCGCTTGGACCAGTGGCTGGGCCGCGACACCACCCTGGTGCTGGTGACGGCTTCCGCAGACCCGGCGTGGCTGGACGGCATGGGCGTCCTGACGCACCGGGGCGTGCGCGCCGCCGTGGTCCTGGTGGATGCCGCAGGCTATGGGGGCCGGAGCGCTGCGGGACTGGCCGGCCCGCTGCGTTCTCTGGGCGTCACCCCCTATGTAGTCGGCAGGGGTGAGAACCTGGCTGTCGCCTTTGACCATCCGGTAACGTCCCAGTGGGACGCAGGGCAACCTGCCGGCACGGGAGGCAGGCCATGACCAGCCCGGCCACCTCCGTAAGACGCTTGCTCGGGGAGGCTGCTCGTGGCAACACGCTCACGCCCGCGCAACAGCGCCGGCAGGCAGCCCTGCGCCCCTTTCTGCCCAGCTTCCATTGGGTAACCTTCGCCCTCATGCTAAGCGTGGTCATGACCGTGGCGTGGTCGGTGGAAGCGGCCCACTGGACGGACACCCCGCCGTTGTACCTTGCAGCATTCATCGGCTATGCCGCCGGCGTAGTCCTGGCCAAGCAACGCATCAACGTGCTGGTGCTGCAAAGCGTGGGCTTTACGCTGTGGCTGCTTACCCTGGTATGGATGTTCATTCAATTTCTGCACTTTCCCTTCGGGCTTACCGGGATCCATCTGTTGGGCGAGCACTTGGGCCTGTGGCTCAGGGCCGCCGGCTCCGGCGGCATCAGCACCGATGCGGTACCCTTTGCGGCGGCCCTGGTGGTGCTCACATGGCTGGTAGGCTACGCTGCGGGCTGGTTCATGTTCCGCAAGGACAATGTATGGCTGCCGGTGGTGGTGGCCGGCCTGGCCCTGCTCTCCAACCTGAGCTTTTTGCCCGACCGCTTCTGGTATTACTTTTACTGGTACGTCATCCTTGCCATGCTGACCCTGGCGTGGGCAGGGTTTCTGGATAGGCGCACGTCGTGGGAGCGCCGGCGTATTGACAACTCCATGTCCTTGGCAGCTTTCAGCATGAGCGACGCCCTGCTGTTCGGTCTAGCAGCCCTGATTATCGCCGCGACGCTGCCGGGGAGCTTTGCGCGTCCCGTCTTCTTGAAGCGGGCCAACGACTTCCTTCAGTGGCCGCAGCAGCACCTGGCAGGGGATCTGAGCCGCCTCTTCGCCGGCGTGTCCACCAAGAAGCCCTTGCCCTACCGCCTGTTTGACGACACCCTTGCCTTCCAGGGCGCAATCATGCTGGGCGAGCAGGTGATGTTCGTGGCCGACTCCTCCTATCCCACCTACTTCCACGTGCGCAGCTACCCTACCTACGTCTCGCAAGGATGGTCCGCGGGCAAAACCCAGCTCGTACCCGTGGACTGGCAGTACGGCGAAACCCCCCAGGCGCTGTACAAAGAACGCCAGCCCGTAGTCCAGAAGATCACCCTCCAGTACGGCGCGCTCCAGTTACCCGTAGGCGGACTGGTGGAAGAATCGGATAGGCGATTGCTGGCGGAGGTCCCGGTGCCGCCGGCATACGCCATCGCGCTGGGAGACGCTCCCCAGCAAGGGAAGCTGCCGGAAGAGGTACAAGCGATTGCGGTCAAACTACGGGGGCTGGTCCCGCCGCCTGGTCCCGAGCTTTCCACGCCGGTGGGGGTCTCCAAAGGTCCGACCGACATCCAGCTTATCCAGGCCATCCCGGCAGGCTTTGAGCTTGTCTCCATCCTGCACGACGGCAACGGCAAGGCCACAGTCGCATCCGTCCGCCAAAAGCTCCTCCCCGGGGCAGAAGCGCTCTCCATACAGAGTCCGTCTCGCCTCGCCACCAATGATAGCTACATCGTCCGCACGTCTGTGTCCATAGCAAAACCAGAAGAGCTGCGGGCGGCAGGCGAGGACTACCCCATGTGGGTAAAAGAGATGTACTTGCAGTTACCGGACGCCTTGCCCCGGCGGGTGCGCGACCTGGCGGACGCCCTCACCGCCGGCGCTGCGACGCCATACGAGAAGGCCCTGGCCGTTCGCGCTTATCTTAAGACCATCCCCTATAGCCAGAACATCCCGCCGCCGGGTTACAACAGCGACGGCGTGGACCACTTCTTATTCATCGCCAAGTCCGGCTATAGCGAATACTTCGGCTCTGCTATGGCGGTGCTGCTGCGGGCGGCGGGTGTGCCGGCCCGCCTATCGGTCGGCTACCTGTACGGAGAGCAAGCTTCCGACGGTACGGTACTGGAGCGCGACCTGAACGCCCACGGCTGGGCTGAGGTCTACTTTCCCACCTATGGCTGGGTGGACTTTGAACCGACGCCTGGTTTAGACTCCCCCACCGACGCAATGCTCGCCGCAGCCGATGTGCTGGAGTTCCCGCTGGGGCCTGATGCCACAGATCTTGAGGGCGACGAAGGCTTCCTGCCGCCGGTTGGCCTTGTCAACGAAGGTAATGACGCCGATCAGGGCGGCTTCAAACTGGGGCTGCCCAGCCGGGGGTGGCTTATCCTGGCAGCGGTCCTTGCCGCCGTTGTGCTGCTCCTGCGCTGGGGGATGCGCTGGCTGCTGGGCACGCCGCGCCGGGCCGTGGAAGTCTATGGCAAGCTCGCAAGGCTTGCCGACTTCGCCGGAGTGGGTCCCGTACAAGGGCAGACAGCCCTGGAGTTTGGCGGGCGTCTCGGGCGGGCGGAGCCGGACATGCTGCCAGCCGTTGCCGTCGTGGTGAGAGCCTACAGCGCCGGGACCTACGGCCAGAAAAACATGACGCTGGAACAAGAACAGGAAGTGGGCAAGGCATGGCGGCAAGTGCGGCTGGCCTTGCTGCGCAAGGCACTGGGGCGCATCATCTGGTTGGGGCGCAGACGGTTGCCGGAAGCTTAGGGATGCGGCCCTCATCGCCCGGAAAGGCTTACCGGAGCGCTTCGGATGGCCCCCCCTGCTGTGGCAGCCCTGTCCAAAAGCCAGGCATTTGCAGCGGCGGCTTCGCGCTCCTTGAACCCGCCCTTGGCAGACGGCTATAATCCGACGTTGGCTTAAACAAGCAAAGGCGCATTCGGCATGACAGCAGGCATAATCGCCGGCCAGGAGTTGGGCCCGGTACCCCTTACTACAGACCAGGCGACGGTCCAGAGGTACATGGACGCAGTGGGAGAAGCATCGCGCCTGTACAACACGGAACGCCTTGTGCCTCCCACGGCGCTGGCGGCATGGGCCATGCGTGCCCTCCTGGAGCTTACAGGCTTGCCGCCCGGGACGGTACACCTTTCCCAGGAAACAGAGAGCCGGCAGGCAGTGGCCTCCGGCGCAACGTTGTCCTGCAAGGGGCGCATCTCCCAGCGCAGCCAACGGCGGGACAGCCTGTTCTGGACCATTGAGTTCACACTGCTTGACCAGAGACAACAGGTGGTCATGGAAGGCAAGACGTCCATGATGACTCCTGGAACGGGGGGTTCCCAATGACGTGGGCCGAGGGCCAGGAACTGCCTTCCCTGGGCAAAGTGGTGACGCTGGAGCAGATCGCCGCCTACGCCAGCGCTTCCGGCGATGTGAACCCGGTCCACCTGGACCCGGACTTTGCGGCCAAATCAACCTTTGGCCGTATTGTGGCCCACGGCATGTTGGGATACGCCTTCGTCTCCGAGATCATGACCCACGCCTTCGGCCATGCCTGGCTGGAAAGCGGGAAGCTGCGCGTGCGGTTCCGCGCCCCTGCCTACCCCGGCGACCAGCTCACCACCTACGGCAAAGTGACCAAAGTGACTACCGAGGCGGGCAAGACGACGGTGCAATGCGCCATCGGCTGCCGCAAGCAAGACGGCCAGGACATTGTCACGGGGGACGCCACCGTGACCCTTGCTTCCTAATTCCACCAAGGGAGGTTTCCCAGCAATGGCAACTCCCCAACAACCCCAGCGCCCGCATTCCGGCGCGGGGCAGCCCACCTTCACCGTCGCCCTGGACGCCATGGGCGGCGACTTCGGGCCGTCCGAGACAGTGCCCGGGGCCATCAAAGCCGCGCGGGAGCAGGGCGTGGCCGTGCTGCTGGTGGGCGATGAAGGGCCGGTGCGCCTTGAGATGGCGAAACACTCGCTGGACGGGTTGCAAGTACACATCGTCCCGTCTCAGGGCGTCATTGAGGAGACGGATTCCCCGATGCAGGCCATGCGAGAGAAGCCCCGCGCCTCGGTGATGGAGGCGGCCAAGCTGGTAAAGGCGGGGCGCGCCCAGGCCCTGGTGTCCATGGGCTCAACGGGCGCCGGCATGGCTACCGCCGCCCTGGTGTTCGGCATGTTGGACGGCGTTGACCGCCCGGCCATCGGCGGGCCGTTCCTTGCGCCCCTGTCCAACGCCATCATCCTGGACCTGGGCAGCAACGTGGACTGCCGCCCCAGCCAACTCCTTGGCTTCGGCGCCATCGGCGTTGCCTTTTCCAGGCGCGTGCAGGGCGTCCAGCACCCTCGTGTCGGCATCCTCAGCGTTGGGTCGGAGGAGGGCAAAGGCAACCGCCAAACAAAAGAGGCCTACCAGCTTTTCAAGCAAAGCAGCCTCAACTTCGTCGGCAACATTGAAGGCATTGACATCTTCCACGATAAGGCCGACGTGATCGTGTGCGACGGCTTTGCGGGCAACGTCCTGCTGAAGTTCGCCGAGGGATTGGGCATGGCGCTGGCGAAACGCCTCGCCGACCGCCTGGGCAAGGCGCTGCCGCCGCAGGCCATGCAACGTCTGAGCAGCGAGCTTGCTGCTATGACCAACGCCGTGGAGCTGGGCGGCGGCGGGCCGCTGTTCGGCGTCAACGGCGTCGCCATCATCGGCCACGGGCGCTCCCGGGCGGCCAGCATTGCCAACGGCGTCGCCACGGCAAGGAAGGCCGTGGACTTCGGCCTGGTGGAAGCCATGAAGCAAGAGCTGGCGGCAATTCAAGACCAGATGAGAGGACAGAAATGATGCAACAGGGGCCACTACACGGCAAGGTAGCCCTGGTCACTGGCGCGGCCCGCGGTATTGGCGCTGCCATCGCGCTGCGCCTGGCCCAGGGAGGCGCAAAGGTCTGCGTGAACGACGTTGCGAACCTGGACGCCGGCGAAGCCGTTGTCCAGGCCATACGCGCCCTCGGCACTGAGGCCATGCTGGTGAAAGCCGACATCTCCAAGGCCTCAGAAGTGGAAGCCATGTTCCAGGAGGTAGAGAGGGCCTGGGGCGGCGTGGACATTCTGATGAACAACGCTGGCATTACCAGGGACGGCCTCATCCTCCGTATGTCCGAAGAGGACTGGGACAGAGTGCTGACCATCAACCTCAAGGGGGCGTTCCTCTGCTCCAAGGCGGCGGCGCGCGGCATGGTGCGCCGGCGGTGGGGGCGCATCATCAACATGGCGTCCGTGGTCGGCGTCAGTGGCAACCCTGGTCAGGTCAACTATTCTGCATCCAAGGCGGGGCTTATCGGCCTGACCAAAACCCTGGCCAAGGAGCTTGCCTCCCGCAACATCACCGTTAATGCCCTGGCCCCGGGCTTCATAGACACGGATATGGTGACGAGAATGACCGATGAGGCCAAGGCGATGGCAAAGTCCCGCATCGCCATGGACCGCTTCGGCACCGCAGAGGACGTGGCGGGCGTCGTGGCGTTCCTTGCCGGTCCGGACGCAAGCTACGTCACCGGCCAGGTCATCGGCGTGGACGGGGGGATAGCGATCTGAAAGCGTAGGGGCGCAGCAATCGCAGCATGGCGTAGCCCCTACAGGTGAGGCACGGCCTGGCATCAATCCTACCCCCTGTTACTAAGAAGGTCATTTGTAAATGGACAAACTGTACCGCACCGTGAACGGTGCGGCTTCAAGACGCAGTCTTCAGGCTGCGGTGTTGACCAAAAGGGCCATAGTCCGCTTACTAACGCACTCATTAGTGTGAGGCTCCCTTGCCTGAACTACGCCGCGCATCTCGGTTTGGAATCCCCGCGTGGCTCCGGCGCGGTGGGACCATGTCCGCCGCCGGCATCGCCGCCGCGCTGTTGCTCTTCGCCCTGTGGCAGCTCCGCAGCCTCGGCCCGGCGTCCTCGCCGGAAGACCTGACCCTTACCTCCACCTTGCCCCGGCTCACGCCAACGGCAACGGCAACGCTCAGCGGCACGCCGGCGGCAAGCGCCACCGCCACAGTCACCCGCTCCCCCTCCCCCAGCGGCACGGCGTCTCTCGTCCCGCAGTTTACCCTGCTCACTATCTGGGGCGCACCTACCGTTGAGGGACGCAGCAGCGCAATGGCGGGCGTCGCCGTGGGGCTGAACGACCAGGTGTACGTGGTGGACCGCCTCCTGGACATGGTGCTGGTATACGACGGCAACGACGTGTTGACGTGGTACTGGGGCGAGACAGGGGCAGGGCCGGGCCAGTTCAAAGCGCCCGCGGGCATTGCCACGGACCTTGCAGGCAACGTCTACGTGGCGGACAGCGGCAACAACCGCATCCAGAAGTTCCGCAGCGATGGGTTCTTTCTGGCGGCCTGGGGCGCGCTGGGCAGCGACAACGGCCAGTTCCGCAACCCCAGCGGCGTGGCCGTAGACGCCTTCGGCAAGGTGTACGTTGCGGACACAGGCAACAACCGCATCCAGGTGTTAGACCCCGGCGGCAAGTTCGTGGACACCTGGGGGACACAGGGCCGGGAGCCTGGCCTGTTCACCCAGCCCACGGGCATCGCCCTGACGCGCACCGGCAACATCTACGTCACCGACACCGGCAACCATCGGGTGGCAGTGTTCGGCTCTCGGGGCGAGTACCTTTCCACCATTGGCAAACAGGGCAGCGACACCGGCGCCATGCAAAGCCCCCTGTCCATCACTCTGGATGCAGCAGGCAATCTCTATGTTGTGGACAGCGGCAACAACCGCATTCAGCAGTTTGATCCTTCCGGCCGCTACCTCGCGAGCTGGGGTGGCTTTGGAACAGGAGACGGGCAGTTCAGCTCGCCCTGGGGCGTTGCACTCAATGACAAGGGGACCGTGTTTGTGACGGAGAGCGGTTTGCCACGTGTTCAGTCCTTCACGCAGAACGGCGAATACCTGCGCACCTTCCCCAGCGCACGCCTCTCCGGGCCCTGGGGCGTCGTCGTGGCAAAAGACGGCAGGGTGCTCATATCCGACTTTCTGTTGAACACCATTGGCGTGTATGACAAGGAGAGCCAGCCGCTTGCCGGTTGGGGCAGCCAGGGCAAAGGCGACGGCCAGTTTCAGCTTCCTCAGGGTATGGCACTGGACGCACAGGGCAATCTGTACATTGTGGACTCCAGCAACAACCGCGTGCAAAAGCTGGACGCCACGGGCAAGTACACAGCGCAATGGGGGGAGTTTGGCGCGGAGAACGGCCGGTTCGCCACGCCGGTGGACATCGCGATAGGCCCATCGGGTCAGGTGTACGTGACCGACAGCAGCAATCACCGCGTGCAGGTCTTTGACGCCAACGGGAAGTTCGTCAGGACCTGGGGGAGCAGAGGCAAGAACAGCGGCCAGTTTGACCGGCCCTCCGGCATTGCCGTGGACACCGCCGGCAACGTGTACGTCGTGGATAGAAACAACAACCGAGTCCAAAAGTTTGACAGCCAGGGCAAGTTCTTGACGGCGTGGGGCGAAAAGGGCGGAGGTGCCGGGCAATTCCAGGACCCGGTGGCCCTGGCGGTGGACAGCCAGGGACGTATCTACATCACCGATGCAGGCAATCACCGGGTACAATTGCTGGACGCAAACGGCGGTTTCCTTGCAATGGTAGGCTCGGGCGGCATCTCGCCGGGGCAGTTGCTGGCCCCGGCAGGCATCGCCGTGACCGCCGACGGCCGCGTTTACGTGGCGGACCCCGGCAACCATCAAGTGAAGGTGTTCTCAGTAACGCCCGCAAGCGGGTAAGAAATTTGCTCAAAATGGCCTTCTTCACCCCCTCCTGAAGGCAGGGCATCAAGCCGCACCCTTCAGGATGCGGTGACGGCAGAGTCTCAAGCTAGCCCACCAAGGAGCAACGCAATGTCCTTTTCCGGCGACCTCCGCCAAGCCAACCATCAGCTCTGGGAACGCATGGTCACCCACTCTTTTGTGCGGGAGATGGGGGACGGCTCGCTGCCTCTGGACAAGTTCAAGCGCTACTTTCTACAGGACTACCTGTTCCTGGGGACGCTGGCAAAGGTACTGGGCCAGGCGATAGCCAAAGCCCCGTCTCTGGAGGCGGCGCAACCCTTCTCCCCCTTCCTGCACACCATCCTCAACGCAGAGAGCGACCTGTTCTTCCGGGCATTCCGAGATCTGGGCGTGCCGCCGGAGGAGTACCACAACGCCGAACCATTGCCCACGGGCCTGCACATGGCCAACTTTCTGCTGGCCACCGCCTACGACGGCTCCTTTGAGGACATCGCCACGGCGCTGCTGGTGACGGAATGGACGTACTACGACTGGGCGACGCGCCTGTCAAAGGCCGGAGCGCGGCCCCGGCACAAGATGTACCAGGAGTGGATAGACATTCACGCCGCCAAAGAGCTAGGCGATTTCGTGGCCTCCATGCGTCGCATCGTAGACGACATCCCGCCCCAGGGCCAGGCCAAGGCGCGCCAGGTCTTCCGCTCTGCCCTGCGCTACGAGGTGTTGTTCTGGGACATGGCCTACAACGGGGAGCAGTGGCCGTAGCAAGGCCACCTCAGCCCTGACCGGCCCTGCTACAATACCCCCATGCCGCCACAAAGCGAGACGCTCGGCCCTATCCAAAGCGCCGTGCTTCACTGGTACGAAGAGCACCGGCGGGACCTGCCCTGGCGCAAGACCCGCGACCCCTACGCCATCCTGGTCTCCGAGGTCATGCTGCAACAGACACAGGTGGATCGGGTTATCCCAAAGTACGTTCAGTTCCTGGAACGCTTCCCGGATTTCTCCACGCTGGCCGTCGCGCCCGTCGCAGAGGTCATCCGAGTCTGGTCGCCCCTGGGCTACAACCTGCGGGCGGTGCGCTTGCACGGCATTGCACGGCAGGTGGTGGAATGCTATGGCGGCCGGTTGCCGCAAGACGTGGCCTCGCTGCAACAGCTCAAGGGTCTGGGGCCGTACACCGCCGCTGCCGTAGCGTGCTTCGCCTTCGGACGGCAGACGCCCGTCGTGGATACCAACGTGCGCCGCGTGCTGGGACGGGCGCTGCTGGGCGAGGCCCGCCCTGCGCCCAAGGCGCTGGACAAAGCCGCAGCCGGCGGGCTGCCCATTGGGTACGCATCGGAATGGAGCCAGGCGCTCATGGACATCGGTTCCATGCTGTGCAGCACCCGGCAGCCCCGCTGCCTGCTCTGCCCAGTGCAACCGTGGTGCGTTTGGGCAAGTAGCTTGTCACTCGCAGAGGTCTCGCCGCCAGCCAAGGCATTGGCAGAGCGGGTGGCTGCCTACCGAACGCAGCCACCCTTCAAAGGCTCGTCGCGGTACTACCGGGGGCGCATTGTAGAGGCGCTGCGACGTGTGACGGACAACAACGGGCTCCAGTTGATGGCGCTGGGGGAGACTATCCGAGACGGCTTCGGCGAAGCAGAGCTGCCCTGGCTGGAAGGGCTAGTGCAGGGCCTAGAGCGGGACGGGCTGGTGAAACGCGAGGGCGCAACCATACGGCTGCCGTAGGTACGTAGGGGCGACGCATGCGTCGCCCCTACGTACCTACGTTGCCTCGTCCCTCCCACACGCGCAGCACCGTGCGGCGCACCACGTCCGAGGGAAAACCACGCCGCAGCAGGTACGCCGTCAGCCTGCGGGCGAACGTAACGTAGTCCAGCTTAGCAAGCGCCTTTGCATGATGCTGGGCGGCGCGGTAGGCGTTTTCTATGTCGTCCATGCCTTCCACCGCTGCCTGGGCCACTTCACTTGGAACGCCGTGCTGGGCAAGCTCGCGGCGCACCAGGGACGCGCTGCGCGGGCGGTGGGCCTCCCGGCTGCGACGCCACTCCTGGGCAAAGGCGGCGTCGTTCAGATAGCCGTGCTCCTCCAGCAAGGAAAGCGCAGAGGCGATTGCCTCCTGGGGAAAGCGTGCACTGAGGCGCTGGGCAAGCTCCCTACGGCTGCGGGCGCGGTAGGCCAAGAGGCGCAGGGCGAACTGGTAGGCACGCTCAACGTCGGCTTTGTCGGGACGGGACGGCTCCTCGGTCATGACGCCGCCCGCTTCACGCATGGCGCAGCGTAGGCAGGAGTTCCGGTGGCCTCCAGCAGCGTCGCCAGCGCTCCCGTGACCCGACGCCAACGGGCGCGCATGGCCTCCCGTTGGGCCTCACCGCTAAGGCGTTCCTGATGCCAGTGGAGGGCCGCCTTTTCGCCCCGAGGGACGACGGTGACCTGGAGTGTGGACGGAGTTGACCAGTCTTCAGGCTGCCAGGTGAGGCGGAGGCGGTAGCCAGGCTGTACCGTACGCATATCTCCCCGAACGCCGTCCCGGGTCTGGTAAACCGAACCCTCATGCAAGGGAAGGACGTCCAGATCGCCTAGCCAGAGACGCAAGCCTTCGCGGGACAGGAGCAAGGCCCAAAGCCGCTCCGCTGGGAAGGGCAATGTGATCTGGACGCCGATCTCATAACCGACGTCGGCACTCCGCCCCGTCACGCGCGTGCCGCGCGCCCGTTCATACTCCACGGCCACGGCCTGCTGCCACCAGGGGCTAAGGCCGTGGCGTTCCCCCAGGTAGGCTACGACCTGCTTATGAGGCCAGTCCTGGGCGCGGGCATCGTCCAGGATTCGCAGCCACTGCTCCCAGGTCTTGCCGGTCGCTTTCAGGGCTGCTTCGCTGGAAACTCTGGCTGGCTTCTTGGCCATGCTCATGGTACCTGACGCTCTAGGCGTCAAGCTCCTCTTCGTCCTTGTCTTCGCCGTCGGCTGTCACGGGCGCTGGCGTCAGGGGAGCACCGGCCATCTTCGCCGCGTTGCGGATGCGCTCTTCCACAGCCTTGGCGGTGTCCACATGCTGGCGCAGGTACTCCTTGGCCTGCTCCCTGCCCTGGCCCAAGCGGGTCTCGCCGTAGGAGTAGAAGGAGCCGCTCTTGGTGAGGATGCCGTAGGTGGCCCCAAGGTCCACCAGGTCGCTCTCAGGGCTGATGCCCTGGTTGAACAGGATCTCAAACTCCGCCGTGCGGAAGGGCGCTGCGACCTTGTTCTTAACGATTCGGGCGCGCACCCGGTTGCCAATGACTTCGTTCCCCCGCTTGATGCCGTCTATGCGGCGCAGGTCTATGCGCACCGAGCTATAGAACTTGAGGGCGCGTCCGCCGGGCGTCACCTCTGGATTGCCGAAGGTGACGCCCACCTTTTCGCGAAGCTGATTGATGAAGATGACCGCGGTATTGGAACGCCCAATAGCGACGGTGAGTTTACGCAACGCCTGGGACATGAGACGCGCTTGCAGGCCCATCTGCGGGTCGCCCATGTCCCCCTCCAGTTCGGCGCGGGGCACGAGCGCCGCGACGCTGTCAATGACCACAACGTCCACGCCGCCGCTGCGTACCAGGTACTCCACGATTTCCAGGGCTTGCTCGGCGCTGTCCGGCTGGGAAATCAGCATCTCAGCGATGTTGACGCCGCAGCGCGCGGTATAGCTGGGGTCCAGGGCGTGCTCGGCGTCAATGTATGCCGCAACGCCCCCCAACTTCTGAGCCTGGGCCACCACATGGAAAGCCACCGTTGATTTCCCCGAAGATTCCGCCCCGAAGACCTCCACGACGCGCCCTCGTGGGATGCCGCCGATGCCCAAGGCAATGTCTAAGGCCAAGGACCCGGTGGGGATGGCGCTGACCGATAGCTTGGCCCCGGCCTCTCCCAGGCGCATGATAGCGCCCTTGCCGAAATCCTTCTCAATCTGGCTGATGGCTAGCCCAAGTGCCTTTTCCCGCTCTGTCGTCATGGCTTGCTGTCCTCTCAGGTGCTGTACGACGGGTAGTATACGTCATTTAGAACGGGTGCGCTAGATGGTGGGCAACTACAACGACGCACTTTCAGAAAAATCCATTAACTTCTTCCCACAATCAGTGTAGGATGAGCCTTGTGGGACCTGCTTTTGGGAGGGCACGATGAGACGCAATGCTGTCACGGCAGCGCTAGTGGCAATCTTCCTGATAGCCGTTGCTTGCGTTCCTACGCCGACTCCTATCTCCCCCGCCGAAGTATCACCAACCCCGGTGCCTGAATCTTCCGTAACGCCTTCTCCTACAGCTTCCCCGACTGACACGCCTACGCCTGCGCTACCCACGCCCACGCCTGTGCCTACGTGGACGCCCGTTCCGACCTGGACACCCACTCCTACCCCTACGCCAGCGCCTACGTTCACGCCGACTCCTGCACCCACATGGACACCTACTCCAACTCCGACTCCCGTGCCTACGCCTACCGCCACGCCAACACACGTACCAACGCCGACGGCCACGGCCACACACGTGCCGACGCCTACCGCCACGGCCACACACGTGCCGACGCCGACCTCAACACCCATCTTTACGCCTACTCCTACGCCCACTACGACTCCGACACGGACGCCAACGCCCGTACCGCCTCCCCCTGCGCCGACGTCAACGCCTGTGCCGCCTCCGCCTCCACCGCCGCCACCTGCAACTACGTCCACTTTTACGCCCACCGCTACGGCCACCCCTGCGCCGACGCCAACCCCCACGCCTACCCCCGCCGGCCTCGTGTGGGCACGCCAGTTCAGTACCGCCCAGGGGAGCGGGGGGAAAGCCGTGGCTATTGATGGCTCGGCCAATACCTATGTCGGTGGCTACACCAGCGGCGCGTTCCCTTCCCAGTCCAGCTCCGGCGGCGGCGACGCTTTCCTCAGCAAGACGAGCGCTACGGGCGCTGAGGTGTGGACAAGGCAGTTCGGCAGCGGCGGCTGGGACACTGCCTGGGGCGTTGCCGTTGATACGTCAACCAATATCTACGTCGTAGGTGAGACCAGCAGTAGCACCACAGTAGGCTTCTCCGACGTTTTCATTCGCAAGTACGACGCATCCGGTAACGAGTTGTGGGCCCGCCAGTTCGGCGGCAGCGGAGCAGACGTGGCCTACGGCGTGGCCGTGGACACCGTGGGCGGCGTGTATATCGCGGGCACGACGGCCTTCCTCCCAGGACAGGTTGGTTTGGGCGGAGATGATGCCTTCCTACGCAAGTACGACGCCTCCGGCAACGTGGTGTGGACGACGGAGTTCGGCACCAGTTCAGAGGACTTCGGCTACGCCGTCGCGCTGGATGCGTCAGGCAACATCTACGTGGGCGGCGCCACCCATGGGTCCTTGCCCGGCCAGACAGCCTCGGGATGCGGGATTAATGCCTTCCTGCGCAAGTACGACCCCTCCGCGAACCAACTCTGGACACACGAGTTCGGCACCTGCAACAGTGTAATAGGCCAGGGTACGGAACTCCGTTCGGTCTCCGTAGACCCGGCAGGCTTTGTGTACGTGGCTGGGCGCACTGACGAGGCGCTTCCCGGCCAGACCTATTTGGGGCGACTTGATGCCTTCCTGCGCAAATACGATGCTTCCGGCACTGTGGTCTGGACTCGGCAGTTCGGATCAGACCAGAATGACCAAGCCTACGCCGTGGCGTCCGCCCCTGGGGGCGGCGTGTACGTCGGCGGCTCAACCTCCGGCGCCCTGCCAGGCCAGACGCTTACGAACCAGGCCTATCTCGTCAAGTATGACGCAAATGGTGTCCTCCAATGGACGCAGCAATTCCAGGGAGCTGGATTTACCAAGGGCATCGCGGTAGATGCCTCGGATAATCCCTACCCTGCAGGCGAATCCACAACCCTCGCCTTCGTGCGCAAGTACACATCCAGCGGGAGCTAGGCAAAGCCTTTGCCGGCCATGAGGGGCGGCGGACGGCAATGCTGTCCGCCGCCCCTCTGCTTTGCGCGTTCTTGTTTCCGGCCAACACGCAACCCCCATGTCGTATTGCCTATCCATGCCCATATTCTTCTGAGGGATTCCGTGGCTCAATTTATCTATTCATAGCATGTATTGCGGGCTTGAGCACGATTCCCACCACCCTCGTTAACATGGTCTTAGCAAAGATTTAACATCTACGCCTTCCATTTGTGCCTTTTTTCACATACTATAGAGGTGTTGAACGAGCAAGAAGCACAGCTTCCCGAAAGGAGCCTCACATGGAATCCCCAGCGCAACTGGAATACGATCTGTTGAACAGGCAGCAATGGATACAGGCAGAGGTCTCTCGTTACCTTGCCGCCAGGGGGTCAGCGGCAAGCCCCCGTCCGGAGACGCCGGCGCTACCCGCACAGAACGACGCCCCAATAGTGGGTAGCTTGGAAAGCCCACGCCTCATCCCCAGCGCCCAGGCCGACTACGCCGTCTCCGGCATCAGCGCCTGAACGCCCGGCTCCAACTCTATGCCTACGGCGTTGGTGACGTAGCACTGCAAGGTGTAGTAGCCGATGGTGACGATGAGGTCCATCGTCGCCTGGCGGCCCAGCAGGTGCTCCACAGCGCCGTAGGTGGCATCGCGCACCTTCTTTTCCTCCAGCAGTTCCCGGGTGAATTGGATGAAGACGCCCTCCTTGGGCAGCAGCTTCCTGGGAGGGGCGATCTTTGCAATCGTCTCTATGACCTCGTCCCGCACGCCAAGCTGTTTGGCATTGGCGACGTGGTGGGTGAAGATGTACTGGCAACGCATGTGCCGGGCCACGGCCAGCGTCACTATCTCCCGTACCTCGGCAGGGATGGACGCCCCGGAGTAGCGAAGCTGCTCGCCAAGGGCGGCGACGCGGGCGGCAACCTCCGGACTGTTCAGCAGCGCTGCAAAGGGCGGCGCCACGTGACCGCGCGGCCCGGCGATCTGGTCGTACAGCGGCTGCTTATCGGCGGGCAACTGGTCTTTGGTGAGCAATGGGACGCGTGGCATTGGATGCTCCTTGTCATAGTGCTGGCGAGCAGACAAATGGCTTTGTCGTTCGCCTATTGTACCTTGCCAGAGACCCATCGCAAGGCAATCGCTTCGTCCATCAAGACTCTCTGCCCTCTCCCCGTATTGTCGTCTTTTCCGCCAGGGAACCGGGGGCCGTTTCCCCTAGCGGGATGAGGACAGAGTTCTTCTCCCTGTAACCGGGCAAGGGAACCAAGGCGAATGGGTGCGAAGACCTATCCCGATGTTATCGGGTCAATCTGCGTTTCGCATCACCAGCGTACGCCCTAGATTCCTCGGCTGGTGTGCCGCCTCGGAACGACAAAAGTGGACGCTTGGTGGGCAATCGTAGGGCGACGCATGGAGGCTGTCTTAGAAGTATTTCGGTTCAAGCGGCGGGGCTGCGCCCTTCGGCTGAAGGGTTGCGCTGGCTGTGGGGATTGCGGATGGTTGCTGGACGAGGAGACGAACAATTTGGGGACGCTGAGGCCAGGCGGCGCAGTCCCACAACAAGTCCGCAACTCGCTATAATGCCAGCGGCAAGCAGCCCCAGCACTCTGGCAAAGGAGGCGAGCTATGAAACTGGTCCTTTTCCAACAGGGGACTTCCCCCGTCCAGGCGGGCGTTCTTGTGCAGGATGGGGTCGTGAACATCGGTGGCGCGTTGGCAGGGATAGAGAGCCACTCGCCCCAGGAGCTGATGCAGGGCGTCATCAACAACTACGACCGGCTGAAACCCGCCCTGGAACGGCTTGCCGCCGGCGGGCCGCGTATTCCCTTGTCCGGCGTCCGCTTGCGCGCGCCGCTGCCTCGGCCGGGCAAGATGCTGTGCTGCATCGGCAACTACTGGGAGCACGCCCAGCGCGACCCGCGCCCGCTGAACATGTTCCTCAAGAACCCGGATGCGGTTATAGGCCCCGGGGACACGGTGACGCTGCCCCGGTTCACCGAGCCGTACATGTTCCAGCACGAGGCGGAGCTGGGCATCGTCATCCGAGGGCCGGCAAAAGAGGTGAGCCGGCAGGACGCCATGAAGGCCATCTTCGGCTACACCTGCGTGATAGACGTGTCCGCCCGGGCCGAGGGCCGCTCCACCTGGCGGCAGGGAAGCTGGATGGGCAAGTCCTTTGACACCTTTGGCCCCATCGGGCCGTGCATCCTCACCGCCGACGAGGTCCCAGACCCCAACAACCTGCACGTGCAGTTCTGGGACAACGGGCAACTCCGCCACGACTACAACACCAACGACATGGAGCACCGCGTCCCTGAACTGATCCAGTTCGCTACGACGATCATGACCCTGTATAGCGGCGACATCATCGCCTGCGGCACCAACCACGAGGGCCTTGGCCCGTTGCAGGACGGCGAAGAGGCCATTATTGAGATTGAACGCATTGGCCGCATGACCGTACACGTCGTTGACCCGCTGAAGCGCACCTGGGAGCGCGGCATCTACATGGGCGCCAACTCCACCAATCCGGCTGCCGTTGCCGCCCGGGCGCGGGAGGCCCAGCAGCAAGGCAGGTAGGGGGAAAGGCCTTTGTGTCCTATCGCGCCCTTCCCCGTGCCAGGGCTTGTTATGATAGTCAGGAAGAGCCTGCCCCGAGTCCCGATTTAATCGGGACGAATGGGTGCAGGGAACGTCAGTTCCTGCCGGGGGTCTGGGGGTGTCCCCCAGCTACAATCCCCCCCGCCGAAGGCGAGGGGGCCAGGGGGCAAGGCAAAAAGAGGCCTTTTGCTTCAATGCCCCTCTGCCAAAAGAAGCAGTGAAGCCCCGATTTCATCGGGGCTTCACTGCTTTAGTGTTTTCCTTGACGGCCACAGAGCCGGGTTGGGCAGGACCTCCTGCCATGGGCACGGCACTGTCGGCAGACCTACCCCTTCTGCAACGCCGCAACGTGCCCCTGCCAGTGGTTTGCCAGGCGCTCCAGGCGCTGGCGGGCCGTCATCGTGACGCCCCCGGGCCGCACCATGACCACCGCGTCTATGTCATTGAGCCGGCGGGCGGCGGCGGCCAGGCGAGCTTGAAGCTGGCGGGCCTGACGGACCAGGTCGGACAAGGACTCCCCTTTATGGCCTTGCACGGAGACGGCGTTGGTGGCATCGGTCTCTGTGGTGACGACACAGGGGCCAAAGCCGCGGGCGACCCACTCCATGCCCTGAGCTGTTGTTTCGTGCCAGTAGAGGAAATGGGCAAGGGTTTCCCAGCCGCCCCAGTCGCCCACACGCGCCTTGCTCGTTCCGCCCGGGCCTTCAAAGTAGGCCAGGCACGCATTCACTGCGTTGTCCAAGTTGGCAATGAGCGTCTCTTGCTCGCCGGGTTTTGCCGTCATGGTCATAGGGGCCTCCTTTACTTGTCACGGGGTGGGCTTGTCGGACATCCTCGTCCCCTGCCATAGCATAGTGGGGCAGGCCGAATCTTACCACCTCTTGCGCTCGCCGCCAGGGTCTTTAGCCGGACATGGGCAGGGAAACCGCGCCCCTATAATGCTGTACATTGCGCATTGCTTATGCTAGACTCATGGCAGTAAGTGAGGTGCGCCATGACAACCCATGTTGGCTCTATGACCGCCGTTGGGTATTTCCGGGTGTCCACCTCCGGCCAGGTGGGTGAACGCCACGTGTCCCTGGAAGTCCAGCAGGCTGCCTTTCAACAGTTCTGCAAGGCCCATCTCCTACAGCCCGTCGCCATTTTCACCGATGTCGCATCGGGCAGGAAGGACGACCGGGTCCAGTACCAGGCCATGCTCCGGTACATTGTAGAGCACCACGTCGGTGCTGTCGTGGTACTCTTTCTTGACCGCTTTGGGCGGAACCCCAAAGAGATCCTGCGCCGATACTGGGAACTGGAGGAGCGGGGCATCAGCGTTCAGAGCGTCAACGAAGACCTGAAAGAGGAACTCCTGTTGCTGGTGCGCGCCGGCATTGCAGGCGCGGAATCCAAGAGGACGGGGGAACGGGTCAAGGCCGCCATGCACCGGGCGGCAGAGAAGGGGCAACATATGGGAGGGCCACCCTACGGCTACGAGAAACGCTATGAAGGGAAGTCCTATACGTTGGTGCAGATGCCCAAAGAGGTGGAGGCCATCAGGCTCGTGTACCGGCTGGCCGTGGAGGAGAACTACGGGTACCGGCGCATGGCCGATGCACTGAACAGCCTGGGCTATCGTGGGAAGTCTGGGGCCCTGTTTGAACGGCAGACGGTCAAAGAGATCCTGCGCAATCCGTCCCTGAAGGGAGACATGGTGTACGGCAAGGCCCCTGACCAGGTGGTGAAGAAGGGGATCTATCCTGCGATCCTGACGGAAGAGGAGTGGGACAAGTTGCAGCAGCGGGTGTCCATCCATCGGGAAGGGCAGCAGCGGGGCAATGTGAATATCTCTCGTTACCTGCTTGCCGGCATCGCCCTGTGTGGACACTGTGGCGGGAAGATGATCGGCAACCGGTCTGGAAGAAAATCAAGCATACGGCACTACTACGTCTGTTCCAACCGCATGTACCGCGCCAAGGCGTGGTGTGAGACGCCGAACCGCCACCGGCTGGAGCTGCTGGAGGCTGCGGTGCTGGAGTTTCTGGGGCAGTACGAAGACCCCGAGAAGGTGCGGGAACTGCTGCAAGCGCAGGACACGGCAACGGAGAGCAGGCATGAGCAAGAGTTGGCACAGGTCACGGACCGGCTCAAAGAGCTGGAGAGCGGGATGCTGAACGACCTGGACCGCCTGGACCGCAAGATCATCACTGAGGGGGAGTACACCAAGCGTGCGGAGGTGCGGCGCCAAGAGCAGACGGAACTGGCGCCCAGGAGGGAAGCGTTGGAGGCGGCCATTGCGGCGCAGCGGGACAGAGAGACACAGGCCAAAACGGTGCCTGTTCGTGTAAAGAGTTTCCTGGAGGACATGAAGGGCATGGACGTGGTGAAGGCCAAGGCCGTGTTGCAGACCATCGTGAAGGCGGCGCGCATCTGGAAGGACGGGCGGATAGAGGTAGAGTTCCGGCAGTGACTCCGCACTGGACGCCCTGAACGAGCAGGGGGCATGGCGAGCGAACTAATGAACGCTCCTCAACCGGTTATCGGTTGAGGAGCGTTCTGCGTCTCAAGGCGTGAGGAGATGCGTGGGGGGAGACCCCCTGCTGGGTGGATGCTCCCAGCGCTCAGCGCTGAGCGCTGAATAATTCTGAGCGCTGGAGAACGGCCAAGCTGAGGGCTCCAGCGCTGGGCCAAGCTGAGCGCTCAGCGCTGACACAACCTCCAGGTGGGCTTCTGAGCGCACCACCGGCGCCACCTTCGTCGGCTGCGTCCTCCTCCGCCCGACCTGGTCCCGCCCCCTCCGTTCCACCACCCGTTTGACGGTCTTGTGCGTGGTACCGCACAGCTCTGCCGCCCCTCGATAGCTCCCCACCGTCTGGTAGGCATCCATGATGTCCATCGCTTCCCTCACTGTTTTCAAGGGCACCTCCACCAGTCTGTGTGTCCTCACACTCTACCGGCGTGCCACCCCGCTCGTACCTCTCCTGTGGGGACTTTCGATGGCGCTCAGTGGATACTTTTACATGGCGCGGGACAGCGACCTCGGCAACCTCTTGAAAAGAGCCAGCATGACTGTGTTGACTGCGTCCTTTGCCAATCACTGATCCCGTGTTCATCTGTGGTGTGGTGCTCTTGTTCTGGACAACTGCTTGCCGCCTTACACGGTGCGGACAGAGCCCAAAGAGACGTAGCAGGTGGAACTCCCCACCATCGAGTGGGTGCCGGATACTAGGTGAGAGGGGTGACGCAGCCTTTGTCGGAAGGGCGTCACCCCTCTTGCGTTCACTGGCAGGCCGCGTCACTCCAAGGAGGGTAGGTATTTGATGCAATTACCTCGGCCTCAAGGGAGGACAGAGGCTTGGGGAGCGCATAGTGCGGTCTCAGCGCTCCTCAGTAAGACGTGTCGCAGCGTTGGACCAGCGGCTGGCGCTGATTTTCCAAGAAGCCAAGAAACCCAGAAGCCAGATGGCCCTGGCCGCATACAAGAGGGCTGTTGGTGATGCAGCCTTCCCAGGAGCCTAGTCTTGCCAAAGCCTCTTACAGTAGCGGCAGGGATACAGAAAATCCTTGGCTTTCAAGGCGTCGGCGGCGAGTTTGCGGACGGCTTTCTCCTCCCGTTCAAGGTCGCCCTGGAGCCGGCCCGCTTCATGGAACGCTGTGTCCAGCGCGGGATGGCGATTGTGGTCAAGCAACTCGCTCACAAGCAGTTGATGTTGGCGCCCTACGCGAGGGACGTCGCCGCCTTCAGCGGACTGTTCAATCATATACCTGCCAAGGAGCACGCCACTGGGCGTATAGGGGGTGTACACAGATGGGCTGCCAGTGCCGCGAACACACTTGAATGCCTCTGCAAGCGCTGAGCCGAGAAAGGCCGAGGTGTACGTGAAAGGACCTTGGAGCTGATGAGTTTGGGCGATGGGCGCTGCCAGTATTGCGATCCCTTCTTCCACTTGAGAAAGTCGGCCCACGGCCCGTTCCCAGACCCCATGATGCGTCCACAGGGCCCGGCTTCGAAGATGTCTCCTCAGGATGTGGTTGAGTTCTGGGTCAGCGCCGAGGACTGACTTGGAGGGCACCCCCTTCCCCGCAAGCGAATTGGCGATGTAGGTTCCGTCGGGATGGAAATACTCACGACTCCAGTGACTCTCAAGCCAAGACTGGGCCCGGTGCTCCATGTCATCCAGGTGACGCACTAGGTATTCCTTCTTGATTTCCTTCACTGCCGTGGAACCTTTGAGTTTTGCCATAGTGCCCCTCTTGACAGCATCGTAGCCAACGTAGAAGCGTAGAATACGCGAAATATGCACATGTATAAGCAGCTAGTTACACAGCTAAATGCAACCATGCTTCAAATGTATGCTAGTTCTAGCACCAAAGCAACAATGCCGTTCGAAGGAGCCAGCATGGCAAATCGAACCGATTCCATAGACAGAGGCCGAAAGGTCAACCACCCTGAGTATACCGTCAGTGTGTGTGGCCCCATCCCCTTGAACCTTACCGAGATGATCAGCCGTCTCCACGCGCAAGCAGTCATGGACCCCAGAGCCACGGTCCGTGCCCCGGTGTGCCGTGAGAGCAAAAACATGGCGAAGTGAGCAATACCCATGGCACAGTACGCACCCCGTTCCGACGACCAGGAGAGGGCACACCTCTCCTGGTCGGAATGTGAGCAAATTGAAGCCGCCGCGACCAACCAGCGTGACCGCTGCCTGATCCGCGTGCTGTACCGGACTGCCTGTCGGATTTCCGAGGCCCTGGCCCTTACACCTCACGACGTGTTGCCACGGAGACAGGGCATTATGATAGACCACCTCAAAGAGCGAGTGCGCATCAAGTGCCCGGGTTGCGCTCATCGGCTGGCCAGGGACACGAAGTTTTGCCCCGGCTGTGGTGTGCCGGTAGCCCAAGCCCAACGCGACGTTCAACAGGAACACAGCCGCCGGTTCGTCCCGGTGGATGCCGAGACGGTTCGGCTGCTTCAGCAGTACCTTAGAGCAAAGACCCAGCGGCTCAGTGATGACCGACTCTTCCCCATCACTCGCCAGCGGGCACGGCAGATCACCCAGGAATGTGCAAGTCGCGCAGGTTTGGACCCGACGGTCATGCTCGGAACCGACATGGAGCATCTGCTCTCTCCTCACCGGCTGCGGGACGCCTTTGCTACCCACGCCCTTGCCAAGGCTGCGTTGCTGGGCCTTGACCCCAACGAGAGCCTGCGGATGCTCCAGGAGGTCTTGGGGCACAAATCGGCGGCCACCACTATGAAGTACCTCAAGGTAGGAGCACAAGAGGTCAAAGACTGGTATGAGAAGGTGGTGGGGTGACCCTCCCCGCTGCTCCCCGCCGGGGCGGCTTTGCCCGGCCCTTTGGGTGCGCCGTGTTCATTCTGGACTACCTGGCCGGCCTCGGCCTCCGGTACGGCGTGGATGCGATAGACCCCATCCGGGGCGCGCCCCAGACCGACGTTCATGCCGCTTACAACCAGGCGGTGCTTCTTGTGGTGGCCCGGGACCGCGCCAACCGGCGGGAGGAACGCGCAGCCCACAAGCAACGCCGCGGTGTGGATCTTAAACGTATCGAGGAATTCACCCGGCAGTATCTTCTCAAGCCTCCTCGGGGCTACGCCCGGATGCGCTACCACAGTTTTCTCAGCTACTTCGCCAAGCTGAAGGCACTGGGCTGGGTAGAGATGACGCCTGACCCCCTCACCGGGAAGCCCATTACCGAGCCCTCTCTCCTCCAGGCCACCTACCCGGGTGCGCCGCCGCGCATCTACTACCGCCTCACCCGTGCCGGTCGCAGCGCCCCCGCAAGGCAGCCAAAGGCCGTGCGTGACCCCCTCGCCGCTCTCTACGGGCGAGGGTGAGGCACGCCACCGTTTTGCCCTCCTTGGGGGGCTAGGCATCAAGGATGCCACATCGCCAAGGTCTGCCAACACGCCCACGCTGCAGGCGATCATAGGGCTACGCAAGCACAGTACCTCGCATTGGGCCCTAAACCCTTGCGTTGTGGTTTGGTACCCTTGGGAGTATCCCCACGCCCCTGAAAGGGGGATGCGGCATGACCTCACCAGGTCTCAATCGCTTCTCCTTTTTGGCTGTTGGCTGCTGCTCTTGTGCTGGAAAACGCACTGCAACGGTACTCCCAGTGATTCCCTCAACGACCTGCACAATGATTCCCACAACAGTCCGAACAACGATCCGCACAACGGTAGGTTGCACGTCACAATGCTGCTCCCGCTGTTCCTACCAACGAATTCACCATACCAATACAAGGAGGGTGTCATGAGTAAGAGTGCACGGTTGCGCTTCCCCACGGAACTAGAGGTTATCAATCTCGCCAGAGGGTATGGGCTCCAACCAGGAGGTGCGAAGGCATGGGCCTTTTGCCTGTTCAGCCTGGGTTGGAGACCAGCCGAAATCTTCGCCCTTCAGGACCACAGGGACATGACCCGGCGCACCCTGGGAGAGTATCACCGGGTATGGCGGGAGGTGCAGACTTCCCCGGAGAAGTCCTCTACCGTTGACGTAACTGGGCGTAGGCCAGGTCGCTAGGCGGCAACAGCGGCCTAGCCCCCCTAATAACCCTTGGGCCACCTTCTTATTCTCTCCCTTGCCTCGCCTCCTCCTGTCGTCTGCCGCGCCCTTCCCCCTGTTTGCAGAAGGACGTCAGGCTGATAGTTTCACTATCCCCACAATGCCTTTCAAAAATTAGCTGGTTCCTGAACGTTCACAAAAAGTCCTTTTGGAAAGATGATAGACGCATCAACTTTCACGAAAGGAACCGCACCTTCACAACCGAATAGGCCAGCTTGACCAGAGTGGCATCTGGTCAAGCTAACGCAAGCGTTCCTCACACTAAGGGGAATAACGGCAAGGTGTGCCGATGTATGGCGCAAGCTAAGCCCCCTACCTCTTGGGAGATAGGTTGAATGGGGCTTTCAGTAGTCCGAATAGGTGAACACGCCAGTTTGCCGAAAGGGAAACGCTGATAGGTACAACCTTGCACGACTAACCGTAGAAGCAAGATAGCTACGGGATGCGTTGCCTATTCCAGACTTGCAACATAGGGCTTGTGTTTCCGTTGGGCGAACTCCCACGGAATCCCTAGAAGTACAGTGTGAGGTTGACTCGCACGCTAGGGGATTGCGCACAAGTCCAGAACGCAGAAGCAATCAACAAGACCTTCCCCAAGGGGAAGCGGGCCGGGTGTCATGCTCATTCGCCAATCACCTGATAAGGAGCAACGAGCATGGCAACCAAGACCCCCGCCTACATACAGTCCCTGGTGAAGCCGTCCCAGCAGTCCGGTCCCAGCCGTAGGGTATGGAGCGTTGACCTGGAGTCGGTGTGGGTGCCCTTCTTCACCGCCACCAACGTCACGGGCGCTACCACCGTCCCTTCCGAGGACCTGGGAGCGCCATTGCGCCTGAACAAGGCCCGTGACGGCCAGGTGCGCTTCGGAAGTAATGGCCGTCCCCAGCTTCGGGTAGCGCCCAAGCTGAACGAGGCCATCACCGACGTGCGCAGCAACTTCATTGCCAGCCTGGTGAACTTCACGGGCCAGGTCATCAAGGACAACAAGGACGGCTACGCCGCAGAAGTCGGCAAGGCGCAAAAAGCCGCAGCGCCTATCCACGCCCTCATGCAGAAGGACGTGGACGAGGCCATTGCCGCCTACGAGGCTGCCGAAGCTGCCAAGAAGGCCGACTCTCGACTCGTCGGGACAGCCGTACAACAGGCCCAGACCATAGTCACCGAGTCCCAGCAAGAGGCCATCGCCGCCTAACCCTATCTATCTCCATCTCTTGCATGACATCTGCCCGCTCCCCTTGCACCCAGCAAAGCAACACGGCGCAAAAGGAGCGTGATAATGACCACCCTACCGCAATGGTCTACTCCTCAGCGCCAGCGCCAGATGGTGAAGTTGTTTCATGACTCCAGGGGCCTGTGCGTCTATGGACACCCCCAGTGTCCCAAAGAGAAGCATTGCTACGAAGCGTACTTGGACGGCCTCATCGCCGACTGGAAGGCCGAGGACGCCAGCCGCCGTGCCGTAGAGTGGCAAATGGAGTGGCGGCGCATCCACGGCATAGGCGACGGTGAGGTCAAGCGGCGCATCACCGCAGGACACTCAGGCAAACGCCGCAAGACCATCTCGGCCTTCGTGGAGACGGGGTGGAGCAACGACTACCAGATGGTTAGAGGCCAGCTCCGCCACCACGACCCCATCACGGCGGAACGGTGGCGTGAGTCCCTGCCCCTCTTTGAGATAGAGGGCTATGGCGTAGACCCCTTCACCTTCAAAAAGACGGCGCTGGTGCGTATCCCTGGACTGGCCATGCCCATCCACCTCTTCGTGGACGTGAGCGCGTCCACCGCCTATCACTCCAAGAATGCCCTGCGCAAGGCAAGGCGCAGGGGCACATCACTTCCCACGGTACAAGACCTATGCAAGGCCGCAGTCATGGACTGGCGGCGCAAGCATGACCTGGAATAGCAGAATAACCCAAGGCCAAAAGCCCCCTCTCTCGACATTCGGGAGAGGGGGCTTTTTTATTGCCATTCGCACCCTTTGATGAAAGGAGCATCATGGAGAACAGGTCTATCAACACCGAGATTCTGGAGACGGCACGTGTCCTCTCCACAGTACTGGGCATTGACGCTGGCCACCTGGCCAGCGCCATCAAGGCCAGCTTCCGGCACATCATCTTTGAGGCGTCACTGGAAGACCGCAAGGACGTGCTCCAGGAGCTGGCGGCGCACCTCCTGTCCCACCCTCCACCCTCAGGGGCCTACGCCACGGTGATGTGCCGGAACCGCGTCTTGGAGTGGAACCGGAGCTTCATGCGGGCCAGGCACTTCTCGCTTCAAGAGAAGGTCGCCGTCGCCTGTCACGGCGAAGTGGACAGGGACTTTGAGGACACCTACCTGGCGATCTTGATGGGCACGCTGGAGTTCGCCGCAGAGGTAGACGCACAGGTGGATGCTGCGAGGCAGGTGCAGGCCGTCTGGGACCAGGTCCCTCCGCAACTCCGCACTATCATCGGCAAGCGGGTGGCCGGCATACGCTTGACCAAGGCCGAGCAGAGCGTCCTCAGACGATTCCGCCAACGCCTGGCAGGCATCAGCAGCCGGGGCCGGCCGCTAGTCACTGGCCTGGGCATGGAGAAGGCGGCGTAAAATCCAAATACGTTCGCTCCACAAACCCATAGGGCACTTATGGCACTCAAAGGCAAGACACTCAAGACTGGGCCTTGGACACCATGCATGAGAATCTGGAAGGGCGGGATTGAAATGATTCAAAAAGCGCTCTTAGCCTTGCTGAGGCACTGCACCCCCGGATCGCCGCCTGAACCAAAGGCAAAGTGGATGCGCGAATGACATCGCAGCCATGAGGAAGGAACGAGGGAAGTCCCGTGCTACGCGATCGGCGTGTTCCCATGGGGCGTTCCTTCTCCGTTTGGCGGCAGCAGGCCATAGGAGAATAGGCATGGGCAGAACCGCAACTACTGCGAAACCATATGCCGAACGATCGCCTCAAACTCAACGATGTCGGGCCTGGAATCTGGATCCTTGGCAAGGCATCTGGCTACTAGGTCATCCCACGGCTCGGCTTCTGCAAGGAGATCCGAAGGCTTCAATGCGCCTCTTTGTTCAACCAGGGCGCGCAGGTGCTCCTCGCTTACATATCCGTCAAATGGCGCCTTGCCGGTGACAAGATGGAACACCACGCCCCCTAAGTGATACATGTCGGTCTTGGAAGTTCGCGGCTCACCCCTCAGTTGCTCCGGCGCGACATACTCCGGCGTGTAGCCGTAGACCCCGCGGGAAACGCCACTCATAAGCCGACCTGAAGCCCAGTCCGAAACCTTTACCTTCCCCACGCGATTGATCAGCAAGTTGCTTAGTTTGATGTCGCCATGAATAGTGTTCTTCTCCACATGGGCATATCGCAAGGCACTGGAAACGTCCAACAATATGCGCAGTGTGTTCGGGGCGTCGAAGGGCGCGCCGCGGTCATCCAATCGCTGTTGCAAGTCACCCCGATCCATGTACTCCATGGCCAAGTAGGGCACGGGGATGATGTTGTAGTCCAAGAGCCGCACGATATTGGGGTGGTCCAAGTCCCTCCACAGGGCCACCTCGTTCAAGAAGTTTTGTCCAGCCAAGGCCGTCCGCTGAGTGGGAATCTTGACCGCCACCTCCTGACGCAAGTCTCGGTGAGTAGCGCGGAAGACGCGAGCGAAACCACCTTGACCCAACGGCACGGGTCGTTCGAAGACCTGCAGGAGTGCGGAGGGGAAGCCGCTCCGCGCCAGTTGAACCGTCGCGGTCGCCCGAGCCCGCACTGCTTCGTCAAGTCCAGGAGGCCGCGTCCCAGACTGGCCCAAGAAGTGGTCCAACACACCTACCAGATCATTGGCCGTCACGGAAGGGATGCCTCGCAGGGACTCAAGAGCTGTGCGCAGGGCGAAGGATTGCGACTCGGTCCATGCCAGGAACTCCTTCTCTCTGCCCTTGAGCACTGCGATCTTGCCGATGTCTTGCTCTCCCAAGAATTTCAATTGCCACATCTCATACAAGTAGGGGCGAGCGTTTTCGGGTGCCGCCATAACGGCGGATACCATGAACTGATCAAAGGAAATTAAGGGGTCTTGCCTGCGTGCCTCCACCAGGGCAAGAAGGAAATCTCGAAAGCCCTCCGCCTGTCGTTGAGGTTCTGTAGGGACGGGTTGGGGAACTTGGGCTGAGCCTGGCGTGTTGTGCGGTTGGGGATCTGAAGGTCTCGGTCGGTGGACAAACAACCACCAACCACCCAATCCTCCACCAACAGTAACCAGGCCGAGGGTCGCTATGAGTAGGATCAGTCCTCCTCCGCTCGATGTAGACCCTGCCAGCAGCACGGGCGTCGGCGTCTTGGTAGGCGTCGGCGTTGCGGTAGCAGGCGCCGCAGTTGCCGTCGGTGTAGCCGTGGGCGTCCCTGGCCCCGGGGTGGGCGTCCGCGTCGGCGTTGCGGTGGCCGTTGGCGCTGGCGGCGTGGGCGTGGCAGGCTTAGGCGTAGCCGTGGGCGTCGCTGTAGGCGTGCCCGGCGCAGGCGTGGCCGTCGGCGTTGGGGTGCGCGTCGGCGTCG